>QDKV01004844.1_pt1 | contig 16280 bp, 19 predicted proteins | sample 1861101 | NCBI WGS metagenome assembly QDKV01 (sample SAMN04275158, study PRJNA302643) | Fungus metagenome, whole genome shotgun sequencing project. | isolation source: fruitbody | host: Mallocybe terrigena | place: Sweden | collected 2013 | reverse complement strand
AGTCTAACCGGTCTCGGTCACGGTTAGGGCCTTGAGGGGCCCGAAAACCGGACCGGACCGGACTTTCAAGCACTAATACCATTATGCGACTTGGACGAGAGAAGTGGTCAATTTCAAATGGGAATGGGTTTCTCCTCTCGCCGTGGTACGAAGTGACGATCGAAGTCCAGGACTTAAATAAAAAGTAAAATAAATACATAACTAACGAGACAAAGGATTTGTATACTACAACGCTAGAAAGCAAAGGGACCATGAGGTGGTTAGTAATCGTGTATGTGGTTCGTTTCGTCATGTGGTAGTTGACGTTGAAATCTCCTTGGCATGCATTAGCAAATAGTGGGTCAACATTGACCTGGATGTCCACTGGGGACTCGGTGTGCCCGCGGTTTATCTTGAAGCCGACGTGGTAGACTAATAGTAGTGGCCGCTTTCCAGCGCTTCACCAGACTTAATTCCAGATTAGACCAGTCTGGCCAGTTATATAGATGTGCTATCGAGGCAATTGCTGGAGACGAATGACAAATGTCATCACCAATGACAGTAAGAGTGTAAAAGACCACGTACCACTGTAGTGCCATCAGCCCTGAGTCCTGTCATGTACATATCCAACAAGCAGCTGCCCAATCGTACCGGTTCGTACGGCAATGGGTGGACGATATCTCGGCGGTTGCTTATGATGGCCCACCAAAATGACTGGTCGCCAAGTCTCAAGATCGGCGTGATCCCCAGGGCCCAAAAAGCGCTTCAAACAAGGGCGGGAAAAATGCGGGGGAAACAATCCGCTGTGGTCATCACGATGAATGCTCGAGTCCATGAGTCGCATAGAATGAAACTTTTGCAGATCAAGCGAGCAGATCTCCGACGCGGTGTAACTTTTGGATAGGTTGGGATGGTACGGGATTGAAACGGCAACGTCAGGGCCCCAGTAGGCTGAGAACTCCTCCGAGTCCCACAAAAGGGCGGGATCTGTCAAGTCTCAAGAAGAACACATCAGTCTCCACGAAAATAGCCTTTTTGACGCCTGCCGGCAAACTTCATGAGCCCAGCAGAATCTTCGTCAGCAATAGACTAGACTCAAAGAGGAGAGAGCATACGAATTCCGGCGGCGTGACCTATGGAAAGTGAGCCCTCGCATTTGATTCGATTGACCATGCTCTCACATGCTCTGGAACACTAGTCGGTAGAAGCGGACAATGACTGGATGAAGTGGATGTGAGAGAAGGGCTCCGGTGACTCATTTGAATGCAGTGGACAAGAATGTCCTCATTGATTCGAACGCAAACGGCACACAACGAACAACAGACGCCCCCTTCTTGCCTTTCCCACGTATGAAGGATGACGGACAAGCAAGGGAACACCCTTGATTCCAACCAGAGGCAGCGGAGAAGGGAAATCCAATTTGAACACAGACGGAAGAAGACAGACGACGGAGAATGACTACTAATACTAAAAGAATCAATGAAGTCCTAATGTAAATCAAAAATCACCTTCCTTTTCTTTCACTCAACATGGGAGAGGTTGAGTCTGTTCACGAGTGTGGTGCTGAGGACGATGGCAGAGCGGTTGATCCTTTTATGGATGAGCTGGGGACCATCGGCGAACATTGTCATGATTGGGTAATCACGTCGGGTCGAGTCTACGATTATCTACAAGTAAAAGTATTGCAATAGGATGTAATCCCAATGACAGAATTTTTGTGTATTGTATGATAACAAAAAGAATTACAAACTGGGAACAAGCCTGCTTCAAAAATGTAAGAGACACCGGAAATCTTGTGACTTACTACATAGTGATTGTAATTATGCGGCAGGAATGTCAAGGGTATTGAAATTCTTGTAGATTACTGTATACCGATTGCAGTTCTGTGGTGTGAATACATTGGTGTTCGCCATTCTCGCAAGCAATTATAATGTGACTACCAATCTGCGAGACCTTTACCTGTCGCATCGCGAGCCTGGTCTCCAGTTTGTATTGCCGTTGCAATTCTTGCAAAACCTGACACTACGAAAAAATATTTTTATTCATTTACATAGGTACCCAAAATAATTGTCGCGTACATTGTATGTTAAATACAGCTTTGTGTCAGATGCAATCGGTTGTCTGCTAATACACCCGGCTGTCCTTTTTAGTGATGGGCATAGCCCCCGTGTTCCCAAAACAGGCAGCTAAGACCTACGCCGACTTCAAGTGCCATTTCCTTGACATCTACAACCACTCACTTCTCTCAACTCGAGCAACTTGTGTCTGATCAAAGTCAACTTGAAAGTGGTATATGATCTCTACAAGCCCGTAGCGAGTACCACCTCCGATTCAAATTTCATCCCTCCTTCTCGATCCCGGCCTCCTCTCATTCCATGAACAATCCCAGATGTACCTACAGGCTTCCGACTTCAAAACAAGTACTTCGTCACACCCACACCCAATTGACACAACTTTCGAAGCCGCGCGCGCAACGCATAGGTCGAAATCAGGATTTGCTGATGCAGTGACGCATCGCCAACGTGAACAGTGATCGAAGACTGTACAAGCCGTTAACATCATAGTATAAGCTCGATGAACGTCAGAATAAGGGAGAAGAAAACCAAACGTCTGGAACACACAACGACGCTCGACGAACGTCAGAAAAAGGGAAAAGAAAACCATCCCAGGAGTATTACCACTCGCGTTGCACGTAAACATACCCTCCTTGTCTCTGGGATTCAGTTAGTTATCAGAGCCTCAATTGTAGATCCAGTACCTATCCAAAGAATAGATATAACAATGAACTCGTATCATACATAGGAATGTTCAATTGGAATAGTCAAAGGCAGCAGGGACCAGAGGAGAGAGTGCTCTCTGGCTCAGAGATCTCGATCAGGATTCAGGATGTGGAAATATTAATGTAAAACCACTTACAGTAGAAAGTCCCCTGACCTGTAATCTTGGGTACAGAAAGGGGTTTAAGCTCAGACTCTGAAGCCAGAAAGTGTAAAAATTGATCGGTTGACCCAATGGAAAGAATCTTCTCATCTTCCAACTTTTTTAAAACCTCAACACACCAATGACGACAGCCGGTTCCTTCTGAAGTGAACCTATACTGATCCATCTTTTCCTTTTTAAACCAGTCGACAAGTTGTCCGATTGTATATTCTGTTGCGAGTGAAATGTTGTAAGACGAATAATGTGAACTCGTTGTAGCAGATGTTGACTTGCTACTGATCATTAAGGTGCCGGTCTGGCCATCAGATCCTGGCGTCATGTCGAATAATACTGATCTGAGGGTTGACATTGTGGCATAAAACCGCCAATGATACAGATCGGTCTGCTCGAGAGCGCTTCCTGTAAGTAGCAGAGTTCCAATGGTGTTCGAGTTGTCAGCGGCATCGAGCAAGCGTGTGAATGTCGTTGACGGCTGAGTGAGATAATCAGCTACCAGCAAACCATTAATTTTGGAAAACGCACAAGGGCAAAGTTTATTTCAGAGTTGATAAAAAGAAAACAGGTGGCGATAAGGGAAGTTTATTATATTGGAATGGAAAGTCATTAACGGAACAAAGAATTTTCAAACCCAGCTCACCGGTCTAGAGCAGCAGTTCATCTCTCCACTTTACAATGTACATAAATGCCTGTAAGTACACAATAATTTAGGACAGTTGCTTTTTGTTGACAATTCCTTCAACTACAAAGGTACAAAACTACATCAAGAATCCCATGTTGAGAGCCCAACTAATTGATGCAAAGAAGGATATATGTTTGTCGTAGAAGCCTCCTACTATCCTTGACAACCATGTACCCAGTCGGTATCTTGACCAAGCCTTCTTCATGCCTGCAAATTCAAAGAATTGTGGGTAAATGCCTGAGCAACCCCAATCAATGAGCCACACAGAATTGTGATCGTCGAGGATTATATTGGACGGAGTGAGGTCCATGTGGCACAAAACGAGAGGAAGCGAAGAATCAAAAGGTTTAGTCGAAAGTGGGGCCTTCTTCATTCTGAGAGAAACCTCCAGCTTGTGTGCGTACCATGACGATAGTTCAGAATATGTAGAGAACGGTCCTGCACCCTAAACAATTTTTGATGTAAGAAAATAAATTGGAAAGATATATGAAAGCGCGCACATATTCAGTAAACATCCAGCCAAAGCATGTCTGCGGGGTAGAAGAAACTGGACCTGGATGATGGTACGCCGGTTGAACAGTGCGAAGCTGTCTGACATAGCAGCGGAGTTTCCGCACGATCAAGATTTGACGCCAGAGGCTCAGGTTTGCCCAGCATTGATCAAGTGTCCGTCCAGAGACATACTCCATGACGATATGACTTTCATTTGATACTCCGTCGTGAATGAAGCGTCTAGGAGTTGGGATAGGAATAGATGTGCTGGCGTGAACAAGTTGCATTACAGCGAATTCGGATGGATGGATCTGTCTGGTCTTCACAAGAGTGTCAGAGGCAATGAGAACTAGTCTCACGCCAGTTCCTGTCGCTGGATTTGGGATCTCGACGCAGGCAGTGGAGGTGCGGTAGAGATCCATGAGGCCTTCGTCCGAAAGGTGCTGGATGTCTTCCCATTTTCGTTGGAGCTGAGAACAGACTTTGAGTGATAAGAACAACAATCCATTTTTCAGGGATGTGGCCTACAATGTTCTGGTCTTCAGTTGTTGACAAAGGCTGGGCCATGAGTTAAGGCTGTAATTCGATGACTGGAGGGTCAAGCTTCCCAGTGAAAATAGACTCTGCAGAAAGGATAGGAACAGACTGAGGCACAGAATCAACATCCCGCTTCCTGGAAATCACGATCTCTGTTTCAATCTGCATGGCACTGCACCATTCTGCGACTCATCTGAGGTAGTTCTGTATTTAGCTGTTATTCTCTGTTACTATCTGCTACATTGCTGACGATGTAATGTACGTGAAGTCGGACTGACTAAAGCCTCTGGAGAACTGTTAGTGAGCAGGTGGACGAGGTCTTCACGTCAGAGACCCCCCATCCTTCGATTGTCCAGGTGTTATTAGGTGAGATCGGCCCATTTACTCAATTCAAAGTTTGACCTGTACCAGAGTCAGATTTGGACAAGTTCAAGCCAAACGAGGCGACTCTTCATGACCTGACAGGCTGACCGCTAAGAAGCCGAAGGATACGTATATCGTACTGCTAGGAATGCCATCGTCATGGTCGTACGCTGGGATTTCCAAGGGCCCAAACAAAGAGAATCTAGTGACGGCACTGGCCAATCTTTCGATTGCTAGCGAGAGCAAGAAACCGTTGACTAGCGGCTCGAACAAACCCAAAGGAGAGTAACTTCAATTTTGTAGGTGACTGGCCTTGCTTGCTCAGTGCGTACTTGCAGCAGTATCAAAGCCCAGGCCAATTGGGTGTCGCACAGACAGCAGCCCAGAGTGGACGTCTGCATATGGCACGCATTTGAGGAGGGAGAGGGAGACGTCGGTGGATTCGTAGTAAAGGTTTGAAAATGCTGGAATGAAGAATTGTTGTAGGACGAGAAGAGGGATATGCGTGCTGCACCCTGGGGTACTGTCGCAGAAGCGCAGACAGGCGTCGACGTTGTAGGACATGTTGGGGGTGAGGGAAAAGGTGCTGGAGAAATTGGAGGACAGGGCAATAGAATAGCCTAGAAATGGGTGCAAGATATTGTTAGAAGACAGAAAACGGTGCAAAAAATGAGGTGGATAGGGCACTTACACACCGACGACCCGAAGACTTCTTAGCTAAATTCAACCGACTTCCCCTGGAGAAATTGAAGGACAGGGCATTAGAATACACTAGAAATGGGTGCAGGATATTGTTAGAAGACAGAAAACGGTGCAAAAATGAGGTGGATAGGGCACGTACACACCGACAATGTTCTCAAACCAGAGGTCATCATAGTCATCTTCTACACCCTCATCGCGACTATGACATAAGATCTCGCCCTCCCAACATAGTAACCATTCTAATCCTCGACATTCTCCTCGAACTTATCAAAGTCCCAAATAGTATCATAGTGAATTCTGCGCATGGGTGGTCAACGACCTCGTCTTGTTACTCTGCATCTGCATCTGATGCTGTTCCTTGATTTTGCTTCGAGCAACGAGTCGGACCCACATTTGAGCACGTCGTGGGCTTGACAATACCGTGTCGGCGCGGTAGTTGACTATAAATCATATCAATACCAAGAAAAAGAGAAAACAAAACAAAACGTAACCAGAGATGTAGGCGTCCAATAATCCAAATCCGAATCTCCTCCAGCAGTCGTTCTCCACTACTCCCAGCATACCCCACTCCCAACGGACGAAGCAGCCTCCAACACCTCCAAATTATATACATACGCTGCATTAAACATCGCTTTCACGTCAGGCGACGAATTCGCCAATCGGAGACGACGTTCCGAGAGGAGACTTAGATCTGGACTTCCGAAACAATTCAATTTCTTGTTGACTACAAAAAAAAAGAAGGTTTACCATGACCTCTGGTTTGACTTAGGACCGAACCAAAACTGCCTCCGACATTACTCGCAGCCAACACTCGACTTTCGAAATGAGGAAACGCAATGAGGAAACGCATCTGCAAAAGAGTCTGTCCTCCTGTGGGTCGTCCCCACCGAAGAAGGGGTAGCTGAGGGAGGTCCTGTTTTAGAACCACTAGTGGAAGATATCGTAATCGTCGTTGTCGTAGCTTTCGAAGCTGAAGTCGAGGTTCCCGAAGTGAAAGATTGGGTAAATTTGTTGATATTTCCATGATATAAAGTCGCGGTGTTCATTTGAGAGTTCGAGCTGGAACCTCACTTCATGGAATGGCTGTCGGAAAGAGAGTTAGTTTAGTTTGTGAAAATAATAAAAGGTAAGTCCGTACGATTTCCATTTGAGAGATGATGCATTCAACATTGCGACAGGATTTGTCGATTCGAGGCTCTCTTACTTGAAAAGGAACGAGAGAAGGATTTCACGGTCTTCCTGAGATACGCCTCGAGCGTTGAGGAGCGATTGCCATATTTTGTACGCCTTGATCAACTCGTTTGAGGCCCCTGGAGTGCTTAAGGAATTAATATGTCTCGTTGGTGTTGTGGAAGTAGGAGAAAATTTTCTCCTTGATGTGAAATCAGTATCCAAATTCATGTAGTTGCGAAAATTCGGAAGATAATGCACACCTACAACGTTCTCGAACCAGACATCTTCTCTACCCTCATCGCGACTATGACTTAAGACTGCCACGATCTCGTCCTCGACACTGGGATCGACACAGTAACAATTCTGATCCTCAACGTTCTCCTTGAACTTTTCAAAGTTCTAAACATCATCAACATAATCAGGGACCTTATTTCCCCGACCAGAGATGCGGACTTCATCAAGAGAAGGCCGGGATTTCTTCTTATGGGAACGGGAACCATTGTCAGAGCCCGAATCCTTTGAGGGCAGTTGTCAATATTATGGACATGAGCAGCACGGGGAAACACATACCCTTCGGCTTAGACGCGGGAATGGTAGAGTTTCGCTACTGGGATTTTTTCTTTTTGGTGGGTTTCTTGTCGCCATACTCCTCGTCAGCGTAGGCGCCATCGTCCTCATAGTCAACGTAATCATCGTAGCCCTAGGTAAAGAGATGGGAGTGAAAGTGAATAAGTGAGAATCCACGCACATTTGGGGTCGACAGGCGATGAACCGAACCAATTGCATCAAGGTGGTAATTGATTTCTCTTAAGGGACGGCTTGCTTGCGTTGGTGTGCACCGGTGTCATTCTGCGTTGGCTTTGCAGAACGGAGTTGGGAGTTGGGGGCGGCTGTGAAGGGGGTGTAGTATTGAAGTCTTAGTTGCGTTCTGCATGATAGACAAATGAAACCATGGTCAGCCAGTAGAAACTCAATTGATTCTGTAATACTCACCTTGAAGGCAATACGCTGCCCCTGGAAACGCCGAGACCATCGTTAACTGCTCGACAAACTGAATGGGTTTGGTGTAATGGGTTTGACGGTGATAGAGATTGCAACCGAAAGAGGCCGGTTGATATATTTGATGAGGGTGGGAATTCCAGCCTACCAACGCTGAGCCCTAGGCTACCTGGTGCCTCTCCTGTAAAGAAGACTACTCATACCAAGGCTGATACACAAAAAGAGAGGTCTGTTGCTGCTCACGAAGCCCTTGTGGCGGTTTCAACGAAAGATTTTCAAAAGTCGTACCTCAATCTTCCAGATCGTAAAACGAGAACTCTAGTCACACAGACGGTTTCAAATTTGGTGGCCAATGTTGCAGGTGCAGAGACTGGAGAGGTTGGGTATAAGGCAATTCCTGCACTTCTGAATAAGATCATTGAGATACTAGGTGCATGCCTCTTTACATCTTTCTTAGTACTTACGCATAAATAGCTGTGAAAGAGTCCTATGAGTCGAAGCTCGTCTTTAAGTCGTCTCCTACTCAGCACCCTTACCACCATCCTTGTGGTCACCTTGATGCTCCTGACTTTTACGCAATGCCGCTCAAGCTCTATGATGGGGTTTATGTTATCAAGCGGAGGTACATATACTTCAAATTTCCATCTCAACTCGCTCTCCATTCTTCGATATTTATCTCAATTCGTTCACATCCTAGCCGCTATCGCACTTTCCAAGATCCCGTTGGATTGACACTGCCAATAGCAACGACGACCACGCCAACCAATTGCAACCCACACTACCACTTGGTAGGTAAACTTGTTTCGTATTCTTTTATTTTTGATTATCTAACAAACTATAGGAACACCATCACCCCCGATGCCAACCCCAGCATCCCTCACAACCAGCAACGCCTCATCTTCACCAGCAAGCAACTTGAGGACTCTCTGATTACAATATCCATCGTTAATAGAAGTCTGGAGGCTATTAACTTTTATCTGTCTCTTATGCGAGAATACTTCGACCTGAAATTCCACACAGAACCCATCCTTCCTTTCGAATATAACCTAGAATGTGTTATTGACTTCTTCATCTTATTGGCGATCTTCGTTGGCAATGACTTTCTGCCGAATTTACCGGATCTACATATTCACGAGAATGGGCTGGAGAGACTCTTTGACATTTACAAGAAAGTGCTACCCAGCTTAGGTGTGTTTTTATTATATTCTGTTTGTGTCAAATCTAAACTTATGTTTTTGATCTCCAGATGGTTATGTGAACGAGAGCGGGTCGATAAACACGAGGCGGCTACAGGTTGTGCTGGACGAGATGGTATCGTGGGAGCAGGAGGTATTTGAGAAGGAATATTCGGATTTGAATTGGTTCAAGGGCAAGCATGCGAGGGCATGTAACAGAACAGTAAGAAACAGAATGGGCTAGGTGAATATTTGTTGCTCCCTCTTCAGTTTGATGCTTGCTCATCTTGGGTATAGCGTTGACTAATGCCCAGAGCGATATTTTCGAAGAAGTGATGTTTGTGATGGAAATCAGGGCTGTGTCTGCTGCTTCAAGAACAGCAAAGTTGTAGTTACCAAACGTATTTCCTGAGAGGAATAGAACATTCATCAACAAACTATCAGACGATCTCCATCTCAGTGAGTTGGGATGAATACGACGACCAGGATCAGAATCTTGTTACGTGGCGACTCCCTGGAGCGCTTGACGATGAGGAGGCCGACGACGATCAAGAAGTGGAGGAAGAGAGGGAAGGTGAAAATGAGGGTGAATGGGTGGATACAGAAGACGACGAAGAGGCAAAAGCAGCTGTTGACCGAGTTTTGAAGAAGTATGAGAAGGCGACTGCTTTGGACGCGGAGGGCTCCTTTGACGAGCATCATGAAAAATTGGCCAAGGAGAAGACGGAAGAGTGGAAGAGTGGAAGAGTGGAAGAGAGACTACTACCGGGTAGGTGACTCACTGTTGTTGATGAATAGGCTAACATTTACTTTATCAAAGGGCATATTGTTTGATGATTCCATGGGGATGGTTCTATGACTACCATTATGCTCCTCGTATTTCTGGTATTTGAACCTTTCTTCCCTTTGGCTTTCTATTGATTTATTATTTCACAGATCTCAAGGGATTGGACAAAATAACTTTCAAATTCGAGCTAGGAAAGCCATTCAAGCCGTTTGAACAGCTAATGTGTGTCTTGCCGGTTGCAAGTAAGGTTGTTGGACTCGCCCTTAATCACGAAGTATCTGATAAACTAATCTGCTCAAATCTATACCCGTATTGAAATGAATTTCTACCCGAAAATGGACTAAAATAAGTGGCAGAAAACGTATACGGTTTCAGTGATCAACGATACTCATGGACCTGCGAATCGTATGAACAATACAGACAATGGAAGATTCTCACCTCCTTCTCATGGAGGGTGGTTGAATATTTCTGTAATAAATGTCAGACCATATATTGAGAGCGACGGGTTCTTTCTTTCGCCTCTGCTACAGCAGCGTCGACCTCGGCTTTGGCCTCCTTATCAAACTGTTTGAGCTCCTGCGTTGAACTTCCTCACGGGTACGGTGTGTGGTTCCTGGGTCAGACATGCTACATAGAGTAAATTTGAATGGTATCGAAATTGAGGAAGGTAATGACATACGAGTGACGGATCTTGTCACCGCGAGTGAAATACTCGGTATTCAAAGAACTGCGAGCGGAAGAAGTGCCATTCCATACTTGTTGTTCTCGCAAACAAAGACATAGGGAAGGTTCCAGAGTTTGGCCTGAGATAGCAGACGTATTCACATGTAAAGAAAAATACAAAGGGCGTGTTGAACGCACCACGTTGAAAGATTCGAATACTTGTCCCTGATTGCTTGCACCGTCGCCGTACAATGCAAACGTACAATGTTTTTCGCCACGGTACCTCTGAGCAAACGCAACGACAGCACCCACTGGAACTTGAGCTCCCACAATGCCTTTCCCACTGAAGAAGGTAGGAGTAAAGATGTGCATTGAACCACCCTTTCCATGAGACATACCACATTGGCGACCGAGTAATTCGCCAAGAACGCCTTTAATGGTACCACCGTGCATGACAGCGAATGGATGGCAACGGTAAGCAGTAATAACACGATCGTCCTTTGAAATGCCATGTTTAAGACCGACAGATATGGCTTCCTGGGAGGGAAATAGGGTGAACGTGTTCAATTAGGCAGAAAGGGAAGCTTACTTGACCAATAGCAAGATGGCAGAAGCCGTGGATAAGCTTTGCCTTGTAGAGAGCATCGGCGGTCATTTCCATTCGACGCATGGTCTGCATCTCCTTGTACATGGTCAGCAAATCGTCCTTGGTGACCTGAACCTCCAAGTCAGATTTGTCACAATTGTGTGGGCGGAAAGAGTCCCATGAAGTTTGAGGGTAATAAGCTGTTGTGTCGGCTGTGGTCTGAGCATGCCGAGGAAACTGCGGGGCTAGGACAAAAAGTAAGTAAAAATTTGGAAACGGGGGTAAGTGAATGCGTACGGGTCTCTTTGCCAAACGAAAGACGCCCATGGCCATGAGGAAGGAATGAATCCAAACAGATATAACGGACCGGTTACCCGTTACGGTTCGCGAGTATGTTGCAGGTGTTAACAAGGACCCGCACATGCGAGGGAACGAGATGGTCATGAAGACGGCGTGGCGCAGCAGCGCCAGAACATCTGAGTCCGATATCTACATGTCGATTGATCGACCTCCCGAAGGACTGGCCAAGTTTGAATGTTATAGTTAACCACAGCTTATCACGTTCCCTAAAACTTTCATGATACCATTCGCCTCAAGCTTGAAGGTGACCTCGATCTGAGGAACACCTCGGGGAACAGGAGTTCGAACTTGCCAAGCAGATTGTTGTCCTTAGTAAGCGATCGCTCACCCTGGGTGAGGACAGTCGGTTGATTTTTGGCGGCGGTCGAGAAGATATGGGATTCGCGAGTGGGAATAACAGTATTGCGAGGAATGAGTCTGGTAAAAACTCCGCCCGTAGTTTCAATGCCGAGTCTAAGGGGGTAAACTTCGACAAGAACCATACCCGAGTTTTCTTCAGCTCCAGCGAGGATTGGACAGCAGCACCGTAAGCCACAGCCTCATCAGGGTTGATGCCCTTGGAGGGTTCCTGAGTTGTTGAACCTTGGGAATACGGGTGGAGCCACCGACAAGCACGACTTCGCTGGTGGTGTCCTTCTTAATATTCACATCCTTGAGAACCTGTTCGACAGGCTCCATGGTCTTCCTGAAGAAATCCATGTTGAACTCTTCAAATTTTGCGCGGGTCAGGGATTCCGAAAAATTGTTGCCGTCTTCAAAACCTTCGATCTCGACACGTGTATTTTGCTGGCTGGAAAAGGTCCGCTTGGCTCTCTCGACCTCGCCCTTGAGTTTAATTAGCGCACGAAGGTTCTTCGAGACATTGGTCCCAGTCTTCCTCTTGTATTGTTTGATCAACAAATCTGTCATCGAAATCTTCGCCTCTGAGATGGGTGTCACCAGTGGTAGCCAAAACCTCAAAAACGTTCGTCGATAGACATAAGGGAAACGTCGAAGGTACCAGCACCAAGATCGTAGATAACAATTTGCGTCTCCCTGCCTTTCGTCCGTAAGCGATGGCGGCAGCCGTCGGCTCGTTGATAATACGAAGAACCTGCAGACCGGCGATTGTTCCTGCATTCTTGGTGGCCTGACGTTGACCCTCATTGAAATCCGGAAAGAATAATCAATTGATGATAATGCGGAAAGATCGATAATTTACAGGCAGGGGCGACGTGAGTGACTTTGTGTCCAAGGTAAGCTCTAGCGGGCTCCTTCATCTTACTAAGGACCATTGCGGAAATTTCCTGTGGAGTCTGAAAATTGAGAGATCAGTGTGTATTCACTGGAACGTCGGTACGGACAGAACTTAGAAATTCCTTTTCCTCACCCTTGTACCTAACATTGATAACCGGCTGGCGTTCTTCGCGGCACTATAAAAACGTTAGGCCACCTGCAATGGAAGGAACTAGATTTGAACGTACAGACGTCCTTCACCAGTAAAGCTGACTGATGGGATTATCCAATGACCTTGGTCGTTAGCGATAATTTCAACGACTCCTGTCCGTTGAACTCTGCAGCACAATATTGGGATGTGATTTGCCAAGAAAGAGCTCACCGGACACAAGAATATCTTTATATTGATTGGGCGGGTACCAGGCACAAAAGGGGTGTGAAAAGAAGACAAGACAGGTGGGCATCGCTGCGTGGACCTGAGGGGAGGAAGACCAGATGCCTGGGAGCGTGGGCCAGTGCCATTCGCAAAAACGAAGGTGTCCGATAGAGGGGGAGTTCTTCTTCGGAGAAGGCCATGATGTCGGAGAGATTGAGCGTCCGTATGGGCACCACCCAGCATCTACAATCAGAGAAGTCAGCGAATGAACAACAATGCGAATTGACACTCACAGATACCATCGTATCATCCTCATGTACAGGTGCATGACTGCTACGAAAGGGCGCCGAAGTGAGGACACACCCATATCGGTGTGTTCTCGTTGTAGAAGGTGACGTGGACGAAAAACCCCCAAAGGTGTCCGTCGTGTTCAAATTCCTGTGAAGGACTAGGTAGTAATAAATGAAATAACAAAAAAACATACCAGTGTAGATGGCTCAGACCCTAGCCATTCCCTTATCCATTCCAGCGCCCCACTGTGCCGTCGCGCTACCGAAGCGTTTTCCGTCCGTCGTGTTCAAATTCCTGTAGTTAGTATTAAGACAAATATAAAAAGAAAAAGAAAACATACAATTTTGAGGCCGACACGAAACGCACCCGTATCGGGCACGTTTGCGTGCTCGGCCTGTGCAGGAATATGCGCTGACACACCCGATATGGGTGTGTTCTCATGGGTGGCACGGTGGCGGACAGAAAAGCCCACTTTCGGGTAGGTTTTTCTGTCCGTCGTCTGCGAAATCCTATTTTATGTAATTGATTAAGCCCAAATCAACAAATGAAATAACAAGGAACATACCAGTGTAGGGACTACGGCCCATTCCCCGCTGTGCTTTTGCGCGATGTACTCGGGCCGGTCATCCCATGCATAGATCCCAGTGGAAGAATCCGAGAAGCAACTAATAGTTTCTCGGATTTTTCCGTGGTCGAATTTATGATCAGCAACGATCTCCAACGATTAGTCTTCTGCCTTCGATCACTACTTACACCGATGACGACGACGTCTGCTACTAACGGGCCCATCTGCATGTCTCCCCACCATACACACCACGACGATGCGATAACGATCAAGATGCTGCCACGACAATGGCGACTGTCCGCACACCAGAGGCTAGAGCTGCATCGCCGAGATATGGAGGCGGCTCATCGTAATTATCCCCCCAGAGTACGTAGCCTTCCTTTCTAATCACATCATCTACGGTTTGCCATTAGGGGCACAGAGTTCGCGTCGGTGGCTTTCTGGTTACAGTCGAAACTGCCTTAACCCATACCTGTATTCGTCGGTTCCTTTCGAATTCAACTTAACAAGGAGGATTGGCTTTTCCTCGTTGTTTAGCCCGCCCTCGTACAACAACCCCTTCCCTCCATTTCAACACCACCCCATCGGTCCTTTCGACACAATGAAAGGGGTTGCCTCTCGTCGCGTTAGGTTCGACATTTGGACCCAAAAGGCACGTTGCTAGGAGGAGTATGGTGTATCACGAGAGCGGGGGGTCTGCTGTGCCTCAAAACGGTTCGTTTTTTTTGATGTTGTACTATACTGACACTAATTCTTCGGCTCACAAGGAGTTTTTCACATCTTCGTTGTTTCGATGCAACGAGGGGCGCGTCCTCCAGTTCTGTCTGACCATCAGAAGGAGTATGGGATTTCAACGAGAGCGGGTCTCAAAACGGGTCGTCTTTTTGCTATTTTGAATTTGAAAAACTAATTGTTTTTCATGCAAGAACACCTGTCGCTTGGGATCTACCACTAGAATCTGAGAAAGGGAAACACCAGCAAGAAACCCCGGTGTTTCTCTTTATACTCCCTTGTGGCTGAAGTGGAGCTCTGTTGCTCGAAACATGAAGGAGGAGGTGACGAAAGCATCTCAACGGTTCGTTTTTTTTGCATTATACTGACACTAATGTCTTTGCCCAAGTTGCCCTTCTACCCTCTGTGTTTTTGTGGCGGCCGTTTTACCAACACCGAACGTCAGTAGTTCCAGTCCCATCCCTTCCTCTGAAGCGGTCTTGCTGTAGTGACGTGGCAAGGAGGCAATGCATCGATTGCTTTAGCAGACCTCGTGAGCTCGAATTTCTACTTTGTCTGAAAGCGTAAACTAGAGTTGGCGGTGAGCCTCTCGTTGACAAGGATCGAGGACACTGGGAGGAATCCCAAAAAAGAGGTACATATTTTATTATTTGCTCGATTTCTGCGTTAGTGACTAATGTGTGCTAGGTACGGATTCCCCGATCGAGGCGACAGAGTCATTTATGCTCGTTTTGTTTGTCATTTTTCATTTTTCATTTTTCATTTTTTGTTTCTTTTCTTGTTTTTGCCATTGTACTATGTAGTAACCATTGTTTTTCAAACCAAAAAGGTCAACGTCGTCGATTTCTGCCCTGGTTGAATTGCCACATCAATCAAGTAGCTGAGTTGTTTATTGCCACTCGTTTTGGTTTTTGTCATTTTTCCTTCTTCTTTTTTTTTTTGCCCATCGTAGGCCCAATGAAACTACAGTAGTCTGAAACCTACCATAAACCTATCCCGTTGCAAGTTAGAAAGACGTTTAACGAGCCGAAAATCAACCAAAAATGGCAGCCTACTTATAGTACGGTATCATGTCACTGCAAACTCCAGGGCCCTTGGCACCAATTCGCGGCCCATTATGTGAAGAAGCACGCAACCAGGGGAAATGGCGTACTGAAAACGCCCGCGACCGGTCGGGGGGCTGCTTCCGTTTTTGGTCATGTGATTACATAAGCTGATGGGGAGAGGCTGCTGATGGCCTCGAAGAACGGGCTCTGGAGGTCCAAGGCCAAGCCGGATGGCCCTAAAAATTGTCGGGGTGTGCCCTCCTGAGCGGCCCTGAGGTGGCTGGGCCCTTTTTTCGGCGATCCGAGGTGGCCTCGTCGTGGAGGTCTGGGCGGACCGGTGGGCTGAGGGACCAATATAGGTAGGTGAGGGGTTCAAGGTCTAAAAAAGGTCTGGTCAGAATTCAACCAGGTAAAACAAAGTGGAACAAGTGAGAAGGGGGGGTAAAGGACATCCAATTGAAACATTAAAACGGGATTAGGAGGCGAATTACAGCAATGGCAACGGCGCCTGATGAAACAACCATTTTGTAAAATTGTACATAGTGTAAACAAGCCAAAAGCCCCACGCATTAGCCGTTACACCAAAAGGTCCGATAACAGAATAGTTACCTATTCTGTTA
>QDKV01004845.1_pt1 | contig 16309 bp, 16 predicted proteins | sample 1861101 | NCBI WGS metagenome assembly QDKV01 (sample SAMN04275158, study PRJNA302643) | Fungus metagenome, whole genome shotgun sequencing project. | isolation source: fruitbody | host: Mallocybe terrigena | place: Sweden | collected 2013 | reverse complement strand
AGGGAGGGGTGAGGTTGGAGGGAGGGGTGAGGTTGGAGGGAGGGGTGGGCTTGGAGGGAGGGGTGAGGTTGGAGGGAGGGGGGAGGTTGGAGGGAGGGGTGAGGTTGGAGGGAGGGGTGGGCTTGGAGGGAGGGGTGAGGTTGGAGAGACGGGTGGGGTGGGGGCGGAACAATAGGAAATTGTAATAATGGTCGGCGTTGGACTTGGGGTAACAATGGCCAGCGAACGTATAGTAGAAATTGAAGAAGTCGTGGAGACTATCGTCGTCACTATAGGTACCGTAGAGCAGGTGGTTAAGGACATGGAAACAACACCAAGGGAATATCAGGGCAAGAACCAGAGATAGAGGTTGTGAAGAAAAACGACTGCTTGGGATAGCACTATGCCGCTGGGTAGCAAGACTGTGAGATGATGTCCTTGAGTCTTGTGTCCTTGGGCCTTACGATCCAGATGTTTTATAAAGGTCCTCGAGGCCAGTTTTGAGACTTAGAACTAATCCCTGGCAAAGACATCGTAAGATAATGTGACTGTACATAATCGCAGTGAATAGATGGTGTGCTTAGAATAATGTTAAAAGCCTTACACAACTCGATAAAATCAGGCCACTGGGCTTGCGATTCAATGCTCGATGACTCGGTTTATTGAATTACAACGTTATTCCATAAATCCGCCGTGTATAATGCACCACGAGGTCGAAGCCAAGAAAATACAAAACGACATTTATCATACCGTCTGTTGTCTGAGTTCTTTCCTTGGTCGAAGTCTTTCATTCTACATTCGTCAGTATGAGGACACATGAGCGTAGTCTATACTCGGTTCGTTCCCGCTGAGCATCCGCACATTGACTTTCCTCCGATGACGTTCTCCATGCTTATCATCAATTAACTGGCTAAAAGTCTAATAGCGTAGACGGCCTCGTCCAGGCTCACTGGGCACAAGGCGGTGGTGGAAAGAGAGGTTGCTGGAGGCGAAGTAGTGCGGAGTTGGAAAGAACACTATATTTGGCCTTGTGATGGACATGACAGACGTACAGTATGTTCCATATGCATGATAGCTCCACCCATTTTCTAATCCCTGTCAGGCTTCTTTCAGCACGGAGGTGTTTCTATCTTCACATTTTCTAGTTGGATCAATTCGCTAACGATCTCATTTGTTTTTCTACCAGTGAGAACGTTATTCAACCTGAATTTAAGTTACTTTTACGCACTCCCTGCTGAGGCTCACCAACATTTTTTTAGTGCTTCTGCCACCCGCTGATATCTTGTTACAGAATTAAATTGGTACGACAAAAACTCCCCGCACCCTCATATCTTCTGCCATAATCTACATGTCAAATTCACGTATACGCCCCACATTTGTCTTCTGCAAAGGGTTTACTCTCTTTAGAATTGCAAATTTCGTGCTTGTGACTATCGTCACTGTATATCCGCAACAGCCCCAGGCTGGCTGTTGCGGGTGAAGGTTTGACGCAGCCCATATTTTCCAGCTTAGTGAGGTTGTAAGGTTTAGGCTATGTAATTTATTTTGTTTTACCTTTCCTGATTCGAACCACAAGTAAAGGACGATGGCCCAGGAATTTCGACCTGAATTCCAGCGCCTTACGCTCCTCGACGAACATCGTACGTTTGACGACTATTCCATCACCGTCAACCCTGAAGTGAGAGCCTGTTGGTTTTATGTGGCTTAGGACTACCAGTCGATATTCCTTCTCGAAATCGGTTGGTTGTAGGCATGTCGAATCTCGACGTGTTTGAGTGTACAAAAGATCTGTATTTGACTTGCCTATGTTCGGTCTGAGCGCAATTGGATTCTTGTTTATCCATGTTGGCACCTCTCGGTCGTGCTTGTGCTCGATTTGAGCGACGGTTAGGTGTTGTTTCGCGTAATATGCGACGGGATACTCGTATAGTACACAAAGGGATTGGGAAGGGGTTGAGTGGTAGTGGCTGCCGTGATTCAACGCGATTCGCGTTCGTGTCGGTGTAGCCGGCTCTTTAGTGTCAGCAGAGTGGTAAATTGACCACTCGTTGTCTTCCAATCACGGTGCATAGTGTTTTCTGCCTTGGCCTCGCTAAGAATGCCCTGTCGGCGTTGGCTACCTGTCGCCACACTCTCCCTTCCATGATCTAATGTTACGGTCGGATTTGATTGTGGAACCATACACCATGGCCACCCACGCAACTTTGGCCGTCTCTGATCCACTGTAATACTCCCTGGTCCCCTCTTTGCATCAGATTGGCGAATTATATCCAAACTCGGTACTAGACATGGCATGTCCACTTTCTTGAAGCGAAGTATCTCATTTGGTTCCACCAGTGGCTGGGGACCTTCCCAAATGACCTGGCATCTATCTCTGCTGTAAGGAAACGCCAGCCATTTCATAGCCTAGTAGGGTCCTGAGCCACTTCCGAAGGGTCAAAGACGAACTTCCCCTGACGTGTCCTCGTGAGCGGTGACGACATTCCCCGCAGAGCCGATGCGCTAGATCGTGCACGATGGAGCGGACGTAGGTTCCTCCAGAAACTTTCATGTTTAGAATGAACGCTGAGCCCCATCGTTGGATGGTACCGCGAATTAGGAGGTTGTGTTCCAGGCATTTCTCCTCAGATGATTTATCTGCAATCTGATAAGAAGCTTCAGAATGTATAGGTTGGGTAACTTGCGTTGAAGATAGTAGTGGGGTTGATAATTTTCACTATAGATGAGCAGCTTGGTTTTATAAACCGCCAACCTTGGAAATTTTTTCAGAAAGTCATCCAAATCCTGGTATGTCTCGGTCACAGGAATCTGAGTGTCAAGGGTTCAGTAGGTTATGACAAAGTGGTGGTCGGCAGCGGGTTGCGTTGGATATTCGTGCAGAAAGAGAAAGTTATAGGTCGAGCCTCCATGTTTCTGGTGTTCAAAAATTGGCTTCATATTAAAAACTGATTTTCCGAGTACTTTCTATATATTATACTTATCAAACTCGAACCACTGCCAGCGTCGAAACGCTAGGCGAAAGAGTTGGCGAGACGAAGAGTGCCACAACGTCACTGACAGTGGTCATCTTTATATTTTGTACTTCGAAAGGAGAAATAGCAAAGTACGCAGGTACTCTCATGTAGTCTATGACCGATTTTCCTTGATTTCTATTCGACTATTTGGATAACTGTCAGATAGAGTCGAGTCCATCAACGAAACTTCAGTAAGCACCAAAGAGTGCGAAACTTCAGTTCCCGTAAAATAAGCAGGACTGGATTGTCGTTTAGAATGTCCCAACGACTGTGGCATATTGGACGTAGCCGTATTCTGTCGTTCAGTGAAAGGTACAGTTGAAAACCCAGATAATTCCGAAAGAAGATCTGGATCATGTCCCCTCTTCAGCTGATACATATATGTGATGACAACGAGGGCGTTGCAAGCGCACAATGCGCAAGCTGCCTGAGATAGCTGTTAGAAAAAAAAATGTTTGACTGGAATCAGCCACCAACGAGACTTACAACGATATGCAGTATCATGGAGCGAGTTGTGGCGCCCCTAACTGTGTTCCCGAAGGGAGACAGTATCACGACCTCAGCAATAGCAGTGACAATAAGTGTTACAAGACCTGCAGAAAATCCAGACAAGACAAGTAACCTTGGGACACGTTGCAGCCTGACATGCCAGAATAGACGTAGGGGAATTAACACCAGAATTATATCACAAATGATATCCGCTACAATAACTCATCAGACATGACGATAAACCAGTGGTAAACTTATGCGTACAACTTATTGCCAAGGTAGCCTGAACCTTTGGTGAAATACAGAGCATCGGCGCTTGATTTGCCCAAATTTCGAACGTTTGAGTGCAGGCGACTAAGTACTGGGTGGTGAAAACAAGTCCGACGATACCAAAGGCAACAGCGAGGACGACGCTCAGTCGAAAGACCGGATGCCAAGGAGGCACAACCCTTCCGATAGCAAGTGCTAGACTCATTCGTGTCGAGCTTGTCATGAGAAACCGAAGATTAACGTCAGGCAAACTAAATGATGGATTGAGTTACATTGCTCACAATAAAATTGCATTGAGAGTTCCTCTGTTCAACCACGCGAACGCGATTTGCAGTTTATACGTCCATGTCGCTGTGCCAGGGATTAAGCAATAAAGCTCTTCAAACAAAGGTTCACCCACCCGTCAAAAGAAGCATCCATGTCGCAGACGTCAAAGGCAGAATTAGAATCAGTGATATGAGAGCGGTGTAGTCGTCCCACCACAAGCATCTCGTCCGCTGTCGGTAAGTGAGGCGAAAAACCGTCGAAATAATTGCCAGTGTTTCTGGAACGACGATAGCAGCTTCAATAAGAATATTAAGAAGGGTAATACTTTATGTGAAGATTTGATTTACCTGCCCATACCCGCATTTCTCTACGACATGCGATTAGTTCCTGGGAAACTAGGGAAGGAGGCTATTTGGGTCCGATAGTAGTGAGGAACCAAGGTAAGGCCAGAGGAAAAAAATACCATCGTGATAATTGATGAGGACTCGATAAATTTTTATCTATGGGAGGTGATATATGATATCTTGTGAAACTCGAACACTATATTTGAGGTATTATCATCTGGCCTCAAATACAGGGGGCACCGCACCTTTCATTCGACGACTACCAAGACAGTAAGGACTGCAGGTTTAGGCGCCATTGCTGTAAGGCCAATAAATATGCTTTTGACCGATTCACATGTCGTTGTCACCCTGTCGTGTTTAATTCAGTCCAATGCCTTATCTGGCTATATCTACCTGTCAAAAGTTGTCACTGTTACGTTAATGGTCAAGGGTTTCTTGGAGTTGGGCCGCCCACTTGCGAAACGCAGATGTCAAACAAAACTACACCTTTTCGGGTAAGGCAGAACAAGCGGCAAGCACCGATTCGGATCCTGTTTGTACCGGCCCCACAAGTAAACACGTCGTCTACGAGCTCTGTGCGGAGCAAGTTGGGTCTATCGTTTTGAAATCAGCTGTAAACGTTGATGGACGTTTGAACGAACCATACTGTTGTCACGCGTTCTGTACTTAGACGCCTGACTGAAACTGCCTTTTCACTCGAAGTCTCGAACACCATTTCCTGCCGTTGAGATACGCAGTACGTGCAAGTTCCACATAGCAATTAGCATGTTTGCAAAACCAACATACCGCCAAAGATGTGAATAATTGGTTATGTCTTTCCAGCATTCAAAATGATACTTACATCATTTTAGAAAATCTGACATGTATTGACATTGTTTAAGAGCCTGTGGAAGTTAAGTAACTCCGGGTTTTTGTCCGGATTGCACCTGGGTGTTGTCATCCGAATTTTTGGCTTTTATCAGCAAAAGAATCTCAAGGTTTTTCGGGTTACAGTGTGGAACCTATGAAAATGTGAAAGCCTCACTAGGCAAAATAATATTTCTCAAGACATCTTGGTCTGTTCATGTGACAGTCACAAGATCCGCTTAAAGTTATGTAATACTAATAGTAATACTCGGTGGCAATCATTATTGATCCGCAATCACAGCCACCTTGCTCAGTCCAGCTGCAAACCGACGTAGTTGTTATTTCTTGTATCGAAGTATTCCTATAAACTAGATGATGTGAAAAAACAGAGGGTCCTATCACAGATATCATTTTTAATTTGCAATTTTTGAAATATGAAAATACGTGTTAGAAAGCACTTGCCATTGATCGAAATGCAAAAACAACCACCAATGCTGGTGACAATAGAAATTTAGAACTATCGGTATTATATATATCAAAGCAACAGCTCCTAGGCCGATTACTGTACATATCGGCAGCTTACAGGGAAGGGCCACATTTACTGCTTCCAGGTCAACTGATGTGGTCGTCGGAGTCTAAATTACGGCTCTCTGCCTCTTTCACTTTCCTATCCTACTTTGTTTTGACTCCCAGCGGTATTCCTCTGAACGGTATAATATTGGCACTCGAAGGAGGTTTATCGTTCTTTGGCTCTCCATATTTCCATACACTCCCCCTATTTTCTTGGTTTACTTTTCCTTTCGGCTTCTCACATTTTCTACCTCTGACATGTCTTTTCGTGTTTACCTCAAGAACGGCGAAGAAGTTAAGATAAACGGTATATTTCATTTTCTATAAATGTCAGAACTGCAGATAGATCGCTCACCTTTTTTCCAAGACCATGTCTATTGTTCACCCAGTTGGGATACCCGAGATGGTACTCCTTACTCCATAGCGAGGGTTATGCAGTTCCTTCCACCTGAAGAGGCTCCGAAAGGAGAAGAAGGCAAGAAATATATTTACACAAGAGTCCGCCTGGCGTGGTATTATCGTCCCAGCGATGTTAGCGACCGTCCTGTGTCAGACCCTCGTCTACTCCTTGCAGCTATATATTCGGAAGTTTGCGACATCAATCAATTGCGAGCCAAGTGCCACGTGGTTCACAGAGACAAAATTTCTGATTTATCAGGGTGGAAGAAACGCCCAGATAGATTTTACTTCAACAGATTATTCGATCCTTACATTAAGAAAGAGTTTGACGTGATTCCGGTTGCTGATGTGCGCAATCGTAAGTGTTGTCATGTGCTCAGTTTTTTTTTTGCTTAAACTTCATTTGGTATCAATCAGTCCCTGATCCTATTCGAGATGTACTCACCTCAAGATATGAGTATGTCGTTGCAGAAAAAGAAGTCGTCCCTGACTTGACGGGCAACATCCGTCTCTGCGACACATGTAACGAATGGTGCCCAGCGTGACTAACTTTCATCTGATTCTAAGCGTACGTTTTCTGACTTGATTCAGTGCCGACTCTGTGTTGTGTGATCACTGCAAGAAGTGGTTTCATATGCGATGCGTCCAACCGCCCTTAGGAGCCAAACCATCTAGAGGCTATGGTTGGACATGTGCTCCGTGTTCGCTCCGACACGAGGAAGAAGTCGACAGCCATGAAATTCGACCTAATACCGGTAATAGTAGGGTCAAGTCCAATGCCCCTTCAGCTAGAGGGCGTGGTCGACCTCGGAAAGATCGAACGCTGGCAGACAAAGAAGAGAACTTTCCTGTCAAGCACTTCAATTTGTGGCCATTCCGTTACTTCGGGTAATTCAAATCTATTTCTTTGTTCAAGCTTTACTTAATATCGTGTGGGTAGACAACATACTGTTGCTGAAGATACACTTGGTGATGATCACTTACTGGGTAGTGAGTAACAAGTGGCTCAATACTTCATGTAGATCCAGAAGACCTGATCTTCCCGCGTACCGCATCTCGTATCGGTCACAAGTATCAAGTGCCAGTACCTCCTTTCGATTCCAACCCTTACAAGAACCCTCCCAAAGGTGGGTTTGTTTGGTTGCCATTAATCTTTATATATAACCGCTTTTAGATGAGGAAAGAGGTCTGGACGATAACGCCACCGTTGAAACACTTTCAACTCTGAACACTTTGACAGATGCAGAAAGTGGGTTAATTTATCTGAGTTAATATTTTTGAGTACTGAATTTGGTGATGCTCTTTCAGGGAATGAAGGTACCCCTTGTCATTATCGTGTTAGTTGACAATCTCAAAGTTCGTTAGCTGATGAGATTATGATGCGGCTCTCTAATGATCCCCAACAACGGTGCAGCGTTGACTGGTTGACGGAGGTTGTACGCAGACTTTCGGAAGCAGCATTGCATGGTTCAATGCAAAACGTAAGAATATCCCCTACTCACATTGAGAAGGTAGGTCTTTTTGGATGAATTGTTCCGTCGACTCTGTTTATTCAACTATCATCCGCAGTGGAAAGACAACGAGACCATTTACACTGACAGGGAATGGACTCGAGAGGAAGTTGTAGCATTTGAAGATGCTATCATACAGCATGGTGCAGAACTTCGACTAGTCAGGGATGAGATTGGTACTCGGACGATCTATGAAGTTGTCCGTTTCTATGGCCACTGGAAGAAGTATGTTCGTCGGAATCTGTCTGTCTGATATACTGAATTTGTTCGTAAGCGTAAAGCTCGGGGAAGCTAACAAACGGCGTAAAGCGTCGGGTCCATCACCGAAGTCTACAGGACTACAATACAGGACACTTGCAGAAGTACAAGATGGTCAGCATGTTGGACATTCGGATGATGAGTCTTCAATTATCGCGCAGCCATCAAAGACCCCTACTTGTGGTGCCTGCAGAACGCGCGAGTCCAAAATGTGGTGGAAGGCTCCCAAAGGGCTTCCCTCCAATATCCTTTGTGATACGTGTGGGACGAATTGGAGGAAATACGCGGATCTGAATGTTCGACCTGTGAGAGAGGAGACATTGCCATCTGCAAAAACAAGGGACAAAAGAGACGGGACTCCCTTGACTGCTAGCACTGCCAAAAGAGCAAGGGTATGTTGTTTCTTTCTTGTCTTTTTTGCGTTTTAATCACTTTCGGGCTTTGGCAGACGAGTGTTTCGGCTCACTCTACACCTCCACCAACCATTTCTATCGCCCCTCAAAATAGGTGTCTTGGTTGCATGAGGTCGGGCCCTGCTGGTAAGGTCGTTAAATGCAAGCAATGTGGGTTTCGTGTCCATGCAGGTAGGACATCTTTCTTCTGTTAATATCCCGAGATGAACTTTTCACTAGGGACTTATGGGGCGATTATTGACCCATCTTCCGTGGATTCGTGGGTCTGCGAACTATGTGAAAACGACGAAACTCTGGAGGCATCGGTTGTAAGATGCGATTACCTCCCATAAGACTTTTAAACTAACAGTGAGGTTGTCTCAGAACTCCGATTGCCTACTTTGCCCTAGGGCAAGCGACGAAGAGAGGAAAAAGAAACCTTGGCCTCCTGCAGATAGTTTCCTGCGGGCGTGTAAACCTACTGAGGGCCAAGGATGGGCACACGTTTTATGTGCTGTCTTCACCCCTGAGCTGACCTTTACTGATGCATGTCGACTCCGCTTGGTTGAAGGTCTAAATGCCGTGGCTCGCCATAAATGGACCGCTGTTAGTACCAACTAAATGTTAAATGGAAATAATACTTATCTTATCCAGAGGTGCTGTCTCTGTGGTGAAAGAGAAGGCGCGGTTCTACGTTGCAGTGATTGTCCCAGAGAATTTCATTCGTCATGCGCATGGAAGCAAGGGCACAAGTTTGGCTTTGAAATTCAGCCCGTTTGTTGACGTATTCGCCTGTTCTTATTACCAGCTGACCATTATTGATTGATGCAGGTCAAGAGTAGTCGCCGCGACACTACCACGACGACAACGTTCAAAGGTGAAACTGGTTGTATGAATCCAATCATTTCATGCAAAGATCACGATCGAAGCAAGCGTGATGTCTATGACATTTGCGAAACGAATGAAGGCGGCGAGGTACAATGCTTCGCCCTATCACAGATATCTGGTATTCACCAGCCGTTTTTCTGTAGACAGCGCTGCAAGTCTATTGTCAAGCATACAAACAAGCAGCTGTCGGCCAAGCTCATGGTCTTCTCCGCAAAGCCCGTCGATTAGACACAATACTTAACATTCGGAGTGAAACTATTCATCCTCCGTCCAATGCGCCTGATCCTGAGTGCCGCACCTGCCGTTCACAATTTTCACCGTCATTCTATCGTGTACCCACTTTATCAGTAAATGGACATCGCGATGGTCAGGATATTTGGATATGCCACCGATGTTACTTTGAAGCAAACGAGGCAAATCTCAAGCCAATGGGGATGAATGTATCATAGATTGTGTAGTTTGGTTTCTGCCGGGATGTCATAGATTCACAATCAGCTGTAGAGTACAGCTGGAGGGTGTTGAAGTGTACAAAATTCTAATGTACAATACAATAAGACAACAAGGATTCAATAGGATAAATCACGGGCAATGAATTTGCAGACCAAATAAATGTCTGCTACGGCTCTAATTCCGTACTCTTTTATAAAAAAGGACATAAGCCTTTTGGTTCTACGAAGTAATTGAGATAAAGTAAATGGATAAAGAAAAAGAGGTGCCTTACCACAACTTGCTTTGAGTCGACTTCCTTAACGCTGCTATCATCGCAGAGGAGCCAACGCCCTCTTGAGGCAATGAAGGCTGTGTCTACCAGAACGGCAGAAGTTGGATCAGACATCTACAAGAGCCAGGCAAGAAACCTACAGTGACCACTGCTTAAATTTCCATAATGATTTGTTACACCATACAAATTATAACAATAAGGCGGCAGCTGCGTCCGCGGGTCTTCTAGCGAAAGAGGCAGTCCGCCATTTAGTTCTGACTTATCGGCGCCTGACGGGAGTAGAGGATGCATATAATTCGTTAGATCCAGACTTTTCGTTGGAAATTCGACGAAGGTATCGATTTTGTCAGAGAATCTCCCGTTAGTTTCGAATCGTTTGAGGTGGATCATCAACACAGGTGGGAGGCGAGCAAGGGAAAGCTTCTTGGATGCACGGACTTTGGTCTTGCATTGTGGACAATCCCTGTATATAGATGCAATTTTTGACTAATCAACTCAAAAGGTTGAAAAGAAAACATACCATGCGTCATCTTTTTCGAGTACCTCTTCGTTGAAGAAAGCATCGAGACAACGCTGAATGGCAATCTTGCCGCTTCTCGCATGTGGAATGGGGAGTGATAAAATCGAGAAGACATTGTAAGTAGTTGACGTCTGATCGTTAATAAGATAATAAGCAAATCTCCCTCCCTAGGATAAGTAAATTTACCTTATGGCAAGTAAGACACTCTAACCGGTTCCTAAACTGCCCTTGGAAGTAGTCCACGATAAGACTATCATTCCTTGACCGCCAAGTTCTCCATTCTCTCTCACTTGCAATTTGTGGTGGCAACTTCTCCAATTGCGCTTCCTCCTCAGGCGTATAGGTATGCGTAGGCTTGACCATAATTCTATTCAAGTCCTCGTGGATACCATCGATGAGAAAGCTGAGAAATTCTTGAGAATCGTGTTGGTACGATCCATTGTACTGGGAGTTCAGGGAGCAGATGGATCGCTAACAATGGTGACAACTTGGAAATATAAAACAACAGAGAATCCGACAAAACTTACCCTGAAGTCAATTGGTGTCAGGTAAGGCAAATCACCACCCCACATGTCATGTAACAATTTAGCAAATGCCCCAGTTAACTTGCCTTTCGAGTTCAGAGGGTTCGTGTAATTGATGGCGTGCTTCCAACGTCCATCCGTGAAAAACCTCGCAAATGGCACCGTCGCACTTAAGCACTGGATAGGGGCATTCATGTAACATGTATTCCCAAGATTCTTTAACCCACTGATTCCAATTTGGATGTCGCTCCAAAAGTTGACTGGATAATCGGAGTTGATCCTAGGTGGCCTTGGCGCACCGTTCACAAGCGTACCATTAGCAGAGGAAACATATGATGTTTGTCTTGGTCTATTAGCTTGCCGCTCTGACAGCGAAGGTGCAGCGACAGGAGGGGGAGGTCGGACCAAAGGAGGTGAATTCAGCTCCGGGTATTCAATCCCAATGCCTATAGAACCGGCATTTACACTGGTTCCGAGTCCTGTTGGTGATTTCACAGAGCTAAGATTCGACAACGCTTCTTGTGACTGGTCCACAAAGTCATTGCGCTTGCGTGACGACAACTGGGATGGGTTGATGGATGCCTGGGGCGGAGAAGTGATGTTATAGTGCGCTGGAGGTGACGAGAATGTCGTGGGTTGCAGTGGTTGGGACGAACTAGTGGAGAAGCCCGATCCAGATGTATTGGGAGATATACGCCTATGAAATTGAGGATATGAAATGGGAGACGTTGATGGGATGACTCCGCTACTATTTGGAACTGACTGTGAACCCGGAACAGGAGAAGTCGCCTACATAAGGATTCTCAGAATTGAAGGGAATTCAAAGGAGGTAGAGAGGCTCACCAGCTCACTTACGTTTTTTGTAAAAGGGGCAGAGTTAGAATTCGGACGAACAAGAGCAGGTCGACGAGCCAAAAGTCCATTAGACGACGAAACATAAGAACCAGAGTAAAAAGCATCTGCGGGCGATCTTGTGATAATTTTATCAAGATTATTTCTCCCAAAAGCAAAACCGTAATCACAACCAACCTTGAATGACCTAGTTGGTCCGTGGACAGCCCAACTTGTGTTCCACTCTTGGTCGCATATAAGTCAGAGGGTGTACTAGCAGTCCCATTCGAGGACGAAATCATGCTATTCGTCATACCATTTGCAAAGGAAGGGTGGTCCTGCCGACCATTGACACCAACTGATACTGTACCCTTCGATGCAGAAGACGATGGCGATATCGGAGTAAGTTTCTGAACTTCTACCTCTGGTCTATATCCTGGACCTCTAATCAATTCACTGCTTCCAAACTCCTTCTTCCATGCTTGGATCCCACCCACAAGCAACATGGGCATTCTTTTCAGCATCTTCTTAAACGCCTGTTCAAATATAACGCGGAAAAGAACGGACATGGGCGAGGCCTCCGACTCAGACCCGAAGGACGACGAGGAAGAGTCATATATCGCCACTAGATCAAATTTGTCGCGATGAGCAAAGAGAGAGGCTTCCTGACGTGGTCCAACAACCATGGCATTCTCAAGTGATTCGGCTGTCACCCTTGTCGCAATTAACAAAGTCAGCAAAACATAAAATCAGGAATCAAAACTATTACACACGTACCCTTCCCGCAAAAGAACAGAGGGCTCGATACAAACCACTGCGTTCGCTCTGATATGCTCTCTGTCGAATTCAGTTCGATGACGCACATCAATGAGCAGCACAGTGTAATCTCTAAGATATATCAACAAGTCTTTTGGAAATGCAATGTTCTTTACGGGTAAAGGTGCTTTATTTGTTGAAGGAATGACCGAAGAGACACCATTTACAAGTCCGGAAAGCTTAGAAGGTACATTGCTTGCTGCCGATTTAGTAATAGTTGGCGATGGTGGACGGCTATTGGCAAATGCATTATTGACGGGGGTTATTGGTGTGCTTGAAGGGCGTTCAATGGGTACAGCGAAATTTCGAAAGAAGGGTAGTGGGGAGTGCTCGGCGTTCTGGAAAAGTTGTGGGTTGTCCTTCGATATTATAGAGTTCACTGTCGGAAGAGCATTGCTACTGTGAACCGGAGGTGTCAATGGCACAGAGGGTATTAAAAAAGTCGGATCATTATCCAGTTCGTCGACTGACGGGAAGGCACGATTGAAACCATTAAGATCATCATTGATGAGATAGGTGCCATTTGATGGTGAAAGTGGTGAAGGAGGTGAAGGGGGACCGAGAGTTGTAGGTGATACGAATACATGATTTGAGGTGGAATTAGCTGTGGACGAAGAAAAAGAAGATGCTACCGCAGGAGGGGAAGGCATTGGGCTTGTTTGATGGGACAATTGATGGTTTCTTGCAGACAACAAGGGAGGCGGCAGTTCACGCGTTGGCTTCGACGGCTGCTGTTCGATGGATAAACCGCTATCCTGTAAAGCTCTGAGCCGATCCTTGATTGATTTACTGGTTGGCAGACCCTTGAGGTCAGAGAAACTAGAGACACTAAGAATTGGAATAGCCCTGGAGACGGCAGACTTACTGGGCTTGTGCCTTTTCAACCGCCTTGAGCTTCTCTTCAACAGCAAATGTTCGCGCACTTATGTCTCTCCCCTCTGTCTGTTATTCATAAATATCCAAACTAGAATTAATCGCTGAATAAACTCACTTGCAGAAGGTCATTGAGCTCTTTCCGAATAACACCAGCACCCTTTTCCTGCATATACTCCGGCGAGTCCATCGCCATCTTCGTAAGTTTTGCGGCTTTGAAATATGTTCCCAAAGCGCCCCGTAGATCACCTTTGGCTTCATGTTCTTTTGCCGAAAGAATCTGCGTCCGCGCAGTCCTGATCAGGGCAAGAGCAGAAATTCCTCTCGCTTCCTTATTCACTGAATCTATTGCTTTCTGCTTGACGTCTGCCACAGACAAGCCATCGTATGGAGATGTAATAGGATGCTGCACAGCTGCAAGAAGACTCTAGTCGGCCTGGCTGGGAACGAAATAAGGCGGATACGACTTACAATTACTGCTGGACTGTGACGAACGAAAAACTGGACCTGTGGAAGAGCTGTTTGATTGTACAATAACTCCGGGCATGGGTATAATAGGCCCTCTAAGAGGTAGAGATCTCGGGAGGCAAAGAGAGCGAAGGTAAGAGCAGGATTACCTAATCAAGGAGTCTGACTACACCTATGCTCAGAAACCCTTCAACAACGCCGATTTCCGTTGTAGGAGCAGAAATAAATGTACGTCGGAAGAAATAAAATGAGTCTGACGACTTAACCTTGTATTATAATCGAGTTCTCGCCATGTTGATTGTACAATTTCCATTAATTCGGCCGTCACGCGTCACGGGCCTCTGGTCTTGGCCGGAGAGGCGGAAAAACCGCTCATAAGGGTAATATTATGTAAAAATCTTACCAAATAAGGTGGCCGAATTCAAAATTTCCACTTGGTCACAGGTCACCCTATGCAGCGTTTGACTTTACAATTTCGACATTGCCCCGTGATTGGAATGTGCGATAAGTGAAAACCCGTAGGCGCTCATACCCTCAATCGTGATTCGTGCCCCTTTTGCCTGAACCATTATCTCAACGATATGGTCAAACGACCCAAATCTCCGGATATCCAGGAGGACGTCCGACTCTTCGCGGTCTGGATCCCATATCCGCTAAACCCGAACTGGGTCTTCGAAGAGGATAAGAAGGCTTCTGCGAACTGGGTCGCAGAAGTAATTTGCAATGAAAATGACTTGATCAGCATTCACCAAAAACCGAGTGTTTGTTCTTTCCTTTTCTACCGGTAGTATTGTTGATTTACTCTTACCAGTCTCGGGGAATGATTTTACTTGAAATATCCAAGTCCTTTACAGAGCATAAGCGATTGCTGGGAGAGCACCAATGGAGCCTTTTCTTGAAAGACGCTACCAGTGAAGAGAAGGGTCGCAAAACTTGTGTCTATTACAGTGTTTATTCAACTACTCGCGAAGCCAGGAAAGACGGCAAGTTTTTATTAATTTTCTTTTGAAGGGCGACGTCTTCACGAGGATTAATCGAAAGGCTGGAGACCTTTCAACATTCCAACAACGTGGTTTGAGAATTGGATTCCTGGAAAAGAGTATATATCATGTTATTCAACTTTCTTTTCGTCACTGAAGACCCTTCAAGTCGAATCGTTTATCCTTATCCAGAAACCAAACATTGTCTCCTACCTCCCGAGGATAAGACTGGAAAGCCAATCTGTCGCCATTTGCCAGTCGAACTGATGCCTCCGCTCCCTAAAGGCCACAATTCTCCAGGTGCTGTTTTGACGGCTCTTTCGCGACCTTCTCATGTTTATGTTTCTGTGTAGTGGTTGGTTCAACTACGTGGGTTGCAAAGCAGGAAGTAGGGCCTTTCCCGGAAAGGCTGAATGACGCCTGGCAACGCCCACTAGTGGCCACTGCTAGCGTTCCGGCCTCCCCTATGCTTTCTCGTTCATCAACCATAGATACTAAATCACCAACTACAGGTAAATGTCGCATATCGAGTACGTTCCCATCATGGTTGATTACATTGATATAAAAAGGATCTCCTGCATTTGCTCAAAGTCCCACATTGACCCAAACACGGGGTGCATCTCCTCCCGTGAAAGGAAAGGTCCAGAGTACGAATTCATATTTTTTCTGATGTACATTGCAAATGTTTTTTTAAAGGAGGCAAACCTATACCACTTCAGCAATTCAGGTCAGAAGGTCGCAACTCCAACCGCAAGTCGCAGGCATCGTGGGCTGAACAAGCACAGCCGTCACCTTCTACTTTGAAAGGTATGAAGTCTCCGTTCGCGGAGAAACCTCCTGAGAAGCCCGGGAAGCCCCAGATTGCTTGTTTGTATTTCACTTTGAACACAATTATTGTTGACGAAACCTGCTCTAAGGGAACAAACGTCTTCAAATAGTACCCGAAAAACCTGCAAAAGTTATAACCAGCACATCTTCTACGAACATCTGGGAAGAGGCCTCGAGCATATCCTGTATGTATAATGATGCGAATATGATTGTTTGAACTTTGGTTCTCAATTCAATAGGGTTTGATATGGTTGAAGAAGAGGGATGCTATGAAACGTCCGATGCCAATACGAATGTATCGCCTCGGGAAACCCCTCCACCGTCACCGGACCCTACATCAGGAAAATTAAAGATGACCATAATCTCAGAGACCATGCAAACTACAATAAATGCAGATCTCGATCAGGACGATGACGATGAGGAAGACCTCATCGAGACTATTCTCGTTCCGTTGGGAAACTTCTCCCTTTCGAACGGGACCGGCCACACGACCACTGAAGGGGAGGGATCTTCTTCGTCAA
>QDKV01004846.1_pt1 | contig 16325 bp, 23 predicted proteins | sample 1861101 | NCBI WGS metagenome assembly QDKV01 (sample SAMN04275158, study PRJNA302643) | Fungus metagenome, whole genome shotgun sequencing project. | isolation source: fruitbody | host: Mallocybe terrigena | place: Sweden | collected 2013 | reverse complement strand
GTTGACGACATTTTTCTTAGGCCCGATTCTCTTCATGATCCCCTCCATCCCTCCAGGATCATTTATTCCTCTATCGCCATCTCGTGCATCATCTCAAGCACTGATCTCAAGCACCACATAACCACAGTGCATCCCATGAGTGCAAGTATTGTCATGGGCTTTACTGTAAAGGCTTGGCATGTGAGCTACTGCTATTTTATCTCAAATTTGGGACTCTTCTTCCGAGTATTTTTCCCAAAAGAAATTTGAGAATTGACCCCGGCATGAAGACAAGTGTGGACACAAGCACACCCATGGTAGTTCTAACGTAATGAATACAAATAGCTATTTTTGTTGCAAGGAATTTTTTTCTGCGTGGGCATTGTGTAAGGAATACCGCTATATTTGTGAGCGGAGTGGAGGTCATGAGCTGTCCGTTCTCCAGGGCGAAAGGCCCTACTGACAATCTCCAAGCAATAGAAAAATGTCGGGCATAATGTAAATGGAAAATAGGAATACAGGCTTGAACGGCCACAATTCAGTGTGAGAGACGGATAACAGCCTGTCCAATGTTTTGGCCTGAGATGCATGGCTATAAATCAATAGGTGGAAGGACGGTGGAGGACGGACACATTATAGAGAAGGTGACGGAGATACTCACGACAGGAGTGGCTGAAAAGGAGCGACTGAGGCAGCCGGTAAAGGTGCATGACCTTGAGGAGGAGTTCTGGTCATAGACTGTATCGACATATTGCATATCCACCTTTCAAAGGCCACCACACCTCCCAGAGTGGTGGCGGAGAATGAGGTAAGTGTTTCATGTACACGTGCCTATTGCGGCAACGAGTGTTCAACTGCTGTTCTTTCTTCAATACCACCACCATGGCAGTCCTCTCCCTGCCTCTTACATTTACAAATTCATTCTGGTCTCAAGACTATCGCAGAGGCCTTCATGTTCTCTACGACAAGCTTGAGCAGGTCTGTTCTTATTTCTGCTTTGACATTGAGGGGCATTATGACAACTACCATACCAGGGCGTCGCAGAGAATGAAGAAATCGTGAGCTTTATAAGAGTACGAACTTCCATTTTGCAACTTCCTGTCTTTAATTTGATCGTCTGACTTTACAGGCTCGTGCAATTGCAGAGACGTTCCTGGCGCAAAGTCTCATGACACAAGGAACTGGCAAATCTGGTGCGTTTATCCCCAGAAATCACTTCCCTTGCATTAACCGTTCGAACATGATAGGTTCGGGTTTTGATGCAGATGATGGAGCATCACTTTTCATGGCATTCCGCGGTCTTCAAAGAGAATCAGCTGCACAAGGCCAAGCGCACCATAATGTCGCGAAGGAGCTTACTACCCTCGTTGCAGACCCTTTTGAAGATTGGGCATTGAGATACAAGGTTTGCGATTCCCTGTAATTTCCCCTTCGCAGTTGGCCTGTGATGAATGTTTTAGGACCGGTTGAAGCAAAGCAGAGTGAATATTTTGGATAACTGGCTTCGTTCCTATGAACAGGCACACGCAGACGTAAGCAGGCTTAAACAGCAGTACCTCGCAAAAGTTCGGAAAGCAGATGAGGCTGATGACGAGTGCGTGATTTTCTCATGCGAGTCGATTCTCTTTCTGTATCTTAAACTTGAACTTAAGTGCGAAATTTGCCCCAACAAGCAATGGACCTATGTCTGATAAATACACCAATTCTCCCCGCCTCCGTCCGGCTGACCGTACCCCTCCCCAGCGTTCAGCAAGTGTGTCTGATCGTATCGCTCAGCGGCTCAGGGAGATTCAAAAGAAGAGTGTCGAAGTTATCGCTCAAGCTACGTCCACCGAAGATCCAAGCGCGACGCCTCCTTCCGAAGCAGAAGGAGAGGGGCAGGGCGTAGAAAAGCTTTTGCCGAAAGTGGATAAGGGTAAGGGCAAGGAAATCGATGTTATCAATGAGAAAGGCGTAGTGCCGAAGCAAATGGACTCTCCTCCGCCAATGTCGCCCATCCCACCCCCTAAAGACCTCCCTCCCTCAGGCGCACCTCAATCTCAAATCGCCTTTCTGTCCGGACTCTCCTTCACACCTGCTGCCCTCTCCGAGCTGCTTACAAAAGCGTCGACTGAGCTCCCTCTCAGGCCTGTCCGTTTTCCCCTCCTGGGAGAATACCAGGACGCTTTCACAGGTGACGAGATTGTTGCATGGTTGAAAGATAATATCGCCGGTCTCGATAGAAATTTGGATCGAGCCGAGGAGATGGCAAGAGAATTGACAGAGCGTGAAGGGTTATTGAGAAGGCTTGGGGAATTGGGAAATGAATTCGAAGATTCCGAAGAAGCGTTCTATCAGTTTAGGCCCAAAGCCTTTGATCTTGATAAACTCGACCCCTCCAAAGCCCAACCTGATACCATCCTCACAAAGACTGGTACATTCTACTCCCTCGTCAGCAAAGCGCTCAACAACACTACTTCGTCCACTTCTGAACCTGCTCATATTCGCGCACGCCACGAAGCTGAAGAAGCGGACAAAACCTATCGCATTGGCGTTCGCCGACTTGATCGGCAACGCCTTACCCTCGAAGAGCTGATTGAAGACACATTGAAAGTTTTACAACGATGGGAAAGTGAACGTTTACGGGCCGTCAAGACTGTGCTCTTGCAATACCAAGGTACCCTTTCCAACCTGCCAAAGTCACTTGAGCCGAGTATGGAGCGGAGCGGAACACTTCTTGCTGTCTTCCAACCCGAGCAGGACTTGGTAGCGTTGATTGAGCGATACAGGACTGGTCCTTTCAGGCCTGATCCACAAGTGTACGAAAACGTTGCCCATGAAGAGTCTGATGTTGTGTTTGGTATTGATTTGAGGAGGTGGTCTGAAGGTGGATGGTATGCTGCCTTTACGACGCAGTCGGACGACGAGGACGAGAAAAAGAAATTGAAAGTGCTCGTGCCGCCTGTGTTGACTGCGATGCTCTCGAGCTTGGAGACTGCCTACGCCAAGTCCCCTACTGAAGCCGAGAAGCGTAAGGCGTGGATTTACGAGGTACCACTTCCTGCTGTTCACCATCTCCGCGAGAGTTTGAATGCCATTCCGCCCGGTCAACCTTTTCCTCCTGAGTTACTCGCGAAATTCGATGCGCCCGTTATCGCTGCGTGCGTCAAGCTATGGGCTCTGGAACTTAACCCACCGTTGGCAACGTATGAAGGCTGGGATGAGTTTAGGAAGTTGTACCAAGCACGAAAGAGTGATAGTGACAGTACAACTGGGGAAGAGGGAGAGAAGGACCACCTTGAGAAAGTTGCTTCAGCATTGCAAAGGCTGCCAAGGGTGCATCTGTATGTACTCGATGCGATTGTGAAGCACTTGAAGAAGTAAGCTGTGTCTTGACTTGCTATTATTTTAATTATTAACCTTTGTTCTTTAGCTTAGTAGCCACGACGAAGGTTGAAGAGTCTGACGAAGTTTATTTCACTAAGCTCGCTCTGTCGATGGGACGAAGTAAGTTCAATTACAATTTATATTCACATGTGTTATTAACGAATTTGGCAGCAATTCTACGGCCAAAAGTTGAGACTGAACTTTCCGTTCAAGATCGTCATCCTACCTGTAAGCTGGAACGATTCAACCAATCAAGTGCAAGAAGTCTCATTTTCTCTTACAGCTCTTATCATCGACCTGCTCAAACATTATGACACGCTTATCCCCCCCACTATCGAACGCAAGAAACGTGAATCTGAACGGAAATTACTCATTCGCAAACGAACTGCGCCAACCGACATGCGTTTGAGCAGGAGCAAAATCACCCTTGGAGCAGATGCGGCACAATTGCTGGCTGCTCAACAAATTGCACAGAACCCGTCATTGGCGAATAAGGCCGTAAAATCATTCAATTTACCTTCGCCGCCGCCCGTGGGGGCAGCTCCTCAACAGCAGAAGATATTGGCTTCCCCTCCTGCAGCTAACTCGGGGGGCTCTCCAATCCCACCACCGCCACCTTTTGTTTCGAACCGAATGAAAACTTCGCCACCCCCGCCACCTCCTGTCACTCAGCCCATTCCACCTCCCCCACCCCTTCCTACATCGATTAGTCCCGCACCGCCCCCGCCCCCTCTTCTCAAGGACAATGGTCCATCAATTCGGCCAAATTTCAAAGATCCTTTGCCGGAGTTGGATGATCTACCGCCCATGCCCACATTCAAAGAACCCCCTCCAGAAGTGGATGACTTCCCTCCTCGACCTGTATTCGCAGACCCTCCTCGAGAAGATGACACACCTACTGTGTCCACATCCCCTCGAATTCCACCACCACCTTCGACCAATGTTATCCCCCCCACTCCTCAGAAGCAGACAAGTAGGATGGGAAAGGAGAGTCCGCGAAAGATTGCATCGCGCAGCCCTTCGCCCCCGACCAACTCAGGCACAGAAGATGTCGTCCTTGGCTCCGGCAGAAGTACCATCTCACGTGCAGGGTCGGCACAGTCTAGCACCACCGCACTGCGTGGACCAAGGCTTGCACGCGGGCCTGGCCGTCCTTTATCAGGGAACGTGCAGAGTTTGGTGCAAAATTTGAATAGAAGTAACGGTCCTGTGCCTACGAGCCCAAAGCCGAACAGGTTTTCTGGTTCCGGAAGTGGTGCCAGTAGTCCAGTGAGGCGGCCGTCGAGTATTGTTGGAAGGAATGCGACGACGTTTTCGAGGAGGACGATGGCGAGTGATGCAGAGGATGACCTTGTGGATAGAAAATAAAAAAATCTTGTTCTAATCCGAATCTATTTTCTTGTATGCTGCTTTATTATTTCCAGGCTATCGTTTGTTATTCACAATACAATGTGTTGTATCTTTCAATTTGTCACCCTCGGGAAATGCGTTCCACTCATCCCCACATGCTTGCTTACAAGAAGTCAGTTACCGGCCAATCGATCGAATAATAGACGACTAAGTGTCACAACCTTTTCACAAGTCCAACTTCATGTCCAGGTAGCTCAATTAGTACCCATATCCCTTAGGCCTCGGCCGCCAGTGAGACTCAGAAACTCGCATTAGTTCGGTGGCAGTGTATATTTCCATGCAATTCATCCGGTCTACTCTTTCCGCTGATGTGGTGCACGGCGTAGGATATCAACGTTAACAAGACAGTTATTGCCGTGGATGTATCATGTGAGACATGTTATGGTACAAGTTTAACGCACTGATTTGCAGCTCACAGCACTCAATTTCGTGGCACGCTGTGAGAGCCTGGGTCCATTCCCGATTCTGAAATTCAATCCGAATTTCGGGGATCATCGGATGACCTCAGACCGTCGCAGCTGATGAGGATTCAACAACAGGAAAGTATCTGGAGGCAACAGATTTTGTGTGTGAGGGCAGCCCGCTCTTTATTGCAATTGAACATGTTAAATTGTTGTTTGAAGTACGGAAGATGGTGCTTGGCAGCCAGTGCACATTGGGTAAGTAGAGAGTTCGTAGCCTGATCCTCTAGGTCAATCGGCAATCCTTCTTGCCAATGCCGTCCAGAGAGAAGTTCACTTTCCGGATGCATGACCAGTGTCTACAGCAAGGATGGGATTTAAGATCACCCTCCGGACATCGGGAATTGGAATTGGGCGGGTAATGGGTGTCCTGCGACGTGTGGGCTCCTCAGGGCCTGTACCGTACAGGCCTATATCCGGGGAGGTCTACTTTGTTAGGCTTGCCCTATCCCTTTTTGTTAGAAGTTGGCCACTTCCCAATTCAACGAGGGTTAGCCCGAAGGGGCAGGCCTACTGCTACAGTCCACGGCCTCAGGTACGCAGGATGGGGGTCTATTAATTATTCCTTGTAAGCACTCGAATTGGCCATGCTCTCGTCTCTTTTCTGGACCTAATTATTCTCAATATTTTTTTACATCTGAAATAACCTTATGATACATTCGGTAAGGGGACAAGTTGGTCAATGAACGAGAAAATAAATGAGCAAATTTCTCGTGTGTGTGAATTCGGGGAGATAGAGACAAGATGTCGGAAAAATGCAGATTAACATATAAAGACTTGCGCCTAGTTGTAGTCTTATAGCTTCTCATCAGTCTGAGCAGGTAAACATATTTGTAAATTATCAAGTCATTCAAGTACTGGTATGTATGGTAAGCACTGATAAATTCCCGCAGGCGAGCCTATCAGAGCTGTGTCATCCTTCGCTAACCTTTGGTATATATGGCAAGCGATACTAAGTTCTGGCAGACACATGTATCAGGATCTCATCATATCGTATCACTACGTTAATCTCTGGTATGCCTTATCAGTACTATTACCTCTATTGCCACACTCGCAGCTTTATAAGATGATGACAAACTGTAAGATACAGATGTTGTACCAGCAAGGCAGATACTCAAAGCGCCCGGTTGTGTTATTCGACAGATTGTGATAAGATATAGAGATATTTTGACATAGACATTTACAGGTACACACAGTGGCCATGAACTGCACGGTTGTATTGGTGAGAGTACTAATAGTACTAATAGTATCTACGCTCGGTTAAGATCAAACTGGCAATTAAAAGACTCAACGTCAAGAGGACCACTCAAGCTGGTTGCCCTCCAGTGGGTGCCATTCGCAATGTCCCAATCCTCCAAATTTTCAAGGCTTGATTCTAAAGCTTCGTGATCAGCTTCATGTAGTATGTGTGGACCAAAAAAATATGTACATACTCAGCATAGATTCTGAGCCTGAGTTAGACGAATGGAATACTACAAGTAAAATCAAGAAACGTACATGTGGTCTTCTTCTGTTTGAACTACCTTGCGCCTAGGTACACCTTGAACCTGCCAAGACGCGGAAGCCTGCGTACTGTCGTCGCGAGCACCTCACTGGAGTCTGGACGCTCCAATCAAAGACCTTATAATCACAGTGGTAACCTTCACGGAAAAGAGATTGCGGAAAAAGGAGTAATCAGGGTTGTCATTGAAGCGAGGTGGGTGTATTTCAAAAAGGTGCTGAATTCATTGGGAGTGATCATCTTCTTTTCCATGATATGATCGTATTTCTGGGTAAGCTTTGAATAGCAGAGCACCGCGGAAGAAGTACATGTGAACGTAAGTGAGGGATTCAATGTCATGGTGCGTGTTCGACTCCCAAGTTGAATCATATAACCTGGCACGAGTCACGGTGTTTACAATTGGTATTTTTCCGACTTAAATTAGGGCACTAGGTTTGTAGGAAACAGCTCGTAAATATTACAGATAGAAGAGAGATTATTAATAATATGTAGTATATGATATACAACTTTACAAGGATATTGCTACAAAAAAATCAGCACAGTTACATATTTGTGATTAATTCGGCATTTTCGATTAGGGTCAACAGTGCATCGGTATCCAGAATATTCACAGTTTCTGTCAATGTGGTTAAACCTGTGTCTTCAAAAATAATATCAAACCGAGCTCCAGCACGCTTGACATAGTAATCCTGAACCAAAAGTGTCCTCTTCATAATCTCATCCCTTGTGACAAAACACTTTCCAACAAGGTCTTCAGGATTTGATCGCCAACGAGCAATGTCTCTGGCGGTAACGCGTAAAGTCGTCACATTGTCTGGTCTAAGCGTACAGACTGCTGGAGTGAAGATAGGGATAGGTTGGTTTGGATTTGATGAACTGTAAAAATGTGTAAGTATAATAAAGGTTTCATGAATAAAAAAAATTACGTTAACTGGGTAGTCCGAGCGAAAACCCATTCCCTGTCGTTCTTGTCTAAATCGCAAAGGACAAAAAGGATCAGAATTTGGACAAAGCCTGAGGCCGCAAATGAAATGCGGATACGACTAGGAAATTTTCAGGTAAGCTTAAGTGGTCTCATAAATAGCAGAGAAAGTCTTACTCTTCAAACGAGTTTGAGATTGTATTGCAACGCCTAGCGTACTCATTCAAATCTGACAAAATGAATGATGCACCCATTTTGTTGTTTGCACTGCACTGTTCCATCGCAAATTCTGCAGCCACCTGGGCATATGCGCGCTGCATTGCCTCTGGATTGTTGCGCATCGCGTCGCTCTGATGTTGAATTATGTTTGTATATGCAGCATATAGCTGTGCATATTGCTCCAGCTTCTGCTGAGGTTGACGCCCGCTGGTCGGTAAGAATGAAGGGCCGTAAAGCATTGTTGAGTGTTGATGACGAAGTGTGTTGACAGCAATTTATATATCTACGAAACGGCAAACCTCTCCAATCTTGACGGATCCTAGACCCTCAGGCTCCAAATGAATGCATAGCCGCATTGCCAAAGCCTTGACGAAATCTCTACAAATCAGTAACCCTCTCCATGGATTCCAATACAATACTTTGACAGACCCCTCAGGCTCCAATTAAAACGAATTCGTAGCCGCATTGACGAAGCCTTGACGAATCTTGACGACATCGGACACACCTCTCCATGGATCCACCTTGGCCCTTCAGTCTTGTATTTAAACCCAAGCAGCAGGCTTGTTAGTACATTTATGGCACTTAACTTCCAACTCGCTGTGCTACCTGCTAACCTGTTAAATCTCCCCGTTGGCAGTTGGGGGATTTCATACGACATATCCACCATCTTGACCAGAAATGATCCCCCGGATGGGTGGAGTGCATGGCCAGGTAACTCTCTCGAAATTCGTGATTGTTGAAGATGCTGACAATCATTATAGGTTCAACCTATAACGCATTAGTTCGACAATTAATGATACTGGGTTTCCACCATCACCAAGATTCTGACTACCGCGCCGACAACATTCATGGTGTGAATGCCTGGTTTTCGGGAATATCTTTGAAGTTAATTCTTCCTCCGATGAAACTTGAGACGACAATGAAGAATATCAAAGTCCATTACTATCCTGATCTACACCTTCTTGATCTTACCCCTTTCATGACTCTTGGAGGACCTCTGTCGACACGGCTTCGAGGACCAATTCCAGCATCCCTTCTTCCTGATGGTCCAGGCGTGGTTGGGATGAATGGGGGTGCCCCAGTCCCTCCGGGACCCAATTTCCAACTACCGAAGCATTCAAGACCGACAATACACTCAACAAACCCCAACAATTGGAGACGTTGAATCTGAGAGGAATTTTGTAGTACATAATATTATTAATTTGCTCCAACTCACTCTTGTCTCATGTTCAGCCATTTCAGTCCCTTACCTGAACTAATAAATCCTCTTTTATGTTCGAATGTTTAATTTGTAAAAACCATCACAGTGCCTTTGTTTGTATTACAGTAGGAAATATTAATATCATGTCGAACATCTTAGGATTTTGATAGCAAATACATTTGTACCAGTCAAATACATTTATACAGTAAACCTTTGCCTAAATTTCGTTAAATTGTCGAAATTGTTGAAGAATTTGTTCCAGCCTAATATCCATATCTATCCGAAGCTGGGCCATTTGCTCCTTGATATCCCCAATCTCGTGTTTCAACCAATCCCAATCCTCATCGACTTGAACACGTCGCCTTTTCAAAGGTCGATCAATATCTGAGGGTCGCTTCGACGGAACATCCTAGTATGACCGCATAGTCAGTAAAATTAAATCATTCAGAGAGTACAATTAAAATTCGAAAACAACCTTGGCTTGCCGGACCGTGACTTGAATCGTGTTGAGAATGTTCTTGTCATCTCCGAGTACTGAGGCTGTCTTCGGCAGTCGAGGAGGCAACGGGCTGGGTGAAGAGCACCTTTCCGAACTCTGGACTACTGAAGAGCGAAGACGACGAGAGGGCTTGCGTTTCACAGGGGTGGGAGGATCGGGAGTGCTGTCGCATATGCGAATGGGGGGGAAATCTGATTGATTTCCATCAGATTTGGCGTACTGTGTCAGAAGGGGAGAGCTTGGCTCAGCTGGGTGAGGAAAGAGCGGGATGCGAGTCATGGCAGACTTCGGTAGTAGGCCCTTAGACTACCCTTTATATGTTCGACGTGTGGGTTGAGGGTATTTGGAGCATGGGGTACACTCCACTGGCGTCATTCTTGGACTCTTCGTGAGTGTGCTAAAAAAGAATGCAGTTTGTTCCTCCACAAGTTGCATAGACAATAAATTGACTCAACGAAGGATTCAGAATGGAGCACTGGGCGTGATAGTCCTACTTCAAGGTTGTCTGAAGGTGTGCTGTGACTAAAATGAATGCATGTCCGACTCGGAGGCGATTATGATTGGCTGGATTCAACCTCGGCCAAGGTCTTTACGAGAATCTGCAGGCCACAACAGGGGTGCCAGAGAACAAAGAAGATTATTGTAATCGGAGAGTGTGTGCCGGCCTCCAGTTTTCCAGAAAAGATTGGAATAACTCCAGTAGAACCACGACAGGTAAATGAGAAGTCTAAGTAGTATGGGCGCCGACAAGTTGTATTGATCAACCGGGCCGCTCCGTCCAAAAGAATATCTGAACCAGACTTTACCCTTCTAGCTTCCACTTTAACAGTCACGGTCTCGCAGCTTCTCGCTCGGTTTTCATAACCTACGATGTCCACAGTATAGCTAGCGGCAACGGATACTGTCACTATCACCCTTCTCCGTTTACGAGTTGTTTACGAAACAAGCCCGAATAAGGTGAGTTTGCAAGGAAAGCACAGTGAGCACCCACCGAATTCTCATTCAAAGTGATGAGCTCAATTCAATGTCGTTTTCTAGCTTCTATCTGCATTAAAATGGCCCATCTTGCTCAAGTCGAAGTTGATGTATTGTGGTTACAGATTAATTTGATTTCGATTCAACGATTTAACATTCTCCCTGAGAAATATGTCTGGATCAATGCTATCCATAAAATAGTGTGATTTTTCTTCTTCCCGCTCACTCACTGGACAGACGAGAACACCGCGAACTAGATAGTCCATCTGAACCAATGTGGTATCCGGCTCCTCATGTAGCACTCTGCATCCGTCCCATATGGTCCTTGGTTTCCATTTGCTGCCAGAGAAACGGCGAACAAGCGCCAAGTCGAGTGTCTTCCCCGAAGGAAGCTGACAGCGGAATAGATCATAGAGTCGAGCAACACTGATTTCTGGTGCGTCATCGTGGACAATAACACAGTCAAATCGCCGCCGATCGTGAAAATTTGGGTTGCATCGCATAATGTTAGTGCCTTCGGTCCAATCCTCCACCGACTGAAACTTGAGAACAAGACATTTATACCTCTGCACCTATGTGAGATATCTGAGCCATGACCGGAATTGATACATGAGGAATTCAGACTCACATAGACCTCATCTTCGAAGCGCATCTGAACTGCATCCTTGGGCATGTGACAAGCAATAAAATTGCGCAACCTCTCATCGAGGAAGCGGTATTGGGGGTCAGTGTTGGAAAGGCCAACAGCCATGGCACGAAGGTTCATCTTTTTGCCTTCTGGTGATCCCAACTGCCACGTATTTGAGCCATTACGATCCGACTCCAGATCCAATGTTGATTCAGTTTCACTGGTGTCTTCACCGGTAGACTCAAGATTCAAACGTGCCACCCTGTCATTATCTATGGCCATACGTATCCGAGCAACGGTCTCCTGTTTCTCATCAATTACACACATCTCACAGAAATTGTTAGTCAATGTGTACTCGCAAATATTCATAGTATACCTGATGCTCCGCATTTTTCATATTTGTCTGTCCAAAAGCCTGCGCCGCTTCCTGCTGGAATCCTTCACCAACCCGTGTTGAGAAATTGTCTACCGTTCCCTTTTCATGTATGTCTTGAGCTACATGGTGAACAGCATGTTGCTTTAAAAAATCAAAGCTCTTGCCATATGCTCGCGTGACATCCTAAATGAACCAAGTGTTATTTGCGTCACTCAAAGATTAGTTGGTGGACTGACAGCACAGGATTTCTGGTAGATAGACACGGCTTGTTGGAGTTGTTGGAGTCGGCCTTCCGTCATGCATTGGAGGCCAACAAGTATTCGAAAACGGAGATACGCACGGATGCAATGCACCAGGACAGAGTTTTTTGGAAGAAAATCCACAATACATGGCAGAATGCACTGAGAATGTAAATTTTAAATAGCACCTCACTGACCGGCGTGAAAATTAGCACATACCTTGAGAATGTCGTAGAATGCCTGTCCGTCTGTGAAGTGAGTGGTGGTGACCACATTGAAGTGCTTCAAACCACTCCATCGAGGGAACATTGCCATTCTACGGAGGAATTTTAGTCATATCAGACATTTATTCCAAGCTGAACAAGGGGATGATTACCGCTGTGCAACTTTTCCTTTGGCACCATTGTCCTCCAAAACCTTAAGCAATAACACCCACAAATGCTTCCCCCATTTTCCCAAGTCGTCTGAGTGTAGAGTATCGTATGAATATGCTCGATATGGATCAGAAAATTGGAAATCCCAGAGGAAGTGCTATATGTGCCATGAGTGAGGAAGACAAAGATATGTTCCAGAAGACTGACCTCAATATTGTGCATCCCATTGTCCTTGAGAATTTTCTCTTTCGCGGCCTTGGTTTTTGCCTTTGAGACTTGTGCAAGTACGGCTTGCATAGACTGTGGCGTACGGAGCTCGAAGTTGCCCAAGATGTCATGCAAGTCTATCTGCGCGACAAGGCATTTTGGACACGGGTGGTTAGCTGACGCGGCGCGACACCCACAGAAATATGCTGCTTCTTCAGCATCCTGTGATTCGATTAAAATACCAGGGTGAAGTACCCGATTGACACCATCTGCACAGCGGTAGGCTTCTCCACTTCGCGAACGCGGCTTCAAGCTTCGGAACACCTTCTTTAATATCTTTTGATACACTTCTCGTTTGAAATGTGCGAATTCTTCTGTCTCTGCAGCAGAGCGGCTGGTTGGATCTGACGGATCTTCAATCTATGTCCAGATTATATGTGAATTTCTTCGTAGACAGACGCTTATGACCTACAACTGGCATATAACCAATGAGAACACCTCCTCCGTTTCCAGAGGCATTCCGTATCTGACGTGGAAGCCATGCAGGTCGCAAGAGCATGGGATATTTCTTCACACGCCGCGTAACCAGGCCTTTGTCAAGCCAAAAATGGAGCGGAAGATAAACATGAGGGAAGACATCATCCTCTGGAAGCTCGGACTTGGAACAGAAATAAGGACGGCACACGTTGGCAGAAATATGACTCACATCGACATTCCACCATGTATCAGCTGTGTTCGGCTCATCATAAATACGTTCTTCAAAGTCGCCAGAGCAATAGTACTTGCGAACTGCATTCCACATGCTCATTGGCGCCAGGGACTCATCTTGGATGATTGATATGATCCATTCCCAAGGATCCCGATATTCAAAGGTAAATGTGTAAACTTTACTGTCATAAATTGCTGTGACGACGTCACTCTTAAACTGATCAAATAGATGATGAGCAATAGCAAGGCAATAGTCTCATCTACGTACCTGAACGAAATATTTACGAGCCTTCGAGAGAACCCTTTCCATTTCTGTGGAGTTCTTGATAGTAAGTCGGCTCCCATCGGCCCAATTCGAATTGAAGCCAGCCAATTGCTTGTTGATAATCCATTTGGGTAACAAACCCTGTATAGCTGTCTCGGTGTATTCGAAATCGGCAATATTTTCGAATGGAGCCCATGGGCGAGGCTCAGGCTGAGGCATATGGAGTTGACGCTTGGACTGAAAGCCCAAGTTCATAACACTCAGTGCAAATATTTTTGCCGTCGGATCCAGAGAATGCGGGTGGGGGATAATTTTGATGTATTCGTGTGGTAAATGAGGTCCAAACATGACGACGGAGTCTGCAATATTGCTAGTAAGCAGAAGAGACATTTCAAACGGAGAACAAGTAAACACACCGCTCACCGCTACAGTAATAGCACTGTCTTGAGCATCCAAGTCTGGTGACGGGTATTCAACCTCCATAGGCATTGAGCTAGACCCCTCCACAAATTCGTTATTGTCCCTGAGTGAAGAGTATATTTTTGGCGAAATTGCTTCAGCTTGAATTTTGTTCAAGTTGGTTCTTGAATGTGCGCGCAACTCCGAGTCCTGAAGCTCTCTTTGGATCATCCAAGTTTTCTTACACCAATCTCGATGCTTATCGAAGCCATGTGCATTGCGATGGGTCTTGCAATAGCGACATATCCGCTGGAGTTGCTCAACTTGAAGCTTTGCAGACTTCTTCAAATACGTTGGACGTCGCGCCATTTAATTGGTAGGCAAATCAATCTAGGTCGCGATCTGTGAAGCGAAGTGACGCAATTTATTATTACCAACTTCATTGGAGCCGCGAGCGGCCCCACAATGGCATTTATAAAGGGGACTCACCAGCTGTGGAATGAAATAAGAACCCAACTATAGTACCGCATTCTACTCGCTCACAATGACACCACAGTCATTCGATCATTCCAACTCCCCAGATCCCTCAAGTCCCGGGAACCTCCCAGTCCTCAGCATGGACACTTCTCGAGCCGACTTGATCAAGGTGAGCACTCAACGCGACTTTCAACAATATCATGTGACCGTGTTTAGATTGCGCGGCAGCACGAAGTTGACAAGAACACTGCACAGGCAGAATTGAAGCGCCTCAGTCGCATGCTCGAAGATATCAACGATAACGACAACAATAGCTCTGGTCACAAGCACAAACGTCGAAGGATCCACCACGAGTCTCCACCTGGGGATTCTGACGAACCTGAAGATACAGAAACCTCTGAATCCATCACTCATGCGGATGAACATTTTGTCTTCCACGCCGGCCATAAATTTTTTCTCCTTTATGCTCCGTGGATTCGCTCAGGAGACGATCTCTTTGAAACTAGCATTGATGGACACTACAATGCAGCCGAAAGATTTGAAAACGACAAGAATAAATCACAGGGTCAGCTCAAGGAGGTTCTCGAACTTCTTCAAGCGAAGTTCCAGCCACAAGCCCTACAGAAGAGGTGGCTTCGAAGACAGGTGAGTGTACTTATACTTTACAGCAACGTACAGACTTGAAGCCATGACTAGTTTATGAATGGTCTCAAAACCCAACGTTACAACACTGCGCACCGGATTCGTCACACCTGCGCATCAATCTTAGGTGCATCTGAAAACGACCTCCTCAAATCAGACATCAGGAAGGCCAGATTTCGCGAGGAAATCGGATGGATAGGCGAGACCGGATTATATTCAAGCGTTGATGTTCCGATACTCCACAAGAATTGGAACCGTGAATATTCTCTTTCCTCCGTCTTCCTCAATCTGAAGCTAATGGGGGTGGGTCATTCACGTTTCGTCCCTACCTTTTGAGAAATTTATAATTTATTCAGCTTTACGTTGCCCTCATTCGTGGTCCTAGGGCCGGACGGCTTTTCATGAATGGCGAGTCGATGAACCCCCAGACTGAGACAATGGCTTCGATTCATCACATCCGCAACATCACGCCTGGTGCTATCGCGACATGTGCGGTACTGGTATGCTCTTGCCATTTAATTATTAGTATTGTCAATCTCTCATATCTAACACTCTTTGCCAGGCTCGTTGGGCACTCTCAGCTGACGATGCTCTTCAGGAAGTGGGGTCAAGTACTGGGATACGTTATTTCAGTGACTTCGAAGAATACCTCATGATTCTCGAGACCGGCCTACGCCAAAAGAAGAGGAGCGTCATCAATATCATCAAGCAGTGGGATCAAAAGATATTCCCTGATTCCGATTCGAGTCTTGTGAAGGACAACTTCAAGAAGAGTGACGAGAGTAGTGGCTTGAAGAAGGCAATGGCTCTCTTGGCAGCTGATTCCGAAGAGGAGGAAAATACTGAAGTCTAGGGGCAGCGCAGTGTTGTATCGTCTGTTTTGTAATAGTAGCTGTATATCTGGCTTGAAATAGTATCAGTTTAGTTTTCTTTTATTGGTGTTTTTAAGCTGGTGCTCGAAGGTTACGGTCACTGATTATAGCTGATGGATCTGATGTTATTGGCCCTGCACTCAAATCCTTGACCAGGGAGGATAAGTCCTATAAATCTGACATCTTCACTCAGTGCTCAAATAATTGAACTCTTCACCAATAACACTTATACATGGAGAATTGCCTTATCATATCTATAGGTAACTTCTGTGGCTGACAAGCGACCACTCCATACTCGAATCCTTGATAAAGGAGATATAAGTCCTGCCATCACTGAAACACCCGCTCAGAATGGAAATACTCCATCAGGGAGAATTGGCACGGCATTTCCTGATCAAACGGATGAAGCTTATCGCGTTCATAGGTAACTTCTGTGGCTGATAAATCACCCATTAATCTGACGGTCTTATGAGCACCTATGCGCGCATGTTGAGGCGTATCTGTTTTTCTTGGTTTTTCCGACAAAGCCTTTGTTTACAATCACCACAAATGATGTTGTGCGAGTTATTCCTGATTTCACTACGTAAGTTTTCTCTAGTCTCACC
>QDKV01004847.1_pt1 | contig 16385 bp, 16 predicted proteins | sample 1861101 | NCBI WGS metagenome assembly QDKV01 (sample SAMN04275158, study PRJNA302643) | Fungus metagenome, whole genome shotgun sequencing project. | isolation source: fruitbody | host: Mallocybe terrigena | place: Sweden | collected 2013 | reverse complement strand
GAAACAGAAACGCATTGAGAAGTGGAGAACAACCCTCCAGAACCGGAAGAAATCAAGACCGACCCACCAGCACCAGAACTACCTAAGATCTCATACTTCCCTGCATCCTATTTTCAACGAACAGGATCAACTTCTTATCCTTCTGCTTCTACTTCAGTTACTCCAAATCCTCCTCCTCCTCCAGTCACAGTAATGGCAACATCCACGGAATTGAAAGGGCTTGGCAAACCAGATCCTTTTCGAGGTGACCCCACGGATCTGGATCGCTTCTTCAATGACTCAGGTAGGTAAGCTACAGTGTAGCGTCTGTTGGGCATTGAGATTATGTCATTCTATTTGTCCGTATTATCCTGTACTCGTTACATGCCTGCTCCTTTTTTCCTTCTTCCTTTCTTTAGTACGCTCAATCAATACACTCATTTATTCACCCTGCAACAGGTTATGGGCCCCGGTGTCTAGCTCTCTCGATCTCACCATTGCTCACGCTTCTCAACGCTCATTGGTGTTTCTGCGGCTTGCCTTATCTTGCCAACTTCGGTTGCCCTATCTCGCCGACTTCGGTCGCCCTACTTGTCTCATTACTGTCGACTTCAGTCGCCCTACCTTGTCGACCTTGGTCGCCCTACTTGTCTCACTACATCTTGCCCCTTTTTTCCGCGCATATATTCACTCTCGATGTCTGAAATTACCCCCAAACTCGACCACATTCCTCTTCTCCAAGGTACTGCCAACGCGCTTGAATGGTTTCAGTCTATGACACAGACCCTCAAGGCCGAGGGTGTATGGGGTCATGTTGAAGGCGTGGAGAATGACCCCACGTCTGTCTGGCCCGCTTCACTTCCTCCCGTTCTCACTGCTCAGGCCACCAATGCTCAGCGGCAAACTGCCTCCTCATGGTGGATCAAAGACGCTCGCGCTCTCAACATCATCGACCGTCGTCTCAATCCCGTTACACAAAGTCTCATGCCTGTCGGCGATGATGTCACCACTCGCATGGTCTGGACCAAGCTCAAATCCCTGTACAGCTGTGTCGACATTCACGCCCAGTTTGATCTTCGCGATCGTCTTGCTGCCAACACTCTTAGGAACCCTTCAGATTACATTCGTTTTCTTGGTGAGTTCAACACGTGTCGTTCATGTCTCATCACGATGGGTGCACCTCTCTCGGAGATAGAATCAATCCACACTCTCTTGCGCCAACTCCCTCATCACACAACCTGGCCTCATTTCAAGCAGTCTATCTCTCACTTTGTTCAAACCTGGAACGAAATCAAAGCCACCCAAGTCGCCCCTTCGCCTCCTGATACGCTCTATACTAAAGTCGTTCTACGTCTTGAGCATGAATGCCTGATGCTCCTTGGTCACACTCAGGAGTCACCAATTGGCTCTGAATATGCCAACCATGTTATCAAGAAAACCTCTCGCAACCCCTCGGGTGTCTCATGCACTAATTGTGGTCTCGACAATCACGACTTCGACCACTGCTGGAAGAAAGGGGGTGGTGCAGCTGGACAATGGCCGGGGGGGCCAAATGATCCAAAGGCCACCACCACTAGAGACACTGGCGTCGTATGCTACACTGGTGACCTTTCATGTTAAATTACACTTCTCTTTTTGTTTTCGATTCGTATTACCATCTTGATCCCTCGTGTTACCTCTTTTTCCCGCCTCACATCCCTTAGTTAGCTCGTCGAGGTGGTGTGTTGGGCATTGAGATTATGTCATTCTATTTGTCCGTATTATCCTGTACTCGTTACATGCCTGCTCCTTTTTTCCTTCTTCCTTTCTTTAGTACGCTCAATCAATACACTCATTTATTCACCCTGTAACACCCAGACCGGTGGATGATCCCCATGAAGGTCGAAATGGACACGTTGAAGGCGAAACACACATGGGATCTCGTAAAACCCCCACCGGGAGCGAACATCATGGATTCGATGTGGGTCTACGACATCAAGTGGGACGGCGAAGGGAATCGAATTAAGGATAAAGCTAGGGTTGTTGGAAAGGGCTATACGCAGCAACTCGGCGTCGATTACAATGAAACATGGGCGGGTGTAACGCGTCTCGAGTCGGTACGAATGACGGCCGCTGTTGCTGCGAGACTCGACCTCAAGTTATGGCGCATCGATTTTGTTGGCGCATACCTGAATAGCCTTACCAAAGAGGATATCTACATGAAACAACCCGAAGGGTTTGTCCAACCCGGTTTCGAGGACTACGTATGCAAGTTGGTTCATACAATCTACGGAACAATGCAAGGAGCCCACGACTGGTACGAGACCCTGACGAATACTTACGAGAAACTGGGATACACTACATCCCGTGCAGATCCCTGCGTTCGTTTCAAGACGAAGGGAGACGAGTACACCGTCACCGATACATATACGGACGACGTCTTCGGGGCGTCAAAGACAGATGCGGAAATTAAGAGTCGAAAAGATGAAATAGGAAGAGAATGGGAGATTAAGGATGTCGGGGATAATGAGTATTTTCTTGGGATGCGCGTCCAACAAAATCTTGTGGAAGGGACGATACGGCTTTCGCAACGGCCGTACTGGGAACATGTAATTAATCGCTTTGACCTCAAACACGTCTCTCCGCGAAATACCCCACTCCCGATGGGCATCATTCTGGACAATGACATGTCTCCCAAGACGGATTCCGAGAAAAAGGAGATGGCTGACAAGCCGTATCGTCCAATACTTGGATCCGTAATGTGGGGACAGTTGGCTACCAGGCCTGACCTTTCTTTTGCCGTTTCTCTCCTGTCTCGCTTTCAAGCTAACCCCGGGATCGAACACTGGAAAGCACTTCTCCACGTTATTGGGTATGTTAAGAATACTATCGACTATGGACTAACGTACTCCCGTGATGCTGACCTGACCCCCTTGGCGTACGTCGACGCCGACTATGGTGGCTGCCGGGATACTCGTCGTTCAACCTCCGGGTTCGTTTTCCTAATGGCCGGTGGTGTTGTTACTTGGAGTAGTAAGCGGCAAGCTACCGTTGCGCTCTCTACTGTCGAAGCTGAGTACGTCGCTATGTCTCGATGTGCCCAACAGATGGTCTGGATGCAGACGTGGTTGGATGAGATTCAAGTCGACCACACTTTACCTGGAATCATTAAGGGGGACAGTCGAGGAGCACTTGCCCTTGCGAAGACGACGAAAGATCATGGAAAGGTGAAACATATTGACATCCGCCACCATTATATCCGTGAATTAGTCAAGTCGAAGAAGATCCTTTTCGAACAACTTGCCTCTGCAGATAACCTTGCCGACCTCTTCACCAAACCTCTTGCTCGGGATCACCACCACCGCCTTTTGGCTAATCTCAACATTGTCTGAGGATCTTACGTTCATGGGGAAGTGTTGAAATATGACCGTAAGATACTATTTGATTTCCTTATATATATTTTTACTATTATCACTTCACCATCATTCCCATTACCCCTTTTGGGGTATATCATTACCTTTTGGTGATCCCTTGTGATTCTTCTCCTATCCGTTTTCTATATCTACGATGTTACCACATCGAGCCACTCTCAGTTGTTACCCCACATACCAACTGAGAGTGAGTTCCTATATATCCTCGTTATATTAGTCCTTACTTATTCTATTCTGTCATAGTTACTTTACAATAGGTTAAGCCTATTAATATGAGTTGTTACCCCACATACCAACTGAGATTACTTTACAATAAAGTATGCCACCTTCATGACAAAATAAATCGATAGTGGAAATCTAGCTGCGAATGTTTCACTCAAAGTATTTCTTCTCGAAAATAGATGGTCTAGAATGAATAGAGTTATGTAGAGTTACATGAATATCAGTACATAAAGGGATTAGTAATTAGCCAATTGGAAATCTATCTTACTACTCACTATTAGACTCGTAAATTATGATAGTGACACCAGCCTCAAGCTGTGGTAGGACCTCGCAGGAGCAGTGTGGAGTAGTGGTTTTATTCTCTCCTCTTGTAGTATCGCAATTCAGTCTGTGTTTTTTTGTGTATCTGTTATAATGTTCAGCTTGCTACATTTATTAATATAACCTATTTATTTGTGTTTCTTCTTTTATGTTTCCTCGCTGTATGATGCATTTTTGGGTTTTCATCGGCATGCTGCATACCGACAGCATGCAGAACAGTATCTGGAAACTTCCTGATGAATTTGAGGTATTTGTGGTCCCCATGGTCCTGTGGCAAGCTTTCATCCTTGAAATGTGACTAAATCTCAATAAAAATATAATGGAATCTTTTTAGAGAGCCTAAAGAAAGGTTCCTTCGACAGAGATTCATGCTTGCGCAATTGAATGCAGTGCAATTGCTCACTTTCACTTGACTTCTAATCCAATAATCCATGCCAAATTATGAATTTCATTAAATAATAAAAACTAGGTAACCCAATTGTGGAAGTAGTACATATGCTATGAGCAGGGATAACGAAATAGTAAGTATACAAATCAACATAGTGTATTCCAGGTACAACATCGCTAATCACATTGCTATAAATCTGTTTGGGTTAGGTTGATTCAGGAGAAACATGAAACCAGGACATACAAGAGAGAAATATAAATTAGAAGGTTAATAAGGAATTCTACCGGTTCATCTTTGCGAAGTCCGCACTAAAAGATCTTATCTTGGGCGATCTGGGCGGGGCTGCAGTCAGGGATACACGTCTTGTAATTTGCCCTTGCAAGAGCTCCGAATCCGAGTCAGCTGTTCGTAAATCGGTGATCATTTCATCTTGAAACTGAGGCAGACTCTTCAGATGTGATTGACGGTCCAACAAAACGGGTGGGGTGGCGAAGTACGGTGGCCCATATGGCATGGTCCGTGGAATCGGAACCGATGTGCGATTTTGAGATTTACGTACGAAGAATGTAGGTGAAAGAAGGTCGGTTGTTGAAGGGGAGTACTTAGCGAGGCTCGTGGTTGGATTTCGTGTTGCTGATGACGAACGTCGCCGGAAAGACAGGAATGATGGTGATTCCTTTGGTGGATATACTGCGTTCATATCCGGAGCTTTGCGGTTGTTCATAAATAAAGCGCTACCACTCTCTCGCCGAGAGCCATCCGTTTCTAATCGGATATCGGAAAAGAGAGGGATGTCAATAATACTACTTGGAACATGGGCGTTCGACAACAAACCTGTACTTGCGACGGAGCTTTGGTCCGCCCTATCGAGGGATTCGGACCGCCTTTTGTGGAACCGGAGTTTGAGCTTTGGTAAGCAATGTGAACGCTTGCGAGAGTTGCAAGAGGAGGTATGGGATGAATCCGATTCCACAGTTTCATTGTCCAGAGGCCCAGCAGTGTCAGAAGCTTTTTCGGGTGACACGACAGACGTCTGAGAACCAGAGTTTTCAACCTGCAGAATAGCCGTGGGATTCACGTCGATGGGTATCTCGGCCGTTGTATTTTGCACTGCAGCGGTTGGGCTGGGTGACGCGTCCGCATAGTGCACACGCCGTGCGGTTTGCGGGTCTATAGCACGGGTCGCGAGGATGGGCGTGAGGTCGATAGGCGCAACGGCGTGTCGTATTCGTTTGGAAAGTCGCGAAGTACCAGTTGCAATGGACACCTCCGCGGTTCGTCGAGGAGGCCTCGTTGGCTGTTTTGCTCTAGCAAACTCGGAAGGCAGAGGCGCCCCAACAACGGACGTGGGCAGAAGCCATGTTAACCAGACAGCTAATAAACTCTGCAACGCGTTAGATAGTTTTCAACACGTTACACAGCTAGATCAATACTCACCAGAGCAAAGCCCAAGTGACCGAGCGCCCGGGCGGAAACGAAGACGACGGTTTTCTGGCACGCACCCCTCCTCGTCATGGACTCGTGTATACCGTTATTCGACTTCTTGTCGTCGTCGTAGTCTGCAATGCCATCACGTTGCGCGTCAGGCATTCTCAACTTCAGGAAGTGATGTCGCACAGGGACATTAATGGAAACGTGGCGTTAAAGGGAAAAAGTTGAATCAGATGCCGTGACACATTATATAGCAAGTTATTCCAGGTTTCCGTCCAGGATACCCATTTCACGTCAACTGCTATGCTTACAAGGAATGTCAGCCCACTTTCCATGTCTTTAATCGCGTAAGCACGTTCTGAGATCGGCAGTTTCCTGAAATGATCCGAGATTCCGAGATTATGAGCGTTCCGAAGTTGTGCACAACAACGGCAAGTGTGAGATTTAATTTACACCCATAGGTGTGAAGTAACGTAACTACAGCTCTTTGAAAATATAGGCTCTGACGTCGTGCGGTGGAATGTGTGCGTCAAAGAAATAGTCCAATACAATGTCCGGTTTGTCTTCGTGCTTCCACAAATCGCGAACAGTATAATTCCTATCAGCTCTTAAATGCGGCGACCGCGATAAGGTGAAGTTCAGATCGACTGCGCGGTCGTTAAAGTTGATGTACATAACCACCGTGTTTTTAACATCTCTGTAATAGCCACTAAAAATAATTTGGCACATTGACGGAGGTATGGACGATGCATTGCTTACCTCCAGTATTGAGCCGGGAACTCTGGGTCCCATGTATGGTCTGGGTTCTTACCCCAATAAAAAGGCTTAACAGGATCACCGACGATTGGGTCCTGATTAATCGCAATAATCTCTTTGTTCAATAGGATTTCAATAGACTCTTTTGAGAGTTGTGAAATCTATGCGATGAAATGAACACAGAAATTGGCGTCTCATGCTTTTGAGCCAGAATAAGATTGCACTTACGTCAGTTCCGATCAAGAGAGGTGATTTTGTCAATGCCCATGCGGTAAAGTGGCTTCTCTGTTCAGCAAGGGTCAGAACGCCATTGCCGTTTTCCAACATATCTGGTTTTGCGCAGTCAGAGATAAACGTCTGGTTTAATGATGAGGAGACCAAATTACCGAGGTCATTACGACCATAGAAATTGGTGTAATCGCCAATAAATGACGCGTTATTTAGTATCTCGGTAATTCTTGACCAATTGGGGTTGATGTCATCATAAACTATCCTCCTCAATCAGCGTATTTCAAAGCAATGTTACGCGTTGATGAACGTACTTCGCCAGGCATGTGCGACATTTTTACCCCATTTCCATGCATCGAAGCTCTGCCACTCGACAAAGGAGTAATACATCTTCACGCCCGTCTCCTTCTCTACCTGAGCTAGCACATTAGTCCAACGCTTGAAACGCAGCTCATCAGTTCCTTGGAAGTGATCAGAATTGCAGTTATCAATCTGAAGATTGGTAAATATTCATAGAAGACAGTCCTGTGAACGGAATATTACCTTTGCATACTCAAAACCTTGTGTTGAAGGCGTGAATATAAATTTAGACAGGTTTCCAAGGGAAGAGCCCACCCCAATCGACAAAGTCACGAGCGTCCACCAATTCGTGGTACAAACTACCTGCGTGACCGGCACACTATTGTATATGAGTCAACGGCGGTAGAAGACGCAAGTTTTCGCAGCCTACTGTGTACAAGCCTAAGTCTTGCTAATCATGACAGATTTACTCTAGCCGACAACCGATGTAGAGAGTCAGCTCACTTACGTAGATCTAATTGGGGTGCGGATCAGTCGTCACAGAATAGGCACTAGGAATACTTACCCCAGCTTTGAACCCGAGCCCATGCAGGTAGTCGGTCAAATATTTAAATCCATCTAATCAATCGTGACAAGCGAGAGAAAAGGAGTGTGATTGAATGGCATACTCGGAAATTTCATGGGGTCAGGGACGAGGTGGCCGTCTGCGCCTCTGCCTTTGAGAAGCCAGCAGTCGTCCAAGTTGATATAATTATATCCCGCATCAAGGAAACCTAGGCTCTTCATTTGCGTGGCGGTGTCTTTGATAAGCCTTTCGCTGATATTGTTTCGAAAACGATTCCAGGTGTTGAAACCCATAGGAGGAAGTTTGCCTCTCTCGGCATTAAAGTTCCAGGCAACCTGTGCAAGTCGGTTATTGATGTTTTTCAGATAAGAAGTCAAGAAAAGGGCTGACGATGATGTTTGCCAAGAAGGATAGGGAGGTAAAAATTTTCAGGAAAGCAAAAGGACTCTTTTCTGCAGGATCCAGCAAAGGAGTTGATGTGGATGATAAACTGACCATTTTCAAATCGGTTTAAATAGATCGATGACCACAGGATGAAAGTGAGCGACGGGTTATATGATAATAAAAGTAGAGAAAGAGCGTCACAACGAGGAACGAAAGAGAAACTGGATTTCTCCCCATGAATGGCGAAATCGTGGCATGTGGACTATAGTATATAGTTGTGAACAATCAAGGGATCAGCCTGAGTGCTATGGCAACAGTCTCAGAATGCCGAGTAACTTATGAAACTCGGACTCTGTTCTTCTTATGCGATCACCCAATGCACGTCCTTGCACGTCCTTAGAAATCCTTGCTTGACCTAATCAATAAAACGTTCACCCAGCCATTGGACAAAGAACTGGAAATTACCTCCAAAGAAAATTTTGCTCTCTCAGCACTTCTTCAAAGGGCGATCCTCGTAACACCAAGCAGGAGAGCTTCACGCCTTCTCAGCACCTCTTCATAGCATCCTCATATAATGTAATTGTGTCAGAATTCTGCTATGCCTGCTCGATAAGGGGGTCGGGTTCTGCAACAAATGGATGAAATTGGAAAGGGATTTGCCCGATTTGAACAGCACCGAACATCATGCAGCCGCTGTCGATCCCTAGGACTACCGGTGATGTTCCCTTTGTATACAAGATTTCACTGCTCGATCTATGAAATCTGCTGTCATTCAGAGGGTTTGATTCATAAACCAACTATTCAACTATTCAAGACGCGGATTTCGCGGAACGAGTTGGGTTAATTTCGGTGTTGACTCCGAAAGGAGCTACGAGACGTACATCGCTTTCCAACCTGAATATCCGAGCTGTTCAAAGGAGTTGTACAGTCATTAAGGATCGATTGCACATCTTCATGTATGTAAGAATCGCCGTCAATCCTCAGCGACCGTATGTTTTTCCCTGTGCGACGATTTCCGGGAGGCCCCATGTAAGTCGAGGACTGGGAGGGGATGAGTCGTGAGTCAAGACTATGTCCAAACGCCGTGTAGTGTCAGTCTTCTAAGTTGCAGTCATCAAAGGCGGATAGGGGGACAGCATCGTCCAAACCACCCTATCGTCGCGTCTCGAATAAGGGGTGAACGAAGCCATTGCAAGAAAGCTTTATGGAACTCTCCATAAAAACTGTGCAAGCCCGCGAGCGATCTACTATTTGCTGGCGTTACATTTTCCGGGCTGGGTAACTGAGATAGAACTGAGGAAAGCTGCTTTTCGTTCGACGGATTCCAGTCAAATGGATGATTCGAGATTGTACACAAATCGGAAAATGAACATAGAGGTGTCACCGAACAATCTGAATCATTGGACATTTGAGCACAACTTGAGAGCGGGGTCCGGGATATTATGAACAATGGTCACATGTGACATTGACTTCACACTCTTGCTTTCAAAGGTGCTGCAATGCTGATACTGTCCGTTCTCCTCATCTCGGTGTCATACATACACCCGAGTGCAGCCGAGCCTCCACCGAACGTGCAGAGCCAATGTCAAATCCCAGTCTTAATTGAGAAAGATCACCTTTCAAAACCATTCGCTGGTCCAACCTGGTCAGAAAAATACGGGATTCAAGTCGATCAACCCTTCTCTGGTCCTTTGTCGTTCTCTCACTTGCCCTACGTTCAATGTCTGGATAACGCAAGTGTCGACTTTGATATCACCATCTTGGGGCTACCTTTTGATACGGCTGTCAGTTATCGACCTGGGTAAAAAAAAAATTCGAGATCTTTTAGTTTGGAAGCTATTTTACAGTTTTGCTGTCACCAGGGCGCGTTTTGGTCCTTATGCTATTCGATCAGGAAGTCGAAGACAGCACAGTTCGCGAGGCTACACGCTTTCTTGGGGAGCTAATCCCTACACGCATGGCCAGAAGATTATTGACTGTGGCGATGTATTGAATCTTATAAATATGTGCAACCGGGGCTAATGCAACAGCCTGCAGGTGCCTATCAGCCCCTTTGATAATGCCCTGGCGATGGATCAGATAGAAGTAGCTTATTCTACCCTGCTTGCGAGACCTGCTGCGAGAGACAAAGACATTGAATCAGCCTCTCGGTCTCTCGCATTGGACGGGGTTGAACATCCTCGAATAATCTCGTAAGTAACTCTGCAAAAGATCGCGTTTATTTGCTACATAGTACGCAGGCTCGGAGGGGACCACACGATTGTGCGTCAGAGAACTACGATATCCTCTCAAGTAATTTGACAAAGCTTGCCCATTCTTCGAAAGGTCCTCCCTATTCTGCGTTCTTTGTATAAAATATATGGTCCTATATCTGTCATTCACTTCGATGCTCATCTCGTAAGCCTGTAATATGTATATGTGTCAATCTTTTCATTCTTTGACCATGAGATTTTAGGACACTTGGGCTACCTACCCAGGCCAGACAACCGCGCAATCGCGCCTGACGCACGGAAGTTTCTTTCACCTCGCGCAGGAGGAAGGTCTCCTCGCAAACAACAGCGTCCATGCAGGGATTAGGTGTAAACTTGCGGTACGAGCGTTCTCAAGAGAAGAAATCATCAATTGAATCGACCTTTTTTTTTTTGGGTTTTTCAGGGAATCGAAGATCTTGAACACGATACAACCGTTGGATTTCAAGTCATCTCAACAGATGATATCGATGATCTGGGTATTCCAGTTGTCATCAGTAAAATTAGACAACGTGTTGGAACTAGCCCTGTGTATCTGAGGTGAGTTTGATACTTGCCTACCTTTCCCCCCAGAAGTCGTTCCTGACGGAAAGATTAGCCTCGATATTGATGTCATCGGTACGCATTCACTTGATTCTTTTCACCCCTCCTTTCAAGGCAAAAGCTTATCGCAAATTTCTTAGATCCCGGTTTAGCGCCAGCAAGTAAATCTTTTTTCCCATCCCGTCCTCGTGTTAGTGATGCTCATTTGTTATATCCAGCTGGTACACCCGAACCTGGAGGTTGGACAACTCGCGAACTCAAGCGCATCATCCGTGGTCTTGCTGGTCTCAACTTCGTGTCTGTTTTTTATTTATTGCTCCAACGGAGATCCTCACATGACTTAATTCACAGAGGGGCAGACGTTGTTGAGGTGGCGCCTGCATATGACCATGGTAAGCGAACCATCGTGGACGTTCCTGCGCTTTAGAGTAAATTTTCACCCCCCACAGCTGATATCACAGGCATAGCAGCAGCTGACTTGGTTCACGACTTCTTGTCCTTGTTTCTGACGAAAGAATTACCTCACCTTCCTGTTCATCGTTCTAAATGAGACAGATTGTAAACGTAGGGTGGTACCAGACAAATTGACGTGGTTTAGTTGACCATCTTATGATGGTCGAAGTTTTGGTTTTGGAGAAAAAGACAAGGTCCAACTACGTAGACAGATGAAAAAGTCCAGTTCATGTTACAGATAGGCATAAATAAGAAAAAGGTGAAGACTGGGTGTGAAACGAATGTGGATTGTCAATGTCATGTGGGGCTGGGTGGAGAGAGTTTGGAACATTCGACCTTCAGGCCTCATCGCTTGCCCCAATGTCCAGTGGCTCCCGTAGAACTCGGTTCATATCCTGGCGGAGCATCATCAAACCCTGGCTGCGGTCTTGGTCCCTTGACAGGACTCGCTTGCAATGACTGCTGACCCGAATGCCCACCTACACTGGTGTCAATCGGGCCAGGTTGCCCATACGCGTGGTACCCCGCCTGCAATGACGCCGGCGGTAGAGATGGCAGCGGCGGCGAATTGACCTCAGCTGCATGTGTCTCCTCAGGAAGCGAAGGGAGCTGGTTCGAGCCGTAACCGTCTCCGCCCAGTGTGTACGACCGGTCCGGTTGCGGCTGGTGCAGTGGAGGCGAGGTGGACATGGGCGGGAAGTACCCGGTGTTGGTGCCAGGTAGCGGCATAGGAGGAGGGCTGTGTGTAACGAGCGATATGGAGTTGTAGGTTTCGGGATTGAAGACAGGTTGATTATATTGAGAGGGTTGGGCATAATGAGCAGCGTAGGGGTCTTCGTATGGGATATAGGCAGCCGGTCCTTGATCGTGGGACATCGCCGAGTGGTCTGAAAAATTAGAAGACAAAGCATTTAGTAATCTTTCAAAAAAGGTGGAAAAAAGAGAGCGGCCTACATGAACTTCCACCGGCAGCGTGACCGTATTCATATCCGTAAGGATCGGGGTTAATTCCTGGCGGTGCTAGTAACTGACTGGATGAAATGTCGCCAGAAGAATGGTATTGTCCAGACCCAGCTGCATACACCGCAGCACCTCGGGGTGGCGGGCTGTGAGAGCTAGGAACGTAATTTGAAGTCTCGCTTCTTTGTCTACGTGGTCCTTGTTGGGGTTTTTGAGGTTGAGGTGGATAGCTGGCAGACACCACAGAACTATCTGAATGATTGTAGTAATCATCCACAGAACGTGATCCGACGGGACCAGGTACATAACCTCCTTTGTAGCTTTGTTTCTGTGGAGGAGAGAGCTCAGACTTGGTGTCACTACGGTCGCCATCGAGGTATACTTGATCACCTTCGATGTGGGCAGTGGTGAGGGGTTGAGTCTCGTAAAATGCGGGGAGCCCAGATTCGCCTAATTTCTGTCGGGCTTTGCGGTCTGCCTCTGCCTTAACGGCGTCCAATCGCACCTGTTCCGCATATTTCGTATCTGGTCCACCTTCAGCGTCCCGCCTGCCACCAAGAGTCGGACGCCGTCCGAGACAACATCTACCGAGGGTATAGAAACACCCACTGAAGAATAGGAGGATCCATGCAGCAAGTGTCAGCCAGATTGCCGTTCCAATCGAAGCTGATCCAACTGAGCTGATTCTGGCCTTTGCGACGAAAAAGAGAACAAGGTCGAATATGAAGGCAAGAAGGGTGACGACGGCTGCAAACCCTGAGATACAGGTGCTACAACATGCCATGGACATTTCACGAACGTGGGCAAGTAAGCCAAAGACTGCAGATCCTGCTGCACCGACGAGGGCGATAACATGGAGGAAGAGGAGATAAGTTATCCACTTGACGACGACTTGGGGGATTTGAACCGGTAATCCGTTTCCCACCAGTCCGTTAATATCTACATATGAAGATATAAAAATTTTGCCAACTGTGATGCCTTGATAAGAAAACTGACCTAGTTCATAACCAATCGACGGTTTTGAACACGTAGTGTTACCGGGCAATTCGATACAGTAGCCCAAAGTGCCGAAGGTGATATTCCCTGTGACATTTTGCACAGTAACTGATGCTTTGAGGAAGTAGATGGACTTGAAGTACGGGACACAAAATACAACCACCGCTAGTAATACAGTGGCAACGAGAGTGACAATAAAGCCTGGTGTCGCAGGACGAAGGCAGCCCATGATACTTTTGAATGAAAGATAATGTTCAGCACAAGAGAGCTCAGGCCCTTTGGAAGGGAATGCCTGTGTACGGTGATGAAACGTAGATGGGAGATATTAAGATTTCGCAAAACAGCTGCGACTCGAGACTGTCCGAAAGGAGTAGCACAGCCACAATGGCACTGCTTAACGACCGAGACGAAACGGTTGTTATAAAAGACGGCTGGGGTTTGACATTTAAATTTTTAACTACGCAGCAAATTTAACCATGAGCTACGGAGAATTTTTTGAGAAAAAAAAATATCTCTCGTGATTGAGACAACTGTTCGATGCGATGCGCCCATGAGTTGCCGGTTTTCAACTTTGGGTAGTTTCACATTACAGCCTACAGGACAATTTGAATCTCCTCGACTCGACTCAGACATTATCGGCGTGCATTCGTAAGCCTGCTGTACTCGGTCACCGACTGCGGCTAGCCAAAGCTAGCCAATCATTTTTCGCTTACATAAGTAATCAAATGGGTAATACATAGCGAAGTACCCATCATGTCGACTTCTTTGTAGAATAAGACGTTGCAAATGAACACCTGCACATATCTTCCTTTCTCTGCTTCATCCATCTTCCAGAATATTTAGGACCCCTTTCCGTGCTGGTGGGGTATGGCCTAGTGCGGTTTATACTTTCACGAATTAGATGGCCTGTTAAAAATCTCATCGACTTGTGAAACGTTTTGGTTACCGATACACTGCCTATTTTCCCGGACACCCCTAGTAACTTGGGTATTCTTCAAGAAGGCCCTTTATTTTTATCCAGACGGTCTTTTCTGCGTTTCCTTATGGACTCACGAGCTCAAAATGTTTTGGTAAACGCGGCTGTATGCATGTACGCCGTCTTTGGGTTCTCTCTGGTGAGTAAATCCCTCTTGGAGTGCGAATAGAATCTGAATGTCGATACTACAGAGTGTTCTCGCGTCTATATTCGGTGTATTTGCGACCAAGCAGCCAATGCCCGTTCATACCAGTATCCAAACGAAAAGGAATACCACAACAAAACCTCGTCTGCAGCCACTTGATCGTCTTCCCAGCAGACGTCCTTCTAATCACCCATTTCGTAATTTTTCGAGTCCAACAACCCCTATGAATGTACCTGACAAAGAAGTTGGTAAACCCTCGCTTGATGAAAAGCAGCAGCGGAGGAGAATGCTCGCTGCGCACCGTCGATCTAGGTCAATACCTTTGATAACCTTGGACTACTTCGGGTCAACGGATGATCTTCTTGAGTATAAGAACAAAGAGGACTCTCAACATCGCACACTACCTGTGAGAAAACCACTTACATTCGTCATTCCACCTCCCCCGCATCGCGAACGATCATCTCGATTAGCTGAGACGGGATCTGATTCGGAGACGCTGGGGTCTCGCCTGGCGAGTTCGTTTTCAAAAGAAAAGGAAGAGCGACATAAGGGGAAGGGGGGACGACCTTTACTATCCCCTGTACCTGCTTGTCGAGATGACGCAGAGTGTCGTAGGCCGAGGAAGCCCATGCGGAGGATATCGAGCGCACCTGGACTTACCGAAGAAAGTTTGTCATTTTACCCATCTCCTTGTTGATGAATGTTGAATTTTTTTTTGTTGTAATGGTAGAGCTCACGATGAGATTCGACCTTACATTCACCCGGACCGCTGCTGCTGAGAAGAAGAAATCTTCTACACTTCGGACACAGCCGTATGAGGCTCCGTTTTTTTGTCCTCCTCCGACAATGCCACGAAAGTCACGTAGCGCTGTGGACTTATCGTTACTAACATCATCATCAGCGAACAAACTATTCAAGAAGTCTTCTAAACCCTGGACATTCAAAAATCCATAATATTTTTCGTTCTTTACTCCAGCTTTCAATGCATTGCTATTCGGTCTTTTCATTCGGTTCATACAGTTGTGGGAGATGCAACTGTATTCATACATAACTCTATTTATTTTAGACACATCTATGAATGTTTCGAAAAGAAATACTTTAAATGAAACATTCGCAGCTAGATTTCCACTATCGATTTATCTTGTCATGGAGGTGGCATACTTCAAGCTTTTATGACAGCAAGTAGAGTCGCCTTTTGTTTTCAGACGGCACGTGGGAGTAGTGACTACCAAATTAGGCAGACCGGTGTTTGATTACCAAAAAAGGCAACCACTATTGTTCACAGGAACAATAGGACAATGGACAAAAAGGCGGCTGGGAGAGCTTTGCAGGCGACCTGTGCTTCTCTTTCTCATTCTTATCGCTGCGATGGCGAGCAATGCACTGGCCTATGAACTGAATGTCTCTCCACGCACATCTATCGATTCTCATGACAGTATTCAGAAACACCATGATTTGGAATCGCAGCAGCCACCACCATCGACTGCAACACATGAAAATGACCGACCTGCAACGACTCTGACGCCATCCATTCGCCTTCTCTTTTCCCTTTTGTCAAGGAAACACCGTCTTTTTCTCCTTTTCCCTGCCATTCTTTCTTCTCTCGTCGCAGGCGGCATTGCTCCGTTTATGACCTACGTTGTCGGCAAAGCTTTCGATGCCTTTGCACGATATCAAGCTTCGTTTTCAAAGCACGAACTACTCAAGGGCGTTAACATTGCCTCCCTTGAGCTCGTGGCACTTGCTGTCGCTTCCCTTGCTCTAGGAAGCCTCACCAGCTTCCTCTGGATCTGGACGGGCGAGCTTAATGTCCTCGCCCTCAGAAAGCGGGTCTATGAAGCCGTCACCAATAAGGAAATCGTCTGGTTTGATCTCAACATGGGTACGGTGGACGACTCTAAGGACTCGATCGGTGCAGGGGTCTCATGGCCAAATTTTCAAGGTTCGTATTCAATTGTTTTGGCATTCAAAATCAAAAACATTTTCCAGAGATACAGATGACGTTCGCTCCGCCACATCTCTGGCCTCAGGGCTTCTTATTCAACACCTAACTACCACCCTCGCTTCCCTTCTCCTCGC
>QDKV01004848.1_pt1 | contig 16475 bp, 17 predicted proteins | sample 1861101 | NCBI WGS metagenome assembly QDKV01 (sample SAMN04275158, study PRJNA302643) | Fungus metagenome, whole genome shotgun sequencing project. | isolation source: fruitbody | host: Mallocybe terrigena | place: Sweden | collected 2013 | reverse complement strand
TCGGTGACTTCACATTGACTGCACGTTGACTTCGTGCAGTCCAGGGCGACTGTAGGTGACTTTTATTTTTTACTGTGCATGACATAATGCATTATGAGATAATCAACTGTACATATTTTACTTTCCGGAAATAAAATTGGCCGCGGGCCGGTTCGACATTCAATTCTCACGTGCTGATTTTTTTTCTAATGATTAAATTACATCTGTTTTAACCAGTGACCCTAATGTCGAGTCTAGCTATTCAGCTAGCACAAAATGCGTCCTTGAACGCGTCCATTCTGGTTGACCGATCAAGGCGGAAACCGACCGCTTCCTATCTTTTCACTGGCAAAGATGCTGATGAACATGATCTTGAAACCCTTCATGCACTCGGATTCAACTCCTTCCTTAGTTTATGTTCAGTTGAGCCAAAATTGCAGGAATTTCAAGAATATTTTTTCTCTGAACAGGCGAAGGAGATGGATAGAACACTTCTGACGAAGCAGAAGAGCGATGAGTTGGATGAGAGGATCGGGAAATTCTTGTGGTATTTAAGCGAGTTCTTAATGGAACCGCCTACGGCAAAGATTTTGGAGTGGCTTGTGAGAAGGTTTAGGTCAGTAGCAAGTATTGTGTGATAGAATACGCCCTGATCTATGTTTTTCGTGATTAGGATACACGAATTCAATCTTGACGCCATTCTGGCTTTGTTCCTTCCCTATCACGAGTCGCCTCATTTTGCAAAGATGATTACTATCCTTCAAATAAAGTAGGCAATACGTTACGTTTTCCCCAGTTTTATCTCATTTTTTGGCTTCAGGCCGAACACCATGTGGGGTTTCTTACTTCCTTACAAGTCTACTGGTCAAAAACTGTCTCGTGTTTCTCTGGTGACAGCAATGTTGAAAGATTCTGACTTCACTCGTTTCGTGACTTCTCTACTTCCTGTGGCTGTGAATAAAGGTCTAGTGCATCGAACACTGATCGCGTTCAATGTGGCAACTTTACATGACTTCATCAAACGAAGCAAGTCCGTGGATGAGGGAGCCATTGCATATTTACTTCCAGCTCTGCTTGAACCGTTAACGGACAAGCGAGGACAGACGGTCAAGGATGCCGTAGTAAGTCTTTAAATTGGTGCTTCAATATATCATTTCTGACCCAGTATTACAGCTAGGAAGTTATATCCTTCTTGCCTCACTCTCCCAGAAATGCCAATTGTCGCCCGCTGCTCTGAACGTTGTAGTGGGGTCAATAGTTTCTTCGTCCTATGTTGTACGCGAGGACCAATTAGTCTATACCCTTGTTGCCGTTTGTGAACCTCAGGATGCGTTGAAAAAATTTCCGGATGATGTTGTGAAGAACATTTTGCGGATACCGTATGTTTTAAATGTGTGACGTCGCAAACTGTCGGCTGATACACTTAACAGGAACATTCAAGCAGCGTTGACTTCGGCAGCATCTTGGATTGGGAGCGAAAAGGTTCTCTCTCCACTGGGGCATGGTCTGGTTGCCAGGTATCAGGAATTTTTTCAGACTCCTGCAGAATATTAAGAGTATCTTTCTTAGGTTACCAAGTAAAAGTTCGCAGGTTTTACTTGAGGGCATAATTGCTACGACCGCCACGCCTTGTACCGTCATTAACAACATGGCATTTCAACTTATTCAGATTGAGATTGACCCTTCCGCCCACGTCGAGAATAAAGTCTTAGCTCGTTTTTTGCTCTCCCTTATCCAACAACGACATCCCCTCTCCCTTCAGAGCGCCATAGGTGCCCTTCACGAAGACGGCGTGTCATCAAAGGAGACTCTCGATCAATTACTCATCTCTTTGTCGACAGTGAGGGCCAACTGTTCTTCTCAGAAACACTTCTAATCGGATAGATCACAGACTAAAGCAACGAGCTGGAAAACTCAAAACAATGGAGTTGACCTTGTCATCTCATCATCGGACGCCAACTCAAAAGTTCGGACAGCCGCTATCAAGGAATTGCTCAAGTCCATTGCCGGGAGGCAACTCGAAGACATAGAAGATCTCGTGAGTGTGATCCCAGGTGTTGTTAGCTCGACAATAATCTCGTTGCCTGTAGGAAAGTGTCCGAAATGTGCTTATCGCCCGTTTACAGGACAGCCATGTCGCAGTCTTGGAAGCCGTATATGAAAATCCGGTGGCTGTAACACCCTTGTTCTGTGGAGACTGTAAATCGTATATTGCATCTTTATCACTTGCATTGAATTCCCAGCCAAAACTCAAACGAAATATCGTGCGACTTCATTTTGCATATCTCTCTTCATATTTTTGGCCTGCCGCAGACCCTGCAACTCGTGACGAGATATTTCATCGGATTCTCTTTCCTTTCCTTCTGTTTACGAAGTCGAGGCAGAAGACCGCTGAGTATGTTTGGGATCTTGTTGGCAAATGTTTTTCGGAAAAGGCCAGTTCAAGCGCTTTGAATTGGTTGAATGGGTGTGCTGCTTTGGTTAAGGCGCAGGTGACACCGGATGAAGGTACTGACCATATAGAGTTGATGAATCAGATAAATTTTTCTGTTTCCACCAAGATCGCAGGTTGGTGGGGTTCCTATGATGATTTCTGCAATTATAACTATCACATTCGTAGACAATATTCTTAGGTCGGAGAGTCTCTCTGTCTATTTGGCGTCCGTTGCGGCAAAACTATCTGACGACAACTCATACATCCGTTTGCTTGCCCATCTTATTTCTCTTGCCCTTATTACGAACTCGTCGGGAGGAAATCAAATGGACATCGTAGAGAAGCTTTGGAGTGCCATGGCAATCAATGAACTTTCGGGTATCGATGATCTGTCTCAAGAGCACCTGGGTCTAGAGGTTATTTCCAACCAATTATTCTTTTTCTTGAGCCTTATCAATTTTTTTAGAAACCAAACGACACTTCGTTCAGAAAATATATTATTACGAAACCCAACAGCAAGATCGCCTTGCGCTGGGCACAGATTGCAGTGGTTATAGCCATTACAAGGGTTCCTTGTCCTGATGATTTTCAGCTGAATTGGCTATTAGAGTCGGCAAAAGTGAGTCAGTGTCTCACGGGAATGTTTTGGTTTGCTTAACATTCGTAGTGTTCATCAACTAGGAGTCAACGCTACGTTCGACACATGAGGTCAATTTATCAACTGGCAAACGCGTCGACGTCACTTCCCGTCCTGTCATCATCTATCCTTCAAATACTTTTCCATAACTTGAAGGACCACTCCATTGCATTTTTAGCCGGTATCTGGACAGCTAGTTCTTCAGAAGACTTTGAGGATTCTAGAGGGATTTCCCTTTTGCATGCTGCCGCTTTCCTGGAAGCTCATATTCTAGAGGATGATGGGATTGACTTTCAAACAATCGTACCTTCACTTCTCGTTGCTTTGCAGAGTCCCGACTCTCAGGTTCGCCAAGGGGCTTTGGAATGTATTTCGAGGGTCCGTATGTTGGCGGAACGCTCGTTGAAATCAGTTTATCGATTTGATGTCATTTATGGCGAGACTAATAGTATGTTGTGGCATTCTTGTATTTCGAGTTCTAACGAATCATTTATTGTCAGGTACGCTGCAGTATATAGCTCAGGATGACCTAAAACGCTACTTGAATGGCCTTCTAAAACAAGGTGATCACCTTGGCCATGACATTTCTTATTTGCAAATTTTCCATGAACAACATCTCGGTAAAGAAAAGGCCGATAAGAAAAAGGATTCCGAGTGCGTTTTCCTCATCAATCTGATCTTTGTTCTGATCAATCATGCTCTAAAGTTATAAACATCGGATTATTTGTTTCCTTCTTTCTCATGTGAATGCCTATCCGTCGGGTTCAGTTCAAAATACCCTCCTCAGTTCGATATCTGCCTTAAGTGACAGACAGAAAAGTCAAATTCTTCTCCCAACAATACAGTCATTGATCGAAAACGTTGCCTCACTTCCACCCGCTGACGTCGTTGCATCTGTCCCTGAAGAGTTAACGATTCGTTTGTTATCCTCGTTTGACGCCGCAGCTGCCGATTCACTAAACAAAAACGAGACGATGTGGGTACTCTTCCTCCAAGTCGTTCGCACTTATCTTCGTTCAGGTATGCTTTACCTTTGAATATATCCACGAGTTGTTGTTTTAAACTGACCTTACAGGAACGCCATTGACAATTCAGAAGACTGTCGTCCCACCCGACTTATTCCTCACTTTGAATTTGAAAAGACGAGTTGATCTGTGCCAGGTGCTACTAGAAGTTGGCTCAAACGATTCGTCCGCAGTACGTATCCAGAGAAATGTATCTCTTCTCAAAATAATCGTATCGTAGCAATCCCTTGCCAGGACACTATTATCTCATCACCTAAACGATGTCTCTCTCATAATCCAGCTGTTGAATACCTTCTCTTCTACTGTTTCTACAAGTAGCCCTAGAGCTATCAAGCGCAAGAAGACTTCGGAGTCGGTATAGTCTTTTGTTGGTACTTTCCTTCTTATCTCGCTTATGTACAGGTCTTTTGAGGACACCCTCCCTCTTCTTAACCTTTTTGTTGAGATCCTTGGAACGAAGTCACTGCCAGGATCTCTTGATCTCACTTCCCGCCTTCTTGACACACTCAGCAAAGTTGTTCAAAAATTTTCAGCGTCACAAGCAGAAGTCAGCTATATCGAACAATTGTTGATGTCGGCAATCGAGAGCACTTCTTCAAAAATAATCGTCCGTACACTTTCTTTCCTTTGAGGGCACATCCCCCTGATGCTTATTCATAGGAAGTTCCTAAAGTATCACCCAATGTCATAAGGGTCGATGTCCTTGTAGAGCTTATAAGAGGTTTGAATACTTATATCTTGTCTCTTCAACGATCTAATGTTGTTGCAGCATCAAGAAATTCACAAATTTTCCATCAAGCTCTTCTTCTCATTGCTGATTTGGCTCGCATAGCGCCAGACTCTGTCCTATTCAATATCATGCCAGTTTTTACCTTCATGGGCTCGAATGTGTTCCATAGAGACGATTCTTATAGTTTTAAGGTCCTTCAGCAGGTGCAGCCGTTCATTCTACATGGTAACTCACAGCTCACCACTGGTCAGACTATTGATGGAATTGTTCCAGTCATGGTGTCTTCATTGAAACAGACGTACTCCCAACCGCTTGATCTCTACCTATCAGCAAAGGATTTCCTTCGAGTTTTTACGGACGCTGCTGTGCATATTCCCCGTCACAGACGCAACTCGTAAATTTAACGATTTATGTGTACCCCGGTGTCTTACTATTTTCATAGATTCTTCGCCCATTTGGTCAACGTCCTTGGCTACAGAGATTTCTTGGCTCCTGTTTGTATGTTATTGCTGGAAAAGTCGGCAAATCGTGTAGTTCGTCAATCTCCTGACGAGATACAAAATTCTCTCGTTTTGCCGATCATGTTGTTCCAGCAAACCAATTACGAAATTCAAATACATGTTGGTTACTTTATCTCTTTAATCGCTAGCCGTAACTGATATCATAAAATTCATAACAGACTGCAACTGAACTGCTAAACGAGACCCAGCGTCTAATAGCACATGTTACTGACCCACAATCAATGGAACCGGTTTTCATGGAGGGGATCCTGTGAGTTGTGTTATTCCTTTAGTTTTAGTATATGTTATGTTGACTGTACAACGCCAGCGACGGAGATCACTCTCTTTCGCCACCAATGATAGGGAAACGGCGGGCCCAAGCACTTATTATATTTGTAGGATTTGCATTGAAACCAAAAACAGTTTTCTCCGCTGCTAAAGATAGTGAAGCTATCAGCGAAGTGGTGGCACAGCTTATTGCTTTTGCCGCTGGCCCTCGGGTAGATTCCCCTGAGGCGAAACCGGATGACATATCGGAAGCAGCCCGGGAATCGTTGAACAGGTTGTTGAGTTCCATGTCCGTAATCGACTTTTTGAACTCCGTGGAAATAATCCTTCTTTCTGGAGACGACAAGGTAATTCATTATTATTGTATTGAAACGTATATACTGAAAACAGGGACAGGCAGCTTTAGGAGCGCTTGACGTACTCGGTGGGCGATTGCTAAACGTGTCTTCCAAAACGCGTCCAACCATAACAGAAAACATAAAGAAGATCTTGTTATCAATTAAGAAATTCCTTCATTTTCATAAGCATGCCCCTGGCATGGCCTCTGCATTCCTGGCTGTTAGGTCCATTGCGACGACTTTATGTCCTGAAGAGGAAGCTGCGTTGGCCGATGTCGTTCCCTATATACTCTCCGCAACAAAAGACAAGGAATTAGCCTTGTCATCCCTGTCGTCCCTATCTTTAATCTCGTAAGCATTCTTGTATATTTTGTATCATTTACCGACCCATTGTAGTGTCAAGCTCGGTCCTAGAATCATCCCTTTCTTCCGACCGATCGTCTCTCAATGTGTCACCATTCTGCGCGGACATGACTCAGGTGAAGCAAAATCCAGATTCTTGCTCGATTGTTTCCTCACAGACCCACTTGCAGCCTTGTTTGAAAATGCGGTATCAACCTTAGAAGGTTTGCTGAAGACCATCCCTTCATTTTGGGGTAGTGGTGAATTATCGCAACTCGTTTTCCTTTACATGGACCTATTTTCTTTTGTGCCTAATGGGACACCGTCTGCAGTTGTGAACCTCACAAAGTCATTGGCGAAGAGAATACCGTCTAAAATCGTTATTCCGACCTTATTGGAGATTTGGTGTTCCATGCAAGGCTTGAAAAATCTTGTAAACCTAACGTCATACGTTATTTCTCTATATCTTATCAGTTCGACTTTAGGAGCGAATATCAGCCTTTTTCGATGTGTTGGGACGCGCTCTTCAACACGCCGATCGGCCGAGTGTACTTGATCACCTCCGAAGTATATTCAAGCCGTTCCCAGAGGCTTTAGACATTGCCAAGACTTCTGACCAGGTACAGCAATTTCAGCGTAACGCTTTCATGTTTAACGCCAGGTCGCGCAGGTTGAATCTCGCGTATTACCAGCTTTCAGAGAGCTGGTCATCAAATTGAACGAGTCAGCTTTTAGACCTCTGTTTAGGCGCTTGCACGACTGGGCCTTTGTTGGGGAATTGGGTTTGTTATGTATGTGACCTGAATTATCAAAATGCTTATCGTTGGGAAATAGACAATGCTCGGAGAATCACTTTTGGCCATCTGTATATCAATCTACTTGAGTTCTTCAAGGTGAAATAGGTTCTGCATTCCAGTTAGCAACGGATGGCTGATCGTCTCATTTTAGGGCTTAATGGTCCCATATGTCTCTTTCCTCTTGCAACCTATCAGCGACGCTCTCAAAATGTTCAAGACATCAAGTATCGATGATTCTGCATTATGGATTTCCTTCATTGGTATCCTTACTCGTGCCTTGTCCTATGATGACAATGGTCTGCAGAATCTGTCTCCCTTTTCTATTTTTTTATGCAACCATTTTTTTCTGTAGGGTTCTGGCGAGATGACAAACTCTGTCAAATTCTGGACGGACTCACAAGTCAAATTGAAGTCTGTGTAAGGCTCAACTTCAACGCCGATGGCAGAAACCAACTGCAAGACTGTCTAGTTGTATTGCTAGAAAGCATTACGGATGATACGCTGGTCAAGGCCGTTAATCTTAACGTGCTTATGCACACTCGATCTGAAGATTCACGGATTCGAACTTTTGCGTTGACTTGCTCTGAAGCCCTCTGGCGGTCTCAAGGCGGGAAACTTCTTGGTAAGTCACTTCACAACAATGTCCATTAATAATAGTCTTTCAAACAAAAAATTCCAGGTTTTGTGACAGAAACTGCTACATTCATTGCAGAGTGCGGAGAAGATGAAAATGATATCGTCGTAAAAGCAGCCTTTGGATTGAAAGATGCAGTAGAAAGCGTAGCAGGAAAAATAGATGGGCTATAAACAAAAAAGATGTGTGTGGTAGGGTAATCCGAAAAATAATTGAGTATCGACGATGAAGGTGAAAATAAAATGAGAGGGGAAAATACATAGATGGGGGTTTACCAATAAAAATGATTGAGCAACTGGGTATAAATTAAAAACAAATTCGACGAGAGTAAAAAAAAATCATGAAGCGTCATTTCTATCCTGAAGCGACTTTTCGATAGCCACACATTGCGCAAGCAACTGAATAATGACTGGTCTGCCACAGGCATTTTTGACAAAAGGAGACTACAAGACTATTTATCAATAAACGAAAAAGGGAGGGTGAAAGAAGAAAAAAAAAGGACGCACTTTAAGCAACTCAGTCGCACTCAGCCGACTTGCGGCTGGTTCTGAACATTTTCGTAAGAATTCATGGAAAGCAGGCGAGTAAAGCTCCGGCTGGCTGAGCGGTGGCCAACGTTCACCGAGTTGTTTCGTATCAGCAAACGGTGGTTCAGTCTGAGCCATTTCCCAAACGGTGGCTCCCAAAGACCAGACATCGACTTTGAGCGCATTGTAAGATCCTCCTCGTCTTATTTCTGGAGCCTTTTTTTGGATTATGTAAAAAAAGGTCCGAACTTTCAAAGGAAAGAAAAGCCTACCTGCCAGAAGGCAACACCGGCTACATCATCTCGAAGAGGATTTTCACTTGACACTTTGACGGCAGTGGAAAAGTCGGCTAAAAAATTAAATCAGGTTGTTTATGTGTGGCTCATCCATAGAAGGTTCATTTCGAATCAAAACTTACCCAACTTGAGAATTCCCTGTTGGTTGATGAGTAAATTATCAGATCGTACATCTCGATGTGCGATGTTCTGCGTCGATAGATAATCTAGAGCCAAAAGCACCTGGTAATAAATATAAGTCAATTGCAAAAAAAGAAAGGAAATGAGAGAGAAAAGGATGGGGAGCAACAACATACATCACCCGCGAACCTAGCCATCATCCTATCCTGCAACATGAGCCCCTCCTCCACCAACCCAATCAGATCCGCCAAACTCCTCTCCATCAGCTCCATCCTCACCCAGAGTGAGTCCTCCACAAGGTCCACATAAACAGCATCCATCCCAAGCACATGCTCATGCCACGCACACCCCTTCATCACCGTCAGCTCCCTCTGCAGATCCACCAGCTTGGGCGAGCCAGAACCAGACGGCACGATCGCGATGCTTTTGATGGCCACATATTTCGTCTGCCCACTCGCGATCGCGTTGCCGTCTTGGGCTTTCACGAGCGGTTCTAGCCGGAGTTTTTCTGCGTTTTCTGCGTTCAGGCGTGCAGCAAAGACGGATCCGCTCTCGCCTTCGGCGATTTCGCGGAGGTCGAGGTAGTGTTCACGAGGATCGACAGATTCGTCGATGAAGGCTTCGAGGGGGGCGACGACAGCGGAAAGCCAGCCGCGGTAGCGCTGGAAGGGAGAGAGCGGCGTCGCACCAGAGAGGGGGATAGTCTCTGTACTAGGACTTGTCGCTATCGGTGATGTCGAATCGTTGATGACAATCGTCGGTCTCGTAGAATTGAGTCCGACAGGAGGAGGAGGAGGAGTAACCCGATGAGCATCCGACACGCCTGCCACATCGTCGTCGTATTCAAACCTCCCAACACCATGCGTATTATGACCTATCCCAACAACACCGGGTAGGTCGAATCCAGACCTAGGCGAAGGCGTCTGCGTCCCATCCAGATAATAAAACAACGGTGAGGCGATCCCCGCATCGGTCGTCGGTGTCAGGTTTTCCTGCATGAATGAACCAGACGAGCCTGAGAAAACATCGCCATCGCTGCTCCCGCTAGGTGACGATGTACTCTGCTTCAAATCCTTCAAAACAGACGGCGCAGAAGACGACGAAGACGACACAGCCAAATCTATTATCGACCCATCCGTCTTTCTCTTATCAATCACATACGCGCCCGTCCGTCTGACGACAGACACCGCCCTCACAATCCTTGGTGGACTCCCATAGCCCGCAATCGTGATCGTCGACGTGCTGCTCCTTATCGAATCCCGATTCGCTTCTTCCTCTTCCACCGACAACAATCCCTGATTCACTCTTTCCCCTTCCCCTTCCCCTTTTCCTCTCGATCTCGACCTAGACACCTTCAACAGCGGCGTTTGCGTTGTCTGCGCTGGTCTTCCCGTCCGCAAAGACAACGACAGCGGTTCCACAGACGGTCTTGCAATGACACTCTGCACAACACCTTCATACGGATCGTCATCCAACAACAACATATCGCTTTCGTCACTCTCCCCACCCCCATCCTCTTCCTCTTCTTCCCTATTCCCACCATGCTCTCCCTCATCCGACCCAGGCGGCGACCTACCCACCAAATCACCCACCGTCTTCACGTTGCCACTGGGCAAAGACACATCCTTGGCCTTGACCGCCCCACCAGCATCATGTTTCGCATCAACCGACCCTGACCCTCCACCAGTACCAACAGCAGTTCCAAAACCCCCACCCAGAATCCTCGCACTCTCCAACACATCCCTCGCACCAGGCGGAAGCGCCGTGCTAAAATGTAAACCCGGAATCGTACTCATCATACTCGGATCCATCATCTGCTCAATCTCGTTCCAGAGCTGGGCAGAGTCGGGGCCTGTTGAGGAGCCTGGGCTGAGGATGGTTGCGCCCCCGTTTCCTGCTGCTGCTCCTGGACCTGAGGTAGAAAAAGACTTCCACCCACCTGTAGGAGGCGGGCTGAGAAGTCCTTCGGATTGGAAAGGCAGCGCGTTGGGGTTGGGGTTGTCGTTGTTGGACGCTGTACGTCCCAAGCCAGTGCTGGTGCTAGTGCTAGGTACTGGACCTTGAATCGATGGAAGGACGGGCACAGGCGGGGGTGCAGAGGCAGTGGCGGCAGCAATGCTAGGCAACGGCCTCGGTGTCGTAGGTAACGCTACGGTTGGACGCATAGACGCACTAGCAGCAGCAATAGCGGCATTAATCCTCACCACAGTCGATTGAGCGTGCATGGACTTTTGTTTCTGATCCTGTCCTTGTCCTGCTCCTGGTCCGCCCATTCCCAAACTCGAACTGGAAGTCATAGAGACAGCCCCAGGAACGGGCGGATCAGGCGCCGGATGACGAGGTGGAGGCTTCGACAAAGGCAAAGGCTGGCCATTCTTCCTTATCGCCCGAGAGGGGGACATCCCGCTCGGGTTGTGATTGCCATTGCTGGTGTTAAGGACAGGTTTAGGCGGCGTGCTCGTACTCGTCGATGCCGAATCACTGTAGTAGTAGTTGTTTCTACTCTGAGTCGAGCTCGAGGCACCACCAACCAGCTGTCCCTGTCCCTGTCTTTGCTGCTTCTGTTGTTGTTTTCCCATTCCCAATCCAGAAACAAGCGCATTAGGAGGCGCACCCGCCGGCCCATCCCTCCTCTCCCTCTCCCCCCTCTTCTTCTCTCCCCCTCCCCGTCCACTCCCTCCAACACTCTCATTCCCATTCTCACTCTCACCCCACCCACCCATATCCGTCCCCCCCATCCCCGTCAACACCGCCTCAGTCCACCACGTCGAAAGCGACAGACTATCGTTCCCTGAATGTTGTAAACTTAACCTAGGAGGGGCCGTGCTCGCCAGAGGTGGCGGCGATGTGTTTTGAGTTGAAGATGCTGCTACTAGGGTTGCTGTTGCTGTTGTTGATGGTGCTATTGATTGTGGCGGTGATGCATCCACCGCCCGAGACGACGGTGTAGACGCCCAAGTCCCGGTACCAGTACCATTAGGAGTCGACAAACCAAAAGGAGATGTCTTACTCGTAGAGATCGAATTCGAGTTTGACGACGAAGTAGAAGCGGAGGTGGATGCAGAGGTAGACGACGAAGCAGAGGCGACAGAGGCGGAATGCTGATGATGCTCCTTTCCTCCTCCTAGCCTATAGTGTTGTTCGTTTCGATGATGATTGAAATGGGTTGATGAATTCGAACTCGCTCCTGTACCCCCTCCGGGAACGCCCAAAACAGCTCCAGGCGCAGGCGACGCCTCGGGTATACTATCCAACGACGTGACAGACCCCGACTGTTTATGTTTTCCTAGCATGTGCGGTCGATGTTTCCTCGTCGTCAGTTTTTGTATCGCGTTCGGGATGGTGTTTGTGTTTGTGTTTATATGGATATGAGTATGAGTATTCATGTTCGTATTCGAATGCGTGTTGGGTGTCAAGCTCGTGTTGGCGACGGCGTTGGCGTCGGTGTTTGCATTGGTATGGGTGGTGGTGGCGGCGTTCGTCATCCCCACAGTGTGCGTGGACGAAGAGGAAGCCTGAGAGCCCAAAGACCGCTGTGATCGTAAAGACCCATACGATTTCGATCTCGTCAGACTTCCCCCTGAACCTTTTCGATGTAGACTCCCATTCCTCGAGGGAGCTTGAGAGCCAGGCGCTGCCGTACTCCTCGTCGTGGACCACCCAGCAGCAGCAGCAGCCTCGGCAAGAGCGGCGGCTGCGGTTGTACCTGTTACGAACTGACCTGGGGGTGGTCCGTCTCCCATCGTTCCTGCTGTCCCTGGCCCACCACCAGCCATCTTCGGCTTCATGTACAACTCCCACACCGTCGGCCTTATCGTATCCCTCCCACTCTCAAATTGGTCATGCTCATGATCAAGAGCAAAAAACGTCTCATCCGACATTCGAATTTTGCTCTTCCCCCTTCCCCCCACCTTTACCGAACCTATGTCTGCTGCTTCTGTCGAGGAACCAGAAACCGGACTCCCGCCACCACCACCAGTCTTACCTCGTAGCACCTTCAAGACACCCTTGCCCGCTGAACTCTTCACGGCGCCCACTGCGGCTGCTGCTAAACTCGATGCGGAGGCTTTGAGGTTCCATGTGGTAGGGGTCGAAGTGGAAGAAAGAGTGGTAGCAGAGGAGGAAGAGCTGGGAACAGTCAAGCTGCTCGTAGATGCTGAAGCCTGAGTGTGTGAGAGTGAGAAGAGGTGTTGGTGGTTCGGGTTTGCGGCGTGTGTCTGAACTGGTAGTGGTGGCGGATGAGGATCTTTAGGAAAACCACCACCAAGATTGGGAGTAGACGAAGAAGCGGCGAGGTTGGAAAATACAGATAGTTTTTCTTTGGAAGGCTTCGTTCTTGATTGACCCCAAAAGCTCTTTTTCTCTTTGGGCAGGGCGCTCTCTTCTCTGCTGGATTGGGATTGACTGGTGGTATGACTTTGTGACCTACAAAGCAAAATTTCAATCAAGCATTAATATTTTTGAATTCAAGAAAAATGGTTTACGAAGTCGTTGGGGCATGGGAATCGGAGCTGTAAGCCACGGTCGAAATGGAAGGTTGATTAGGTCTATGGCCCATCATCGACATCCCAACATCATCAGCGACGGGTAGCGCCAACATATTCCTCCGAATGGACGTCTGTGACCCACTCGAGATGGTAGGTGTGATGCTCAGAGTGGGAGATTGAGCCGCATAGGATGTCATCGAGTCAACAGCGCTGCTGGTGATGCTACTGTGGGTTGTGGTTGTGGATGGTCGACGGTAGAGGAAGTTTCCAGGTGCAGGACTAGTTGGACGGTCTGTGTAGAGGTATCGGAGGTCTTGAGGCGAGCGTGCGCCTAAGCGACGAGCTTGGATGGCGAATATTTCTTCTTCTGTGAAACCTTGTGAGGCAAGTGAACTTGACCATGAGGGGGGGAGACCGATGAAACTGGCAAGAGATAAGCAAAAGGTAGAATCATTATAATGGTAAATGACGTACCCTTCATCTACATGAATGTTGTGCTTTGGAAAGGTCAGACAGTTAACAATGAGAAAGAGAAAGAGACGAACCTGAAAATTCCACGGAAGAGATATCCCCTCATCCTCACTCGGCGGAGGAGGAACCAACTCCCCAAATCTCGTAGGACTCTTTTTCGGAAACTTGAAAAACCCAAGCGGAGGTTTCTTTGTAGTTGCGGAAGGACCATCGGTCATCAAGTGGGAAGAGGGAGCAGTGGACAGTCTAATCTGTTGTTGATAGATAGGATCTTTGGGAGGAGGCGTTGGTGGTTTTGAATCGAAACCAAAAGGGCTGAAACGACCACTGGCACTGCTCGACATCATATTCACCACCGTGCTTGCCTGGTTCTCGGTAAACTGTTCCCTTGTCTCTTTTCCCACGCTCTCAAATGGGCGGTCAAATCAATCCGATATGGCTTCCACCTGTTTCTCTTCTGCCGCGAGCAAGGTTTTTATCTGCTATGGACAGCTTCCCCGGATCCGGTTCTAGACGGAGGAAAATCATGCCTCTGAGCGGCCTGGATGAGCTAGGTTTGCGCTTGCCAACCTGGAACCAAATTCTTGAGCGCGTCGGTGGTTCATCACTAACTATCCTATTGTCCACAATCACATTCGTCGTCTTTATAGTGGTCCAGGGCATCTTGCTCCTCGTCGACCATGCTTGTTCCCCCCAAGACGAGGTGTGAGGGTATCGTCGAGCTTCGTCTACTTTTCGCATGCGATGGAAATTCGACGATACTACACTCTTGTATCTGAGTGAAAGTCCACATGTACAGAACGTGGTGACAGTGGAGAAAGCTCGTTACAAGGTACATAGACGGACCGGCTTCCGGTCTATCATGTCTGCGCTGCCTTTCCTAAATTTCTAACTCTGCCTCTCTATGGCCATACTACGGCCATGACCAACTCCTTCCCGGGATCTGTTGGATTACGAGAACTCATCATTCGGATTCGAGGAGTCACAGCCGCAGGTAGTCCTTTTCCGCCCTGTCGGATTGCCATTGTAATCATCTTATATTACGAATCCGATGAGAAAAAGGAAAGGGGGACAGTGGGATTGGAAAGTACATAATATGGACAACGCGCCGTCTCAGAATCCAGAATCACTTATATGCCAGTGGTCATGCCAATTTCGCAGCTCATCTCAGCCTCACTACTGTGCGCTCTCGCATGGGTCTCATGGAAATGTTGTCAGCGGTTCGTTTTGGGTTCCCCCATTCCGTCGGACTCGTTTGTGACTTCACCTATTGACGGTCTATCATCTCATTGTTTTTACCCATTTTTTTTTTCAGGAATGTCCAAAAGGTGTTCGGCTTGTACTAAAATATCTCCCTTTCCTTTGTGGACGAAAAGATGGGACCGTCGTAAAACTTACAAATTACTCTGGGGTTTCCCTTCGTTCTCGGAGCTCATTCGCCACTCTTTAGAAAAAGGCCCTTTATGTCATTTATATTCCTCGTAGGAACACGATGCAATTGGAAGGAGGTAGATAGGTAACCTAACTTTTCTTCCTTTTTTCATCGAAACACAGTTCAGCAACTGCAATTCTTTTAATGTACAGATGTGTTCACCTGTCTGTTTGTCGAGATGTGTCTGAGCGGTTCGACAAGAGGTCCATCCAACGACGCATGTCAACCCATCGGATTTAGGGATGTCGGAGGTCCATTCACACCATAACCGATCCATCTCCCTTCAACTATATCTCTGCTTTCATGGCATAGTCTTTATGCTGACCATCCCTGGCATTGAGCATCCATATCCCCAAGAGCATGTCGTGAAAGTCAAGGAACTGTTTGGCGTTGCTTCCTTGCCGACCACCATTTCTTTTCTTGGCCCAGTTCGCGGCCCTTGCAGCACGCTCATTTCGACCATCCACTGGCCGCTCATTTGTGTCATCACCTCTGCCATTCTCGTCGCCACCAGTATCTTCAATGAATGTTGTGGTACGTAGCCCTTGTGGAATTCCGAATGAACTCTTGGCGTTCTCCACGCCTTGAGGGCAGCAATACCATAAGCCGCATCAAAGATCACATCCGGTGGCCAATCAGCACCGATGATCTGACAGATGTGCATCGCAATTATGGGGCCACAATCACAACTACAGGATTATTGGTGTTAAAGTGCTGGAATGTTAGGCGCTTGTCTCTCGTGACGCATGGACCAGATTGGCATTGGGTTGCAGAATGCGTTCCACCTCGTAGACACCCATAAAAATATTCGGGGTCTATGAATCAATCAACCACATGGATACAATTGGATCACGACATTAACTGACACGTAGAAATTCGACACGAGATTCTCCAAATCCACAGTGAAAAGCAGGATTCAGGAGTTCCTTGTATCGCTGATCCCGTCAAGAGGAGGATCTACAATTTCCTCCAACCTAATATTTAGGACATTCATCATGTACTTGGCTAGCATGAGAACTTGGAATGATTTGAGAACACACCGCATCTCCTTTGCGTGAGGGACAATATGACATGCCTGAACATCTTCTGCACCACCAGTCAAAATACAGGTGTTATCGCGATCAAACACCCTCTGTCGGAAATCGCCTCACGTCTGGTAGTGATGGCTGTTGTGAATGACGTTATCAAATCCGGGTCTGACATTGAAGGTGAGTGGATCCTCGGAAAATGAACTAAGATTCGCCCTGCGACACGTAGTAATACTTCGTTCCGGCTTGCATAGTTGCTGTGTGACAGTCGACCTCATCTCCACCCTCAGACGTCGAGAGGTAGCCCACGCTGCCATAAATGGTGTAGGCGAAATGGCTTAACCACGCGAGAGGGAAGAGAGCGAAGCGCTGACACTCATCACCTGGCACGAGCGATGTTCGTCCAGAGA
>QDKV01004849.1_pt1 | contig 16482 bp, 25 predicted proteins | sample 1861101 | NCBI WGS metagenome assembly QDKV01 (sample SAMN04275158, study PRJNA302643) | Fungus metagenome, whole genome shotgun sequencing project. | isolation source: fruitbody | host: Mallocybe terrigena | place: Sweden | collected 2013 | reverse complement strand
TTGATGTTCCATTGTAAACTCCCCTGACTGCTTGCAACAAGAACTTTATTGAGATATGTTGCGGTGAATTGAACACTATAATCCATCAATTCAAGTTCAAATTCAAGTCTCGTTTGAGCCTACCTCCATCATTTGAGGTATCCCAAAAATGATGTTCTCCTCTTTCTTCCAAAGCCAGTAATTGAGCACTATAAACGAGAGGTTGGTACCGAGAGGAATCGAGACGTGTTGTACCCTTCCAATCTTCTTTAAATGTTCACTAACGTCTTTACCACGAAGATATTCTGTACACAATATATAGTCAGGCGCATCTGGTCCTACACCCTCCAGCGCAAATCCTGTTAAAAGCGTTACAACATAGTGGGTGACATATATACCGACGAAAAGTAGCCCCATCTTTCCTCCCTCCCATAAAGCCCATGCCCTTCCCGAGCAAGTTAGAAGGTGTGGCCGCGGACCGTCTGTAGCTCCTTTGTGAGACCGTGTTTGTAGAACAAAGGGAACATGAGGATGGCAAGAGCTCTAAATGGAACAAAAACTTGAAAAAGACAATAGACTTCTTTTGCGAATCACTGGTCGGAAACGCTTTCTTGGAGGAGGCGAAGATTTTTATCGCAGCGGCCATGTCCTCCAATTATTCGTTATTGTGGCAGTAAACATTCGAAATGAAGAGCCCAAGTTTAAGAGGTCAATTCGTGGACCACCAACATTATCGCTTTCGTGGTGCTGTCACAGGTAATAATGAGGCGCAACAATGAAGATTGTAGACAAACCTCGTATATAAATTGGGCAGACTCAGATGTCTTCATGCTGATGCATGTGTGACTGCAGCCCAACCCCTGGCCTCTCTCGTGCCAGTGGCAATGTCAGGAGAAGCCCAGCAGGCACCTCGTTAAAAGGACCGTCCAACCCACAGAGGTCTTTTGGGAGGAGTCCGATGTATGCCCCACACTTCAAATGTTAGAATACTGGTCCAATAGCTTGCATTCAGCAATGTAGACGAGGATAAAAACAAGTCAGAGTTCGTTTAGTGGATAGTAATATACATATTGCTTGTATGCCACCACCGGGTCACTCACAGCTTTATTTACTCCAGAAGGTATGACAATAGTTTGACGTTTGTAAGGCTTGCGACATGTTTCATGATCAGGGACGACGAAGACAATACATATCCGTTTCTTTGCAGAGGCCGGCAATTCGTCGATGAGTTCGGTGATGCCTTTGAGGTTGAGACTGTGGGATGGAGAGACAGTCATTTGGAACAAGACTGTGACGTCTTCGCAGATGCAAGCAGCATCAATAGTTTCTGCGGTCGATGAAAGAGGAATTAAGTATTGGTTCAGAAACTTGTCGCCCACTCGCTGAGACCCCTTCTCAGCTCGGATGGATAGCGTTTGGAAATAACCCCCTGCTTTGCGTTCGGCTTTCTTGATCTGCATGCGTAGAGAAGGCGCTTCGTCATCCATGGCCACGGTGTCAAATTCGATGCCTTTACGAAATGCACGGTGCACAGCCCTCTCAAACAACTTGCCACCCCAGGCACGTGCGTTGGGGTTGCGCAGTAAAGAATCTATTGAATCACGGATCTTCAAAGTGTTATGGAGGTCGATCCTGTCAAACAAGAGGTCGGCAACATAGTTGCTCAGCAGTTCCGTGGCTTGGTTGGTCCATGTGTCATTTGCGGGTTCCATTCGGACGAGAGCATGGTCGCTTGGTTTCGAATGGGAGGGGTCCATTTGCCGATTGCGTAAATTTGTCGATGTTTTCAATGTCATTGATAGCCTGCTTGATTTTTTCCATCTCAAGCGCCTCCCCATCGGGGCGGAGCACTAGGAAGCATCTTCGCGGGATTCCTCTCAACTTTGTGTACGCATCCCTGAGTGTTTCTGGGACCACAGGAGTGGGCTGTAGTAGGCTGTGGATTCAGATAGTACCACCAACGACAAATTTATTGTCAGTTTTCTCACCTGGCGCAATAAAGATCGGCCCATTTCCAGGTGGGAGTATAATAAGTCTTAGCGTGATTCTGTTTGAAGAGGGTTACGTGAATCGGATTGGGAGAAGTTGCGACCACCACTCTGCCTTGCCGAGCTATGGTGGGTTCGAATTGTAAAGGAACTCCCGATAATCGCGGGGAGATGTCGACCAACGCGCAGCAGTCAATGGATTTATCAAGCTCCTCTATGCGTTTATTTGAATTCCCCAATAGAGACACCTGCTCTAACCCAGTATTGGTGAACACGAATGCACGTGAGTCATTGTCGCAGTAGACAGTTGGTTTCTTCTCCTGAAGCCGCCAAACTAGAACGCAAGAGAGGCCGGCAGTTTTCCCTAGAATGTCGTACCATTTGTTCAGCGCGACAGAAATACCGAAAGGGGTCAGGTGCTCACCTGTACCGGGCTGGCCAGTTATAATTGTCGAATGCTGCAAGGATTTAAGACGTTCCCACTTCGACATTTTGGTGTAAAATTCGTCCTCTTCGCACAACTTTTCATAGAGGGACCTGTACGTTTCGGTGATGAGTATTTGATTCAAACCACACGGGAAGGAGGCGTCCTCATTCGGGAGTCGGAGATACTCGTAGTTCGTTTCCTCAGCTGCCGTTTCCAGCGTCCTTGGATCAGGAATATGGGCAGAGACTTTGACGAAACATTCAGAAGCTGAATTCCCCCAAAACGTGTGCCAAAGAAGATCGAACATGGCATGTTCATGATCAGGAACCCCACTGCCCAGGCGAGGTTTCTTCAAAAGGCGGTGATCTGCAGAGTTAAAAAGCGAACGATCGTCAAGGGGGCAGGTCAACAGGCCAACGGGTGCGAGTCACAATCCACGACAAGGGTGCGGAATGCCATCGGCACGATGAGGCACAGAAGAGTCAACAGGTGGCAAGATAGCAGGAGTTGGGGTATGAAGCAGAGAACGTGAGCTACTCAGATAAAAAAGTGATGATTGGATACTCACCATCCGGAGCCTCCGCGATAACGTGGATATGCCCCAGAGAAGCATCGGAAAATTCGCTGGACAACGATACGGAGCCATCCAATGCATTTCTGTCAGGCAGCTGAAGATTGGCCAATTGGGTCTTAAAACCTTTGGTTGACATGTAATGCTTGTCGGCTCTAAGTACTTGGTTCAAGTTCGAAAGTTCAAAGGTACAAACCTTCCAGATTTTGAGCTGCTGCGCATCCACACCCGCAAGGGTATTTTCACTTTTGCTCAGAATCGCCTCCCTGAGGTCACTCACATTCGCGCCCTCCGCGATGTCGACATGAAAGGAACTTTCGGACTTCTTGAGAATATAACAATAAAGCCTGAAGCGTCCTTGGCGAAGTGCGGACATCCTAGACGAGTTCGATGCAAATGTAGACTCGGTACCAGTACCTTCTGTGGTGATCTCTTTGTTGGGTGCAAACATCAGGCGGAGTGTGAAAGGTAAGTCCTCAGGCCTCAAGGTTTCCCTTACTCCCAAATGTCGCACAGCCTCAGCGAAGAGCCTCTCGGGGAAGAGAGTGATGAGAGTATTAGTGACCAGAGCGATGAGAGTCGCTAATAGAGACGGCTCGCCACAGCCTTACCTTGTTGGCGGAGAACATTCCTCATGTTGTATGGGCTGAAGACGCCTTAAGAATTTTTTGATCCAGTCCCAGTTCAACTACTTGTTTCTCCTCAGGATATCGATCCCGCTGTCAACGCGATTTGTTCAAGGCACCGTCAAGTCGATAATTTACAAGACGGAGAAATTTTTGGCGAGCATCAGCCATACCCATTCAATGATCTATTTACTGTCGTCCTCTGCCATAACAATATCGATGGATTTGAAGACCTTCGTCACATCCTCATTCATTCTGGTTCAGTTTACCACTTTGACATTCGCAACGCGACACGCACCATGACTGGTCCATCACCGCCAGATGAGTCTCATAGCAGCATTCTTTATCCAACCTTGTCCGCCTTTTACGATTCAATCATTGATACGATTCACGAACCTCCCCTGCCTATCAATTACAACCATTTCCGGTTGTGGTTGCGGACCTTACTAGCAAGTCTTTGTGAAAATGCTGTCAGAGACGAGGAAGATATTTATGTTGGAAAGATGGAAATCTAGTCCCTGCATGTGAACTAGTCTTCTGTGAAGTCATGGAGGAGAATAGGCCATATCTATCTCGCGTGTTCTTTGATCTTCCTTTTCTCACTTATCGTACGTCGGGTTTGGAAAGGGCACTTTTTAAGAAAGCTCGATTGTTTGTCGTCTCAACCTTGGATCATTTCTTCTTTTTAATGATTGACTTTTAGAAAACGTGAACGACTACCATCGTTCAAGAGTGGGGAAATTACCCCGCGAGCGTTCTTAGATGATCCAACAGTTTCGTTGAAAGAAAGGTTGTGGTGCGTGTTTCAACAGCAAAATCTAAGCTGGTGGTCACATTCATCTTGACAGCGACATCGCGTGATCCAGAGCCCAAAACCCAGCTTCGGCGCTGTGGGCCTGTGGCTATCTAATAGTAATATTGATCCGTGCATTCTTTGCCGAAGTCTTTTGATGTTGAAAGTCAGTCCAGCCACCTTAATAGTAGGCTCTGCTGCTCCCACCTTATTGTGCAAGTGCCGGAAAAGTTGTAGTTTACGTTCTTTATGACACTACGCCATACTCCCTATCTCAACAAGAAACACCCTTATCTTCAGTTTTGTCAGGCATACGTGTGGTTCAGCGGCTTGGGTCGAAATAGTCAATATTTCTTGATATTCTGTAACATTGGAGAACAGTGTTGGGGCCAGAATTTGCCATGGCGAGAATACCAGTGCCGGTGAATCTCAGCTCGGGGTGTATCTGCTCTAGTTCTTCTTGCTATAGGCAACGAGAAAAACGTTATGCATAATCGAACGATTTTTTCGCCTAATGGAAGAGGACGTTTTCTCTAGCGAGGCAGATAGCATCTCATATTGTATTGTCTTTAGTCCCAAGTTGTCTGCAACGCGACTCGGTGGACATTTGATGTTAGAAGTTCATAGTTCTCTGTCCTTCAACCACCAAATTCATACAAGTGTCATTGGACATGCATTTTTGTTGAATTCGGAAGAAAGGGGTCAAACTACAGATCTGACAAAGTCCAAGGTGCCCAATGAGCTAGCAAGAAGATCCAACACCCTCTGACTTTCCTTTTTCTGTGTTTCTGCCAACTTCTCCAGCTGACTTCGTAATTCATGATTTGCAATGAACAATTCGCCATGAATTTTGAGGAAAACATTTTGCATTGCTTGAACTGCCTCGAAATCCCGGTGGGACTGTAGCCGTCGAGTCAACGCGTTGATGAAAAGCGAGACGTTGTCAAGGGTAACAAGCGATCTCAGCTCGAGATCAAGTGTCGCAGGCGAAAGCATTTTTGTATAATCGAAGAAAGTCTCATCTGTTCGTAAACGCATTTTCAGTGTAGACACGATGAACGAAAAGAATTTTAGACACCAACAATCTCCGTTGGCTGCTTCAGCAGTCAGCTTTTGAACAAAAACACTTTGAGCCCCTTTAGCAGTCTTTTCTAGTCTCTTCGTTGGCTTTTTATCTTCCTTTTGAGGCTTCGCGTCTGGTGCGAAACGAGTCTCAACACCAGGCAATGTAGGAAGAAAGAATGGCGCTTTTTCAGGTGCCTTCGGAGGTTCCTTAGGCTTATTTCTTTGCTATATAGAAAGATGGTAGGTATCACGGGATTTCTGAATTAAATTTCGTACCTGAATGACTTCGAGATTAAGCAAGGTTTGCCACCGCGAGCGAGGAAGAAGGGTCAAGGTTATCAGCTCTCCATCTAACTGAGGAGGAGTTGAGAATACGTCCACATCAGGATCTGAAATTTCCAATGCTCTTAAATTCTCAAGGGCTGCAGATTCCAAGTAAGCGAGAAGGCAAAATAGGTTCAAAGTGAGTAATGACCTTCATCTTCGGCATGGCCCTGTACAGAAGGAAGAGAAACATCAAATACATCATTCGGATTGACTCCTTGGAAAAATACGTCTGTATATTGAGCACGATTTGCCCTACAGGCCATCAAGATCAATTAAAAAATCGTACTTGAACAATACATACCACAGAAAAACTCCTACACTGTCCACATGCGCCGTCGCTAAGAAATCATTTGAGGGTGAAAACGATATGCTGGTTGCAATGCTGGATGATCGGAACGCGTCTATAAGCCGTCCAGTTGGGATATCAAAAGTGCGAATGACAGAATCCAACGATGACACGACTAGCCACCGAGAATCTGGGGAAAAAGTCTGGTACCCTTAAATCAAGATCGCCATAAACGAACAAGAAAAAGTGGCCTACAATATCGAGAATCCGCCCATGAAATCCTGACAACTCCCTGACAACTCTTCGCGTCTCAATATCGATAAGGCGTACTACCATGTCATCACATATGACAGCGAGCAACCCAGTATCTCGTTGGAGTAAAATTGAAACAGCAGTTGATGGCAAGACCATAGTATGTTCCAATTTTGTTGTTTGGAAGTCAAAGAACTGTCAACCAATTGTTTTCAACTGCAGCATCAAAAGTGGTAAGAGAGCCACAAACGTCAATTGTACCGTCCAATGTGCTCGCTATGACATGGCTATTTAACGAATCAGTCGCCAACCCTGATATCGATCGTTCTTTCCGTTTCGCACTTCCCAAATAGAACCGGGTAGCCACTTCGGGAGGACAAGGTCCCAATGTAAATGATTTCCGTTTGATGCCAGATTGCATGTTCCACATATTTATTTGGCCAGTCGACGAGCCTACAATAACAAAATTACCGCATGCTGTTACACATGAAGTCTATAAGAGGGCATTCAACAAGGTTTCAAAATGAGACAGGAGTGAAGGGTACTCGCCTTGGCAACGCCAACAGTACCCCTATCTTTACCTTTGGCTGAAGGATTGTCTGACATCCGGAAGTTGTGTTTGCCTAATCGCTTCGCTGACATGGTCCATGAGCGAGCAATTTCGTCAGCATGGGTTGAAACGATATCGTCCCAATCTTTTGAACGGGTGGTCGAATATGAGATCGAAGTAATAGGAGGAAATTTCAGAGCGGCAAGTGGTATTGAGAGCGACGTCGCTTTCTTGGCCAGTGATCCTAGAAATTCCTTTGGATTCAAAGCTCTTCCAAGGAGAACGGATTAAAATACTTTACCTTGAGACAATTCGAAGGATCTCGAGTCACGCACTACTGATGTGCAACGAAGACTACGATCTCTAGACGCCGTTAACAGCTGCTTCCCGTCATCGCCATAATAGCGAATTAAGTGAGGTGGAGCGTGGTGGCCAGAACGGAACTTCAGTAACCTCGGAGCGGCCGTTGGCGAATCAAAGAGCCATTGCTGAAAATAAAATTAGAAGAATCTCTGTCATTTGACTGTAAGTGTGGCTACCTTGACGCTGTTATCTTCGCTTGATGTGATCAGTACAGGTTGACCCGGAACCCATTCCAAGGCTGTAATTACTCCGTCGTGTGCTCCACGAACCATGTGAAGTAGTCTTCCTCCTTCATTCAGATCCCATAGAGCCATGTGTCCAGCAGAGGACGCTGATGCAAGGATTGGATGGCCATCTGGGAGGGACAAAATTATTATGGATTCTTAGTGACTCAAAAAAGTACCAACCGCTCCGAAATCCTAGAGCTCTAACGCCACCTCCTTCCATGAACATTCTCATCAACCGCTCATCCGCACGTACATCATATACTGAAATCTCCCCGGATATAAATCCAATGCCAACAACGTCAATAGCGGGTGATTGCACAAGGGCCGTAATTGCACTTCCATGCTCATTAGAGCTCGAGGCAGACAAGCTTGGGGATGATAAAAGTCTACTTGCAGCAAACTGGTGGATGCATGACCTATAGACAGTTAAAATGGTCCTTTCATGAGCTTGGCACACGATAACACACTTTGCCTTGATGTTCCAAAGTTGTAAACTCCCCTGACTGCTTGCAACAACAACTTTATTGAGATACGTTGCGGGATGAAGGATAGAGGTAGCTGTAAAGCTAGGATCAAAGGAAATACTTGATTGAAACACTATAATTCATCAATTCAAGTTCAGATTCAAGTCTCGTTCGAGCCTACCTCCATCTGAGGTATTCCAAAAATGCAAGTGTTCTCCTCTTTCGTCCAAAGCCAGTAATTGTGCACCAAAGATCATTATAAACGAGAGATTGGTACCGAGAGGATTCGAGACGCGTAGTACCTAGGAGGTATACTGAAAACCTTCCAATCTTCTTCAAGTGCTCACTAACCTCTTTACCACGAAGATATTTTATGGCATAAATTCCAGATGCGGCCCATACAGCGTCTCCGTCCATAGCCATACAAGATATATGGTCAGGTGCATCTGGTCCTACACTCTCCAGCGTAAATTCTGTTAAAGCGTTACGGCATACTGGGTGACATACATACCGACGAAAAGTAGCCCCATCTTTCCTCCCTCCCATAATGCCCATGCCCTTCCCAAGCAAGTCAGAAGGTGTAGCCGCGGACCGTCTGTAGCTCCTTTGTGAGACCGCGTTTGTAAAACAAAGGGAATATGGTTTGTGATGAGGCCAAGAGCTCTGAATGGAACAAAAAGACGAGGTTCCTTGATAGACTTCTTTTGCGAATCATTGGAGGAGTCTGGTCGGAAACGCTTTCTTGGAGGAGGCGAAGTTTCGTCCACGTTTATCGCAATAGCGACCATGTCCCTCAATTGTGGCGATAAACACGGGAAATGAATTCGGGAGGAACAAAACACCAGAGATAAAAACGAAATTTGGATCAGTTGGTCGACACGTGACTCTGAAGAGCTTACTAAGCTGTAAGCACAATTCTTCTCGAGACACCTGAAGTTATTCCCCTCATGGCGATGGTCTCTTCGCAATCCCTAATTATTGGATCGGCGGTTTTTGCGGTTCTACTGGTAGCTGGTATCTATTTTCTTCTGCATCGCGTTCTCTCTGGTTTGACTTTCTCATAAGTTTGGCTATTTCTGTTCCGAACATCTCCAAAATGCGGAAATAATTTACTTCTTGTTGGTCCTCCAGATGCTGGCAAAACTGCTATACTTTCACAGGTGACTCCACGACGCTCTCGTTGGAATGACAAGCAGGTCCTAATTCTTGTCTCTAGTTGGCATTCAACCAAATGCTGCCGACACAAACCTCAATGCAGATCAACGTGTCAAGTGTCTCATTGTCTCCTAAAAAAACCTTTCGTGTTATTGATGTTCCTGGACACCCAAGATTAAGAGGACAATTCGTGGAACACCTCTCAAATGCCAAAACTATCGCCTTCGTGGTGGATGCTGGCACTATTTCACGTAATGCCCCTGCAGTTGCGGAGTAAGTTTTCATGACCTTTAATCATGAATCCAATTGAAACCTTCTCCAGGCACCTTCATCACATCCTCCATGTTCTCACATCCCTTCCTCCTTCTCAACATCAACCAGCGCTACTGATTCTAGCTCACAAATCTGATCTTCTCAGAACTACATCGTCAAATAACAGCCCGCATGCTTTGGCAGTTAACCGAGTCAAAACTATCCTTGAACGCGAGTTAGAAAAAAGAAGGGAATCGCAAAGTGGTGGTGTTGGTGTAGAAGGTTTAGGAGAGGAAGGGGAGAGGACAGATATGGGCGGTCTAGACTGCGGCGAGAAAGAAGGTTCTGCATTTAAATTTGACGAGTGGGAAGGCGGAGACATTTCTTTCCTCGGAACTTCGGTTCTGCCTGTTTCTCCCAAGAAGAGTTCAGAGAATAACTTGGCCTTGTTATCGGATTGGTTAAATAATAATATGTAGGAGCAATCAGACAGAAAGAGTAGTCACTGTGGGGTTTCTAGTACACGTCTATAGTCAGCGAAGTGATGGTCTTAGCTCTGTGAAACCAATCGCCTCAACAAGAAAGAATTATTACGGCTCGCCACAGCCCGAATCTTGTTGACAGAGAATTCCTCGTGTTGTAGCAATGTATGGGCGATGTAAGAATTCATGGCGATTATGTGGGGTGGCAGTGGATCCCAATGTCGAGCTGGATGATTCAATCCAATGCCAGCAAGCTGGATGTGAAATTCAATGGGTAAGCACTGTCTCCCTTCAAAAAGACTGACTCACATGTTGTACAGTATCACCTCCAGTGCCTAGCACTTGAATGGGTACCATTGAGGTGGGTTTGCGAGGCATGCGAGGTGTCTGGCGAAACCCGGGCAAAGCGGGCCAGGAAATGATGTCATATTACTACTTTAGGAACTGTGCCTGATTACATAAGTTAGTTCTGGTCTTAGCAAAAAAATCGACACCGCATCTTTTTTTCAGATGCCGGTGCCCCCTTGAGATTTTGCAAAAACTTTTTTCATCGATGAAATGGCCCTTGAAAGTTGCGCGACTGTCCGGAGGATGGGGCATCCTCTGGATATTAGATTACTACCCAAGGCTGATTGATTACCATTTTCGTAGTCATGTACATTTTGCCAACTTGAGAGTGTCATACCTAACACCCATATCCCTCAGTTGCACGTCTTTAATGGCAGCCTCTGTTGCATTCGAAGGCGATCAAAGACAATATACACCTGATGGAGTTGTGCCGCTCAGGCGGCTTACATTATCCTCGTCAAGAATAAGGGTAATGACGGAAGCTGCTTCGGACTTAGCATGAATCGGGATGCCTTTAATCTTTTCCTCGACGGACCACCAGTCCCCTTCGCTTCCAGCTCCCATGTTCACCCGCGGAATGGGCTTTTTGAAACCGACCATCTGGGCGACCACTTGTCCACAGAGAGGACACTCGTTACCGCCCATAATAACCCGTCCAATACAACCTTCGCATCCATAATGGCCACATGGTCGGAAAACACAACCACTCCGAGTCTGGCTATGGGAATGAGTAGAACAATGAGGAGGGTTAGTAGGATCAGGTAGATCAGATGACCACGATGGTGAGGCAGACACGCAGGAGGTGTCCAGCTGTCGAACAGACTGCAGATTGCTGAAGCGGCCCATGGGCTGCAATTCTGGTAAATGTTCGTCATATAGATCGAACCAGGGATAGTTATATTCCTTGTAGGCTGAAGAAATAACATCAGATAAGGCCAAACGGAAAAAAGGCACTTTACGACAACGTACTTCCAGGTACGATGGGCGTGATTGGTGCGACAACGCCAGTGATACTCTGCTAGAGGTTAGATATTGCATCCTGATCTAGAATTCTATGCCGCGGCGCACCTCCCACAAATCCGTGGAGACTGTATGAATCCAGACACGCTGACAAGCGTCCTCATCGTAGATATTTGCAGGTTTGTTGTCTTTGTAGATCTTCTGTTGAATTTGCCCTCCAGCTGCGATACCCATGCGAGCGCCTTCCAACTGGAGGCAACCGCCTCCACGAAGCCTCAGAATAAGGTGGATAATAGCCCCTGGGGGGATATTATAATCTGAAATATGCGTCAACCCTTATGGCTAGATCTATGTGCTATCGGCCCACCTGATCGGGTGCGGCCATCTTCGAGCTGTATACCCGCGTACACGAGCCGCTGTTGGTCTGAAGGAATACCCTCTCTATCTTGAATTATCGCTTTCAGATCATAGATAGTGTCACTCCACTGCCAATATAAATCAGTCAGCGTCTTCCCTGTCAACGTCTTAACAACAACATCGCCTGCAGAAAAGAATGGGTCACGGAGATATAACTCATATGGCAAGAAACATACCTTTCGACTGGCACGTCACTGTAATCATCGGCTCGAATGAGCCTCTGGTCCTCAGGTCCTTGGCTGTTACGCATGGTGGAAGACAACTACCAAGCATGCTCAGTTTAGGAGGTAGCCAGAGTATTCAAAACCCACGATACGGTCATCCTGAGGTTCGCGGAGGAAAGTAAACCGAGCTCCCGTGGTGATTGCGTAATGTCCAGTTCCACACCAGATTCCGACTCGCAGGCAATGGCTTTCCGTAAGCTTGGATATATATCGATCTGTATGCCACCATGTACTGCGCGGCCCGTCATTTGTTCTTCGACGGTGTACCCATGGCCAAGCTGCATAGCTACGAACTGAAAACATAGTCAGTCGAAGTTGAAGACAAGTGAAGTGCGAAGCACTGAACCTGGCGCACAACCCCAGGGGACATGCAAATGCCGTCCAACCATGGCTGTGTTGGTAGAGAAACATAGTCCTGAACACCATCCCTCGATAGTGACTGTTGGGTCTCGCCAGTGATGGAATTTATTCCTTGTCATGATGTTTTGAGAGTGGGCGGTCTCGACCTCCGATGCTACTCACCACCGACCGATATCTTCGCCGCGCACTCATGAGACCCAGCAAAACCAATCCAGAGAGCCTCCCGTTGAAACATTGGCTACGATTGGTGGTTTACCCAATAATTGAAAAGAAATGGGGAAGGGTTCTCGTACCATCAGGTAGCCCCCCCTTTTTCTGATCTCAGGTGGTAAAACCGTTTGGAATCTGTCAGCAGGAACAAGGGGAAACGTTCCCAGTCCCTGTGCAAGACATGAGTATTACGATTTACTCGTTCGAAGACTACGTAATGCCTACCGGTGGCAATAAGTATTTGTCCGCATTGTCTGGGACGCGAAGAGTGCGGAAGAATCGCAATTTGGCAGGGCCTGCATTAATCGTTGCCTCTTCCCATTGGACAAATTGTGCCTTTTTTGTGTCATTCCGGTGCTCCTCATGGGTGTTTACGGTTGAGCGGCACTGGTTTGGGTCCGCACGTTGTAGGAGTCCATAATGAGTGCGGTAGTTCTTGAAATAATTAATGAGAGGTTGATCCCTAAACACAACAAGATGTCAAATTCGAAGGTGTCAGACATAGGTGTCAGAAAGCAGCACATACAAAGATATCTCTAGATGACCATCCAGAGTAGGATGGTAAATGGATGGCCCATTGGTAACTCGAAGTAGAAGGGGTTGAGGTTCAACAATTAAGTTGAAATCAGGCTGAATTCCTGCCAGTTTAGAGCTGTCATATCTTAAAAATGATGTGCAAGATTTTGTTACTAACCCGCCTTCGTACGCACAATCTCAGGTATGGCACTGATTAAAGTCTCTGAGGGCAGACTCGCTTTGATCGTCGCCGGGGGTCGCACGTTGCCTCCAGATCTGAATCGGACGGCGAATGAGACGTCGACTAACTGAAGGATGAATCGATGATAATCAGCCGAAGCATAGAGGAGTGTCTCGATACACACCTGCATCCTGAACTTGATGCTGTATACACCGGTGACTGGTCCGTCTATGAAGGTGTTTGTGATGACCTTCGAAGGACTAGTAAAACTGGGTTTAAATTAGTGTATCGCGCATTTCACACGCCACCAACTTTAAAGAACAAACCTGCCATTGCTTCCCGAGTCCGCTAGCGGACTCGAGGGTAAATAGAGCTAAAGATTTTTAAAAAAGGAGACGGTTGAAATTCTGATAGAGGCTCCTGGAAAAAAGGACGATTGTCCGAGTCATGGACACTGAGACTGTCCAAAGGCTCCTCTGGGTTCAAGTGCATTTGAAGTGGCCCTTGACATTGATATGTTGAAGGGTGCTATTGCCCGGTTCAGTCGATGCTGGCCGCTCAAATCGACGATGATTTTACTATGACCATTGACACCAGGTCAAGTTCCAATGGCGGAGAGGATGCCACAAGTAATACCTTAGTTGCGGGACGAAGTCCACTCGGAGCAGGTGCCTAGCTTTGTTCCTTGATCTTATGGCAGTGCTCATAGTATATACAAAATAAAATACATAAACTACATGTGTCCTAAGTAAATGGTGGCAAGGAAAGGTGCGAGGGAGATTCTCCTCGTCGTGCTGCATTCTGACTGCGAGTAATTAGTAGATTTAACTAAATGAAAAGAAATCGAACGTACCTTTTACGCCTGGTCGAAAACGACAGGGCATCCTCGCCATGTCGTATTCTATCTGCAGGCTGCAAGATAGGTGGGGGTGGGCAACAAAGACCTCGTTCGAGCGAGGAAGGGATGGTAGATAGGCGGTGGTTTGCAAACAAGCCCCTCCGAGCAAGCGAGGGGTGATGTGGTGGACAAAAAACCCCTTCATCGTTTGGCGTCATGCGTGTCATACCAGGAGGTGGTGTCAAATGGAGGGTGGTGTTGATGATGGTGGTGGCCAAAAAACCCGGGGAGGGGCAGTGGTGGTGTTGACGGACAGTGGTCATGGCCAAATGACCATCCGTCTCGCGTTCGAGCGAAAGAAAGCAGGGTGGTGGCGACAAAAAGATTCCTCCTCATTTTGTCGCGTGGTACCTGTAAGAATGTATATAAGTAAAAGAACAGAAAAGAGATAGTGGGCGTACCTTTAAACAAGAGGGTGAAAGACGAACCGGATAACGAGTGGGTAAGTACAGTGCACACGACCGTATCGAAGTGGAGTGACGGGGAGGGTTATGACCCTCCTCGCTGTACGTGGATCTGCGGTTTCGGGTGAGTTAGAACATAAAGTAAAGCAGACGTAATATGTCCGCCCTCCTGTTATCCTCTGCTACCGCCTAGGTTGATTTGGTGCATGTGGTGTCTTCGTGCTGGTGTCATCGTGGTCAGAGGTCAATACGATCGGCGTGTTCTTCAACTCGTCACATTGTAGTTGTGTGTCGTCATTGTCGGAGCTTGTTGCAATGGACGTGTGTGTGTGTCAGCGAGGATGTTGCAAAGAGGGTGGTGTCGCGTTGGCTAACTCTCCGTTCTCTCGACTGCACCCTGCATTCGGGAAGGAAGAATATTAGGTGACAGCACAAACCGGGTGAGTTGTGTGTCAACGTACAATTTACACGAATGCTCTATGTTCCTCATCAAAAGACAGTTCACAGCTCATAACAACCGTGCAAAGAATGGGCAAAAAGTGAAAGAGCATACTTAGATTACTACTCCGCAGTTTGGTTTAGGAATTTCGACATACAACAAGCGTAGTTCCAGGATAGAGGATGAAAAAGCGACCTGGATCACAACCTGGAGGGGGGTCGGAAATAGATTGCATACAGGTGTAATACACCGGGTTGTCCTTTTTGTCGCGATGTCACATCCAAGGGAAAGGCACTGGAGAAGCAGGATGTGAGGCGTCAAAGGACGAGAGCTTGGTTTTTAGTTGTAAGGGAGGCAAATGAACACGTTCATCATCGTCGTGGAGGTTGGTGTTGATTGCTAGTTTCGTTGGATGGGCATCTTCAGGAGACTCATCCTGTGAATCGTTGTCGTCTTTTCCGAACTGGAAGGTGAGACGTGATGGTCGACGACGTCGGCGATCCTACGCAGCCAACACAAGTTGTCGGAAGGCTAAAGGGGAAACATAAGCAGTACTCTCGTACTTCACACATACCATTTCCAGGATTCAGCACCACGGTACATGGCAGATAATCACAAGTAGACGAATAATAGCAGACTTTTATTGGGGAGTGGAAGAGTGTATTACATAATAGTACAAAAGTCCATAAGTATATTACGGATTCTCTCAGGCTGAGGAATATATCTTATTGCTGCGGACGCGGTATTTGACCCCTCTCGCGGTTGTTGGCCAGGTCAAATTTAACCTGCAGGGGACAATATAATCCGCAATACGTCCAAGTGCTGTCTTCGTGATCCTCATGAGTCTCCTATCTCGCGCGATACCTATGGAGCTTGGCAACAAGTCTAAATACGAAGACAGATGTTCGGAAGTAAAATCAACGGCCTTTAAACCCACTGGTAATGAACTCAAAAAAACTAACTAGTGAACCACTGGCAGCGGTTGTGAAACATCTCAGGACACATCCAAGCTAAGCAAATGAGGAAGAAAATACTAATAGGTTGTACCAAATCTCGCGTGACGCTGGTAACATAACCATGCCTTCTCCCAGTAATCAAGACCATATGAATCAGAATGAAATGTGAGCGATTAGGGTAGAATCCAGACATAAAAAGATGAACAATAAGCAGTAGATATGTACATACAATATCAGTAGTGGCACTAAAAAATTTGTCGGAGAAATCAGATTTTGATGGTAACGCGATGTCACGCTTAACACAGTTGTCACGCATTAGAACAAAAAATTAATGTATAATTTGATTCTCTGCAAATAAAATTTTTTTTTGGGTCTATTCTACTTGACTATTGTCTTGTGTAGCCATCAGTAAAAATTTATTCCATGGCAGCACTGGGGCACCATGGTCAAATTTGGTGCCGAACCTCTTATGTAATGTGCCGTAACGCCCGTTGTGTTATCGAAGTTGTTTGGCTGTTATTTGTGCAATGTTGGTGAGTTTTTACATCACTCCGTCTCTAACATTGCTACAACCAAGATTCTGGATCGACAATCTTTATCATAGATGTGTGACTGTCCTACTTCTTCTCTCGCTATACTGAGGTGTGAGAAACGTTCTCCCTGGCTCAGTTCACCAGAAAACGCAACGACTTGACGGGTGTGCCGAATGTAATGGCATTTACTTAGAAAGTCACTTGCACATATACCTTTGTCGCTTTCCAA
>QDKV01004850.1_pt1 | contig 16509 bp, 23 predicted proteins | sample 1861101 | NCBI WGS metagenome assembly QDKV01 (sample SAMN04275158, study PRJNA302643) | Fungus metagenome, whole genome shotgun sequencing project. | isolation source: fruitbody | host: Mallocybe terrigena | place: Sweden | collected 2013 | reverse complement strand
TTGGTATCAGATGCCTTGCCTGAATGTTCCACCAATCATCTGCTGTCCAGGGCTCGTCAATGAAGCGCTCGAATTTTGTACCATTAAATTTGAAATGCCGTTCAGCGTCCCATCGAAAATGTTGAATGAGTATAGGATCTTGGAGAATCTCACAGCACCAGTCCCATATTGGCCGTGTTGAAACATCAAATTTGATATCCTCGCCCTTGTAAGGTGTCGTGAATGATTTCGTTACAAACTATATAACAAATTCAAGCTACAACACAGTATCAAAAAAAAACGCAGCATACCCCTGTTCCCTTCAGGTTTCGGGCATGATTCCAGGTGTTCTGGAGATCATGTACATTTGAAATGGTGAAAGATTCAGGGTCTTTGATGCAACGATGAATGAGAGAAAGGAGCGAAGCCGACTGTTTGGCGTTCATACGGGCGTCGAGCATTAGGTCAGCAAGTTCGAAGTCAAGGCGAGTGCGAAATGGTTTCCAGGGTTCTTGATTCGGCAGGTCAGAGGTCGGTGTGCGCACATCAGTGTATTCATGGAATCTGAAGGACTTGTTGGGTTTCGTAGACTTCGGGTGATACTCTACTTTAATATCATCGAGTTGGACTTGCGCCTCGGGATCTAAGGCACGCCCGCTGGTATTTGAAGGTAGCTCGTTCATTTCAACATCTATGTGTGGATGAGTTGGTGCAAAGGTTATCTTTCTTTGACATACCAAAGTCTGGTGTTGGAGGACGGCTGGCAGGGTTTGGCAATGCGGGTTCCAACCGTTCCGGAGAACTGGGAGGATGAACTTTCCTCGACAAGCAGTTTTAGATGTGCCGGCTGTGAAGAGAAAACAAAATACTCACCCTGAGGATCATATCCGTCGGCATCGCGTGAACTGCCTTCGACGAATTGAGCCGGCAGAAACCCAACTCTCAGTGCTGCAGCTGTCGATAATGATTAATGGTATATAAGAAATCACGTCTTCAACTCACCACGCTCCATTTTCTGTGATAAAAGTCGGTCCATTGCTGGTCCTAATGGCTGGTTGTTTGCCTCACAAGCTTTGAGATGCCCGGTGTATCCTCTTGAGTCAATCTCCTGGCTGCAAGTCGTACATTTCTTCTTCTGTGCTGATTTGCGAGTACTTTTCCTCTTCCTCCTCGTGGGCCCAGCCATCATAGGAGAGTGGATGTGTTAACGGATTGCGAGAGCGAGATTGCGAGAGCAAGAAGCAGGTTGTGAGAGCGAGAAGCAGGTTGCGAGAGCGAGATTGCGAGAGCGAGAAGCAGGTTGTAAGTTCTGATCACGATTGGAAGGCGTTACCACGCGTTACAATCGCGATAAACGTTACAATCGCGAAAACGTTACAACCGTGATAAAACGTTACAATCGTGATGAGCGTTACCACCATTGCAATCGTGATCAGGCGTTACCATTACAGTAACGCGTTAGAATCGTGACAAACGTTAGAATCGTGATAAGCGTTACCACCATTGTCAATGTCATGGTGCATTGTAATTGTGACTTACGTGACAAGGCATTATCTCACCCTTTTTAGACCAATGAGGGATTGCAAAAGTCAATTTATATTGAAAATTAATTGAGTGCAATTGGAAGTCTCTCACGTCCCTTGCAATTTGCATTGCAAGGGACATTGCCGCCATCACAATCCCACACCCTTATAAGGCACTTTACTAATTTCCGACATAAGTACTGCCCTTTGCACAACTTGACTGCGGATTGCCGCAAGTAAATAAGAGGACGTGGGGCTCGTGATTTTTTACTGCGCACATTACGCCGAGTACGTGGCCTTTTACTTTCAAGTTAGGCGAGATTAGACATCTTAGATCTGCATACAGTGGCGTGCGGCGGTTTATTAAAAGCGGGATGGACAAAAATGGCAAGTGTCGGGGTGTCATGCGGACCCCGCACTTTACGGAGTAATTTGTAAGCAGAGCACATGGTCTCAATTGGGAAAATGACTCGGTATGAGAATGACTGCTGCAGAGATATTCCTCCAGTGTTTTTCCATTCGAATAATCATTTTTTATGAATGTTCTTTGAGGAATCTGTTCGTGTTAATGGGGACTGTCAGACGAGCCTGAAGGGAACAGCCCCCAAGTTGCACTGGGTTTTCAAGAGAATAGGGAAGGTCCCTGAGCATGTGTCAGCGGCGGGACCGGGGACGAATACATGTGGCTGTGCCTTCGGGGTATATAACGCGCTGAGTCAACTCGCGTCGTCCATTGTTTCTTGTCCTCCCCCACAACATCGGACTTGGTTCAGAGTCAGTTTCTCTGCACTGAGTCTTCATATTATCTCTGAGGCATTTGTGAGTCATCTTTTCCCCTCTGCTCTGAGAAGTTGGCCTACTTGCGCGTTACGTGCGACGATCAGCCGTATCGCATTATTTGCCCCCATTCAATTATCGAGTCATCTCGTTTTTCAAAATCAATGGCCATTGATTCGTCCTCAATGGCGATGACCAATTTGTCGAATGGCAGTATGACTGGGTTCAGTGTGATGGAGGTGGATACTATTGACTCGAGCAATCAAGCGGCTTATTCGGGGCATAAGCCAACCGCCGACAATGATCATGTCGAGCATGAGCTGATTCCACCCACCTCTAGAATTTCGAGGTTACCAGTTAAGGTGTCCTCCATAACAAATCCTTGCACTTTTTCCTCGCAGACTAGCGCCATTCCCGCCCTTCAGAATACCGCTACCAACACAGTTCAAAGTCATGATGTTCGCTACTCAGTGAACACGACTTCTGTCAGGTCATCGGTTATAAACACTAAAGCTCAATCCTCCGAAACTATTCAGAGTTTTCCTCAACCCCTCACTCAGCATGATTTAAAACATCCCATTCGTCGTCCTTGGACGTCAACTCAAGTTTTCCAGTCCTCGACTGATTTGGCCGCACATTATGGAATCCCACAACGCTTGCCACCTGCTCCCACAACCAACTCTCGTCCACAACCGGCCGCATCTACATCTAAATCTCAAGTAGCCGACTTCGCCACGTTAAGCCAAAACTATTTAAGCATGCTGTCTAACAAACCAGTTGAAAATACCACTGTCACCTCTCCAGTGATGATGATCCAAGCCACTTTTGCCGAGCTGAACGCTCCTGTCGTACCTTCTGAGGCTGAGACACTCAACCAGATTGCAGCTATGTTAGGTATGGAAACAGTCTCTAAGGTTCCGGTCATCATGACTCATCTAAGCACTGCATTAGCTGCATCTCCCGAGTTCCGCGACTTGTCTTACATGACTTCGCCCATGCCTGGTCTTGAACAAGACTTTGGTGTCTCACCGGAAGAAACCCCATACCACGACTTCCTGACCACTCCTCTAATTGGTTACGACGACGCTCTTGTAACGAGCCCTCTATTGATGGATAACATGTCGCTTATACCCTACCCTGATGCTGATAAATTCGAGGATCCATCCGTGCCCAAACCCCAAATTGATTTTAGCACTGGAACTCTCCAGACCATTTCCCCATATTCTCCGGCGGTCGAGTCATTTGACAACATGCACGTTTACACCTCTGTTCCTCAATCGTCCACCACAGCTCCTGCCCTGACATCGTCTACGCTAGTTCCTGCATCGCGACGAGTCTCGAAAGCTATTGGTATCCGCAAGGGTATCACCGTCGACGCTCTGCTCGATGAGTCAGCGCCAACACAATCCCGCAAATATGTCACTCCTTCCGCAACTTCTAAGAAGGAGATTCCGGCCACTTTCGCGAGGAAGCGGGCTCGTTCTGCTGCGTTTGGAGATGAGGAGGACGAACTGGATGATGTTCCTTTGGATGACAATGAACGGGAGCTCATTGAGGCGAAGCGACGAAAAAACACGGAGGCTGCAAGGAAAAGCCGAAAGCGGAAGCTGTTGTTGTATCAGAATTTGGAGAAGGCGCGAGACGAGGAGAAGAATCTCAAGGAAGTTTGGAAGGAGCGAGCGCTGATGCTACTTTCTACGCTACGTGAGCACGGCATCAACTACCCAGACTTCCCCGAGGACGTTCAGCAATATGCCCACATTTAAACTTGATCTCTTTCACATATTTTTTACCCTCTTGTATGCCCTTGCATTTTAAAAATCGCTAATGTACAATCACCTATTTCATGGACTCTTATGACGATCAATATTCTTTTCCGCCATCGTTATCGAGCACTTTTGCTGCTGTTTTTTTCTTTCGTCGTTAAATCGCCTTCCTTTTTTTTTACCGCGTTATGTTACAGTTTGGTTATCTACTTTCGTTGTTCCCGCGTCAGCCGTGAATATCCTATGCAAACCCCTCATGTATTGTATTTAGTTGCTATCTCAGTTCGAGCTTCAAGCCCGAATAGATTATTTTACGAATCAATGAATCTGTGGACTGATCCTTGAAAGCCCAGTTCAAGAGAGGATCGAACCAATGGCATTGCAAAAATGTAGACGATCAATGTGATTTTCTCCTTATTGGTAGTTGCAGCTCTTTTTCCCTCTTCCTATACACCTTTACTGTAGAACTTGGCCGTAGAAGAGAGTTGCGTAGCTGAGCTTAATCCTCCAATATAGGAAACACACGCACGTTCAATGTCTTGCAATTATATAATAAAAGAACGCGATTTTGAATCTGATAAAGACCTAATTCTCAAAGACATTATAAGCTGGCAAATCCCTTGCTATAAAACTCATTTCATCCTATTCCAATGGCTATCCTCCACAAAGTCTTCTCACGGCGGACGTTTGCATTTGCGACTGGGGGAACAGCATTGGTTTTGGGAGGTGGGTATTGGTATTTGAATTCTGGTCCTGCCTATCCTGCATCTACAAAGACGACGCGGAGACCACCACCTCCGTGGACGCCACCGTCGCGGTCTGAGATGCTGAAAGCCCTCAAAGCATCTGGCACGATAAAAACTCTCAATTCACAGACGCAGAACACTAGTTGTGAAGAGGAATTTGACTTGTTGATTGTCGGTGGAGGTGCGACCGGCGCAGGATGTGCTGTTGATGCCGCCAGTCGTGGTCTGAAAGTGGCTCTGGTGGAAAGAGACGATTTCGCGGGAGGTAAGATTGTGTTGCCTTTACCCGTTCAACATATATGGTAATGATGTCCCGTCAGGTACCTCGTCAAAATCTACGAAACTCGTTCATGGAGGCGTTCGTTACCTCCAAAAAGCTGTTTTTGAACTCGACTACGACCAGTACAAACTTGTCAAAGAGGCTCTGCACGAACGACGTATTTTCCTGCAGACGGCTCCATACCTCTCTGCTATGCTGCCCATCATGTTGCCGATTTATAAGTACTGGCAGGTTCCTTATTACCTGGCGGGTTGTAAGATGTATGACTTGCTTGCTGGAAAAGAGAACATGGAGTCGTCGTATCTTATGACTAAAGGTAAGGCTCTGGAAGCTTTTCCCATGTTGAAAAGCGATGGCCTGGTTGGCGCGGTAGTGTACTACGATGGTGAGATTTCCTCCAACGTTGCTCGCTACATGCGAAAGTTTAACCCCCTGATCACAACCAGGACAACATAACGATTCGCGGATGAATATTGCTCTTATCATGACGGCCGTGAAACTTGGTGCAGTCGTAGCGAACTATTGTGAAGTCACACAACTACACAAAGACTCCAACGGCAAGCTCAATGGTGCACGCGTTAAGGATAATCTCACTGGCGAAGAATGGAATGTGAAGGCAAAGGTGTGTTTACTAAATCTTTTTCCCGCTTGAACTTTGGAAAATATTTTATAAGGGTATACTCAATGCCACGGGCCCCTTTTCAGACACGCTGCTTAAACTAGACAATCCTTTGCATGAGCCCATAGTTCAACCGTCCTCCGGTATTCACATCACACTTCCGAACTACTACTCTCCTCGAAAGATGGGCCTTTTAGACCCTTCCACTTCGGATGGACGAGTGATTTTTTTCCTTCCTTGGCAAGGAAACACCATCGCCGGTACCACAGACACGCCTGCCTCCGTCGAACGAGATCCACATGCCTCTGAAGAAGATATCCGTTGGGTACTCGAAGAAATCCGCCGGTACCTGTCTCCTGATATCAAAGTCCGGCGTGGGGATGTGCTCAGTGCGTGGAGCGGTTTGCGTCCGTTGGTTCGAAATCCTGGTGCAGCCAAAACGGAAGGTCTTGTGCGCAATCATATAATTCATGTCGGCGATAGTGGACTTTTGACTATTGCTGGCGGCAAGTGGACTACCTATCGTGCCATGGCCGAGGAAGCTATTGATAAGGCCGTCCAGACATTTGGATTGGAAAATAAAGTGAAGAGTGATTGTGTCACCGAGTACGTCAGATTGGTGGGGAGTGATGCCTGGAGTAGAAACATGTTTATTGGGCTGATTCAGACAGTTGGTCTCTCGATTCTGAAAGTAAAAGAAGTTGACGGTTGCCCTTTTTACAGTACGGATTGGAAACGGATGTGGCAAAACATCTGTCGGATAATTATGGCGACCGTGCTTGGACGGTATGTTCACTTGAAGAGCCCACAGGCGAAAGATGGCCAGTTCATGGCAGGCGCTTAGCTTCTTCATATCCTTGTGAGTCCGAATTTCGTACACCATTTCGTTACCTTAACTCTTCCCAGTCATCGAATCTGAAGTGCATTACGCTGTCCGCAACGAATATGCTCAGACTGCGATCGATGTTATTGCCCGCCGAACCCGACTTGCCTTCCTCAATGCCCAGGCAGCCTTCGACGCCCTCCCTCGTATCGTTGATATAATGAGTGAAGAGCTGGGGTGGTCTTACTGGCATCGACAAGTTCAGATCGCTGCTGCTGTCAAATTCCTAGGCAGCATGGGTTTACCACCTTCACTCATGAATCCATCAAATCTCCCTGAAACCGTCCCCAAGTCCTGGATTGACGAAGTCGAAAGGTTCCTCTGGAAATCCACAAATGGTTTATCGTCATTGGTCCGTTGGGGTGGTGTATTGCAGAAAGTGGATACATTCACGCCTTCCAGATCCAGATTCGAAGGTGGTGAGGTAATCGCCTTAAGGAACGCTTTCACCACAAGAACAAGGGTCTCGAACGGAGTCGAGAAAGTCGTTATCGGTGACATGTTAGATATTCTGAAAGGAATTCCAGGTTATGCGGATATTACAAAGAAGGAGCTGGATTACGTCCTTGATGAAGCTGGAATGCAAGAAGGAGAGGTCGATTTCGACGAGCTCATTGAGGTCCGTGAACTATCGCAATCTAATCCTTACTAATATACTATTCTATCCAGATTTGTGGAAACCTCAAGGAAGTTTCATTTACACCTTCGCCAACGAGGCACAAGAGTCGGCTGAGAATATCTGTTGAAAAGAGTGGTGGAGGTGTATGAGGGGAGCAGTCGGTAAGACAACATCCATCTTTTGCAGTGTCAATTCAATCAATCAATCAGTGTGTTCCGTGGCAGTCCTCCTTGTTTATTGAGATTCGAATTTAGAGAAATGTCAACCTTTGTTGTTTGAATGACGGACATTCTGCGTCCGATTGAGTATTCTCTGTTTCTAGCGATATCAAATGGCTCATTGGTCAGATTCACGTGAGTCCCTTATCTTTCATTTGCCGATTTCGGGTTTGCTTGGCGACCAGGGTCCATTATCTCGTCACAGCCCGGAAGGAAACAAAATGAACACATTCGAAACATTTAAAGACAGGAACGTTGAAGATAACCAACCCCACTTTCCTCCACATATGTTTGCTCCTTTTCTCCCTCCTAACGAGCGAATTAGGGCGACAATTCCTTGACCATTCGGGCAATGGATTCAGTTCGAAAGGTTTACACCCTCACGGAGGCAATCATCGAGTTCATTCTTGATAGCAAGTACTTGAAAAGCGTTCTCGTGCTGCAAATATTTAATACTATCACCAAAATCCAAAATATAATCACTCCCCTCCTGCCAGGCCACCACACCACACTGTACCTTCTTCAATGCTTGGTTGATACTGAAGCCGTTTTGTTGTCAACATGGGAGAACCTCAGTGTATGGAATGATGGTCGCTCGAAACCACTGCGGGCGCTGATCACTGGGCGCTCTGGGGCTGGGAAACTCAAAGATGACAGAGACCACCTTATCACTAGACAAGCCACGTTACTGGGCGCTGTTCAAATCGTTACGCAGGTCAAGGGATATAACATTGTTACGCCTACGTCAGCCAGCCGATTTCGAGTGGAAAACAAATCAACGTTGAGCCTCAAGATGAAAATGAAGATGTCAGATGATGACCAGTCTTCCGTCTTCAAGGCCGACCATTTCTGGAGGTGTTATATCGGTGATGAAGTAGGTAACATGTAATCATCTACTTCTATGTCTGATAGTTGAATTAGTCATCGATTATCGAGAGCGAGGAATTCTGCAAGGTCCTGTCGCTCTGGTTGGGGGAACGGCTTAGTGATGTCGCATGCCAACGACTACTTCTACGGCTGGATGAAACAAACACCGGATGCGTCACATTCTCGACGTTCCAAGGTTTTGTCAGACAGGGGAACCTCAGAGAGACCGTCAATCTGTATACATCGGGTATTGAAACTAAAACGACTAAATCACAATTCGACCAGCTGACAAGGGGCTACTTGTAGATCCTCAGCTTCCTTTGCTAGTTTGGGTCGACAACGATATTTCCTCCATAATACCCAAGGTCATGGAAGCGACTCAGCAAGGTTTGACCGTCTTTCAGTTCACGTCGACTGCAGCCACCAAGGCTTGGGTAAGAATTAACGAGGGTGAGTGGTTTCTGGCTTCAAAACAACCTGGTTGAACAGTATTTATGTTTAGAATTTCTCAAGAAGGATGATGATTCCGGTCGGATCCGTTTTGTTGTAAATCAGGTTCTCTATGAGCGCAACGATTATTATATGCTATCAACCAACGACAAAGCCGGCTATCAGGTTACGAGTTTTGTTCGGCTACGGGACATTCGAGTGCCGATTCTTGTTTATACATCCAAATCAAATCTTCACCTGACGAAATACGTCGAAGATTTTGACATGGTTGGTTCGTTGTGTGGCAACGACCTGGTATTTCAGGCGTATGTCGCTGCTCTTGCTGGAGGTCGCAAGGATGACACAAGATGGATGAGATATAATGCTTAAATGTACTTTACTCGGTTCGTTTTGTTTCTTTGTGTTGTATCTGTGATCAGTTCTTCCTTTCTTTTCCCATACCATATTATATGTACGAAACACTTTTCCTGTAGAAAGTTCACGCAACGACCGCATATAGCTCTCCTAATATCGATAATACAATTAAAATTTATTAGACATTACGTGAACTTCGTATCGTAAAAAGACTTTCTCTGCACTATCATGAAGGAATTACAATGAATAATTTACAAATATGTCCTTGGGCATTCCTGTCCATCTTGCCTATCCATCAACAACCAAGTTCAATCCAGATTCCCAGCCCCAGCAGCCTGTAATACAACTATACCAGAACCAACACCAGCGACAACAAACGCCGTAGCCACATCCCCGACCGTTTTTCTCACCTCTGCACCTACCTGCCCATTCTCGACCATTAGCTCACCCAACTCCTTCTGATGGTTTTCCACCGCCAATCTCCTGGACCGGCCAGTGACGACAACTAGCTGCATGGAAGGGGAAACGATAAGAGAAGCTTGTTCGATGGCCGCGTGTAGGGGTATGGGTGTATTCAGCGTAGTAAACTCGACATGTGGCCGAGCGGATGAGGAAGCACTTAAATCTGTGGATTTATTGTCCCCGTTTGTGCCACTCATGGAAGTTATACATTGTGACCACAGGATGTTATCAGCCGTCTCAGACTGTAGTCGCGTCGCTGTACTTTGGTGACCATAAACTGTGTCAGGGATGCCCGCAATTCTCTATCAAGCGCGGAGAGATAAGAGAAATTATTACGAAATAGTTCTGACACTTACGGAACCAACCGTCAGTGCATTCAGTTCTTCCACCGCTTTTGGACGCAGGTTACCCTGACCAAGGAGTGTAGCTGCAGGGTTGGAAGGTGTCCCACCAAGACCAGTATTGTTGTCGCCCTCCACGACATCTGTTTTGGTGATTCTCACTACCGTCCCTCGAATCCTCGGGTTTGCACAAATTTGAACAACAAACTCAAGAGCTAGTCGATCATCTGGTCCACCAAAAAACGGAAGGAAAACATGCTGTTGATACGCTCCTTCCCCACTACCGCTACCAATAATCGAGGAGCCCGATTCTAGAGTACTTTGATCTACGAACAGTGCGACGTCTGTCGTAGATTGTGAAAATACCCCCCTAACAAACTGCGAATGCGTGATTGCTACCGAATTGCTGACATCCACAGGGCCAACTCCGGAAGACGTCGGCGACTTGAAATTCGATGACCGGAAGAGGAGATCAAAGGGATTTTGCGACAATGGACTCTTCATAGCAGGAGGCGTGGGTAGAAGCACAATGGGCTGTTGCGTAGGTGTCGGTGGTGTGTGGTGGTCATCTCGTGGCACAACATTATGCGCAGGGGGCAACCATGGAAGGAAAATCATTTGGGACTCATGGTTTCTCGCATGGTCGGTAACACTCCACACCAAATCGCTGAATTTGACCACCGCAACAGAAGGAGAGACGCGAATGCCATTCAACTGTCCAAACATCCGGAAGATAGACAGGAGTGGGTCGGAACGGATGAGCGATTCCGAGACGGAAGACCTCATCACCGCAGAAACTCGATCAGAAAGCTCAATTAATCGAAGAGCTTCCGTCGAAATATTTTGGGAAGTCGTAGCACCATCTTGAGGTGTAGAAGCTTCTCGTGTCGATGACTTCTTACAATCCCCCAAGGGAAAAATGGGAGGTTGGACGAGCTGTGTGAGCGCCATCATAGCTGGAACGTGCTCTAATTTGTCAAGGACGACAGTGAAGCGAGTCTTAAACTTTCCCTCTTCTGCCTTTTCCCGCTTCGTAGGCACTGTTGCTTCGTCATCAGCGACATTGTCAAAAACTCCCGCAGCAGATATTCGACGACGAAGATGAAGAGGGTAAAGCCACGTCACGAGCGGTGTCGTCATAAAGGTAAGTACGAGGGCTTCCAGAACGAACATCGAGAAAACGCGCTATAAAAAAAACTTAATATATGTCGCATACTTCGAGGAGTACAATGCACCTGAGACAAAATTCCTGCGGAAAGTCCAACGTTCAGAACAATTAGTTCCACGAGACTGTTTGGAAAGTTAGAATAGAACAATGGGGGAAGACGAACGCACCCTTTGCAACTCATTAATGAACCAATCGTGCTCGACTCTCTCCAGTTAAAACCAGCAAAATAGTGAGCCGCAACCGTGCATCCCCCAAACTTTCCGATGAAGGCGGTAACAATAATGGTGATCGTGTAGCCCCATATGGTGCCTTCAACAAACAATGAGAGAAGAACTTTAGAAAGAAATAGAGATTACCGCTGTTCAATAAGGTAAGATCTGTGGAAAGACCGGAAAGCGTGAAATACTTGAATATATGTGCAAAGATATAAATTTTTTTTTAAAAATTGGACAAAAAATTAGTTACCAGTGGAAGGAAGATGATTGAGACCATATCTTCCAGTTTTTCGGTGATCGTAATTGCCAATCCACCTTCGCGAGGGACAATCAGCCCGGCAATAAATGCACCTTAGAAAATCTAGGATAAGGTGGCCAACGCAACCGAACAAAGCGTGACACAAACCGAAAATAGCATGAACTCCAATGATATCCGTGAAAAAAGCGGAACCAAAGACAATCATCATCGTCGCAGTCATGAAGAAGACAGAAGGACCGCTTTCAACTAAAAGAATGAGAGTGATGTAAGATAAAGGATCACGGGCAACATACTGGATCCTGTCGTGCGAGCAAGCCAAAACAGACCCTTCCTGACGGGAACAAGGAGAAAGATGGTCCACCCTACACAAGCAAGAAGAATATACAAAGCTGTGAGGCCTGTGCTAGCATTCACGAGTGCCACGCTTAATGCCAGTAGAACCCATCCGACTAAAATATAGTAAGCATATGGCATAGAACGAATCACTGAGATCGTACCGATATCGTTCCCCACCCCAGCACTCAACACCACAATGCCCACCGTTGTATCCAACAATTTCAATTCCGTCAATATCCTACATAAGACGGGAAACGCTGTAATCGAATATGCGACACCAGTAAACAGCATAAAATGGGTAAACTGTATCCTCTGATCTATAAACTCCTTATAGACAGCATGTGCAACGCCAGCCCCAATACTGAAAGGAAGAACCATGCCTGCAATGGCGACCATGGCAGAGAGACGGGCATTGCGTTTAATGACAGTGGCGTCGATTTCAAGGCCAACAAGGAAGAGAAAAAGAACAAGGCCGATGTTAGCAACAAGAGAGAGATAAGGTCGAGATGCCGGTGGAAAAACGTGTTGAGTAAATCCTGGAATACGCCCAAATGCAGTCGGACCTTTTGCAAAGAATGGACTACACTGAGGGTGTGCCCACAATCTGCCAAGAAAAAACTCACCCAAGAGTATACCACCCAAAACTTCTGCAATCACTTTCGGTTGGCGCACCTTACTCAGCACCAGGGACAGCAAGCTCGCCGTACAGACAATAATGCCTACATCCAAGAAAAAGAAAGAAAAGGCGCGAATGCAAGAGTCCATAAGTGTTCAATACAGAGCGATATAGAGTGAAGGCAGGGTTAAAACCCCTATCCCATACATCGCGGGGATGCTGGCCTGCGCACTTACCAACTTGGATGATCCATAGCCGTATTGGATCAGAGTAGTTGAATTCGGTAGGATCTAGACCACTCAAAAGCCCACCCTGTAGACCTCATCATCAGCATACAGTTTCATAAAAGACGAGCATAAGCTTCGTCATAACAGTACCTGTTCCTGAGCCACTCGTGTCGAGAGAAACAGTCTAATGAATTGACCTGAGAGCTCCTGCATAAGAAATGGACAGATCCGAGCGTATTAAACACCGCAACAAGCAAACTTTAAAATGCTCCTCAGTGCGTACAAGTGACCTCTACCATTTCAAACTCAGCTGTACCGGTCCCTCTATCGAGAATGGTCACCCTAGGTTGGCACATAAAATCTGGCTGGAGCGTGGTCTGCAACCTTTGGCCAATTCGTGGCTATGTCGGCACAGAGTCGCATTGTTGTTGTCAGAGTCTTCTTTCGGCAAGACAAAGCTGATGACAGACCGGGGTTGTCATATTTGCTAAGTTCCCACCAGTAACATTGGTACTACGATGGGATTTCGACGACGGTCACTGGTACTCACCTCCATGCTTTTGACAATAATCTCCCTAACCCAAGCTGTCACTTTAAATGCAGCATTCGACGGCATTCCCTTACGAGTTTGCAAAACTCAGTTCAACAACGGTACTGGCGGATACAGCTCATCCTCGATATTGGCTGGCTTGCTCCACTCGCAGAGCTGGCCGTTGGATTTAGACGTAGGACAATAAGGTACCTGTCAACCCGGTTATCGTATGTGTTTGTGGATATAACACCGTGACCGAACTAACGCCAATATCCCCCAAGCCGTACCGTGCCCAGATGGATTATAACAAATGCGTAAGAGCATCTTTGTACCTCGAAGAATAAACGATTACATTAATTGATCAATGGACAGTGCGGCAATAGGTCCTGCCTCCCTGGTGATTCCTATGTATGTGCCACATTTCGTTAGTCTGGTATGTTTGAAGTTTTACATGCTGTTTTCCAGTGTCGTGGGGGTGGGACGTGAGTTGGAAGATCATTTTTTTCTATGTCTCTATTGATTTAGTCCTTGCGAACTACTAAGCTGTTGCCCTTGCATAGCGCAGACGTGTGGCGGCAGATTTTGTTGTAAATCAGACGCAATTTGTTGTGGAAACCCACCCGTGCGGCTGTTGCGATGCCGGGATGGTATGCTGCCCAAACACATGTTGTGGGACAGGTGAGTCTTGTTGCCGAGATTTGTGTTGCATTGGTGGCACCAAATGCTGTCCTGACGCATGTAAGCTATCCTCAGACTTTTCGTCACTATCGAGCGATAAATTGACGAGTCTTATGATACCGAATGTGCTGCAAATGGAAAATGTCAGTTTTTAACCACCTCAACATCAAGGTTAACCACGAATTCAACAATTTTCGTGAACACATTGTCGAATGCAACTCGCACTACCAAAACCGTCTGCAAGTGCAACATCGTCCGGTATGGGCTCCCTTCATGTTACTTAGTTGGCTAGGAAATGCCGACTATCAGCAGCAGCAGCGACCCCTATAATGACTTTCGTTTATGTGCCAGGTTTGCCTGACGGTGTACGTTTTTACGTGAATCTCCTGACATTTCCTAAATGTGCAGATATGCGAGAATATGTCTCGGTATTGTTCTGTAGTTTCTTCTTTTCATATTTTTCATGCCAAATTTGCTTAGGAATGCGCAAGCGAAACAACCTTGGTAATGTTGATTTACTCACGTATGATCCTACGAACAAGCGTGCAAAACGACGGGCAGCCGGATGATCCATTTGCGTCCTCAAACGGGTGCATCTATCGCGTGTGTACCGAAGGAGGATCAAGGGACATATATGAAATTCTGGCTCCTCGCCAATGGATATTTCCCTACACTCAGCAATGGGAGAAAATTCGGCGTAGAGGTAGTTGGTCTCAGTTGTGGCTCAGTTTCCAGTGTTAGCCCTCAGCACAGCAAAAGGGCGACAACCACCTAATGTGAAATAAACTCTTTTATCAACCCCACTCAGAGTCGCAATCACATCTTCTAAACAATGACAATCATCCACCAGGTGTGCTTATGAGCCACCAAGAGACCAAGGGGGACGAGGATGAGGATGAGAGGGACTCTTGGGACATTTTTGATCACCAAACGTATGAGGCCATGACGACTACTTCATATTCTAATGAAAGCCAATCGCCGTGGCTCGCGATGAATCTGATGACCGCAACTTTTGAAAATTAGCAATGCTCGTATATAAAGTCTCTCGGTGTGATTTTAACAGTTGCTGTATATTTCAAAATATTTCATCCACTCATAATATTGGAAAGTTCGTCACGTTGAAATCTACTGTTACTAGTATTTTTATTACAATTTCGCGATGTGGTGAGTTAAAGTCCATTTATGAATTATGAATTTGTGAAATGATGGCCGCGATGTTGACGCGCGGCAAAACCAAATATTGAGCAGGCGTGAGCGAAAAGCAAAGGCTTTCTGGGCATTATTCTTTCCTCCTCAACAGTGGGGTCGATTCCTTCGCAGATCCATGCTTCAAGTACAACACTTCCTCCTTCTCCCGGATCCCACTATTCAAGGCTTTGGTTTGCCACTACTTAAGAAACTAAACCAAGACTTCGGTCTTGAGAACGAAAATTGTGATCTGCGGATGGTGAAAACGTGAGTTTTTTTTTTCTTGAGGCATTAAAAATTGCGAATTACGATTTCCTTGACACTGCCTCGATCGTTATTAATCGCAAGAGGTTTGACGGGACGACTAATCGTTCAAATAATGAGCTACCGCTTCATATAATAATCATGACGATACTTGCCTCCTCTTCTGCCATCCTTGGTCTCTGCCCTCCACCGCTCACCAGATTTATCGATAATGAACAAAACATCTCCTTTTTTGAATCCAAAAGTCGAAGCATCATCTGCACGCAAAGAAAAAATGATTTGACATCCGGAAGTGGTGAATAGTTCTTACAGTTAAATAAAGCTTCTGCCTTCCACTGTGGCCTCCACCGTGGCTTCAACGGCTCGCTGATCTGAATGGATCGTGGTCCCATTCGTTTTTGTTCGTTTTTGTCAGAGCCCGCAAGCCCAGGCACCCGAGGACCGCTGTCCAAAGCTTGACCATCATACGTAAATTGTTCCATCCTGCAACAGAAAAACCCTTACTATCCAAAACCGTCTTTACCAAGGACTCGCTTTTCGACCTTTCTGCCCGGGTTTTCACGTCGCTTCCCATTCGTTGCATCTTGCCTTCCCCGATTTTCAGCTCAATCTCTCTGCTTTCAAACATTCTCTCCCAGCTCTCCAACACTTGCACCCTGTTTTTCACCGCTTGCGACCTGTTTTTCAACGCTTGCGACCTGTCTTTCAAGTCCCCTCTCCATTTTGTCGACGCTTCTCCCCTTGTCGACACTTCTCCCCTTGTTGACGCTCCTCCCCTTGTCGACACTTCTCCCCTTGTCGACACTCCTCCCCTTGTCGACACTTCTCCCCTTGTCGACCCTCCTCCCCTTGTTGACGCCTCTCCCCTTGTTGACGCTCCTCCCCTTGTCGACACTTCTCCCCTTGTTAACGCTTCTCCCCTTGTTGACGCCTCTCCCCTTGTTGACGCTTCTCCCCTTGTCGACCCTCCTCCCCTTGTCGACCCTCCCCTTGTCGATGCTTCTCCCTTTGTTGACGCTTCTCCCCTTGTCGACACTTCTCCCCTTGTCGACACTTCTCCCCTTGTCGACGCTTCTCCCCTTGTTAACGCTTCTCCCCTTGTCGACGCTTCTCCCCTTGTTGATGCTTCTCCCCTTGTCGAT
>QDKV01004851.1_pt1 | contig 16518 bp, 19 predicted proteins | sample 1861101 | NCBI WGS metagenome assembly QDKV01 (sample SAMN04275158, study PRJNA302643) | Fungus metagenome, whole genome shotgun sequencing project. | isolation source: fruitbody | host: Mallocybe terrigena | place: Sweden | collected 2013 | reverse complement strand
CATGAAATGCAAACTTGTTGCGAAAAAGCTATTCAAGTGAAAGCTCCTGTACCTACTGTGGCAAATAAAGTGAGAAATCTGCTACAAGCCATAGAAGCTCAGGTATGTCAACTACTGTTGAAAATAGTCATTTGCTTATCGATTTCATGCTGTTTAGATTGAGAACCGTCATACAACACCTATCATGCCTGAAATTAGAGGACCAGTTCCTAGACCCTCACAATTTGAACCTCGCGATCTTGCGATTGGATTGACAATGCTGGAAGGAGACCATTTCAGGGCATTGCGACCTCCCGATTACATCGTGCATCTGACCAAAGGACTTTCGGACAACATGAACAAAATTATCCAAACGAAAAATAAAATCAGGGCTTGGATTATCGATCGCATCTTTCATTATGATACTATAGACCGGCGTGCGGGGATTTTGAAGTATTTCATCGACACTGCAATTGTAGGTCCACTGAAATGACGTTGCTTCACATGGGTATTGCTAACCGTCTTTTTTTCAAGGAATGTCGCAAACTGAGGAATTTTTCGTCTTGGATTACTATCGCGATTGCCGTGCATTCCGTTCCGATGAGCAATCTAGAGTTTACGAGGGAGGCACTGACCAAAGACATGTCGACTAAACTTTCCACTCTTCGCGACATTATCAACCCAGACTCCGATTATCAATGTTTCCGAGCTGCTGTCAACAAGGTATCACGTCAGGATAGGAACATTTGTGTCCCATGGTTGGATCTCCACTTGACGGACCTGCAGAGCATACTTGATAACCACCCCGCCACTGTCAGGGTGGGTGATACCGACCTCATCAATTTCGAACGATATAACAAGTTTATGGATCTGATAAAGGAAGTAGCACATTATACGCCACCTGAATTGCAGAAGTACCGCGATACAGGACGGTTGGAGTACCTTTTGGACTCGCTTTCGGAATTCCCCTTCTCGAACGACACCGAGGATGCATTGTTGGCACGAAGTCGAGATTTGAAGGCACAGGAAAGAAGAGATGTCGAATTGCGCAGAACTGTGTTTGTGAACTTGGGTTTTAGAATCCCGAATCCGTGAATAGGTATGCATTCCTGTTCCATATTTGTGTGGGTTGTAAACTGAATATGTATTAGCTTTGATTCTTTATATGTCTCATTCGTATTTGGTCTATTTTGGTGCTATAGAAGTCGGTTGCCAAACGGGTTACGGTTCTGTCTGGGGAGAAGATAACATCTGTAGGATATTTCGAGATTGATCTTTTTAAATGTACAATGTTGGAGTTTTTAAATAGTTTCTTTAGTATAGGTATAGTAGATATTTGTGCAATAGACTATCATTGTTCTTAATGTCCCTCCAGTGAGGCACGCGTCAAGGTAATGCACGTGACCAACGCGAGCTCGCGCCTCATCACCAGAAAAGGCAAGTATCAACAAAGAAATTCAACACAGCCACTGGTTATCTAAGACCAGCTGATATAAATAGGACGGTAGCAGGAAAACATTCTAGTTCAATTATATCCCGACTCTGACTCAAATTACAGATGTCATCTCCTGTTACTGCTTCGGACTCCTCGTCTCCTGCTCCTCTCGAGGATATTAAGCCTATATCCACGTCCACGGCTCTTTCGTCGGAGGTCGAGTCGAGGAGTAGGGCAAGGACTGCTAAGACTAAGAAAGCTACTGCACCTACGGTAGGTGCATCCAGAGCGAAGAGGACTGCAACTACAAGGAAGGCCAAGACTTCTATTACTGGAAAGACTACGATGACCAAGGCAACCAAGAAGGCGGCTGCGTCCAAGGCTGCTGCGAGTGGCAGGCCTTCATGGAAGGATATCATCAGGGAATGTATTATTGCGAATAAGGAAGATGCGCGGGTCGGTGTGTCGAGAACTACTATCAAGAAGGTTAGTTGTTTGTGTGTACGTTGTTGAAACGACAGGGTAATGCATATTTAGTTTGCGGAGGAGCAATATCAAATCGAGATTACTGGGACGAATCTTTTCCAACTTAACCGGGCGATCACGTCAGGAGCAGAGGCGGGGGTGTTTGCACTTCCCAAAGGGCCTAGTGGAAAGGTGAAACTTGCGCCCAAAGCTAAAGCTCAGACGGATTCGAAAGAGGTGAATTCTCATGAACATTGATTCATTGGTGATTCATTTTATGTTGTAGAACTCCAAACCACCCTCGAAGACCGTCAAGAAACCTGCTTTGACGACCGCGAAGAAACCCAGCAGTGCGATTAAACCGGCGAGTAAGAAGGCAACTTCTACACCCAAGAAGGTGCTTGCTACGAAGGGTACCAAGGCATCACCGACTACCAACAAGACTACCAGCAGGCGTGACTCTGCAAAGAAGGTGATTCCATCGGGATTTGCCGAGCTCTTTTGTGGAGTTAAATTACTGACTCTGATATCATTTTATCTCCGGGCAGGCTGTGACGGGTACAACGCCTACTGCCAAGGCGAAGGTTGCTAAACCTGCGGCAAAGAAGTCGAGTGCGACGACGAAGAAGGTGAAGAGCGGACAATTTGATTGTTATTCAATGACTCATTAATTGTATAGGCTGCACCCAAGTCGAGGGCGAGCAAGAGAATAAACTCCTGAGAATAAGAAAAGGGGTTGCCTAATATTGATTTTCTTTATTATTTTTTGTTTGTACATACTTTATATATATATTGACTGTTGCCCTGGCCGAGAGCTCCATAACCGGCACAGTGATGGATGTTGACATGCGTGGGATTGACAGCTGATCGGAGTATTGTGACTGTCTATGTTTGCTGCGTAATTTAGAATGCTGCCCCTGCCTGCTTTCTTCTTTCTCTCCTTCCCATCCACCCTACCGACCGTCTGCTTATGGACCTACAACAACATTCCTACCCAACACGTATAAGACATATCACTATTAAACCCGTCTCTAATGATCATTCCACCATAATCCCTCCAGAACTTTATCCCGTTTTCCCCCCCACAAACATCGTTCTTCATCCCGATGATGCCACTAGCAAGGTTTTTCTGGCCATGGCTCGTGCTTTTGTAGCAGTTGTACTTGTTATTTTTCTTTCTTATTCTTCATTTTGTTCTCATATCTCTCTCCAAGGATAACAGAGCTATGACTATCAAGGACATAGCCGAACGCGCAGGCCGCTATGGGCTGGTTTGTCAAAAGTACGTGTGCCATCCCTTTCATTTGACTTTGACAACCGCTTCATCTCTCTTACAGCCTGTCTGCAGCCGCACAAGCCGTCACTACCTACCTTCGCCAACACAAAGCTAGATGTGATCAACAAGATGACCACCCACTTCTTCTCAGCCACACCCTTTCCGGCACTCCTGCCGATGACGACCTTGTATCCGCTTTGTATTCACGCTCAGGTGGCGATTCCCACCCTGTGAGCGGGAGTAGGCTCACAAACTTCAGAAAGGGTACCGCTGTCTGGTACTTATCACGCGCGACCGGCGTTCCCTGTCCGTTTGCGAGGGCCGGAATTAGGCTTTGTGATTATGTGAGCGTGGATTCACAGAAGGATGATCAAAAATTGAGTACCAGGAAGAGGAGGTTGCAGGAGAGGGACAACGAAGTCGAGGTCTGTGGACAGAAGAGGAAGAGGCCTTTGAGAGGTTGTGTAGCAGCAAAGAAGGGAAAAGATAGTTCAGACGAGGAGCGGCCGCCCAAAGTCAAGCTTACATTAAGACTGAAGCCATTACTTATCAAGTCCACATCAACATCAACACCACCGACCCCAACGATAATAGTACCATCCAAGGCGCATAATACAACTACCCTTTCCGCTGCCTCCAGCTCAGTTACCGACTTTTCCAAAGAAGACTCCGATTTTTATGACTGTGATGAAGACTCAATGCCGCTGGATTCTTCGTCGGAAGAAGACGATGAGTCGCCACACTCCCAATCAGACCAACCAAACAAACCTTGGAAAGAAAATGCAAGGTCCGGGGATGAAGAACCATGGTCACTGCCCCCGTACCCACGCCGCTCAATATCAATCCCGTGTTATACTCCGTCTGTGGAGTCGGCTTATTTCTCCACCTATAACCTTCCTCCTTCCAAATACCGCGACCCTTTCCGTCGGTCTCCTTCGCTGGCCGTTAGCGTTGCAACACCACCACCTGAATCAGAGGATGAACTAGATGATTTCCATGTGACGATGAAGAATATGAGACGGTTTCAGACCGAAGAAGAAGAAGAGGATTTGGGTTGGGAGGCGGATTTGGATAGTGAAGGAGATGAGGAGACTATTTTTGAGAGTCCGGGACCACGCTCACCTTCTGCACCGCTGCCGTTGACAGCGCATGTGAAAGAGGAACCTAGGGACGTACAAGGGATGTTGGAGGCCTGGGAGGGGTTTGACACGAGTATTGCGGAGAAAAATACAGAGTTGTTTTTAGAGAAGACGGGGTTGGGTAACGTGGAAAGCACAGCGGTCAAGGTCGAGACACCAGATCCCTGGGGATGGGAAGACGGTGTCACGAGTGCTTGGAGTTCAGAGGATCCCATGGTGGGCATCAAACAGGAGGATTGCGGTATTGGGATGTTTGAATCGTTCTTGGCACCTCCTACCGCTATAGGACCTTCAATGACACTCCCTCCAATTTCAACGCAGTTTTCGTCTCTGTCATGGTCGGAAGCCTCATCTCCACCTCAAGTAACCAATGAACCAACGGACTGTTATTATCACGAGAAGTATGTACAGTCAAGGGATTGGGCGGCGATTCGACCGCGCTCAAGGACGGTCCCTTCCCCTTTGAGCGCTCAGTCCTCGTCCTCAATGTCATCTTCCTCGAAGTCGTGTTCACCTTTCTCGCTTCCGGATCCAGTTCCGATAAGGCATTCAATCTCTACTGGATCGCCATCGAAATCGACACAATCCCGCAACGAGCCATTTTTACCTTCTACAGCACTCGCTACGCTCTTAGAGTCCATGTCCGTCACTGGGAACGGGACTTATCCGTCTCTATCGAATTTGCCTCCTCAGCCTTGTGTTTCGCCGTTGCAAACTCGGTGTGTGCCAAGTCCACTATCAGGCACGCTTGCCGAGAAAGTAATCGTCCACACGTGTCAACCGTGTCATCCGGCTGTCACTGCCACGCACATGGAAGGTCAGTCCCTTTTTTTTAGGGGACACAATACGTTATCCCTCGTTTATGATATTGATCAAATGATGCTGACTTGTCGTAATTTCTTTTTTTTTGGGTGTTGCCAACCACACATTTCTTTCGTCTCGTCAAAAACGTCTTATCTCGTTCATTGTGATATTATGGTCGTGACTCAAACGATGATGTTTTCGCATCTATGCGTACAGATATTCCTGTGTTTCAGATGATGCTCGGCCCTTTCCAGCTATTGCGCCGCATAGACTCCGATTTTGTCAATCTCTCACCTATCATTGCGTATTCGGGCACGGCGGGTGTTGCGACGCCTACTGCGGGTGCGAGTGCCACGCTGAATGGAGACGAGTCCAACCCGGGCAGTTCACGATCATCGCCGCCCTCCTCTTCAGCACCGTCTATGAATGTTGTCACTAATGCAACCGTCATTACCTCGGGCTCCCCTGAGATCTGTGGCACCTGGGTGACGTTGGCTGCTGCACAAGCCTACGTACGTGATCATCTAGCTGGTGAAGAACGAGAGGGTGCGTGCGCTGCCCTCGAAGTGTTTTTAAGCGATGCGCTCGTCGAACGCTTCCCGACCGCGCTGCAAGATTTCCATCGAGTGAATGCGGGCCTAAGGGCTCTAAACCAATTTGGGAAGCATTTCGCGTCGACGTTGATGGTTGCGGGCGGTCTTGGGGTGTTGGATTGTGCGGTGAAAATTTCGGGAGGGGTGAGTCAGCAGCTTTGTTGTGAGGGTTCGTTAGGTGGAGTTGGAGAGAAGGGAGAGGTGGAGGTGGGGTTACGGACGACGTCGTTTGGGTTTGGGTTGGTGCCGTCTTCGGAGATGAAGGATGTGCCGTTGAGTAAGACGGAGCAGGATTTGTTCCACGAGCTGTGTGTTATCCCGCCTGATTGGGATAACAAGGAGGGTGGTATGATGGCTCTGGATGAGGATGAGGGGTTCAAGACAGCCGTTACGTTTGAGCAAGGAAAAGTTGAGGTGGATGAGCAGATGGAAGTAGAGGTCTGTTCCAAGGGACTGAATATTGTATCCCTTCGTTCTACTTTTTCGCCTTCAAAACGGCCCTCGTACTCTGTTAGGAGTGCGTCGACTTCCTCAATGTCCTCTCTTTCGTCTGACGATTCGGATACGCTTACCCATTCGACACTGACGGTGGTGGCCAAGCCTGCACTTGATGCTACTGCTCTCAAAGCCAGCGCCGAGGTGAGGGATGGTCGAACACTCCGTCGATCAAAGCGCGTTGCCGATGCAATAGCTGCTGCTGCTCATAATAATAATACGCCACAAGCGACGCAACCTTCTACTAGGATCAGCAGATCTAGAAAGGGAGGTTCACGAAGTTCACTTTCTTAAAGGTGGTTTGTTGAAATTTTCTTTCGTTTCTCTTGTTGCAGTCGAAGTATAGCTATTTTTATTTTTTTATATCAAGAGATAGTTTTTTATTGGAAAACAAATCTCTTTCAAAGTGTATTGATTTTGCTATCACCCCTCGTTGTCGTTCGCACAATTTTTTTCTTCTGAGCCTGCTGCTTTTTTTCTATTTCCCCCCTTCTTTTGAAGTTGGAAATTTTTGGGGTGCTTTATCTTTTGATGATAACTTATCATCTCCGTTTTTCTGAGCGCTTTTTGTCCCTGTTGGAGAGGAGAAGATGTCGCTAGATAATTGTTTCAAGTATTACTAGTAGTAGCAGCCATTCACCCATCCGAATCCTCCCAACTCTACCACTAGGTTCGTTTTCCAAGTATGATAGTAGTTCAGTGCTTTGTGAATATAACAAAGCTAGTCAATTAGACTGAAGATGTTTGATAAACTGAGACCGAAGAGACCGGACTGCGTTGTAGTTCAGGTATTAGAGCGACCTTCCTTGAACTCATCAGCTCTTCTGGAATCCGCACAGGATGAAAAAGGTTTGGTTCCGCGGATCCTTTTAGAAAAGTTTACTTATGCTTGGATGGGCAAAAACATATTATGTATCTCGGAAATCCGGCTCGAAAGCTCTGAATATTGATATACCGGGTAGTGAATATTGCTGTAATTATCAATTTCTTCAATGATAGATTGCATTTTTTTATAAGTAGCTGTGCACTGATCTACAAGAAACTTTCATGAATTGCCACCATTAATTCCTTTTGAAATGCTTTAGAACACGAACTGTTTTCCTTTCTGCATCTTCATGGGAAATGGGGGTAACGTCGTGGGAAACCGGCGAGATCCACCTGGCCGCATTTTCAGTGTCACGGTTACTACGTCCACGGAGGACAACTTCAGTGTTCTTTCTCTCTTAGTACCTATATCTTTGAGGCACTTCTGCCATAGTAGTCGTCGACTTCTTTTGTCTTTGTCGTCGTCGTCGTCGTCGTCTTCGTCGCTTTTGTTCCCTCTAAAAAAGTTCGAAAGGACATTGCTGCAAAGGTTTTCCATCCCATAATCACGACACGAATACAGACGTAGTAGTCCCTTGGGCGACCCTTTTTCTCTCCTACTAATTGGTCTCCTCCCATTGACGTTTAACTTCAACGAGCACCAGCTCTTCATTCGTAATTCTTAATTGTTTTTTGCACTCAACCCATTCTATAATGTCTTTATCGGCCAACGACAACAATGGCTCCTATTCTAGGGTTTCTAGCGGGAAGACTCCTCCTCCAGCTCCTTCAGCCGCATTTGCCAAGAGGTGTGTAACCATTTTAAAAAAAAAAAACAGATTGGTCGTATTGATCGTTTTTATAGAGCGAGAGAACTCCAACAGACTGAGAGTCTGAGTGCTCGGTATCGTCCTCCAGCATTGAGGGCCATAGCATCTGGTGGATCCCCTCCCAGTGAGAATCAACTTTCTGTCACGACTCCGGGGGATGTTTCGAGTTTGCCCCCGACGACTTTCCCACCTGGATTCAGAAGGCCGAGGGCTGGAACCTTACCTTCCAACGTCCAACTTGCCGCCATGGCATCTACGACATCTCCAGATGTACTCGTCGACCCGACTCACAGGCAATCTACTATCGCTCCACAACCCGCCACGCATGTCAGACCCCTTCTTCGTCACTCTTCAACAGCTGTTGTCCCGCAGGTTCAACAACAGCAAGCCTTGATCGAGAGAAACAGCCGTTTGAGGTCGGGCTCTCTTACGTTACCGAGTGCGGGTCTTTCGAACGCATTCGGATCTTCTATATTCTCTTCTGCCTGGCTTTCGAATAACAGTTCAGGAGGAGGTGGGTTTTCTGTGTTGGACGAGCTGCGTTCCGTCACTTCAGGTGACTCTGGCGTTGACGACTTTGACGTCCATACCTTGGATTATCTTGGTTTGGATGATAGTCAGCGACCTCCACCTGCTGCTACCATTTCCGAACTTCGAAACCAAGCCCAGGCTGCAATTGCAGGCAACCTCGCTAATCCAGCGAGGATGCGTGCTAGTACCGTTTCCAACCCTTACCGCAGCCGCCCTGCTGCAGGTGGTTCATTACTTTCCACCCCTGCCGCTGAAGAAGAGGAGGATTATTATGTAGAAAGTTACGAGACTTTAGGCTACGACCATCAGCAACACCTCGACCCTTATGAAATTTCTGGCCTTCAAGGAGACTTTGGACAAACTTCATTTCTCCCCAGAGGGTTGCGGCCCGATCAATACGGTACCAGCAGACCCCGTGCCATTTCTGTCGGGATATTGGACGACCCATTGCGCACACTTCAAGGAAGGAATACGACTGACCCTCATTCTTATTTAAACGAGCTATCTTCAAATTTCATGAACCCCTCCGGCATCTTGAGGACGGATAACAAGGTTTCCACTCGTCCCAGTGTTTCGCCCAGTGTCCACTTCCCTACCACCAGCAAGGCCTCCAACAGCATAACTGATCTGCCCATTGGACGTGGTGCCGCGGCGTACCTGCTTGCACCCAACAATCAGAATCGCTCTGTTTCTCCGAAATCGGATACCCCTGCTGCCCAAGTGCAGACACCCACGCGTTCGTTATGGATTGGAAATTTGGACAGCTCAGTCACGAGCGAGCAATTAATTCATGTATTTGCACCTTACGGTGCGATTGAGAGCTTGAGGTTGCTACCTGAGAAAGTACGTCTTGCTCATTCCGTACTGAGTATTGAACACTATTTTATTCTATTTTTCTGTTTTTCAGGAATGTGGATTCGTCAATTTCGTTGACCAGGCAGATGCTATCCGTGCCAAGGACGATGTTCTCAATCGTCTGGGGGGAAATATCGGCATGCCTAACGGGCAAACCGTTCGGATTGGTTTCGGAAAGGCCGACAGCGCCCCTGTAGCCCCTGCAAAAGGAACTCCTGCTTCCAATGGTACTACATCTCCGAACAGTGCGGGATGGAAAGCATCTGGCGCAAACTCAACTCCTGGTGGAATGGATGCTCAACTGCAGTCCACGCCCACCAGAGCTCTCTGGATTGGATCTATTCCTTCCTCTACTACGCCTGCCACAATTCTTAGCGTATTCAGTCCCTATGGTCCCATCGAGTCGGCTCGAGTTTTGACCCACAAGAATTGCGGCTTTAGTCGGTCCATTTCCTGTTTTAATGTTGTATTATGGTCTTACATCCTTCCTAGTTAACTTCGAGCGACTCGACGACGCTGTTCGGGCCCGCAAGGCCCTGAACGGCCGTGACGTGCTCGGTAGCGATGTTGGAGCCATCAGAATCGGCTTCGCTAAGGTTCCTGTAAAAAATGGTCAGGAAAACGGCACTGCACCTGAAGACAGTTCAAGCCTTGCCCAAGGTATCGGAGAACTTAGCGTTGGCGCGACTATACACGCGTTGCGCGGCATCAAGGGTGCTTCTACGATTCCTGCTGAACAGCAAGTTCTGGGTGGTGCAGTCGAGAACTACAGGTCTAATTTGCTCTTGAGTATGATCGCCTCAGGCTTGCACACTGGTCAAGGTCCCGACGGTAAAAGTTGTATTTCCGTCACTGAGCAACAGATGGTTTTGAGAGAACTCAGTGGAGGCAGTGTTGATGCAGAACCAGACATTCAGTCTCTAGCTGGTGTGTTCCAAGGCATCTCACTTGATACTCCTTTTAACCAAAGGCATGGATTATAGAATTTCGTCCTCCTACCATGTATTACAGCACTATTCCTTTGGTGTCTGAACGTCCTCACAACAAACGTTGGGATGCCTCGAAGTTACGCGAGCTGCGCAAGCGTTTGGATTCTGGCACAATGTCGACTGAAGAAATTGATCAAGTCGCTTCTGACTTCATGGATGCTGAAATCGTTGACCTGGCTGCAGACTGGCTCGGAAACACTGTGCGTTCGATTCTATGGACGCTTTCGAGGTTGACTTATTTCCCTTGCAGGTTGTCCAAAAGCTCTTTGAGAAATGTTCTCCTGTTCCGAGGTTTGCGATGTTGGAACGTATTGTACCGCATCTTGCCATGATCGGCATTCATAAAAATGGCACTTGGGCCGCTCAAAAAATCATCGAATGTGTTGCCAGCCCCGAAGAGGTGGCCCTTATTGCTCAAAACCTTCGAGCGTATGCTCCTCCCCTGCTTTTGGATCAGTTTGGAAACTATGTCGTTCAGTGAGTTTTGAAAGTTCCATCATTCTTCCTCGAAGTTGACACCTTTTTAAGGTGCTGCCTTCGCTTTGGTGCTCCTGCCAATGAGTTTATATTCGACGCCATTGTTGACCGAATGTGGGAAGTTGCACAGGGACGTTTTGGCGCACGTAGCATGCGAGCTTGCCTCGAGAGCCCTCATATCACCATCAACCAGCAACGTCGCATTGCAACAGCCGTCGTCTTGAACTCAATACCTTTGGCCACAAACCCCAATGGTGCCTTACTCTTGACCTGGCTTCTGGATTCTTCTGGATTCCCTTCACGCTACAACTTGCTGGCTCCACGCTTCACACCTCACTTGTCACATCTTTGCACTCACAAGCTGGCATCACTCACCGTTCTACGCATTGTCAACCAGAAGATTGAACCTGATGCCTCCCATCAAGTTGTTGAATCGCTGTTCAATTCACAGGGTGATCATGTTTTGACTGATGTTTTGGGAGATCAAGTGAATGGCGTTGCGGTCGTTCATAAAATTCTCACCAGCCCCTTCCTTGACCCCAATGCGAAACAAGACTATTTCGAAGCTACCAAGCGTGTTCTTATCGAGCTCAAGGTTATTGCGACTCAAGCATACCGGCGACTCATTGAGGAAGTAGGCTTACCCGTGCCGAATTTTCAGCCGACTTACAACAACACATTGCCTCCGACTGGAAAAGTTACAAAGAACTCCACCCAAAACTTTGGCGTTCCGGGTCTACCTTCCGGATATCCTTCCAACGACCAGAGCTTTGCATCCATGATGGCAGCTTTACAAATGGCTGGGCAAAATCCTCAAGCTGGACCTCCCGTGTCCCAACTACAAGTTGATCCCACATACACTCATCATAGTGCTACCCCTTCCAATCGTGCAGTTCCAAACGCCACAGGTACTTTCTCCCCTGCCTCTGATCCTTTCAATCCGTTCGCCCGCACGCCGGAAAATGGTAGCCCACGACATGTTTCAACGCGTCGTATGCCTGGAATTCCAATAGGCGGTCCTCCGTTGAGCGGCCCTAACCCTGTTTATGGCAACCAATCACCTATCATGCCGCCACCTAGACCTCTTCTTCCTGGAATGAACCAGCAGTCCCCTTATGGAGGAATGCCAGCCCAATCGGTCCCTCCTCACATCTATCAACCTTACATGTACCAACCATATCAGCAGGGTCCACCGCATTCGAACATTGGAACATTCCATGCATAAATAAATGCCACTTGCACGACGTTTTACGACACGCCTCTCCTTGAAGTTTTTGTCTCATGATGGGTGCCGCTCCTTTTGGTTCTTTGCTTTGTGGCTTGGTTAGTCATCTCGTTTCTTTATACCCCCGTTGCGGACTTTTGCATGCACGAGTCTTCACGTTACACTCCTTTTGCAAACCTTTCCAACAAAACCAGGCAGGTGACATTCGTCGTTGACTCATTTTTTCAATTTATTTTCAATCTCTTTCTTTCGTAATTGTACAACAAAAAAAGTGCAACTGCTAATGGCACTGAAACGCCAAATAGATTAGGTTTCGGCTGCTCTTGCTATTATAAGTAGTTTTATACAGCCTTATCATCTCGTAACTCAAAGCAGATAAAAGTTTTGTACATACGTTTTTGCAGACCTTTGCTTATTTGTGTCGATATTTATAACTCACATCTTTTACACTCTTCCTTCCATAATCGTTGGTGTCAGAATTATTTGAAATGGGAATCTCAGTTTCAAAGGCTGCAAGAAAATATCCCAAAGCTGTCAGTGCTGTTGAGCACGACCGTTCTATCCCGAGCAGCAGCGCTCATCTGGCGGAGAGCCATAAAAGTGAAGGTCAAAACAAAACATTCGCCGCGTTGCATTTATTCTGTTCTTGCTGATCCACCTTCTTCGAAATTAGCCATCGAAAGAGATGCAGCTGATCCACACTTTCTTGCTAATTTGAATAAGCTCGGTCCAGTCCGTGTCGACCATATGCAAACTATTCGTGCAGTATGAAACGTTTTGACCTTGCTGTCAAGCGTCCATTCACTCGCTCGGTTCTGTTAGGACTCGACCAACACGAAGTTCTTTGAATCTCGTTCCTCCGAAACCGATCTGCAGCCAACGCGTAACCGTCTATACGGATTCTCCATAAGTGAGCTATTGGACAAACGGAAGTCTGTGAAAACGCCCGAGGAAGAGGCCACTCTTGCTGAAGAGTTCAAGATCGACGTAGAAAGATTGAGGAGCCTTGCTAGGTTTGTGAATAGTCCGAGTGTGGACAAGGCGAGAATAAGGCCTGCTCCTGGAAGTAAGGGAGAAGATAATCTTATTGCAACAGTATGTATTCATACATTCAAGCAAAGTTATACTCATTCTGCTACTTGCAGGCTATTTGGGCGGAACCCAATATCAAAACTTCCAATGCGTAATTTGAGTACACACCGTGAAAGATGTAATTTCGTAACCACTTGTCGCCAAACTGCAATTGGCCATTACTATGCGATGGTATAAATGGTTACATCCGCGCGACATGACATGAATGGTATAAGAAGGAAACGGTTATGAGAACGAGCGAACGAGGCAAGAACGGAAGGTGTGAAATCCATGTGTTGGAATGCAAACAACTCGAGTGTTCTGATGGGATAAAAAAATGGGAAACTATTATGCGAACTAAAGCTGCGTTAACTCCGGTAGGTAACGGATTTATACAAGAAAAAGAATGAACAAAGGTCGGCGAAAGGAGAGGCTCGAGAGTTATTTCAGCTAGAAGCGATCAACATCGAAAGAAAGAGTATCAAAGTGAAATGAATCAAGTCGCATTTCGAGGCTTGTATCGCCTTCGTTAGACTCCACAACTGGAGATGGCATTGTTGATCTGCTGCGAAGCTTAGGTGTTATTGCACCCCACACGCTGCCAGAGGATGATTTGCGGGGGGTTGTGGGTTGGGAGGAAGCGACATCAATGGAAGTGTTTGAACCCATGCTTAAACCTAAACCAAGGCCCAAGTTGAGATTGTGAGATTGTTCAAAAAGGGTATCGAGGGAATCGAGCGCAGGAAGGTCCGGTCTCGTATCCTCCATGCTGTTGCTGGGAACCAATCGCACAGGCATTTGATATTCAGTGCTCGTAGGAGTCTCTGGTCCGGAAGTGCTCGAACTGGAAGAAAAGGCGGGCGTGCTCGCAACGGAACGAAGTATGGGCGTTGTATTATCGAAATCCTCAGTAGAATTGGAGTTGGGTTCGCTTTCCTCTGGTGGCGAAGATCCGAAAAGAAAGAGCTTCTGCAAGCTGATCCTTGAGAAGCGGCGAGAGGATTTACGACTTGCCGTGGTTAGAATTGGGGAAGCAGCTTGAAGTCGGGCTTGGTCCTGTAATGAAGCCTCATAGGAAGAAGAACCACGGTTGAACAATAAATGAGAGTTAGACGACTGAGATGAAGAATACTCGAGTTGCGTGGGAGAAGCAGGACTTAGTTCATCGAACGGTAACACTGATGAGCGAGGTTTCAGAGGTGCGGTAAACAGCTGGGTTAGAATGACAGATCCTCGGCGGAGTGCAGTGGGAGTCCGAGACCTAGTTGTAGGTTCGCGGTAAGAATGTTCGCTGCTTCTGCTTTCGCGCTCGTCTTGAGAGCTGGACCTCGACCTGGAAGAGGAGGAGATGGCGTCCTGAGGTCGAGACTTGGAACGTAATGAGCCTGTCAGTGACTTGAACACCCGAGACGCACGAGATTTCAAGGATTTTTTGCGGTTTGACTGCGACGTTGGAGGGCGGTGATGAAGATCTTGCTCAACATTATCAGCGCGCTCGGTTCGCCTAACTTTGACGACTTCAACCACATCCGAATCATTAGCGACGTCTCGGAGCGCCCTTGAGTTGGGAACGATCTCTCCATCCCCCAGTTCGTGATCATATTCCGAATCTGTTTCAATTTCGTCGTCCCCTTCGACGTTCCTATTTCCAAGGACATCATCCAGAACTGAGGTGGTCGCACTACTTTGTACCACAGAATCTATCGACGGGTAAGAGTTGTCTTGTGAATAAAAAGCAATGGGAGATATTTCTTTCGGTTCCGGACGTTCTATGGCCTGGGGAAGAGACGGATTCGCTGCGTCGAAACAACACCAAGTGGGAGCTTTGTCTTCCTCCGGAGGAACGACAAAAACATTTGGCATCTGGACAACCTGGGCAGACGTCGAAAAGAGTTTCCTTTCGTTTACCCGGAATTTGGCTTTGATGTTCTGAGAAACGAACATTGAAAAAGAGCGAGAAGAAATTATTGTACAGGTGGAGAGTCTGCACGAAATTGAACAGCGTCAGCCGTTTCTCTGTCTAGTTGTACATATTTGTTCCTCTAAATAAATCGAAGACACCGGCGTCAAAGGCTGCTTTTCTCCCATGTATACCTATGAGCAGGTCTTAGGCCAGGAATCCATCCATTATTATCTGCCCGGGGGATACCACCCCGTCCATCTAGGGGACCTTTCATGACGGCGTGTATGGGGTTGTGCATAAGCTTGGGTATGGCCAGTTTTCAACCGTCTCGCTCGTCAAAGACAGAAAACGAGGGGGATATGCAAGTATGAAGATTAGAAGTTTCTATGAAGTGGATGTGATGCGTCATATTCAGAGAAATGGGAGCGCTTTGTCCGGCGCAGTTGATTGATGAGTTTGAACATACTGGACCGAATGGTGTGCACCACTGTACCATCTCTGAAGTACTTGGTCCTGCGTTGTCCTCAGATATTGAAGATTTGTACCCCGATGAAGAGTATCCAGTCGTGTCTCAGATTGCTCGCGGCCTGCAATATCTGCATCATTTGCAGGGTGTTCATGGAGGTACGCAGCTTGACCTACAATATTTGTCTGTCTCATAGAGCAAACCAAGATCTTCATCTCGGGAATATACTTTTCCATTCGCCTTCAATAAATTCTTGGTCTTCTCAAGAAGAAGTATACCAGTACTTGGGCTCACCTCGTCGTCGCACCTTCCCCACACGCCCCTGCACACATTGTCTTGACTCTACCCAACTTCACTTTTGAAACTCTGTGCCACTTCGAAGTATGCTTGAGCATTTGCCATGACTCCGAATTCATCGTCAACCCCCATGTCGCTTCGCTTCGAATGGCGGGATCAAATGTAAACTAGTGAAACGTGTGAACGTTTTGTGTGAAGAGAGTGCTCTCCATGGCAAGGATCTTATTCAACACAATTTTGGTTACTTGCCGTATGTCGTCCAGTCCATGAGGTTCTGTCTGACCAAATGGCATGAGAGAATTCTGTCCATAAACATCACCATCGAAGGGCCTGAAGTCAGGTATGGTCACATCGATCTTTTTCTTTAAGTCCGAGTAAAGGGCAACGAAATGCTCATATTTCTCCCCGAAGACGGCCTCTTGAATCGCCTGACAGAATGCTGTAGCGCAAAGCATATTGGGGGGTATCTTTGGAAAGAGGCGGGAGCTTAGAGAGTTCTTTGTAAAATGAAAGTGGCATAGGTTTACAGTCCTGTTCCGCTCCGGATCAGCCATGTCTTCTTGGCGAGGAACACAGCTGTATATACATGTTTTCATAATCATCTAAAGAACAGAAAAGCGAAATAGCGTATCAAAGATTTGCAAAAATTAACGTTAGAGACTGACCGCAAGGTGCTCTTGCACGATGCCGAATATTGGCTTATTTAAATAAAAGATAGAAGAAATTTTGAAATTAGTTCCTCGGTTGCTGAAATCATATCAGATGACTAACCAAGTAATTTGTTGCACAAGACCCACCACCATGTCAGATATGTCTGTCGTTTTCTTGGGCACTTCCAGTGGAGGTGGCCCTTTAGAGTCAAGGAATTGCTCTTCTTTAGTTTG
>QDKV01004852.1_pt1 | contig 16538 bp, 19 predicted proteins | sample 1861101 | NCBI WGS metagenome assembly QDKV01 (sample SAMN04275158, study PRJNA302643) | Fungus metagenome, whole genome shotgun sequencing project. | isolation source: fruitbody | host: Mallocybe terrigena | place: Sweden | collected 2013 | reverse complement strand
TTATTCAACATTTTTAATTTTTAATTACCAATTAAAAACAAATATAAATGGCCTATAGATATTGGTAACCCCGAAGTGTAAATACGCCGGATGTTCCACTCGTGACTCAAGTCATTTGTAGAACATTACGTAGGCCAAACTCATTCGGCAGGCGTCAGCATCACCAAAATCACTTGGCCCTGAATGTGAGCTCTTAGACGGGTTGCAATTTCATGTTCGATATGCACTTAAACGGTGAAACCATAAAGGCTTCGCGTTTAATAGTTTCGCAGGACGTAAGTTATATGTAATAAGGAAATATTGTGACTCGACGTGAGATGGACACGTGCCTTGCCATTTTTTTTCACGGCAGCCTGATGTGTTCTAAGACTTGCTCAGCAACTACCACCATCCACAGTTCTTCCTTGGATACATTTCTCACATCTAAATTCTCCACGATTTCGTCCGAAGACATTTTTTATTCGAAGTTCCGCGTATTCTGCTGTCAAGGCAGAGGATTCATGCTTCGCCTTCCAATTGTCATACCAGAGCACAAACGTCTTCTGCCTAAACCTTCGTCCCATCTTGTAAGTTCATGCTTTCCTCCATGCCCCAGTGCTTGTATTTATTTTCAATTTAGCGGTGAACACTATTTTTCTGCCCAACATGGCTACCAAGATCGTTAATATCCGTCGTGATGTCGATGACAAGTTTTATCGTTACCGGTACTTGGGATTTTTTTATTATTACACTGTTCACTTTTGCTCAAGTTCCGGAATTTAAACAGTATGCCTCTTTTGACTACCAAAATCGAAGGCAAAGGCAATGGCATTAAAACTGTCATTCCGAACATGTCGGATGTTGCGCGTGCACTGTCTCGCCCTCCTACGTACCCTACTAAGTTTTTTGGATGTGAACTCGGCGCCCAAACTTCATTCGACGAGAAGAACGATCGCTACATTGTTAACGGTGCTCACAATGCCGATCGTTTGCGTGAACTTCTAGATGCGTTCATCGACAAATTCGTCCTTTGCAGCTCTTGCAAGAACCCTGAAACTGAACTCGTGGTGCTCAAGAATGGTCGTCAGGAGGATATCATCCGGGATTGCAAAGCATGTGGAGAACGCACGGGAGTCGACATGCGCCATAGGCTCACTACGTTCATCGTCAGGAATCCTCCTGTTAAGGTCAAGAAGGGCAAGACAAAAAACACTGGTGATGCCGCCAGTGGTGTAGGTGGTAACGGCAACCCTGATCCTACTGCCAATGCTGTCTCAGAGAGCAACGACGGGGAGAGCGACGACGAGCTATTAAAGAAAATCAAGTCCGAGGCGGCTGAGCTCAATACCGAAGCTGCCTTGGCTAAAGATGATTGGTCCGCAGACACTTCTCCCGAAGCTGTTAAGCAGCGCATCAAGTCTCTGGAGAACACCATGGCGGCCACCGTCCTGGGTGGTGGTGATGATGACGGCGATGACTACGAGGATGTCAACAGCCCTTATTTTATTCTGGGAACTTGGATCCAGGAGTACAAAGAAGAAGACCCGAAGACTCGTTCCATCGCGATTTACAAGAGGGCAGAAGAGTTGGGCATTGACAAGAAGCACAGAACTGTAACAGTCCTCATTCAGGCTATATTCACTGCCGATATTGTCGTCGAAATTGGCAAATATGCGCCCTTGTTTACCAAGGTAAGAGTTTGGTGATTTATTTCTCGAGCCATGTTTTTGATTCTGTACCATCTAGATTGTCACTTCTGAGAAACATCAAAAGTCACTTCTTGGAGGTATAGAACGTTTTGTAGGCTTTTCGCATCCGGACCTCGTCTCGGTTGTGCCGAAGATTCTGATGGAGTTTTATCAACACGACCTTCTCGATGAAAATGTCGTAAAGCAGTGGGGCACCCACGTCAGCAAAAAATATGTTGATAGGGACACGAGCAAAAAAGTCAGGAAAGCGAGCGAGCCATTCTTGAAAGTAGGTTTATGTGTAGCTATGCGATCGTACTATCGATTGACTTGCCTTTTTAATCTAGTGGCTTGATGAAGCTGAGGATGATGAGGACGAAGACGAGTAGTTTTTCTATCACCCTCCATTATTCTCACTTCCTGCGACGCGATCTGTGATAGTTATCCTATTAGACCGTCTTTGTCTTGGAGAGTATTTTCCCATGTTTAATACAACATATGCGTTTCCGTTTCATGAATCTTTCTCACTGGCTGTTGGCTTAGCTCAAGTAAATGGCATGAATTATTTTAATTTGTGGAGGTTTGGTGGGAAACTTTCCGTGCATTAGGAGCGCATTCAAGCCGCAGTTTGACTTGTGATAGGTGTAATTGACAAAATGCGGGTGTTGAAATGGGCAATTGGCGACGGTCTCAGAACCTTCAATCGGATTGGGAAATGTTTCAACTTTTGGTAGTGCAAAACAACTGCAATGTGAAAAAAAACCGAGAATTCTTGCGAACATGATGTAACTAATATACATTAATTAACGTCAAAGATGTCTCCGTACAATAACCGAGAGTGAACCAAAACGCTTGAGCCCTGCGATCCCTTGTGAGGCACAGCAGTGTCACGGTATACAAGGTGTGCAATATCAGAATAGTGGAGAGGTTGAATACATCCGGTCCAATTCCAGAATCCAAGTGCGGAACATGAATGTAACATTGTTGGATCAATGGTCACCTGCATCAATATTTAAAGATGCCTGCCTACATTTTCCGTTGGCTATAGCTTTCAGGTCTTCATTCACTATCAACACTGATATCTTTTCTGATTTCCGGCTGATGGATCCAGGCCTGGGTTACAGTTCGTATTGGTTGTTTTTTGTATTCTAGGATTGCAATGATATTAGGTTTTTATGTAAAATTTATATACAACTACATAGAGTAAAGATGGGGGGGGAAATTCTCGAACAATATAGATTGTGTACCATTTTTACTTGACAAAATATATCATACAAACTTTGGAACTCACGGAGTTCCTTTCACGACTCGGAAACGGCATTTCTATATGGAGCTACTAGCAATATAAAATTACTATATAAGGTATTGGGACTTCCACGGGTTGTCAATGACCACTCTGCTGCGGTACGCTGATGACAAGAAACATTCTCACACCGAATGTAGACCTTATCACTGTAGCCAACACAATGTCCGACATCAACGTTCTAACCGAGGTGAAAGTATCGGAAATGAGATCAAGATAGACTATACATATAGTGTTAGATGCCACCCGATCCTTCCCCCCAATTGACATCGTCTCTATGTCAGTAGCCCTGCCGCCCATTTTCTTCCCCAACCTAGGGTATCAGGTATTCAGCGCCCTGATCTTTTTCTTAGGTGAGCGACATCATATCCCGCCGTCTTAATGACTCATCCAGAAATTACCAGGCCTGAGCATTATTTCCCACTTTGTTTCACGTCGACTGCAGCATGAATCATTCACTCTTAATGGCCTGAAGAATATACCGTGGTCACGGCTTTCTGTTATTCTCATGTTCTGCGATTCCTGGTTATTCTTATTAGCAAGTGAGGACCTCTACGATACGACGTGTGTTTTGAGTCTCTTGCTAAAAAAAAAAACTTTCCGATATTCAGGCGGTATTTTGGTTTTTGGAACGGGTTTGCAGTACTCGAAGGCAGTCTGCACTGTAGCAATCTATCTATGCATCTTTTTCTATTCTTCGACAAAATTCTTTGTGTACGCATTTCTCGGTGTGTTCTATCACTTTCTGCCAAGTCGCGCCACAATATATTAACACCCGTTTGCACTTTTAGCCGAAAAGGTCCATATCGTATGGTCTCCTACTGCTGGCAGATTTGAATCTCCAGTTTATCTAATTTGTATGGTATCCGTATCCTTCTACTGTATAGTTATGACTTTAATGCTGGGCGGTGAGTCCGTTCATGTTAGAACATTAACAGCTCGCCTCATATCTATGTACTAGGCCCAATCCACGAGTTTAGTGCCAATGGAACATGTATTATTGGTCTCAAACCTTTTGGTTACATTCCTCTATTGGTTTACGACGTGTACGCTTTTAATATTCCTTGAGAATCTCTTCATTGCCATCTGAATGTCTTGTGCAGGTACATCAGCCTTTTCCTTACTTTTATGTTCGTTTTTCCACTGTTCAGATCCAAGTTGATGAGCAGTAGTATTCGACGATTAGCTGTCCGAACGCTGATGTACGTGAATTACTTACTCCAGAGTCTTCGGATGAGCGTTTAACATCTTAACGTTAAGTGCTGCCGGAATATCGGTTCTAACCTCGACAGTGAGTTCGAGTAAAAATTCCGTGATGCTAAAGCCTTATTCATTCTAGTCAAACATCACGGTACTGATAATCCTAAAGGGAAGAGAGGCGGCTTGGATTAACCTTTGCGCATGCTCTGCTGACGTACGTTATGGGCTCACTCTCATCTTCATATCATCCGACAATGAGCCATAGATTATTATCAATGCCGTTGCAATCTTTTGGGTCTCAGGAAGCAGAAGCAATCCACATCATTCCAGCCATATACACGTCGAACATCGCTCCTTTCGACACACGATGCACATGAGTTCAATCGCCACCAAATCTCACATCGAATCGTCGAGTAGGGCCAATACACAATTTCCAGTCCAATTAGAAGGCGACGTTACTGGAGGCGTTGACACTCTGCGCCCCGCTAATTCTTGGATGCATCGCCTCCTTGACCGGCAGAAGAAGCCCGTTCCCATGCCCGTATTACAGGTAATGATGTCATTTTATGAATGTAGAGCGGCTTTTTCATTGATTCTGTCATACTGTTATGAAGATCGCAGTGACCAAGGAAGTCGACAGTCCCCAGACAGAAGTTCAGACACGGGATTCGATAAGCGATAATGACAACGAGGTCTTCATCATGGGTCAATAAAGAATCTTGAAGCGATTCCGGCCAGATGGTATCAGTGGACTGTTTTGATCGCCCCCCCCCCTAATTTCAGACCATATAAATCGTATGAGTATTCCGAGCATAGTATAGGATTAAGGACTGGATGAAAGCTCCCGAAGGATTAACTGGTCATGATGAAAACAAGTTATTAAACTTCAGTCCCGGCAGATTTTGAATGGTACAGTGGGATGAGTCGTTACGGTTGTATATACAGCGTCGCATGGGGCGATTTCTATACCATGCCTCCAACAATTTCTATGACAAGTTTTAACGCGTCGTAATCGGTTCCTGTACTGGGTAAGAACGTCGAGAAATAACGAAGATAGAAAAGAACCTACCTGGGTGGACATATCAATGACTCGGCACCCAGTCGACCTATTCGTTCAGTTGAAAATACGGAGAACGGCTTTCGAGGGATACAAGGTGAGCTCAAAAACTTGCCGGTACGAGGAGTAACATACTATTTCTCCCTGAATCGGGGGGCTGAATCGAAGAGTTAGTCGATCATCAATTAAATTTGAAAGGTGTTTCAGATCCTTAAACGTCGTCCAAGGTGAGAAATGGGCATCGAGATCTGGTAAGCACTAAACCAAAGTTAGCATGGTGGCAAGTATGGGGCACGATGAGGGCTGGTGTGGGGGCCGCTTTGCCAGGCAAAAATCAGTCAATTGAAAGAAGAAAAAACATTGAATCAAAACGCACTCCCACGTCCAAGTTATATGATTCGAGCTGGAGCCATTGGTATTTGGTAAGCGCAACCAAAGTTAGTTTGGTGAAAAAGAAAGAGACAAAGACGGACGAATTGACGCCATGTTGCCTAGACTGTTCTTGTTGTCGGCTTTGTTTCAATTTGCTAATAGCGATGCCTACAGAGCAGGAGCGAAAGTCAGATGGGAGAAAGGCAGGGAGGAGTTGCCCAAGGGAGTGCAAAAAATCAGATCTTGGTGCTTTGTTTATCGACTGACATCACTCGTATATAGCTCTCAGATTACGAGATGGCCTTCGGGGCTAAACCAATTGTTTTCCAACTCAAGAGAGTTGACGTATGGGCTACATTGAAATTGACAAGAGGCGGGCAGGAAAACATTAAGAACACAAATGATTCATTTTGCGAAGTGATCTAAATAAGGCCTGAGAGAGGGGGAAACAAAGAGACGGTGATTATCTTTACCACAATGGCCTCAAATTTTGACCCCAATTTTCATAGCAATTTGTCGCCTATAATCCGCCAATTGAGCCTGAGGTGCTAATTGCGGTAGACCAAGGGCATTTTCCGCCACAATGCATTGGCCATCTAGAATGGGGCATGAGTAAAACCGATCATAGATGATCATCATGGCCACTCACGGGTATATGACCTCAACTCATCCCTTGAGGAAGGGGCGAGGAGCGGGACCCACTCTCCAGGCATATTCGGATTGTAAAGAGGCTCTCCCGGTCCCGCAGTGCTGTTTGCAAGTAGGATTGGTTGTTCACCTCGCATCGCGACGAGCTCATTGGCAATAACATTCAACTGCTGGGCCACATTCGCGAGCTGTTGATTAAAGTTGTCAAATTGTTGATCGATATTCGCCTGGAACGCTTGTAGCCAAGCCGGAGCCACAGGTGCAGCGGTGGGCAAGGGGCCAACAACCCCCGCTTTGTAGGCTTCTGCAAGCCCGACCTCCTGGTCAGTGGCCGGCGTTTGGTGCAACCGGGCTACAGAATGATCAACATTGGATAGGTTGAGTTCTTCCATCGCTAGAACGATATCGCTGGATGCAGGAGGATTTTGTGGAGCAGCGGGCAAGTTGATACCTGCTGCGTTGGCAGGAGGAAGGAATGCCATTGAGTAGTTCGAGACTGGCCCGCACAACGAACGGGTGATCCAGATGGCCGTGCATGCCGCTGCTCGGCAATCTGTCGGAGTGGCAAAAGTGGCTCAGATCCTCGAGGCTGAAATCGGTCGTCTATTTGAGTGGCCCAACGCGTCCACATCGATATCGTTCCAGAGAAAGGCTGTTTCAAGTGCTGTCCCTCGCCACGGCTGGATCCCTGAGGTAACCCATGATTGCCATTTGAGAGATGACTGGTTCGTTATAGTTCTTGGGTTGGTTCTGAAGAAACGTGCAAAGGGGGTCTACAGAAAGACAAGAGATAAATTCATGCTGGTTGTGTCTTCTCTTCTTTTCCAAAATAATGTCATCCCATAATCCCGGAGAACCCCACTAGTAATTGCCATCTGCTAGGAGAAAGTTCGGCTGACAGACTGAGAAATCACATCATGATGTCTCATATGATAATGCTGCGAGTGTCCTCTTCGAAGATTTCTCCACGTAAGACAGCTATAAAAAAAGGCAAAAGCACAAAACTCAAGCTCGTTCTTAAGGATTAGGAGATGACAGAGCTATTTGCCAGAAAAGCGGTTGGATATATAGAAATCAATTTGGGATTGAATCCTGTCCTGACTAACCCACGAAGGAATATCCACAGGTTTCTAGCGTGATCCCCACTTCATGTCCGCGTTCCACTCAGAAAAAAAAGGATCGATATACCCCATGTCTGGAAAAATAATTAGGTCCTAGAAAGAAATTTGCAAATGGGTCAGCAAGACAAGAAAGAAAAGGAAGAACGTCTCACACTCACCCCCGTTCAAAACATGGACCCAGGTGCATACTTCATCTGCCGCATCCTCATGCATTTCACTCCTCGCCTTCATCACCCTCACCTTCGCTGCCACTGGCCCCATCCTCATCACCATCCGTCCCCGAGATTCGTCCTTCTCCACCTTTCCACTCCCTTTCCCATGGAGGATCTGCGTGGAGGGGTGTCAAAACAGGATGACCAGGAGGCAAAAATGAGCGAGCTTCATGCAGACGTGCGAAAAGTGCAGAGCGTTCTGAAAGCAGGTCTTGTATATATTCGATGGCTGGAAGTAAGCGGTTAAATCAATATTTTTCGCCGGGGTATTTAGACTTTGAATAACAAGCCATTGAAGGAAAGGGAAAAGGCGGGAAAAAGTCTGAAACATACTTTTCATGAGGACAATGTTCTCACTCCTCGGTCCAGCTCGCCCATCTATCTTTTCCTTGTCCCCATCAGTTCCATCCTTGCCATGTGTAGACCCCCTCTTTCTTTTCCTTCGACCGGAGGCACCATTCGTCTCAGCCATCACAGTTGCATCGTCCTCTTCCTGTCTTATCGCCTCTCGCAATGCAGGAACCGTTTCACAAAGAGCTTCGTACCCTCTCCGGATATTAGCTCTTCGTTTCTGCTCCGATTGAATATGATTAGCCTTCTTCTGTGACGGTGACAGCAGATTCTGTTTCGGTGCCGGGGTGGCCGTGGGTGTAGTGGACGAAGATGACGTGGAGGCTCGAGAGCGTTTCGATGACGATGAGTTTGAGGATTGTCTGGTAGTGCGATGTGAGGATAACGCTTGAGAAGAGGTGGAAGCATTAGGTGTCAGAGATGGTTGTAATGTTGATGGTAGTGACGGAGACGACGGAGAGTGGGACGTTTCCAAAGATAACTTAACGGAATCTGAAGAGGAAGAGTCCATACGTTGATGTGACGGGTGAATTGACCGTTGCTGATTCGGTGAGGTCGTGATGGGGGCGTGTTGTTGGATGGTGGGCGAGAGTTGCGCACCGTCGATGGCTAGATTAGGGTGTCGCACCAGATACTCCTGTACTTTTCCCTGAGGAAACGAAAAACACGCATTCAGGACCTGGTGCTGCCTTTGTTGATGGAACTGATGCTGTAATTCCTGCTGCTGCAGTTCATAAGATCGGTCCTGCGAAGCTACCAACGACCTGCCATGAGCGTCGGCCGCTTGATGCATCGCAAGAGGTTGAGAATGCCAACGATCCGGTTCCAACGACATGAGATCCTTGGCTGCTTTCGTTAGAGCATCCTTGTGTTCTGGCCTGGCGTCGACCAAAAAGGTGTTCTGGCTTGAACTAGACACAGAAGATCCTGCCGTTAACTTTGCCCACTCGCTAGGAGTGAGAGCGTCGTCTGGATAGTCCATGGTAGATAAAAAAGACTGAAAAGCACTGTTCTCAGACGGGGACAACAGCGACTGCATCACAAAATTCAATCGTCGGAATTGAAATCTGGGGAAACGCTGAGACCCATGTGAATTCCCTTTATAATCAGCCGAGTGGCTGTGTTGCAGAATAAATTTTGCTGTTAGGAGAGCCTTCCACATGGACTCTAGTCCCCAGTGTGATTGCTTCCAGTGAATATCTTGTTTCCGTGGCTCAACATAGACCCCATATCTCCACGGTCTTTTCTAATTTAACACACAAAAGATGTTATGCTGACGGGGGATCCATTGCCAGTGGCAAATGGAGTTATCCATTCAATAGGTTATCTGTTCAATAGCTGCAAGGCCATTAAATTATTCGTTCGAAGACCGACAACTTGAGAATAATGTGGCGGGTGTTCATCGACAAGTAACAGACACAGTAATTCGAGAGTTATGTGTCATCATTGACCAATGGCGATTACCTTCTGAGCTCTTGGAGTTTGCTCGGTTCTGGGGAACGAGAGCCGGTTATATGGATTTGCATCACGCAGAGCCTGTGTTTTGGAACCTCAGAGTCTTTTGTGCATGGGTAGTTTTGGCTATGGACTGCTCCACCGATCTCAAGAATGCTTCCAAAAATTTCATTTTCAACACCGTTCTCTCCCATTTGTCCATCTCTCGTAAATTCAGAAACTAAACAATTAAACATTCATCAGGATTTGACAGTGGAAGCATACGAACAATGCATGGGAAGAGTATTCCAAAGTTTCCAAGTGCCATAACCCGAGTCACCGTTACAAAAGCTAAAAACTGAAAACATCTTTCTCAGACTCTGTTCAAGTCTGAATATCCATGAGGTAAGTATGAAGCTCGCTAATCCTTACAGTATACTGTCACAAAAGTAGTCGGTTAAAGAATTCATGTCGCTAGTCTGATGCCATCACCAGCTGATCATCAAAGACTTCAACTTCTCGCCGCATTTAGAGAAAGGCTCCTTTAATAGTAGCCCAATCTTATTCATTCTTGCCACATTAGCTGTTTTGTCTTTTCGATCGTGCACTATATTTGAACCCAGTCCAATAGCACAGCAGGTACCAAGTATATAATCGAGGTTGGAGCCGAGCCACTTCCTGTGCTATAGCAGGTGCATACTCAGGGGACATGCGAAGTGGTTTGTACAATCTGCAAACTTTATGGAATCTCTTGCCTAACATATGTCTCTTTACGTCGTTTTTCATCAGTGCTAGCAGAATATTTGGTCCGCGTGATCTCGACGATAGTAATCACGCCCTTAGGCCGTCGCTTTGGAGAGCAGCGACTCCTCATGGTCACGATACCCCTTTTTATTCAGATGCGGAAGACGTTTGAACTCGAGAATGCCCCCCTTTTCCTCATCATGAAGGATAATATCCGTTGGCCCATCCCCAGCAACTACCTCCATTCTGGTTGTCCAATTCTTGCCCATAGCACCCCCAACACCTGAGAAGTATGCATAGACCCAGTCCTGGTATACCCAGTCCTGGCTGCCAAAGATACGTTGAGGCATCGAGGTGACAAACTCTCTGAAGGCTTTCGAGAACTCTGAGAATCTGCCATCGATCATGTCACAAAAGAGGGAGACACTAGGATTGGGGATGCAAACAGAGATTCTGCGTTTCACACCGAATGATCAAGAGTTGATTCGTGTATTACAGATGGTTATAATTAGAACGCAAGTCAAGAAAAGAACGCGTTTGCAGTAGTACAAAATGGCATGACAATGATGGTGGAAGACAAGAACATGGCGTCGAACACAGCCTTCTAGAAATCAATTAACTTTTCAACAAAGGGTTCAAGAGGACTGCATAATAAATATGTAAATGGAAACATGCAAGATGAGTGACAAAAGGGACAAGACGACGACCTGAAAGCAAATAAGCACTTGACTATGAGGAAAATAAAAAGCGAAGAGAATGCAAGAACTGGCCATGAAGAGGTTAGAGCGATGGCGGGTGCATTAGACAAGAGCGGCAGATTGCAGATAACCTCGAAATATGGAGTCTCGCACTGGATTGAAGATGAGTTGAAGTTTTGGTTACTAATACTCAGACGGACCGTTGGCAATAATGCGTTGCGTGGCTTTCGTATCCTGGGGTGGAGTTATAGGAAATAATTGAAGTTGAGATTTCTGCAAAGGACGTACCACGACGCTGGTGAAATGCGTGTAAAGAACTCGGCGGTTCTCGTTGTTCCTTCTGTGGACCTGAAGGAAGTGCGCACGAAAATATTGCACCGTGGTTTCATAATTGTTCAGCCGATCGCCGAAGGATGTAATGCTAAGAATAAATGCATCAATTGCAACACCTTGGTACGATCCATCCACTTACTATTTTTTTACTTTAAGACCCCGTTCCAATTTGGATTTCAAAAGATCGGTCTTGTCTTGAAGAACATCAATAAATGTAAGTGTGCGATGAATGACACGCACTGAGAAATAATAAGAGGTGCACGTTCTTGAGAAGGGCATTCGAACATATTTGTGTGAAGAGTTGTAAAGAATCGTCGATTCGATTCGTACGAGGATCCTCTTCCAGATACTGGTAGGAGAGTGTGTGGATATGCATTGAATAAGGCGCCAAAGATGGGTGACGGCAAACGCACCTGATCAAAGGCACTGACGGGGGCAACAAAAATTATCGCGTTTGCATCGTCGAAATATGGTACCCATGTATGTCTTTGCCCACGAGCACCACCGACGTCAAAAAGGTGCCATGTAACCAACTTCCCATGGATATTAACATCAAAAACATGCTCCGCGACGCCCATCGTTTGAATCCGGGCATGTAGGATATCGTCTGATGGGAATATATATGTAGACATATGCGCACAACGTGTTTCGAGAAGTAACTTACCTGTGGTTGGAAGATAATCGGGAGCAGCAACTCGGGAGATATGCTTCAGGAAGCTAGAAAAAGAAGGACATACTCATTGCTGGTAAAGTTCAAAATAGTAATATGGGAACATACAATTCAGACCATTCATCCAGTTTTAACCGCCTCTTCGCAATCATCCCTTTGACCGTTGGGTGATTCCATAACTCGTGAATATCGTCTTCGCAAGACTGAAGGAGACGGGCAACGTCCGTGACAAGGGAATCATACGGAATATCACGGGGATCGTTGTCGGGAGACTGAGCGTGTCTAGTAGAAGAAGATTGCTTGTTCTTGATCCTCCCAAACGTGTTCTCAATGGTTCTTGATTGCCATCCACTCCGCACGTAAACTCCGCCTTTCCCAGAACCTGAAACAGTGATTCCACCACTCAAGCGATCTGCTAGGGCAGAGTCCATTGAAATCAAACCAGAAAGTCTAAGACGGAGAAGGCCTATCTGCGTTGGGCCCACATTCTTGGAAGTAACTGAGTTGCCAATTGACTGGGTGATTGACCCAGGAGAGGACTGGACAACACTGCCGTCCATAAGAGAAGTCGAGGGAGATGGTTGGTCGCTGATCCCGTTGCCTTTCAATTTCGACGCCGCAACAGAATGGACGTCGTCTGTGACATGATCAATCTCGTCCTCAAAGCTATCGTCCCAGGCTTCTAAGACCGAAAGAATATGTCGGAGAGACCTGACAACATTAAAATATATCACAGTTCGCCACGATAACCGCTCCTTTTCCAGCGAGTGGGGCCTGTACATAAGCTGGAATTGTTTCTGAAGTGTCGACTTCCCGCTTTCCGCTTGGCCCAGGAGCAACAGCTAAGCTTTGCGAGTAAATATATGCGCACATTTCGTTGGAAAAAACAAACCTTCACATCGCCCTTGCGCTTCTTGAGGCGTTCTCGCTCGTCTCGAAGGTGTTCGTCGATTTGTTCGGAGACCTTCTTGGCCTCAGCCTCAGCATATAGACGAGCTGTACGCTCTGCCTCTGTCTCAGTCGCTGATGGTTTCAGAGCGGCAGATATAGGGTCGTCTTGGCTGTAAATAGACGGTGTACGCATTGTGGGCTGCAACTGATGGTTGTGGAAAGAAACGAAAGGCAGCGGGGTCGGGTGTCACGTTACCCCGACATCCATTTACGTTTTCACGGTTTCCACTTTTATATAGAATTTAATCAGCAAGTGACATCAACTTGTCACACGCCCCTAAAATGGTACGGTCATCTATCGCCCTTTCTGTAAAACTATAGGTGACATATCTGCAGTCAGTAACCCTCCATACAACACACGGCGACCTCAAAGTAAGTTTATGAGCATTCCGAAATTTTTCTGACCAACTTCCAGATCTTTTAGATAGAAGTTTTTTGCGAGGCAGTGCCAAAAGCTGCTGAAGTGGGTGCCTTCTTGTACGTATCTGGCCTCTATTTACTCTTGTAGAATTTCCTCGCATTATGTGCTTCTGGCTATTACAATGATTGCATATTCCACCGCAATATCAAAGGATTCATAATTCAAACTGGAGACCCAACAGGAACGGGAAAAGGAGGGCAAAGTATGTGGGGTGCCCCTTTTGCAGACGAGATCAGGTCAACACTGAAAGTTGGTTCTCCTATCATTTCTTATTTTGTCAAAGTCTTGATTCGATCCGCGATTAATATACAGTTCAATGCCCGCGGTGTCGTCGCAATGGCCAATTCAGGAAAAGATTCCGAATCGAACAAATCCCAATTTTTTATCGCTTACTCAAAGCAAGCTCATCTCGACGGCAAGCACACTATCTTTGGAAAAGTAATTGATGGTGTCGACTCGACTCTTGATGCTGTGGAGCGTGTGCCAGTAAACGCGAAGAATCGTCCGTTAAACGAGATCAGGTTGACAAACGTAAAGTCGCAATTTCTGGTCCAAGTCCTTTGTAAATTATTCCTCGCAGATAACGATTCATGCCAATCCCATAGCAGATGCTATACTGGCAGGCAGACGATGAAGGAATCTTCAATTTCGGGACTGTATAAACTCGCCACAAATTTGCGACTTGAGGATAAAGAATGTAGGCGTCCCTGGTATCTTGGTCGTTGTCCACTCTCTAATGGCTAGATATGCATTCCATGCCAAACGTTATACATCAATTGTGTCTGCCCTCAGCTGTACTGCGTCGTTGTTCGAGTTGCTAAAGGGATGCCGGTAAACTTGTGACATGCATGCCACTATAATCACTTCTTAATAAAGCCTACAAGTTCCTTCTGAATTTCCTTTTGCCTCCTCGCTTTCTCGAGGTCGTCCACACTGCGAAGATCATACACGATGTCGCGTGTCTTCCCGAAGTAGACCTGCACACAAAATAAAACCCATCTGATCACAGTGGACAGAGATTCTCACCTCCTGTAACAAGTTGCGCATCTTAATCTCCATATCCTCAATCATTTTCCCGATATTAGTGATATGAGATGAATTGTCATGTAGGGGCCAATCCTGCTCCGTCTTTGCAGTGAATTAATAAACACGGTCTGCGCCTGAAAGGCTGCTTTGCCTACCTGGCGTGTCATACTGCCACTCAAGCTAACCTCGCCATCTCTCTTCCAGCCTTCAGTTGTCTTTCTCTCGACGGATGTCAGAATGCTCTTATTATCATTTTCAGACCCTTTTCTTGTAATGAGATGCAACATGATCGTTGACGAGAGCTTATAATGAGCTTGTCTTCCGCGTTCCACCGTCTCAAAGACATGTATGGAATCCCAGGAACCTGATGGCTCGTAAGGGGTGGTAGGATTCATCGCTAAATATGTAAACATTAGACGTCGATGCCTTTATGTTCAACAATGAAGATACTCACTTTTTTTGATAACGACAACCCCCGCGAAATTGCCTCCTCCACTGGCATCCTCAGGATCCCATAGGTATACGGAGGACACCCCCCCTTCATAGTACATTTCGCGATACGTGTCAAAAGCTTCGTTGGCCTGAATCTCTAGTTTGCGCATCTTTGATGAAGGTACCGCACCATCGTCCAGAGGAGGGTCGTATTCGTTTGACCAAGGAGATCTTTATCACAAATTAAACGCGATATTGAATAATTCACTGGGAGACTGACCTGTAGCTCTCCCCATCCCGATTATAATCACAGGCGAGATACTCTCTTCCTGTTGCGCGGTCCACCATGACCCGCAGCGGTTGATCTATGTTCTGCAAAAGTTCGTCTGATTCGTCAGGACAAATATTCATAAGTGCCGTCACGTTCTCCTGCGTCCTGGTAGGAGGAAGCCGACGCATCAAGTCAAGCATCGATTCGATTACGTCTGCCATTGTGTCTATGGTGTGGAGACGACGGATACTAACTTCAGAATCCTGGTACAAAGGTGAAACTACTGCTACATAATGTATTGCGCTGATGAAAATATATTGTAAGCCGCCTTGGCGTAGTGGTAGCGCGTCTCACTTGTAATGAGAAGGTCACTCGTTCAATCCGGGTAGGTGGCATAAGTTTTTCTTTTACCCATCCATGGGAAAGTATTTTGGCCTTGTATACATTCGTGGACTAGGAGTCAAAAGTGATGTGAAGCATTTGATATAGTTCCCCATATATAACGCCGGTAGCAAGAATAAACAATACTTCGAGTATATACTTATACGGCTGCTCTGTTAGAGATGGCCGTCGTGACCGCTTCCTCCCAGGAATTAGCCTTATCGAACCCTTTCCATTACTATACAAACCATACCTGAAGTGCGAGGAGCACAAGAACAGGACTCCAGATACACACTTGAGGCCACTGAGTGCCAGTGAGAGAGGAGAGTTGAGGATAGAAGACTGAGAAGTGACCAGCCAATGTCGGAAAGCGAGAAGAAAATTGGTAGAAGCCCTGGAACGTCCATGAATTATGATAAACAAATATAGTTGCATACATAATAAGCTCAAGGTGGGAAGGTTGGCAAGACAGAGAGAACGGTAGAGTTTTGATTGTGCTGGGCTGATCCCCGTTATATTGTACTGAATGACTTAGCTAGTAGTTAGTATTAAAAATATACCAGTGATCGCAATGCAACGTACAGTTTCTGTCAAACTCTAGTAATAGAGTAGTAATGGGGTTTGAGCAGCCTTGCAGAAGTTAATGTGCAGAAGTCGGACGGATAGATATGACGAAAATCGAGGTAGCGCAGCTTAAGCATCGCCCGGGAAATGATTTCCGGCAGGTAAAAATGGAAATCGTCAATTGATAAACGTTCAAGCTTCAAGACTGGGTAAAGATGGGCTTGAGGAAATTTCGTGAAATATGCCGTGCAACTTCAATCGCTTGAGGTGAGTGCAGTTCACAGGAGCTGATAAGAATTCTCTGGCGAATCTTAAACGAAGGCACTTGGTGAAAGCCCCACGGAAAAGATCAGACCATATATCCTCATTCAAGATTTTTATTGAACGCAAATTTCGGAATGTCGGCAATGCAGAGACCATTTCTTGCCAGGGGATGGGTCCACCGTGGGTCGTCCACTAAAAGCTTGGAGAGTTGCAGACAAAAGGAAATCTATAGTCGACCGCGAAGAGATATTGGCATAAAACGGCAATATTAGCGATATGAGCATAGTTGAAAATGTGATTTCTAGTACGCCAGCCGCAGACCCGGGCCGAACCAATTCCTTAATCCATTTCCATCAATGTCCGAAGGGAAGCGCAAATCTCAAGGAGACGACAGTGGGAGAAGAAAGAAGAAATACCA
>QDKV01004853.1_pt1 | contig 16557 bp, 21 predicted proteins | sample 1861101 | NCBI WGS metagenome assembly QDKV01 (sample SAMN04275158, study PRJNA302643) | Fungus metagenome, whole genome shotgun sequencing project. | isolation source: fruitbody | host: Mallocybe terrigena | place: Sweden | collected 2013 | reverse complement strand
GCACTCCCTAGATTCGAAATTCATGGATTGGGCAAGGAAACGCATTCATAGCCTGCGTTTTTTGTTGTTTCACTCGACCGATGGACTTGCTGTCAATGAGGTGCTACCGGAACTCCTCAAAATGTGTTCAAATTCTTTGAGTAGTCTGGAAGTGAACCTGAGCGATGGATATCACTATCCGATACACGTTGATCTTTCTTCTGTTCCGCACCTCAAAGACCTCACAATTCGCTCAAATCTGCGCTACAGCTTGGCTAGCCAAGGCGCCAAGTATCAGTGCGCCTTTCCTGCAGTCATACACCTGCTGGAGACCACTCCTTGCCTCGACAATTTGATTCTTAAAATCAGTTCGCACTTGTCTGGCGAACAACAATTCAACCTGACAGATTGGTCGCCCCTCCTCACGTTTTTTTCCCGTTCCTCGGATAAATTTCGGCACATCGAACTTCAACTCTGTCACAACACTTCCAAAACCGGACATCTTATCCCATCGGTCGACACCATTCCGCGACTATATGATTCTGAAATCGTTTCAGATCTGATAACAAAGGGGATTCTTGAGATATGTACGAAGGAACGGACAGTGTATTAAGCGTTGTGATGTATTCTGCGATTGTGAATGGCTTCGAACGAGTTATGGTTGTCCTCCACGAGTTTTCCGGTCAATTCTACATGACTTGAATGAAATAATCCATCAATCTGAGATCTCTAGGGGATTTACAAAATGAGGGGGCAGATACAGACCAAATAAGATCTACAGGTTCATGTTGAGAAACGATGCAGTGTTCAGCTTAATCCGTGTCGATCGTAGCCCGAGTTGAATGCAATGACCATGGGCTTTTGATGTCAGGTACCTATGTTTGATGCGCTTGGTACTGGGGTTGGAGTGTCAGAGTCTTCCGCAGGACGCCTGGCTGAGCCACCTGTAAAAAAAGTTTTAAAAAACCAAACTGACGCTTATCCTCGACGTGCTTAAGTTCAACATTATAATGACTGTGAGCTGAATCTTTACATTCCATGTGTTTACATAAATTCATTGGTGGTCCGACTTTACAGGAGGTATCTGCCACAAATGTAAAACACGACCTGGAGAGTCTGCGCCGTGACACTGTTTTCTTGGAGGAGACAGAGGATAATTGGGTGAAGATATTAAAGTCCTTATGAAGGTAGGAAAACAAGGGGAACCGTTATGAGTTTGAGCCTCCGGAATTTTAATCGCCCCATGAACTCGGAGAGGACACGGTTATGCGGCACTGCACTAGACCTTGTGAGCTCTGTGGCAGGTGGACTTTGACCAGGTCATGCCCTATTTTGAGTATTATTGAATCCACACAACTCGCATCAGCTTTTTCATGACTTGAACTTTGGAGTTGCAAACTAAATCCCCTGGGTTCCACAACAATCCTCTCATAATTTTTGTACAGTAATAGTACTTTATGTATTATACTCATATTAATTTTATTTTACAAAACAACTGACTAGCCTGCGACCATTGATTTGCCGTGACCGCACCGGTGATTTAACTGGACCTGCTTCCTGCGACAAAGAAGTTTCTTGCCCGCGTGCTTGATGGCTTCTGAATCTCAAGGGGAGTAAAAGCCCTGAAGCGTGGTACGTAGTTACTGTAATTGTGCATGACTTTGACAACGAACATACTTACAGTTGCAGTCGCAACGGCTACACTTATTGTCTGACCCCCCATCGTACCGCCCACACCGGAGATGTTAATTGTTCACCCGCCACTCTTCTTGAAGGTCGAAGATGGCTACGATCAGTACTACTCACAATTAAAGAACGCTTATAAAGAGCTGGACGATCCTGCAGTCAACCCCGAGCCCATCCCTCCTAAGCGAGCAGCACCCAATACCCCACCTTTCTTTCTTTGAACGCAGCGCGTTCCGTTCTTTTCGTTCTATCTAATTGCGACACTCTTTTCTTATCCTTTATAATGAATTCTGATAGACCTGAAATATTGCAGTTGAACCATTTCTTTGAACCTAATCCATTCAACACTGGACCTGCCATCCCTATTCTCGCCCCCGTTTATGTTCAAAGTCCTACCGACGCTTTCCTTGACGATGCAGAGCCAGGACCCATGTCGGATGCTGCTGATTCTGAGCCAGATCTTTCTTCGTCCGCTGGCAACACCCCTGCGTCAACTTCACATGCACTCCCGCTAGACCACCCTTACATAAAACACATCTGGAACGACTCTCGTTTCGATGCTGTACGAATTCACCACCCGGGTGATATAGGCTCGTACGGTTACCACTCTGAGGCATATATGCTACTAAGCCATCCCCACCCCGGGCGCGATGATCTAACAGCAGCGTCACTTAACCCACTTGCTAAACCTTTTGTGCCGTTCTTCACTCCGAGTCCCGATTATTCAGACTTGCGTAAAAATTTACCTTTTATCGACCGTCCTGCACCCGACTTCCTTGAAGAAGGCAGGCTCTCACCTCTCCACTTTGACTCTGGGTTTGGTGCACCTTCCCTTTCCAACCTGCACACTCTCGAAGAGGCTCATTTCGGATCCTTCCCTCCTGTATTCATGTCGGACTTTCCAACCACATATCCCATCGACGGACAAAATCCCGCCGGGTGGTTCTATCCTTCTTTTCCCTTGCACGCACCTCAGAATTACATGGACGGCGAGGCCCCCACTGGCCATTCCACCGCCAATGCCAGACTTTTCTATCCACCCCCACCTCAAAACCGGCAGAACGTCAGTGGTGAAACCAGCCCCATGGATTTACGCCTCCATGCTGACTACGTTGGCTCCGCCTCAGGTCCTTTGTTCAGTACTCTCCCACTCGCCTACACCCCCCTCCTCCTCGCTGCGCTCAACCCCCATCTCGTGCCTCAAGACCGCGATGTCTTCATCCGCTCCGTATTTGAATACGTAGACCAGTGGGACGCATGTAATTTGAGAGAGTTGGCGGTGAGGGTGGTGGTTACGGTGTTTGGGCCTGAAGAACAAGGGAAGCAAAGGGAGGCGGTTATGGCTGAAGCCAAGGCTGTCGATGAAGAAAAGGAGAGTTCTGGGTGTCGATCGAGCTCGAGTTCGCAGCCAAACGAAGTATTGCCCCCCCTTCAGACGATCTCCGTGCCGATACCAGACCAAGTCTTTTCCCAACTGATCATCGGGTTGTGCACACAATTCCAAGTTGATGAGCGATTAGGAGAGGACTATAAGATCGGTTTTCTGACCGAACTGACCAACGCCGTCTTTAGACGGTTCAGGCTCTTATTCGCAACTGTGAGTCCAAGCTGTTGCCTATCTTTATTACAGCTGATGATGATGTTCTTGTTCATTCGCTCAGAATAATTCTAACGACACATCCAATACCGAAGCGGAAACCGACACTAGTACTCCCTCGCCTTTGGCCACCTTGGGATACGCCGACCCTGCGCTTTCCGTCTCCAGACTCATCGCGTATCTTTACCACCACCGCCTTCAACACCACCGACTGAGTAGTCATACTTTCAAAGATCACGTCATCAGTCTGAACCACCTACTTGACCGCGATGATAACCTCGCGACCATCAACTCGGAGAATTTCGGCCGAGTTGCAGAGTCCATGTTGACGATCCTTGGAATTTAGGGGATGGGTAGGCCCAAAAAAAATAATGGTTTTTTTTTAACTCTCCTCTGGGTTTGCGTTTGAAACTCCACTTGACTTTTTTTTTTTGTAAAAAAACAAATTGATGATTTTGTATGAACAACTCGATATCCATTTTTTAAAAACTTTGTAGAATATACATACCACGTATTCCGTAGTAAACTGTTATAACTAATGTCAAATATATTTGCATATCGTCTGGGGAGGTCAACAAAATAAAAAGTCCAGCTTTCAGGAGTCAATAGAACAGGTTAAAACGCTGGTCTTGGGCAAATTTTCAGAGGCACTTAGTCCTCAGGGTGTGCAGTCATATGAGGTTTTAAAAATCCATATAACATACATCAAGGTTCATTGCAAGCATGTACAACCCAAAAAATCCTCATACACAACCATTACTTATAATCCTCCAACTGACGGACATGGTGGGGTCGCCAGAGTTATTCACATTATATTGTAACTTGAAGAGAGGAGACAAAGATAGAGTATACCAAAAGCAGAAGAGCAACGAGCAACGAGCAGTGAGGATCATGAACAGACCATGGTGCAACGGCGCAACGGCGCGGGGTAAATCAGGATCTGCAATGGCCTCATGATCATGGCAGTTTGCATCCGAGTGATTGCTTTGGTCCAAATATTTGCGGACTCGATTCCGACACGAGGCATAAAAGGGGACACGACGAACTCAGACTCGAACCATCTCACAGTGTTGAATTAATCCCAGAAACTGACGACTGTAGTTGGGCCTATTGGTGCTCTTTGTTTTGCTAACAGAAACGAAGAAGGTTGAAATTTGACATTGAGCTCAGCCCGAACCTACTAGTGAATTGGAACGGCGATCGCACGACTTGGTTGTTGGAACGAAAGATAGGGTAAACAGTGACGGTATGATATCCAAGTTCTTGTTCTTTATTACTTCTTGACTATCCGATACAGTTAACGGTCCCCATTGCTTCTCAAAGTTGTACCACTCTTTTGGCTCTGGTGCTTTGGCCTGCAACGACCAAAGTCTTTTCACCTTTTCGTCGAGTCGAGCGAGAGAAAAGCTAAAGCCCGTCTGTCTGCCTTTGTCATTTCCATCGTTCGATGGCCAGAGCGTGCTCCCATCATCAACAACAACCACATCATCATAATATTTCATTGCCGCCTACCGAGATTCTTATTCTGCCAACCTCATCACCACCAACGCTTTGGAACACAAACACTCTTGCTTTGAGGGTCTTCTTTTGATACATACTCTCTCTTTCAAACACGATATCTTTCATTAGAGCTTTTTTTATAACAGACGACCTCTCAATCGCCCATACTTGCTTTTTCATTCCCCCGCCACACCCCCTTTTTTTTTAACGACGAGTACCATCATGTTCGCCACCACCGTTTCGCCCCACTTGAAAACGCCCAAACCGACGCAGCCTTACAATGACCCTCGCTACCACAACCTCCTCGATTCGGGTGCTTACCCTTACACATCGCCTTACCCTCACTCGCGTTCGGCCCCGCCTCGACCAAGACAATACAGTCCATCGAGCACGAACCCGTCACCTTCTTCAACGCTTTGCAGTGCTAGTAGCTCGGGCACGAGTAGGAGTGCCACTACGTTCAATGTCGAGGAGGTTGACAAAGAAAGTCAGCCCTCTGCGTCTTCATCAAAGTCACCATCAGTGGCCTCGCCTTCGAAAAGGTATGGCCCGGACATGTCGATATCGAGGTCATCACAGTCGTCTTCTCCTTCTGAATGTTATTCGAAGTGCAGGGTGGGGTACGAGAGGTGGATGTTGAACGCTGAAGCAGGAGCTTATTCTACAATCTTTTCGCCTTTTGATTTGGAGAAGGAACTCGATGGAGGAGGAGGGGGAGAAAGTAAACGCACTTTTCAACGAGGGCAAGAACATGACCCAGACCCATCACCATCGTCACGACACAAGGCCCCACCACCCCCTCAACCGACCGCAACCTACCGACGCACTCACCCGAACAAACCCTGGTCCACATACTTTGACTTGGGATGTCGAAACCGAAATCGCGATGCGAGGTTATATTATGCTCGGCGGGTTGTCCAAAGCCAAAGATGGGACGGGAGCGAGGACAATGAACGGCTGCTGCTCGAACTTGTCCACGCGTTCGTTTGGCGCGCGACTGGGATCGATGTGGATCCGCAGGAGAGGGAGGGCGTGGCTTCGTTTGCAGCGAGGATCCGTGAGGGTTTTAAGCGTGCGTCTCACTGGGTCGTTCCGAGACCGAGAGGGTTGGATGAAAAGTTTGGAGCGTTAATGCGAGAGATCGTATTGGCGACTTTTACCTCTTGCTGGCATGTTGTGAGTCGTTTCTTTTGATTTGCAAAAAAAAACGTTTTGTATTCACATTTTACTTTGTCTGTCCTCTTTTAGACACCGGAAAACCTCAACGCTATATCGTACACCTTTCCTGATTCACCTTCGTCCTCCTGCATCTCCTACGCCACGTCGGCCCTCCACCTCTGCTCCTTCATAGGCGATCTCTACGTCGAAAAGTTTCTCTCCCGCTCCGACACGATTGGTTGTATCCGGATTATCCTCCATAACCTCTCCCTCGTCGACCATCTCACCGCCATCGGGAACATTCTCAAGCGAGCAGGCACCGTCCTATGGAAAGAAGCCACCACTCCCCTCGCTGACCCCGTTTCAGCAGCAGCATCAACGCCCGACACCTGGGGCATAGGCATCGACAATCTCGACCGTGAAGTGGCCGAATTCGAAGCGCAGATGTGGAGGGCATTGCGGGTCGTGCAGGATCATCGGTTTTTGTTGGCTGTGAGGTGCGGGGAGAGCTGTTCGAGTGCGACTGGTCGAGAACTGGCAGTAGCGGGTGTGACGCGGAGGAAGGTGGAGGGCTTGGTGAGGTATGTGAGAGAGTGTCGGGTGTTCGTGAGGGAAGGATGTGTTGGGAGTGGGGAATTTACTGCTATTGGTGCGCCGGAACGATGAGGGACCCCCCGATCTTGTGTGATCTCTTTATGTCTTATACCTTGTCCAATCCCCCCCCATTTTTTTTTTATCATATTATAACCATCTTGTCTCTTCCAATTTTTTTTCTACATAGTAATCAATCACCTGCAGGTCATCTTGTTGGAGTACGACCTATTGAATTGGTTGGTCCATCTTGTCCAAACCTACATCGAAGTAAAAACAGTCTCGCATAAGCCTTAAGGTCCCGATTTCGGCTTGAGAGTTCGAGAATGTATCTCGTCGATTGCGTTGAAGCGGGCCGTCCATCCGTCCTATAGAGGACAAACACAAATAGCACGATGATTAACTGCCCATTCAATGTCAGACCAAATGCGCATTACGGCTTCCTCTCTTCTCCTTTCCTTAGTGCCTAGATTAGACAGAACTAGGAACCTCCGGACGCCTGAAGACAAGACCAAACTTTCTACAATGCTCCATTGGATCTCAAACATTATCAGTTCCAATACAGCCGCTTCTCTCGCCTATGACCCATCATCCGGCCGCCTCACATTGTACCTCTCTTCCAATTTCGTCCACGAAGCTTCCAAGAAAAACGCTACACGCTTGTTGGATATTATGCAAAAGTCATTTTCTGTGATCTCGACAAGAGGAAATCAATCTGGTCTTGAAGACGAATACCTGGCTTTCGTCACTGACGTCTGCTGGGAGCGGCTACAGGACAAAGTCAATCGCAGAGTTCCCCGCTTTCCAATCGTGCCACAGGGTGCAGATGTTTCGACGATGTCTTCGGTTCTGAAGACTATCATTGGACTTGCAGAAGCGTGGAATGCCTGGCGACTTCGCACTGGCATCCCTGAGAAATCCACCCAAATCATGAAGATGAAAGAAAACCTCAATCACTCACAGTCCTTTGACACTCTAAAGCATTGTTTCGAACAAGTTTATTGCCCACTCGACGATACAGAGGACCACCTACAGCAGCTCCGCCGCCTATGGCGTTGCTGCTATGCCCTCCTCAAGTCCGACTTCTTTGTTGATATCTTCAATTCGAGGTGGAAGGACTATTCTGCAAAAGAGACATGGTTTTTCTGTCGTGTCTACCGTCGGGTATGGCGTCTTTATTCCTACCGGAGGGGAGCGGACGTCCTCCTCCACAGGGGCATACCGCATCTCATCTCTTTGACGCCGTCTGGGTGTCCACCTGCCATCACCGTCTGTTGGGTTCCTCATGAATCTGCCAGTACAGTCCATATGGATGTGCCTCCCGATCAATTCGTTTTCCAAATCGGTCAGAGACTCAATCGGTCGCGCCATTCCGGTGATCTCGCCCAGGGTTCTCAGCTCAGGTCGGAAGCATGCAGCCTCTGGTCAGTGAACGAGACTAGGACAGTCCATGTCCATCCTGTGGTGTTGCTGGTCAACTTTTTATACTCCTCGGGCATCCGCGTAATGGAGGGTCGCATCGGAACGAGCAGACGACCCTGTAGAATTTGCGCCTCTTACGCCAGGTCGACTCTATGGAACTTCCCTTGTGCTCCATCATTGGGAAAATTCAGAGTGGATTGGGCCATTCCGCGAATGTTACCAGTCGGTGGGTCTCTGACGAGAGACGATGTGGAGAGGATTACTGAGGAGACAAGAGACGGTCTTGAGTTGATGGCGTTTAGATCTGTCACTCCTCAGTGCTATGCTACACCCTCTTTGAAATGATTGTAAGCAGTGATCCGTGCTATTGCAGCACATTCTAACTGACCAGCAATCTTTTTCGCCACCGTAGTTCCAACCCCGTAATCAATATCGAATGAGTGCCGACGGTAGAGATCAGTGTTGTGCGAAGGAGCACTTGCCAACAAGGCGTCTCCCAGATGTCTGGTGGCGATTTCAAAGAGATGTTGTGATCGCTCTCTGTGACTCATGCTACAATTGTTTTGAACTTGGAGAGATTCTCTATTCTCTCCATTCTCTTGACCCTCCCGACATTTCTTGCTGTCTACTGGTACGACCTATCATTGATGATCCATTGATCTATTCATTTTCCATTTAGTTTTTACAAGGCACAAGAAGGGCAAATTATATCCGAAAACGATCATTCTCTTCTCGAACAGAGATAACTAGAGGCTGCCAGTGGTTCATGCCACTTCAGGGACTCTACTAGGTATGTTCGTTGACGCCCCACTGCCTCAAAAAATTTCTTGCACCTCCAAACCCCAAGAGGACCATTGCGGTATTACATTCTTCAGAGTTGGCTACTCTTCTCCACCAATGCTGTTGCTCTCATCCGTCAACTCAATGGCTGCGATACCCTCAGAAAACCGAGGGATATTGCGATACAGTCCGTCCTTTGCCTCTGTCAGGCAACTAAGGATGGGATGTGAGTCGCAATGTTGAAGATCTGCCCACATACAGTGGACGTTCATGGAAGGTGCACCGCATCGCAAAGTTTCATTGGGCCAATTGTCCTCATTGAATTTGCGAAGGTAGATGTCGCAGCTGAAACAACATCCTTTACTCACACCACAGAATTGCCAGATACTACGCACTCCCGAGTCTTTCGGCGAACTTGAATGGCGTGAAATAGGTGGGCTTCAGCATGTACTTTTATTGCTCCTGTTTTTTTTGGAGTTCCATGCGGTCGTGATAGTAGTTTTCATAGAGGCTGCCGCTTCTGCGTCAATTTGAATGCGGGAATCGGTCTGAATGATTGGTTCTGTCCAGATATCGGGTGGAAGAACGAAACAGATCTCGGTATTGACAAGAGTGCCAATTGCTATTGGAGGACCGAAGAAAGGAGACGCAGGAAGTCTTTTCTTTTCTTCTACCCACTTCACAAAGCCTGGAAACAGGTCTGCGCATATTGCTGAAGCACCGGACTTGAAACTGGCAAAACGATTTAATCGTCTGCCGAGCTTTGCTACACTGATAAGTTCCTCAGATTTCCAGTCCGAAGGGATGCCAAAGTCGTGCCGTAAACTGGAGTCATCGACCTGATTGGGTGTTCCGTTTTCGAGCGTACGTATGCGTGCGCGCATAATCCTCTCGAATACTGGCCGTGTCAACAGAAAGGCGCAATATTCCGAAAGGACTCGGATTTGCTTCGGAACGAGTGCATTATTTTTGTTCGTGATGGGTTTTGCAAGTCGACGAAGTTTTGCTAGAGAATCCACCCAATTTGTCACCACAACGGTAGGATGATTGGGATTTGGTGGAAGGACGAGCTTCTTGAGAGTGGTGCCAAGACCTTCGGTCTGCTTGTATAAATCGGTGGCCTTTTTGATAACACGAGCTTTTGATCTTTTGATGAGGAACTGGAGGAGCAAGTCCTCATGCTCGCCATGTTGAAGGGTGTTCGGTTGAGTTCTTGACGTACCGTGTTCGGCGATGAGGTCGCTCAGCAGTTTCACCAGCTCTTCCGAGTCACTGGCCCTCTTGTCAGCTTCGAAGTTCTGACGATCAATGGGATTGTCGGTTTGGGCTGAACGATTAGTGGAGAATATCAATCTCAGCCCAACTAGGTTAGGAGGTATCTCCACAACTTCGAGGCAGACAGACACGACCGAACCCGTCTCTTCCCCAACTAAGGCCCTCGCGATCGAGCTTAAAGCTCTATCTTTCTAGTACCGGCATCCGTGAGAGAGCGTTTGGGGTAAATGTTTTTTTCTCTCGTAGTTCCTCACCTCCGACCGAATTCTTTCTAGAATCGCAAGGTCGTAGACGTAGCTCATTTGCACGTCAAAACAGTGATGTGAGCGTTTCATCTTCATTGCATCCTGCTCATTCAGTTAGGTTCACGCAGTTTGCAATTTGAGATTGGTACTACATGCCTCGAGGGTCAGTTTTTTTCCCCTCTTTTTTTCCTCTCGCGCCTTCCGCATAAGGTCTGCGTATTGACTCCCTACTGCGGTAGGAGGCAGCAGATCTGGGTACTAAGTTCGGATGTGGGGCTTTACGTTTAGACCCAGACGGCAGTGGGTACTGGCGGGGAGACATCATTAAGAGAGGGCCAAGTGTAAAGCAAATGAAAAGGGGGCGTATGTGAGGCTATTCAGATCGGCCTTCCCAAACTGATCCACCTTTAGAACGAGAATTCAAATCAGCATGCATTGCACATTGAAGAACGAACACGGCGAGTTTAATTGTCTTCGACAGGTTGAACAATGAACACATTCAAACCATTAGTGCTGAAGAATATGGATTCTGGATATCGCTATCGTGAGTTCACATTTAATTATCTTTGTGAATTGGACTCTAATATGATGCCAGTTTCATATATACCGTCCATATGCCATGGCCACTTTCAACAAGCAAAAACCTGCATCCCCAGTTCTTACATAATTGCGATAGACGACCACGAAGAGGGAAATTTATTACAAAGGAGTACGAACTTTGCAGCAAAGGCCTGGAGAGTATTCTATGGGACAACCCGCTTCTTCTTTTTCCAGTTGTTACGACTACTCTGCAACTTCCGCCTCTTCCTTCGCTCAGCTGCCGCCATTTGCACTTGAATTGAACGGTTGAATCGTCGGAGTTGTTAGCAACTGGTCCATGTGCTCCAGTGAATCAGAGGGCGCGAAGGGGTGCTACCCGAGGCGGTCACCTAGAAGTCAATTCGTCCGGTAAATCACCTTCGGAGTAGGCGGAGGGATACTTTGGTTAGGGGAGAAAGAGAAAACAGGTCATCCCTCAAGTCCACTCCTGGTCTGCCACGGCATCCAACACCCTCAGCCACATAAGCCGTCGTTCACCCTTCACGATGACAAGCACTTGACCTGATTACAACAAGACTGAAATGCAAGGTTTACTTTCCTTTCGGCTTGTCACAGCGCCCGCTGGGGCGTGGCACACCCGACGAAATCACCCATCTTAGCAGCGGCTCTACAATTCTGTGGCTTTCAGAGTATGGTTGGAGCACTTTAGGCTATGGGTCCAGGGGGTTTAGATGCTCCGAACATTGCAAGGGATTTCTACGGATATATGTTCCGTCGACCTGAGGGATGCGGCTGTAGTGAGGCTACTCGGGGGATGAGGCATAGGAGGGTGCCAATAGATCGTTGGGTCAATTTCGTACACATCGGTGCTTGATGCTTTTGAGGTAAGGAGCCGTTCACCGTACTTCATTCATACGACAATCGACCGAATTTTCACAGCTTCGCTTCGTGCATCTAGATTGAGACGCTGGACTTGAAGCGGTATGTTCGGACCTTCAGTTATGATCATTTCATGTAATTCAACCTATATTTTTTCGAAGCTGAAAGATGTATCCTCCCCGGTGAAAATTTTCTATCAAAACAGCCTATTGCCACTGTGTTTTTCTGCAAGATTTCCATGCGAAAATTTCAGTTGTGCTGCACTCTCATGGATAAGCAGAGGCGTGGTATTCGACGAGACGCCGGTGGGACCCAAGCCTGTCATTTGTGAGCTTGGGTCGACATGATGTTCCCTACCTTTTCGAAATCTCTCGTAATTCCAGCATCAACGGTGGAATCTTCGTACACACCGAAAACCGCACCATCCTGCAGTGTAAAAGCGTCTTCCGTGGTCCAACCTACGCATACGGCCGAAGCCGTTATTGGTTACTACAACCAAGTCACCATGAGTCTGACCAACGGCGTGGGGAACCTTCGCCGAATCTTGGTATTCCATGAACTGGTGCTGATGCCTATGTAAGGCCGAACTTAACGTGCCACTGATCGAAAACCGCAGTGCCTGACATTGTTCATGATGAACCGGAACGCATGGTGGATGTGATGGTCAACAGAAGCATTAGGCCATGTATCAGATCCCTCAGATGAACATAGTAACTTCGGAGTATGGGATTCAAAACAGTACAAACAGTAATGAGTGTCGTGTACTCGAGTGCGTCAATTGCCTCCATCATTTGATGCAACTTCTCACAAGGAATCAGGCATTTGACCCGCCCACGTTAGAAAAGCAGCTGAAAACAATACAAAGCGCAGCATTCCCCGGCTGCCTTCTTCTGATTTGGGGTCTTCGTAGGAATTGTAGCCTCGAGCTCCAACCGATTGATAATGGGAGAACAAACCATCCGGCTCGATGTGACCGCCATAATGTCTCGATTGATATCTCGATGCGAGACTGTCTAATGAGGTAGAAAAAAAAATTAGGCGGATAGAAAAAAAAAGATCATTGAGGAATACTAACCTCTTTCAACACCCCTCTCGCCAAATCCCAAGCATCGCAAAATTCTCACCAGCAGGAATGTTGGGATTGTCCACAACGGGAACTTGATAATTTGGAAGGGTAATTTCGGGTAGAAGGCCCATACTACGAGTCCAACAGTGGTCAAACCTCTGTGATTGAAGACTATATGTAAAGTATTTAATCAGCCCCCCGAATTAATTGAAGGTAAAGGTTTTCGCACAAGCAATATGATAGGCATTGGCAAGCCATTTGGCAATTTGCTGAATGATGTGATCCAGTTCTGGGTGTGATGAAAGTATGCTTGTAAAATCTGGAGGCATAATCGAGGGGATATCAGAAGAGAAAGACGATAAAAGCAAGGGTTGACCTTTTGCACACAATCTAAATAAGCGCTCGTGCACGTGGCAATTTCAGCAGCGGGCTGAACCCTCCAGCCTGGCCCTTGTTCATTGTTCACCTCGACGTTCGCAAACGAGACAAAATCCCAAGACATAAACACCAAAAATGCACTCCTTCCCCCGAACCCCACCTTTCATGCAACCACGTCCTAGTTGACAAGTTTGGATTCTCAGCGAACAATGTAACGTATGAGGTGTTAGGGGAGCATCCTCACTTCCGGTGAGTGGATTTTCTTTTCATGTTTCGATTGACAAGCGGCTGAGCTCCTTAGGTATATCCCGTACCATACACAAGGTACGGCGTAGTACCTGTCGTTCTACTGGGAAGCCTAACATCAGAGAGGGAGAGAGGTATTTTGCACCAACGAGGTATCTGTTGCTGCCGGTGGAGGAGAAGAGTGTGGATAGATACGCGTTTTATGTTGCGAGGTCTCATTTCCCACCTGGTTAGTCAACTCGTTCATTGACCAGTAGAAAGGAAAACACAACCTCATATATGCAAGTTTAGATCGCAGGCCGTACAACCAAAATTATCCGCTCTGCACAAACCTCTGCTCCGCTTGTGTCTTTTGCTGTTCGATGTGACCCATAATAGCGTTTATACACCTGCTCCGTAACAGCTCATATCAATACGCGAACTGCGTCTACCGTGACTTTCCATCCCCTCAACTTCCCACTGTTCCTTCTTAGAATGAAGTTTCCATCTCATCCTTATACCCTGTCACTCCACCTCGATACTTCAACGTCCAGTCTAGAAGTTGAGAAGAGACTTTATTAGTGAGTTGAATGTTTCTTGAGTTGCTCGGTAGGTGAAGTCGGGTTCATTTTTGTCGTTGCTAGACGCATGTCGGTGACTGAGGGAGTCCAGACCGGGGAGATCTGAATTGGATCGGAAAGGAGGAGGATGAGAAATTTGGGGATGATGAGAGGCGACTGGATAAGAGGGAATTTGTAGAGGACCAAGAGCAGTCTATCACCATCATCATCCAATTCGTCCAACCGACAACGTCCGCCCTGTAAGTCATACAATTCTGCTAATATTATCATCGTTCGAGCAACAAAACGTCATTTCAATAACTCGCGACGTGCTGGCGAACTGAATCGTCTTGCGGCACCAAATGCCTGGCAAATGCCAATAGTCATTATAGAAATCGCCAATAGCCATTCTCTAGGAATGGAGTCGCTACACCTCAAATGCCTTTTTTATTACGGCCATAAGAACCTCATCGCTCTACTTGCGTCGTCCGCCGCAGCCTCTGAGCGCTCAACTTCAGCTTGGCGACTCCACCTATTTCACGTTTTTGCTTACCAATGACGTATCCTTGACTGCGCACGAAGGATCGCATATATAGGGAAAAGGTCACAGCGGCCTTCCGTCTCTCACCTTTGAAAATGGCCTCTACCAGTGTCGCCGATGTCCCAAACCCTGGTTTCATCCCCGCTAGCCAACGTGCTTGGCGAATTGTGCGCAAGGGTGATCCTCCCAAGGCATTGGTCCTTGATAACGAAGCCCCTGTCCCTACATTGAACCCCGGAGAGGTGCTCGTTCGCGTGCAAGCGGTGTCCTTCAACAATATGTATACCTTTCACCTCTGCGTTCCTCTTACCGAATACGGCTTGTTGATAGTCCCTTCAGAGTCTACCTTGTCATGGTTCTCCTCCCCAACTCGCTCCTGAAGCGACTCGCTGAGCTCGAATTCGCCGGGGAGGTCGTGGACGCAGACGCCTCCACAGGATTCACCCCTGGGGACAAAGTCGCAGGGTTCGTTGCGCCGGATGCTCACATCACCCAACGTAGAGGTGCCCTCGCTCAATATATCGTGGTCAAACCAGCAGAAATCGTCAAGCGCCCAGACTTCCTCACCACGGTCGAAGCATCTGGGGTTATCGGTGTCGCATTAACCGCATATCAGGCTCTCTTCGAAGTGGCAAAGTTGAGGCAGGAACCTGGCCAATCTGTTTTTATCAACGGCGGAAGCACTAGCGTCGGCATGTATGCTATCCAAATTGCCAAGTCGTATGGTCTCAAGGTGGTAGCGAGCACGTCTGGAAGGAATGCGAAATTGGTCGAGGAGTTGGGGGCTGAGGTGTGCACAAGTCGTTCATTCATGTGCCGTGCTGATCATTGGTCTTCCGCCAGGTCGTCGATTACACCGTCGCCCCACTTCACCAAACTCTCACCGAACGCTTCGGGTCAGATAAGTTTGACACATTCATCGAAGCGGTTGGTATGGAGGATACCTTGTTGTACACCCACTGTGAATCGTATCTCAAACCCGGAGGCACCTACGTCGCATGTGGACCCAAGCCCACTGGTTTCTTCTCTGCTTTGGGTTTTATTTGGGACTTTGTACTCCGCCCACGATGGCTCGGGGGTACAAAAAGACGCTTTGCGTGAGTAGTTTCTGGCCTTATAGGTTTCGTGTTCGTTGAGAGGGAAAAATGTGGGCATAGGATGGTCTCTGTCCATCATTCAACGGAGCAATCCGAGACGATTTTCAAACTCTTATCTGAAGGCACGTCTGATCCCGTTTTGTTCTGGTTCGCCATTTCCTCTGATCAGGACTATTTTAGGCAAGGTCAAGCACCGCGTTGACTCTGTGTACGCCTTCGAAGACGTTCTCAAGGCGTATGAAAAAGTAATCAGTGGTCGCGCTGTGGGGAAGATTGTCGTTGAGGTGCCTGCTGCTCAACCACCCACGTCTACTGATTCAGCATGATTATGTTACTTAACCATGTGTATTTTTAGCGTCATGAACTAAACAATGAACATCGCTTTGTGGTTCTCGGACGGGGTGTGATATGACACGGATCCAACGCCCTCCCAGGCCCATCTAGTTCAAGTTGGAATCGTCTTGCAAATTTTTCCGCCTGCGCCAACTGTTGTCTATAAGTTTGCATTGTATCTATAACTGCATAGGGACAGTGCGTGAACGTCAGACCAAATGCTGACGAGTAGTCGATAACCGTTCAAAGGTAGAAATCGCCAATAGGGACTATGGGAAAGATGAATTCTAGTAGTTCATTCTCCAGGAATGGAGCGGAGTGACGGCGAGTTTAGAGCTGGTTGACGTTGTCACAGATCGAGGGGTTAACGGTGGAGTAAGAATAGAGTTCGAGTTACTGGATAGTTCCGACATGGTAATAGCTGAGAGTCGTGTCGGGTCTATGAGGTGCGGGGTGAGAGTCGGGGATGATTGGCTTCCAACAATTCCAGATCTGGAAGCCAGCAATAATTAAGCCCTCGAGCTCTGAACGTAGCAGGTATTTGGTGACTAAGAGGTTCGGGTTCCATTGGGGAGAAAGAGGAATTTCTCATGTCCCACAAGGCCTCAGAAGATTTACTAGGATCAGCACTCAACCAACATACCCCACAATTCAACTTCCTCTTTGGTCCATATTCCACCTTCAGGGGGAAGCGTTGGATTCCTC
>QDKV01004854.1_pt1 | contig 16653 bp, 24 predicted proteins | sample 1861101 | NCBI WGS metagenome assembly QDKV01 (sample SAMN04275158, study PRJNA302643) | Fungus metagenome, whole genome shotgun sequencing project. | isolation source: fruitbody | host: Mallocybe terrigena | place: Sweden | collected 2013 | reverse complement strand
ATTTACTTAAAATTACTTAATTTTTTACTTGTGCTTACTGACCAATTCACTAAGCAAAAAAATAAGCAGCTTGAGCTGATTAGCAGGCTTATCCATGAAATAAGCCTACTAAGCCTGTTAAGTATTTTTCCTATTTTCCTGATGAACATATCCGCCACGCGGTGGGTTTTGTCAATATAGACTCGTGAAGGCCACAGGATTCGAGTGTCATCTTTGTGGGAAAGAGAAGAAGGCCAAGCTGGTTGCATTTGTTGGAGAGAAGTGGGATGAACCTGTGTGTAATGGTTGCTATGGGCAAGCGCTCTCCAGACTTGCTTAGGGTTAACTATAATTATACGGAAACTTAACTGCCGTTTCTACATACGACCTGGAAAACAATAGGGTGTACAGTGTAAACTAAGTAAACTTCAATAGACCGTCATCACTAAGGCTGTGAGGAGTGTTGAAATCAATCAGATATACCGGAATCATTGATGTTCTATTGAATAGTAGCAGATTGTGACCTGAGTCTAAAGTACAACTTGAGAGTGTGCAGTCCCAGATCCGGAAGAAATTCTTGGTCGCTATAATGAGGTGCAGCCTCTTGTGGTTCCTGTCGAGGAGGTAGACAATCGCGAGTCGGCGGTGGGACAGGCCAATCCTGTTCGAACTAAACATGCAGCGGATGCGAGACAAGTCGTGTTGTCCGCCGAACGCGCTGGCAGCACTCCCTGATCCAAGGAAACTTTGCGTTAATCTGGTATTAATGACCATGGGTTCACGAAATGGAAAATATACCAGGATGTGAATTTCAAAAAGTACTGGATATAATCTGTCCATGGCAGGAGTGCGGTGGCATCGCTTTTCGTCTTTCTAACTACATTATCATGGTTCTAGCATGTTTCTTGGAATTCCTTGGCACCTTCTGGCGACGCAACCAACACTTTTTCCTCAGGCTGCACCCCGTGCTTGTGGTCTTCGAAGAACCCACAAGCACCCGTCGCGAGTCCTTCTTGGAAGAAAGCTCTCGGTGCTGTCACCCATTTGCTAGTAGCTACTGCCATGTCAAGTTCTTTGTTAAAATACACACTGCCATAGAAAGTGATCTCAAAAAAAAACGGTGACAAAAAGATGAGACAATTTTCGGATCCAAAAAACAACGGCAGATGACAAAATATGGCAAACAAGTGTGTTACTGCAAAAAAATACAGTAGGCAGAGGTAGACATACGGGGACAAGAATACATTTTTAAAAAAAATAGGGGATGGTAACAAAATGCGGCAATGCTGAGAAAACATTTTTTCATGAGCCAGAAACTTGAAGCAGAAAAAACACAAAACTTACGGAATTAATCATCGAACGGCCAGTCATAATCGTCATTCAGCAGATCGTAGTAAACCGGCCAAGCAGAAACAAGACCAGTATTTGGCTCGGTTGAGGCTTGGGCAGACCCGTGATGATCCTGGACGAATGTTCTTTCTTGCTCAAGGATACGGGCAAGACGATCGAATTTTTCCTTAATCCGATCAAGAAGGTTTTCTCGGGCTGCAGGTCGAAGACCTTTAAACGAATTTCCAAATGCTGCTGGATTGGCAGTAATGACGGAATGCCAATTCTGGAAGTTTTGGCGCAAGCTTTTTACTAATTGCGCTAGCCGCGGGTAGGTCGCAACGGCATTCTTGAAACGCGCTAAGAATCTGATATGGAGTTAAAAGAGAAGATAAAAGAAACAAATGTTGGCGTACTCATGGAGGACTCCTGCGATCGATACGAAAACTTGAATATCAATGGGTGCCGAAACAGGCATATCCGGATCTATGAAAGATTCTGATTTGATGGCCTCATCCAAGCACGATTCGACCACATCAGCAAGTCTTGGGAGGTTATTCAAAACAACTGTATAAAGGTGACTGCGCATTGTTGTTAGCCACGAGGCCCATGGTCGAACACAAAATAACCATACTCCGCTTGGGTTGTCAGAGTGCCACTCTTGACGACGTATTCAGATGACATGTACTATGAATCACTGTGGCATTGGGACGGCAGGAAAAACAGAAGTTTATGGATGGAACTTACTCTCAATAAAGGAAAAATTCCTCGTTGGAATGATAACACATTACGGTTCTGTCCTGCACTGATTGATACTTCCGGCCAATTAATGATCTCGGCGATGCGAAGACTTCCGTTGGGCTAAATACCAATCAGCGAACACAAACACCTCTGAAAGGAAATAGTCAAATTACGGAAGTTACTGCTTCAAGGAGATGCTGGAAAGTAGTGACATAAGCGGAGAATATCAACGCACGGAATACTTGCGTACCAGTCCTTCTTCCTGAGTCTAAAAAAGGTGTCAGCAAAATTTAAAGTGTCCATTGAGAAAGACAAGACGGCAATGTACCCATAGAGTGTTGGACGAGCTCGCACTACATAGAAGAACTAAAAAGGAATATATATCAAACCGACTGCTGAACTTGAAATTGTCTGCAAGGAATCTCTTCAAACGGCTGTGAACATCGATTGGAGAAAGAGACGAGATTTGATTTCCACAAAAGAAACCATCCGTCGCGTTGCTATAACTAATTTTTGCGAGACCCATTTCTGTCAGGAATGGTGCTACCTGTTTCTTAGGAGCAACCCTCTTGAGTAAATTGGTGGATGAAGAAGCTTCCCTGGACATGGGGGAGTGGACATGTTTGTAACGGCACTCGGATTCCCTTTTACATCCACCTGTTGTCCAATAGAATCTGCAAATTCCAGGAGGAACTGGGGTTAGAGACGGCTCGGATGTGCTGCCGGTTGGTTGTGAGAATGAACCGCGAGAAGAGTTACGCAAGGTAGTTGAATCTGTGTTGATATGAGCGAAATGGCATTTGTTTCCTTTGCGACAACCACCAGACAAGTGAAAGTGGCACAGTGGACGAGTCATGGTGGGGTGGCAAAATTAGGAGTGGCCTTCCGTGGTCTTTAGAAAGCTGTTTGTTTCCATTGTCACGGTGTATAAAGTTTTTATCGGAATTCTTGGGCGCCTATCAGTACATCAGTCGTGACGAGTGACCAACTTTGGCTCCGCTTGGTTGGATTCAGTATTATTGCGAGTCGCCGTATGTAAGTTAGTAATCCATACTCATCCAGTATCAGCTGACGTGACAAGGATGTGACGCCTAGCATTGCATTGGCGTAGTTAACATCTTATTTTTCTTCGAGTCTCTAATACTTTGATTCTTAGTGTGGAGGCTTCATGCAAGCCAGAATGTGGAGAGGTTGGTGCCTCGACAGCACAAGTCTCTGGCGATTTTCAGGAGCTGGCCCGCAGTATCGATTCTAATGTTGGGATGGTTAAGAATCATCGTCACCGAATCTTGCGAACTCACAAGAATGTGTAGTTGTTTGTACCTACTACACGATGTTCAAAGATTTTGCATGGCCCGGGCACTCCAACCAAACTTTAATCTGTCACCATTGCAAGGAAAAATTCAACGGTGTCAATTTGAAGTGAATTGCCTTCACAAGATTTATTGGGGGTTGGAAACCTCCGAGGGTGTGACCATAGGCATTGAATTTGCCAGGCTATCAGTCAAGGGTGTTTTCGTCACTTTTACTGTGGTATTCCAGCTGAATAAAGAGAATCCAGCTGTATCCGACCGTCTATTTAAAGATCCAATGCCGTTCTTATGTTCTTCTATAGTCCGGTAGAGACCTTCAGGTGACGTCCATGTACCTTTGTAACCTAATCCACCCTTTTCTGGGGGTAGTCGAGCTCTGGAGTCGTCAAAGATGAGACGCACAAGAACAAGGGGAAATATCGAAGGTTGAAGGTTAATTATATCGCCTTTGAGTGCGGGCATGAGAAACGCAAATTTGGAGCCCTTGCGGACAAGGGATTGTTGGGTGCGGTAGTACCACTCAAGGAGATGCGCGAGGGTCATCATCAAGGTGGGTGATACGTGAGGAAATGTACACTCTCCGTCTGTGAGTGTTTCCATGATGGTGTACATATCGCCATACGTTGGTGGAGGGCCTGGGTCGGCGACGACGAAAGCTTGCCCACCGATGTCTGGATTGCTGCTTCCAGCTTGAAGCTCGATAAGCCTGGCTTCGTAGCACAGATGGGCAGCAACGCAGTTCTCGACATATGTGAATGACTGCGTCACAGAAGATGCCCATGTAAGATTAAACTTTCTCACAAGGAAGGCCCCACAGCTCATGTCACCGCGAGGGCCAAAAATGACGTTTCCGGGTCTGAGGCACCCAGTTCGGAGGACTTTGTTGGGTGTATCACCAGTAGGGAGCCTATCCGAAGAACGGACCAGAGTTTCACCTTGTAATTTCGAGGCCGCATAGTTTGAGAAGAAATCCTCGTGTCTTTTCGGAAGGAGGGTGTCATCATCGTTGACGATCTGCACTAACTTGGCTGCTTCGTTTTCCCAAGGCCAGAAGAACAATCGCAAGTTATGCAGACACGATGATCCGGAGGAGGTGTACACCATTACATCCACCCCAACTTTACGCGCAGCGTTGATGACGTTCTGCGTCCCTCCGACATTTACCCTTGTCGATCGTTCGTAAAACTCTGGATGCCGTTCAAAGAATCGGATATTAGCAGCGGTATGGAACACCGTGATGGCCGGCTCGATTTGACCAGACATTATTGGGGATTCCGTTGTCGACTTGGGCCAGGGTGCTTCAAATGCAGCTTCGACAGCAGCCGCGTCCGTAATGTCAACCCAAACGAATTGCACACCTTTCGGCAATGCATCTTTCACGGCAAGGTTGGTCGGCTCGTTCAAGTCAATGAGACGAATATTACATGGGTCTTCACCGCGTTCCAAGAGTTTCGTTGCAATCCAGGCACCAAGGAAACCACCCTACGGCACTAATGTCAGCGATCAAGCTGAGAAAGGAACTAGCAGACCTACCCCTCCGACTATGATATATTTTCTGCCGGTTCCTGCTAGTAAAACATCATTTGATTGTGTGGTTGAGTTTGCAAGCCTTTTTGCTAACATCCGTGCATCTTCGGAGTTCCAGCGCTTAGGACTAAAATGAAGAGCTCTTGACGGGATGGTTGTTAAGCGCTTGTCATTCCAGATAATATAAAGGCCAGTGATGATAAAGGTGGACACCCAGAGCAAGGCGCACCACTGGAGAAAGAGTTCCATAGTTAGAACAGGAAGACCAAGTAAAAGACCACTATTCGCCTTTGCAATATGTGATGACTGTCAAGCATGGGAACTTAGTACTTAACTTTTACATAAACAATTTCACAGGAAACAACATGTTGACTTCCAAGGTAAAGCGGCATTGCCGCATTGGAATAGTATCAAAATTTTTTTTAAGTTCAGATTTTTGATCCCACACATAGTAATTTGCGAGTCTGCGACAATCTACCCCAGACTTACAGCCATACAGTATATTTGCACTGATCAAAAATCACTCTGGGTTACGCAAATAAATAGATAGCAATCATCATCCCGTCGAAGAACTCATGGAGGTGGCGGTGGCGGCGGGGGTTCACTCGGCTGAGGAGTCGCACCAAAGGTAGAAGCACCGTTAGCAGCACCTCCAGCAGTGGATTGAGCCGCATAGGCGGCGTAGTATTGTGCATATTGTTGTTGTTGGCTCTCCTGCCATTGTTTGAAATCGGGGGAATTCACGTCATAGCCATAGGCAGCCCTACAACACCACCCCATCAATGTTAATCGAGTAGATGCTACGAGAAATACGCACCAATAGGCGGCGTAAGCTTCCGTATCAGTGGGTGCGGGAGGCGCAGCAGCTCCCTGATACTGAGAAGAAGCCCCTGCAGCGGCAGCGGCCGCAGCAGCATCACCTGCAGGCGTGCCCGATGGTGGTGGTGGTGGTGGACCCTCTCCCGGTGGAGGAGGTGGAACAGGAGCCGATGGTGGTGGTGGCGCGTATCCCTAAACAGAAGTGTGAGATAGATACAAGCAAACGAAACGAAAAATACCGACAGCCATTGCACTGTACGCTGCGTATTGAGCTTGGGCTTGATGCAATTCCATTTGTTGATGGTGGATAACAGTTTGCATCTTCGTGTGCTCCTGTCTAACGACTAACAGAAGATCTTCTGTCAGGACCTTCGCACGTGCAACTTGACCTTCCTCAGGTCCGCTAGAAAAAAAAATCAGGGGAGGGTAATTCAGTTTTAGAGTTGAGACGCACGTTATATGAATATAGAGTGGTACGGGCTCTTCAGCACCGGTCTCAAAGCAAGATAGGATGAGCTTTATTGGCATATACCCGATTGCAAAAAGGCACATACCTCTTGATCGATAAACCCAGAGCCATTGCCCTTAATCTGAACCCTAGTACTCGTCTCTGCTTGTATATACTTAACAAACGAACCCTAGCGTCAAAAGTCAGTCAAACTGGATTCTTGTGATATTGTAATTATCAACTGACAGAAGGGCCCACGACCTTTGCCCTAATATTGAAGTTCCGAATCGATTCCAAACCTACGGGAAGTTTTTCCTCTGGCCATTTTCGCTAAGAAGACGTTCAGCGGTCGTTCAGCAAGATAAAAATATGTTGACTCACCCTTTCTCTTCCTTTATCCTTTTCAACCAAAGAGCCCATGTCCAAAGAAACAAGCTCGTTAATTTTAGCCACTGCTTTATCCAAGCTCTCCTTTGTTCGTGCTGAAATATGGATATATAACGGAGGATCTTTATCCGTAGCCTTCGAACGATCTGGGTACCATATCCCTCGTGTCCCTACCGAAGCACCAGTCTCTTCATGAATCTACCATGAACAAGGTTATTTGGGACCACTTTCCAAATTTCAAAGTGGGAGGCAAATACGCACCAGATCCTGTGTCGATCCCCTTGTCAAAAGATATCGATTCCTCAAGTCATTAATATCTATATCCTGAGTAAATTCCTCGTGCTCTTTTCCATCTCCACCCAACGCGCCACTGGAGAGCTGAGCCGCAATTTTGGCTGCAATGGCTGTTGCTGCTGCTGCCGCTTCAGATGCCGACTTTGCGTCATCCGTTTTTGCCACCTTAGAAGCAGGTGCAGAATTCTCTTCACTCGGCCCAGGTTGGTCCCATTTTCTTTTGGAGGATTTATGAGGTGGAGAAACAGAGGACATCGAAAGGTGTGCAGCTTAGTTAAGAGTTACTCAAGGCAATACAACCTATATTTGGACTTGTTTTGATTTCTTGCCTTCACACAGAAAACACGAAAGATGTAATGAATTGGCGGACAATGTTGAAGTCCAAAATGTACGTTAGTATGGTGGTAAGAAATGCTAGGGCGACTGTTGAATCTTTGAATTAATACCCGTCTAGCGAGAGGTTATGATGATCTTAAAGATATTCATGTAGGCCCTCGGGCTTTTTCAGTGTCGCGACATCTACACCAGGCAGAGGCCATTTGCTTGCAAAAGTCTGAACCTCGTCGCGAAGCTGCTTCACTTGTTGGTAGCCAACTTTGCCAACTTCGGGAGTGGTGGCAACACGGACAAAGTCTTTGAGGAGCTTCGTTCCTGCTTCCTTTTGTAGGACAAGGGAAAGCTGAACAGCACGGTGAAGGAAGTCAGCGACGACCTTGAGATCCTCTTCCTTCATGTTACGAGAGGTAATAGCAGAGGTACCGAGACGGATACCACCTGGGACTTGAGCAGAAGCGTCACCAGAAACAGCGTTTTCTGCAAAAATCGTTAGCAAGTGAACATCCCAACTGGAATACAATAACTACTATTGATAGTAATCCCCATGAGATCGCAAATTTTCTCGACCTTACTGCCGGTGAGACCAATGGGACGGAGATCCCAGAGAACCAAGTGATTGTCGGTGCCGCCGGTCTGCAGTTTGTATCCATGGCTAACGAGCGTTTCGGCAAGCGCACGTGCGTTAGCAATAACTTGTTTCGCGTACACACGGAATTCGGGCTGAGCAACTTGATGCAGAGCTGTCGCAACAGCAGCAATTGTATTGTTGTGCGGGCCACCTTGGCAAGCTGGGAAAACCGCATCGTTAATTCGCTTTTCGAGATCGGGAGCATTCTGCAGATCCTTCCGGAAGAAAACGAGACCAGCACGAGGACCGCGGAGAGTCTTGTGAGTTGTCGTAGTCACAACATCGCAATATGCGAAGGGATCGCTAAGCTCTTGAGCAGCAATAAGACCGCTTGTATGGGCAATATCTGCCAGGAGCCAAGCACCTTCACGAGTAGTGATTTCTTTTAGCTTCGCATAGTCCCAGTCACGGGGATAAGCGGAAGCACCACAGATGATAAGCTTAGGCTTAAAGATCTTGGCTTGTGCAGAGAGACTTTCGTAATCAATTAAGTTGCTGTCCTTTGTGATGGCGTACGGAAAAGATTGGAAGTAGATCGATGAGGCCGTCATCTTCTTCTTTTGAGTCTGAAAGGGTAAATTCAATAATCAGTTATCTTCAGTGATTACTCCCCGACACAGAGAATTTGATCGAGGGAACCCTCCCATAATTTGTAGGTGCTTGCAGTGTTAACAAACTTACATAGTAACCATGAGTGAGATGACCACCATCTGGAAGACCAAGGCCCATGAGGCGATCTTGCGGTTGAATCAAGGCAGTCAAAGCCGCAAAACTAAGGGTGTTGAGCATAAGCACGCTTTCATTTGAATGAAAAAACTTACTTAGCCGTCTGGAAAAAAAATAGCTTTAGTAAATAAGTTTTTGAAACATTGAAAAAAGAAACATACGCTACCAGAGTAAGGTTGAACATTAACACCCCATTTTGTCGAGTCAAGATTAAAAGCCTTCAAAGCTCGCTTGCGGCACAAGTTTTCCAGTTCATCTATGTACTCATTACCACCATAGTAACGGGCACCAGGAAGACCTTCGGAGTATTTGTTGGTTAGGATAGAACCGTTAGCCTCCATAGTAGCCCGACTAGTCAAATTCTTTTTTTATATTATAAGTAACGGCCCCTTATTTGACGTTGACAGTAAACCCATTGGACTCACTTCCGAAGCGATGAGTTCCAGACCAGTAAACTGCCTCCATGTTTCCTTATCAATGATATTCTGAATCTCGGGGTCTATCTCAGCAAGAGGCTTGTAAAGTATCCTGTTCTGAAACCAAAAATAGGTATGGGTTGTAAATTGTGGTCGTATAGCATTGGTTCACATACGAAATCGGGAGTGTTGGTAGTGGCCATTGTCCTTGAGAATGTCTGATACGAAATTGAAGGTGAACGGATGATGGTGGTTCGGATAAAAGACAATCGCAACATCGACATTGCCACTCAAGGACAAGTATTGGAAAAAACTTGGGTAGAATTGCAATTCAATTTGATCGTACGATAATAGAAATCCGAAATTCCAGGTGGTTTTCCATTTGTCGCAAAAATAGGCCCAAAATGTGACCAGAGCGAATCTTCGGTCACGTGTAAAGCTTCCATTTGTGGCGGTCATTCCGTTCTGCACTTATTCTTTGCCTGGAACTGGTTCCTTATACTTTATTACTTCTCCACGAAGGCGGTTGATTTACGACTTTCATGGAAGACAAATACATAGGCCTTCTTTTGGCTGTTTCCGGGTCTGTCCTTATTGGAACCAGTTTCATTATCACAAAAAAGGTATGCACAACTGCCCTGATGAGTGACCATACACCTTTAACGTCTTTCGCTTCCGTGATAGGGTTTGAACAACGCAGCGAGTTCAAACTACGGTGCTTCAGCTTCGGATAATTTGGCATATCTCTTAAACCCGATATGGTGGGCTGGCATAACAACCTGTATGTTTTTTTCTGCTATTGAATTTGGTTGCATGGCCTCTGAATGTGTTATTTCAAGTGGTTATTGGTGAAGGTGAGCCATTTGTTTGAGGGTTACTTGTGACATCTCTAAAAAATGGTTTTCATTCTAATCTTTCAGTGGCAAACTTCGCGGCATACACATTCGCCCCTCCCATCCTCATTACTCCCCTCGGTGCCCTTAGCGTAATCATTGGGTCAGGATTCTTTCGCTTCCATTGATATTCTTTTTGACATTTATTTTACAAACGAACCAGAGCCATTCTCGCTTCTTTCCTTCTCCATGAACAGCTTGGGCACTTGGGACGGCTAGGCTGCACACTTTGTTTGTTGGGGTCTCTTATTATCGTGTTACACGCACCAGAAGACAAGCCCGTCAACACTGTTGATGAGATTTTGAATTATGCGATTCAACCAGGTAGGTACAAATCTGATTACAACGCATTGTCCTAACGCTGTTTTTCAACAGGTTTTCTTATGTATTGTTTTACAGTCCTTGTGTTCGCACTTATCATGATCTATGTCGTGGCTCCAAAACACGGACGTTCGAATCCAGTAGTTTACGTCTCAATCTGCTCTCTTGTGGGCTCCGTCAGCGTCATGGCCATCAAGGGCTTCGGCGTCGCCGTGAAACTCACTTTTCAGGGTAACAATCAATTCACGCATCCCAGTACTTATGTCTTCGGGATCGTCGTGGCGCTGTGTATTCTCGTACAGATGAACTTCTTCAATAAGGCTCTGGACACTTTCTCGACTAACGTGTAAGGTCTTTTAATTGCACTCATAATTTCCTGAACCAACATCTTCATAGTGTCAACCCCATGTACTACGTTGGATTCTCATCGTGTACTATAGTTGCATCCCTCATCCTGTTTCAAGGCTTCAACACCACTGATGCCGCGAATACCTTTTCCCTGCTCACCGGGTTCATTGTCACTTTCCTTGGAGTCCACCTTCTCAACCTGTCACGTATCCCAGAATCTCCTCTCGATCACCCCAACGGCCATTCGACACTTGAAGGTGGTCTTATGAACCCGCGACTCAGTCTGCAAGGTAGAATGTCATTAGACGGATGGAATGGACCAGGTGTTGATGGAGGAATCGATACAGACATGGTCGGCAGTTTACCACTAGGGAGCCGGCACGGTCGACAAAATTCTCTTTACCGTTCGCAGACCACAACCCTCTTCAACGCCTTTGAAGGATCTGACGGGGACGTTACGCTAGGCCCCGTCTCACCGCATCGACGGCAACCAAGCACCGAATTGCATCAACTTCGAAAAGCAGATGAATGGGAACACAACGATGACGACTACGAAAATGATAATGAGCGGACGGCGTTGCGGAAAGGAAGAGTACTGAGTGGAGGCCACTCACTTGTGGGTTCTTCATCTATGCACAATATCAATCATTTGCCTTCACCGCGGAGCGGGGTTGGCAGCTCAAGAAGCAATAGTCGCTCGCCTGTACCACAAGATTCGTCATTGACTGACGTGCGGATAACCCCACGGTCGTGATGCAGGTTACGGTTTACGATGTTGCTGGGTTCTTGTTTACTGGTCGCTGCTGGTTGCATTCCTACGCTGCTTGTCCCCTCGTTCATCCGTTATTAACTGCGTCATTAATCTCCCCGACTTCTTATTATACTGGTTACGTTTGCGCAGGCCTTGTATGCGATCTTTATTTCAACCCAGCAGCACGGAAAGCACCATATTTGGATTCCTTGTTTTGTATTCCCAGACCATAGAGTTCATTCGTAGCTTGACTACGCTGCATGTGCTTCAGTATATGTATATACCCGCAATTCCGGACATTTTGGGTGCTAGTCATTTGGAAAAAAAAACTATGAATTATAGCAAATAGCAACAAAACTGGTTCAGTCCAGGATCGAACTGGAGACCTTCTGTGTCCATGCAAGCATGTGAGACAGAAATCATAACCACTAGACCACTGAACCCTTTAATAATGTATGTCAGAAGTTTCTATCAAAGCACGAGTGTATTTTTTAATAATGTGAGTTTCAAAAGACAGCCTTTTTAAAAGCATACGACCATCTGCGGCGTCGAATCACAAATTACATTTTCGCAGCAGATGTCATTGAACAACTGATGATTCCAGATCAGATGTTATTCGGTATCTACTATACAATAATTGGTAGTATATATTACTGTACAGTATGAAAAGGTAATCAGAATAAAGAAAAAAAGTTAATATGCACTGTATAAATCAGTAGCCGTATCCACCGCCAGGGGAATCTGGTCCGACAGGTGCTGTGACGGTGGTAGGAGCACTAGCAGCAGCAGCACTGGGAGTATTGCTCGGTTGACCGGCTGTGAGCAAGATGACATTCGATGGAGCATTTGGCGAAGGAGGTGGAGTTACAGAAGAGGATGGAATCACGGAAGAGGATGGAGTCGGTGTAATCGGTGTAGGTGATGATCCATCTGAGAGCCGGATGACGGCTGGTGTAGGGCTCGAAGCCGACCCACTTGAAACACTGACAGTCGAGCTTGACGTTGAAGTAGAGGACGTTGAAGTAGAGGACGAGGTCTGGCTAGAACCTGAGAACTGCGAAAGGGAGACGGTCGTCGTCGTTGTCGCGACAGCTGAAGGAAATACAGTAACAGTAACGGTAGTAGGGTTGGATTGACCAGAGGACGTAGTGGAGGTACTTGACGATAATGTTGACGTTGATGTTGAGTTCGAGTTTGAGCCAGTGACTCCTCCGCTAACTCCAGCTGCCTGCATCAAGGCAAGAACATTGCTCTCGCTTGTGCATACCAAGGCCTAAATAAAACCATGATAAGTAAATTGATTTGACAGGACAAATGTTGCGTACCGTTCCTGCGGTCCGAACATCGGGAACAGCAAAGCACTGTTGACTCTGTTGGCATTTTCCTTGTGATATATCCCATTTTCCGTTCACACAAGTGGCAAGGTCGCCACCGACACATGCAACAGCTTCACCTAATGGTCAAGAGAAATCAACCATTGTTCAGAACGTAAGGGAGAAAAAATGCTGACCTTGACAAGGATCAGTCGTCTTCAGCGTGACGAATCCAGCATTGAGAGACTGAGCTTTCTTGGCATTGTCGAGAAGAGTTGCAGTATCCAGTGCTGGTGCGCCTCGAACGACCGACACGACAAGAATTGCGCAAACAGTGGAAAGGGAGAGTCGCATATTAAATGAAAGAAAATCGCGCTCGCGCGTTGAAGTTGAAAAACTTTTTGAGGTAGGGAAAGGGGCTGAACTGTTGAGGTCGTTCAATACACTGGAAGATGAGCGCCTGGCTCGAAAAAAGTGTTCAAGAAGATAAAAAGATCGAAGTAAAAGACGGCAAGATGCCAAAAAGAAAGGGTCAGGCTTTTAGGACTGACAGCCTCAATGAAAGAAAATTGTCCAACAACAAAAGGGTTGCCAAACAGTTGGGCCATTGTTCAACTTTGTTTCCTGAAGTAGTCTATTGCGTTAAATTGAACGGGCCGCGTTTTCCGTAGATGAGCGGCTACAACCGAAGGGCAACAACAGATCTACTCGTCATTCCCCACAACACCGTGTCTTGTAACCGACTCTCAAAATGGTGAGGATCATCACTACACCTGAAATTTTGTTGGTTACGGGGGTAGGAGTGAATAAGGCTAATTTTGAGCTGGATGCAAATGAGGAGAACTGGATGTCGATGGACTCTGTTTTCAATTTTGCAGTTTTTTGATGTGGGACTGGCGCTGATTCATGCACTTTTTCGATCTAGACAAAGAAAAGAAGAAATGGCGGTCGCAACAAAAAGGGCCGTGGTCATGTTAAATTCTTGCGCTGCTCAAACTGCTCTCGATGCGTGGGGAAGGACAAGGCTATTAAACGCTTCACTGTAAGGAACATGGTCGAGAGTGCTGCTGTTCGAGATATCAGCGATGCTAGCGTCTATTCCGGTGCGTTGATTTAACTCTATAAACACCCCTTGATTTCGACATCTTTTCTTCAGAATATGTTATCCCTAAATTGTACATCAAAATCGTATACTGCGTCTCGTGTGCAATCCACTCACATGGTAAGTTTTCATGCTGTTGGTCCCGTGTTCTCCACATATGAACCCCCAAATGTCAGTCGTCCGTGTCCGCTCTCGGGAGGGCCGTCGCAACCGTGCTCCTCCCCCGCGTATCCGATGGGGTCAGACAAAGAAGGTCAACCCCGCTGTCGCTGCTGCGGAAGGCGAGAAAGGCGGTGCAAAAGCTTAAATTACTCAAGTTTTTACCTATTCGCAATGAGATTAGTTTGCACATTGCACAGCCATCTCCTCATTCTCATAATGCCTAGGCATTGGGACTCGATGGCTGCATAATCGCTTTTGACTACTAGTCGCACACCAGGACAATCTCACACCTTCGAACAAGGACACACATCAGTATGAATGATTGGTTCATCTGGCGGTATAATGTTCTCCGCATAAATATTTTGGTGAGCCAGTTTGTGGTGGAAAGGTTGTCACACCGCACAGCGCACTGTCAGTGCCACATCCGATAGGATGTCATTCAAAAGGCTATGTGTCAGATATAATTACTTGATATAAAGCTCGTTATTTGTAGGACCTACCTTGTCAGCTTTGGACTCGGACGCCTGAAATCGTCAAGAACGCAAGATGCAGAATACCGTTTTCTCACATCCCTCAAACGTTGCAATATCCGATGCAAATTTTAATATTTATGCCGTCCAACATAATTCTTCTGACAAACCTTGTGCGAATTTTCAAGTATTTCTTAGGGTGTAGGCTCGAAGTGGATCACGCAAAATTTTAGCTTTAGATCTCTTGCGAGAACATTGCGCTCTGGGTGCTCTGCTCGACGCAAAGGAACGCTTTGATCCTCCTCGATGCGCTCCTGAAACTAGAGTAGCAATCCTCAAGGACATCATTGATTGGGTTGAGGACAACAAACAATCGGCGTCATCTATTCTATGGCTTCATGGCCCAGCCGGGGCCGGAAAATCCGCAATTGCCCAGACCATCGCGCAGTATTGCAAGGATAATGGTTTATTGGTAGCGAGCCACTTCTTTTCCAGAACCTCGTCGTCGTCGGAGCGGAGTGACGGAGACCGTGTTATTCCCACTCTGACTCTACAACTCCTGCAGGCCTTCCCAGTCATTGAACAGCATGTTGAAGGTGTCATCCACAAGGATCCAGGAATTTTTCGTAGACAGCGCTCAATACAGATGGAGGAGCTAGTCATCAAACCATGGCATTGTCGACGATTCACTCGATTGCACTTTATACGGAGGTGGCTTTTCCAATTTCGAAGGTACATTGGCAAACATCGGGCATACAACGGCCGACTCATTGTCATCGATGGTCTGGACGAATGTAGTGATCCCGAAGTCCAATGTGACCTCTTGCATATAATCGCTTCTGCCTGTGCTCGCATTCCCCTTCCTCTCCGATTTCTCATTGCTAGCAGACCAGAAATCCACATTGAACAAGCCTTTGGCAGCGAAGCTTTCGGGCCCACCCCCGTCAAACGTATCAATGTAGGAGACGATCCCGATGCAAACTCGGCGATTCGACGATATCTATTGCGAGAATTTGAAAACATTCACAACAACCATCGGTTTGGAGAGGATTTTCACCCTACGGAAGACATGACCATCAAGCTCGTCGAAAAATCATCCGGACAGTTCATCTACCCCTCTACCGTCATAAAATACATCCAGCATCCCCGAGGCAAGCCTGACAAACGACTTGAAGTGATCCTGGGTATTTCCTCTCCACGAGTCAACGATCGGCCGTTTGCGCAATTAGATGCGTTGTACACCCATATATTCTCCTCTGCAAACGATGGCATGCACAACGACACTATCAAGAGCATCTTTGGAATCATATTTCTTGCATCACAACGACAGTACTATTATTTAGAGCCAAGTCCTGCATTCCTGGCATCAGCTCTTGCTTTGGAGACTCATGAAATCACCCTTTTGTTGGATGATTTCGTGTCCCTTGTGGCTCTACCTCGACATCCTGCCCAACATATCCGATTATTTCATGCAAGTCTCCTTGACTTTCTTCGCGACCAAGAGCGGTCTGGTGCATTTACTCTCGATTTGCCTGTGGCCCATGAAGCAGTTGCTACATACTTCTCAAGGCTTTTGAATGAGGATCACTTCTTTGGTGGGCATTTTTCTATCTGCATGTAGATAAACTTATTGAAACACGGCGATAGACGCTGTCACCATTTATCGTCGTTTGCTTTTGCATTTCAAAGAAGCCAGGCCGTCAAATCATCTGCAGGAATATCTATTATCGTCAGGAATTCTGATTGAAAGATTCATTCATATCATAAAGAAGTCACCGGCCTCGACAGTTGTCAAGATGGCATCTGTTTTTCATAGGTTTTTTGACATTCTTTTAACAAAGGTAGGAATCAGTACCAAATATCCTGTGTTATGCGTGACATTTCTTCATCAGGGCTTGACAATGAAAAATGGAGAAGATCTTCACTTTATGTATGCAATGCAGATTTCGGAACGCTTGGCAAGAATTGTACAAATGTGGGACCCATCATTTGAATATGGTGCACTTGGTAACCCTTTTGTTGTGAGACAACTTTCAAATCATCTACGAATTTGAGGTCATTTTACTTTGAAGATATCTCCTGCATATGCAGCTAAATACTGTGTCTACAAAATATTGGAATGTATCTCAAAACATCGTGGATACTGCTCAGTAGAGGTGTTGCGAGATATGGTCTATTCTTATACAGGTCACAAGGACGATACAGATTTTTTGAAGTATCATATAGTGATTTTGTTTCCTCAACTTCCTGCAGAAGCAATCGAGTCCTGCACTCACATCAGGAAAGTGGGATATTACTTAAATGTACTTATGTTGACTTGAATTTCCTTAAATCTCTTAAGTCCTCTGAA
>QDKV01004855.1_pt1 | contig 16751 bp, 15 predicted proteins | sample 1861101 | NCBI WGS metagenome assembly QDKV01 (sample SAMN04275158, study PRJNA302643) | Fungus metagenome, whole genome shotgun sequencing project. | isolation source: fruitbody | host: Mallocybe terrigena | place: Sweden | collected 2013 | reverse complement strand
TTGTGATCAGAGATATAGTTCCCGGGATTCTCCTCACGACACTGACCACAACTCTCACGGAATTCAGGCCCTGAACACCTCACGATTGGTGTACGCTTGGCCTGTTGGTCTTACACGCCACATCGAGTCCTCCGAGCTCCTTGAGACTTTCAAAGGATTGAGTCCTAAAGGATCTAAAGGATTAGGCGGGGTCATTCCACGTGCATCTCTGATTTATTCTAAAAAGTGGCTGCCCCTTGATCTTTCTCAAAAATGGCTTACTATCTATGATCTCTGTCGTAAAATGGATCAAGGTATCTCGAGGAAGTTTGAGTTGGTCTTTTCGTTCTCTGCATTGGCTTATGCCATGCCATGCCTATTGGACACCATCCGCATCTTACTGGCCTTTGCCACTTTGCACACATCCTTATCGATTGATCCACCCACACATTCACTCTATAACCTGGCGGATGGGTTTGACCCCCTTCTGTCACGGGTGCGTCGTATCATCATTTCCAAAATAAACGATCCTGCCGACTATCGCTCCCACGAGAATACTTCTTGTGAAATCAATGATGCAGTAGATGATGCAGCAGACAAATTGATGAAACAGTGGTGCTGTACCTCCCCACAATCCCCTTTCTGTCGAAGCAACTCACACTGGTTTGACGCTGAGAGCATCATGAGTGATGTCACAAAATACTTTGCAAGTTGTTCTCGCAATAGAGACCTTCGCTCATTTGCTTCTCGAGTCACAACAGTTCTGCAGGCAAACTTGGCCCTTCCATTGGTAGATGTACATATTTCTAGGTTCCACTTTGTTCCTCAATTTGACATCAGTCATACTCAACATGACTCCCCATTAACATTGGAAAACCTTCTTTCCACTCGTACAAACTCTGCCCCAGTTCATGAGTTTGGAACAGGGGCCCCTGCCAATCCCCTGAGACAGCCTGGCCAACCAATTGACACCAGCAATTTACAGGATCTCATATCCCAATTTAAGTGCCATAGCCGATCCGTGCTCACTCAGCAGTATTCCGAGCGTCTCGAAAAAAGTCGAGAAGAATTGCATGGCCAGCAGACATTGACCTTGCTTGAGCTTTTACCTCCCATCGGTGCATGTCTTGCATATCGGGACCAGTGCCAGAGTCGCTTGTGTGATGTTTTGTTTGCGATCCGTTGTTCTTTGGAGCCTTCAACTACTACGCAATGCATCCTTGCAAATGCAGGATTGTGGCCACGCATTCATGCCCGTGCGGTGTTGCATCCCCTGGCATCTGTATCTAACATCCCTGTCACTCAGGAATGGACCAGGAGTTTAACCGCCTTCGCCAAGGCCTTCATTGAGTACCAGTTTTCCCAGCGCTTAATGGCATATGCTCTTCGGTCGGAAACCGACAACTTCTTTAAAGAGCTTGACAATGCAGCATCCAATTGGTCGGATGAAAGAGGAAATGCTGACTGGCTACTGATACAGGTAAGAATGAACTCTCACTGGCATACTGAGCTTAGATTCCTAATTTGTTGACTATTTTCAGATCCAAGGAAACTTTATTACCCGTGCCCTCCAGTCTCATGTTGCAAGAGAAATGATAACACCCTCCTGCAACACGGCTCTCCAGCTTAACATGGGCGAGGGAAAGTCTAGTGTCATTGTGCCTCTTGTGGCAGTGGCTCTGGCCGACTCGCACAAGCTTGTTCGAATCATTGTTTTAGAATCCCTTGCAGGTCAAATGTTCCAACTGCTCGTCGAGCGCATCTCTGGCCTTGCCAATCGTCGAATCTTTTATCTTCCATTCTCCCGTGACGTAAAAATGGACGTGCAACAGATCCAGCATATTCGCAGTCTATTCGAGGAGTGTGCTCGCGTTCGGGGTGTCTTGGTGGTGCAACCAAAGCATATCCTTTCTTTCCAATTGATGGTAATTGACCGCTTGTTATCCTCGGGCTCTCGCCTCAACCAAGTCGCACAGGAGTTGCAGGAGGTGCAGACATGGCTGACTTCCACTTCGCGAGACATCCTTGACGAGAGTGACGAACTTCTCCATGTTCGGTACCAGCTCATCTACACGATGGATGAACAGCAGCCACTCGACAATGGCCCAGATCGCTGGACTATTACGCAAAATGTATTCGACCTCGTACGCCGCCATGCGAAGAAGCTTCATGAGAAGTATCCTAAGGAAGTTGAACTCCTCGAGCAGCATAGGGTGGAGATTCTTGAAGGGGACTTCTCTCATATTCGTCTTCTTGGAACCTCTGCTGCTCAGGAACTCGTTTCCCGAATTGCTGAAGATGTCTTGAATGGAAGGCTCGAGAACTTGACTTTTGCTGGCCTCAGTGCCCAGGTTCCTCTCCGTAATGCAGTCCTGCGCTTTATTAAGAAATATCGTGTCGACGATCAAACATACGCCAAAGTGAAGGATTTCTACGGCGGATCCTGTCTCTGGAAAGGCCTTTTGTTACTTCGTGGTCTCCTTGCGCATGGTATCTTGATTTATGTGCTTCGCCAACAACGTTGGCGAGTGGACTACGGCCTTGACTCGAAACGTTCACTGCTCGCTGTACCCTACAGAGCTAAGGTATTTCTTTAACCTTTGACATATCCACGGTTGATAACAATGTATTCTACAGGATGTCCCCAGCTTGCGGAGCGACTTCGGTCACCCAGACGTGGCTGTTTGCCTAACGTGTTTAAGCTATTACTATGGGGGGCTCACTCCCTCCCAAGTGCGAGAATGCTTTGACCTTCTCTTCAAGCTAGACAATCCAACTCTAGAGTACGAGAATTGGGTCAAACAGGGAGGAAAAGACATCCCCGTGTCATTTCGCCAGCTCATTGGGGTGAACACGAAGGACGAGCAGACATTCACACATAAGGTTGTTCCTATCTTTCAGTATAACCAAGCCACAATCAACTTCTTCCTGTCACAAGTTGTTTTCCCCAAGGAAGCCAAAGAGTTTCTTTTCAAATTGGGCACGTCTGGATGGGATTTGGCAAAATGCAAGGCTAACTTTACTACCGGCTTCAGTGGAACAAATGACAACTTTTATCTGCTACCCACGTCGATCAGTCAGAGCGACCCGGTCAATCAACTTCGAATGAACGCTCAAGTTCTTGGGTATCTCCTTCAACCCGAGAATGACAGGTACATCTGTACCCAGCGCAGCGGCACGGACGGACAACCATGCTCAGTGACGGAGTTTTTAGGGTTACTGGTTCGTGAGCAGAAGGAACTTAGAGTTCTGCTTGATGTCGGTGCCCAAGTACGTTTGTACTGTTCTGAATTAAACAATATACTAATTGTAATGTTAGATGCTAGAAATGACGAACAAGCAGTTGGTTGAGCACTGGTTATCGTTAAGGCAGCCTGAGGACGTTGCAGCAGGCGTGTTCTTCGACGTGGATAAGTTGTCGGTTCTCACTCGGGATGGTGTGGTCGAGCCGCTCTATTCATCACCCTTCTCCCAACGGCTCCATGAATGCATTATCTATCTTGACGATGCACATACAAGGGGAACCGACCTTAAACTTCCTCTGAATTTTCGGGCTATGGTAACCCTGGGTCCGAAAGTAACAAAAGACAGACTGGTTCAAGGTATGTTGCTGGTTCAGCACTACTGTCAAACCATTGACGCAGTGAAAACATCTAGGCTGCATGCGGATGCGGAAGCTCGGTCAAGGCCAATCCGTTGTCTTTTGTGCTCCTCCAGACATTGACAGACGCATACGAGAGGCCGAAAGAATCGCCGATCTAGACCCAGTAAAGGTCGTTGACGTTCTCAGCTGGGTGATGTCCAATACGTGTACCGACATTGAACACCATATACCCCACTGGGTCCAGCAGGGCATTGACTATCACAACAGACAAACAGCAGATCGCGCATTTCTTGCCTCTGGAGCGGACGCCAAAATTCTGCAAAACGCTTGGCTTCAACCCGCAGCACGATCCCTAGACGAAATGTACGGTCTCTCGACCAATTGCTCCTTCAACACAGTCAAGGACATTCCAGCCATGCACGAGCGCCTATCTACGCTCGGGGTTACGACGGTGCGTGATGTCCGAATGGAGGAGGAGCAGGAAAGGGAGATCAGTCATGAAATCGAGCAGGAACAACAAATAGAGAGACCTCCAAAGGTCCCGCCTGCTGTGCATCACCTTGATAAGGAAGTTCGCCGCTTTGTCGAACAGGGGACCATCTGCACCAAGTCCAACAGATTTTTCCCTCTCATGACCCCTCTTCGTTCTGAATTTGACGCCCTCGGCTCTCAGAACCCATGGTCGAGACAATGTCAAGTTCTGTGTACTCGAGACTTTATGACCACGACCAAAGGTGGAAAGGAGAAATCTGATGTCACCAGCTATCTCCGCCCGGTCAACTGGATTGTCTCCCATACGCTTCAGGATGGAAGTTCGATTTTCGTCGTGATGAGTCCGTACGAGGTCAACCTTCTTCTTCAGGACATTCGCGCAAGCAAATACGTCCGTTTGCATATGTATGCGCCTCGTACCACTCAGGCCATGAAACCACTTGACGACCTCACTTTCTACTGCATCCCGCCATTACCTTCTGGATACGTGTCCCCCTCCCTTGATGTCCGGTGTCAGATCAATATCTGGGCTGGACAACTCTACTTGGACAGATATGAGACGTACCTCCACTTGTGTCTGCTGTTGGGCGTCTCCTCCAGTGAAGAAGCGGGATACAGTTCAGTGGAGAGTGATCGATTTGTTCCTAAAAGAGGGCGGATTAGAGAGATGGTCAATGTATGCCTTTTTGATAAGAGTCCGTTGACTCTGCTGAAGACGCTTTTTGGGTTGAGGAGGAAAGGCATGAGCTATCAGCAGACGCACACGGGTAAGATTCTGCACGCTCGCCTGCTTTCACGAGAAGACTTTGAGAGTGTTTTGGAGTAGAGTTTTACAATCTCAGTCCCTAACTGTTTTGGATAGTTATAGTATACGTCCTAGAAGTTTGAATGTATGATCTATTCCCTTCTGCTCGTGAACATGCCACACCTAGAGTCTTTGACGATAAATGGCTACTCTCGACGACTGCCAACCACGTTCCGTGACTGTTCCAATGGATAGGAAAGATCAGGGAAAGATCAGCCAAGAGATGAACAAAGATTTTGCACTTGCTGGGATTCGGATAAAAGCAGAAAAACTGGATTTCGAGATATACAAGTTGGCCGGGCGGAACAGGCATTTACAATAAGCGATTGTTTTTTTTTTACACCAGATTTGAAGGATAAGCAAACTCTTCCAATCCAACAAAATTCTCCTTGATGCTTCTCGCACTCACAAACCTATAGAAAATACTCATACTGCCCGCCTTATCATTCGTCCCACTCGCTCTCGCACCCCCAAATGGCTGCTGCCCAACCACAGCACCCGTGCATTTTTCATTGTAATAGATATTCCCAGCAGCATTCCTCAGCCGGTTCGAAGCCACGATCAGCACCTTTCTCTCACGAGCAAAGATGGACCCCGTCAGAGCGTACTCGGTCGTGCTGTCGATTAGCTCGAGCGTCTGGTCGAGGTGGGCGTCGTCGTAGACGTAGACGGTCACTACGGGTCCAAAGATTTCTTCGCGCATTGTGATGGACTTGGGATCTTGAGTGAGGATGACGGTGGGTTGGATGAAGAACCCTTGAGAATCGTCGCCCGAGCCGCCGGTTAAAATCTCACCCCCTGCTTCTCTTGCTTTGGTGATGTAGCCTAGGATTTTGTCGTATGCTGCTCGGCCGCTAAAGTTCGTGTTGTTAGCACTTTTTATCTGAAAATTTCAGGGGCGGGGGGGGAAGAAAAGTGCGTACATGACAGGACCCATAAAGTTGCTCCAATCCTGAGGCGGACCAACTTTAATTTTAGCAATTTCTTCTAAAAACTGGTCTTTAAAACCTCCATTCCAAAGCGAAGAAGACACGTAGAGCCGTGATAAGGCCGAGCATTTTTGACCTGAGAAAAAAGAAAGATGAAAAATAAAAAAAAAAGGGAGTGAGAATTGGATATGGAAAAAAAAAGGAAAAACATGTTATTCACCCTGATACTCAAACCCGGCCCGGACACTCTGCACCACCGCATTCCTCACCTCCGCACTCTTATGCACCAAATGAAAGTTTTTACCCCCCGTCTCACCCACAATCCTCGGGTATCCCTTGTACCTCTCCAAATTACCCGCGATATCCCTCCACAGACTTTTGAATACGACTGTGCTGCCTGTGAAATGCAGCGCGGCGAACAGGCGGTGGTTGATGGCTTGGGAGACAACGGCAGGTGCGGGACCGGGTACGAATTGGATGACGCCAGGGGGAACGCCAGCTTCGGTGAGGATTTGATGAATGAGGTAGTTGGAGTAGGTTGCTGCTGGGGAAGGTTTCCAGAGGACGACATTGCCGACTAGTGCAGGTACTATATATATATATATAAGTTTTGGTGCCAATCAATTTAGAGGGCCTTTTAGAAAAAATTACCTCCAGGAAGGTTTCCGCCAATAGCTGTAAAATTAAAGGGAGAAACCGCCAACACGAACCCTTCCAGTGCACGATATTCAACACGACTAGAGAAAAAAAATTCGACGAGACGATGCTATTAGACGTGACATCTCTTTTGAGGAGAGGGGGGGTGTGGCTCACTTCCAAACTCCGGCACTATTCTTTGGAGGCTGCTGCGCATACAACTCCTCTACAAACTTGACTCCAAACCTGAAGAAATCGATCAGCTAAAAACAAAAAGGTTTAGACATGACAAGACTCGGGAGAAGGGACGTAACGCTTTACCTCGGCAGCTGCATCAATCTCACCCTGCCACACATTCTTTCCCTGGCCCAAAATAGTAGCCGCCAAAAGCCTGTACCGATACTTGTCGCTGCTCAAGAGATCCGCCGCCTTGAGGAAGATGGCCGCCCGGTCGTTCCAGGGTAACGACTCCCACTCCTCTTTAGCAGCGAGCGCACCGTCGATGGCGTTTGCCACCGTCGCTTGGTCGGCTTGGTGGTATGTGCACAGATGCTGGGCGTGGGCGTGCGGAAGGGGTTGCGTTGCGAGGTTTCCGGTTTTTACCTTGGGGGCGGGGTAAGATTACATTTGTGAGAGGGAAAGAGGACGTACGGGCTCGCCGTTGATGATGCAAGGAACTTCAAACGGTAGCTCTCGCTCCATCTGACCGATTGCTGCTTGCAGAAGCTTTCGCTCTGTCGACCCAGGCGCATAAGATTTCTAAATAAATAAATAAAATCGCCTGAAAAAAGACATCCATATTCATACCATGGGTTCATTGTCGATAGCTGGGACCTTGAAAGTGGCAAGTTGAGGGGTTGTCATCGTTGGTTAAACTGCCTGGCAATGATGGTTGGGTAAGGGAGAACTCGGAGACGATGAAGTCAAATTTAACGGTGCGGAACTTCGGAACTTAATAGAATTGACCGAAATATATAAGAGGAGTCCAAACGATAATATCAATAATGATACAGTATATAATACCTGGGGTATGATCAAATCGTTGTCGGTACTAGCTTATCAATCCGACCCTTGAGCTCCATCAGGAATGTCCACGAATGCAGCACGCTCTCCGTACAACCAGCACAGCCAGTTCTTCTCGCAACCTCAAAGAGATAATCCACCCCAAAAATTCTATCCGTCATCGCAAAGTTCTTTGTCCCCAGCCCCTCTTTTGCACTCCCAACCCACTCTTTCCACCATTTCGGAGGGGAGTTCATGGTGAACACGGAACCGTTACATTGCATGCATTTGATGTCGTCTGGAATGACCAAGAGGGCACGAGCTGCCTTGGCACGTCTCCGGTGGAGGACTAGAAGTTGATAAAAGTCGTATGCGGATATGTATCTGAGTGAGGGGTGAAGATTAAGTTCGTCATTATTTCCATACTCGTCACCCAGGATATCAACATTGAGCGTCCACCTTGAAGCAACAGTCGCTTCCTCATCCAGATCAAACCGACGTGCAATGGCATACACACGGATAGGATCCATACCCAGGAAGCTAGACGAAATCAGCCTAGCGCGGAGAGCGTCAATGGCAGGTACGAGCTCGTATTTAGTTGCCACAGCTAACAGAGCTGTCAGTTCGTCCAAGGACGAGATGGGGGGATGGTGGATGGGATGATAGTATACGAAACGCAGCAGCTGGTCGAGGATGTGAGCCGGATCTGGTAACGGAACTGTGGGAAGGCCCTTTCCGTGCGATAAGGAACGAGGCAAGGTTCCAGGTTCATCTGGCTGCGATGGTGGCTGTTGAAGAGAAAAGAGGGTTTCAAAAAATGGCGAAGCCTCTGAGAGAATCTTCTTGTGCACATGGAATTTGGAAACGATGCCGTCCTCTGCGGTTGTGAGAAGAATAACATCGGCGTTGGACGCGCTGAAGTTGTGTGAGGTGAACACTCTCATCGAAAGCCCTGGCGCCTTTGTGTGTGTATCGAAGCCTTCTTTTATGGTGCACAGCACAAAGTGAAACGTTGATCCTGAATCTGGGCGCTTCGAACTGTGCTCACAATGATTACACAGCATGCCAGGTAAGCGTTATCCACTAAGCGGCTGACCAGAGGAGATTCCAACCAGCCAATTCAGGTTAGCCTTGCAAAGGCATAAGTATAGCACAGGGTAGATAACTGAACTGTACGAGAACTGGATCATCAGCTGTAGTACTGCCGCAGGAGGATGGCGGCAATTACCATTTATGGAAATTCATTAGACGCTGGTATTACACCTTATTAAATTTGGGTGCTGTGCTTCAGAGTGTGATTGTATCGACCTTCGAGCGCCACAAACCACAAAACGCTAATTTCGACGCGCGACGTTTATAACGTACTCTTTTAGAACACAGATCATCGAGTGCTGCAGGCCCGGGGACGGATACGAGATTCTCCCGTTCTTTTCTTAAGCTATACTAGTACTTGAGTCGCGATTTAGTCAGAAATTGACTATCAAGCTTCGACAATCACGATTCAGAGCACATGCCTGATCTATTTCCAACTGAGACCAAATGTGGATCTGATAAATTGAATTGTATCGTTCTCGTTCTTTACTCAGTAATTGGTTTGGGAATACAGTTGCGGACAAGCAAAATCGACAAATCGGGTATCCCGAGAACACGAATTATTTGGAGAAAACCGGTGGTAGATTTGCACTCAGATAACTAAATAGAGCATTTCTAGATAGTTTTTATAAGATTCCCACGAGTTTTTAGGTGCGCCAAAATTTTTTGGACGAAAATTTGCCACCATGTGGTATATAATATATGAAATCCAATCTGTGTCGTTTGGATCATTATCAATTTCACAAGATAAGGCCTTTTTTTGCCCAATTCTTTACTCGTCAATCCCTTCCACTCATCATCAGATTCAAATTTGGAATCCAAGTCACCTTCCTGCTCACTACTAGCCAGGTCTTTCATGTCTTGTTGATGCTGGCCATAGCCGGTGACCTTCCTCTCCATTGTTGGAATCCTGATCACGGTCAGCATTTTGTTCAGCAGATTCAGGAATTGGTGTGAGTGGAATACTGGCAGGCTGATTTCTCAACCCAGAAATGTTTCTTTTCTTCTTGGGTGGGCGGCCCCTAGTCATGTTTTGAAAAATTTTGATGAGAGAATGGCTCGTTAGAATATTGAAATTATTTTTGTGATCTGATAGCATTTACGGAAAGCATTCTAAAAATGAATTTTTTGAGAATTTACCCATTTTTTTGGTCGCACGCCAAATTTTCGGGCATAATTTTTGTCAATTTGGAAATTCTGCTCGTGCAAATCATTGAGTTGGGTTCAATCCTGTATATTTCAATGGTTTTTAAGATGTCTGGGTATATGTGACACTCTCCATAAATGGACAAATAAATTTGTCGATTTTGCTTGTCCGCAACTGTAAATAATATGCGAAAGGTGGCTCTATTTTTAGTGGTCTGGTGACATCATCCGATGCGACGTCATATGCGCAGTCACCGGTCACCAAATGCGCACTTCTGAAAAACACGACAGAACCCAATTTTTGATTAGCTTGGTGCAAGGGTGAGAAATCACACACTTAAAGGTGCTATTTTACCTTTGATGAAAAAAATTCGAAAATTGGGTTCTGCCACAAGCTTTAGAATTATTTTACATTGATATCTTGCTAAGAAACCTTGTGCTGAAATGTGCTTGTTGAGGCAGAGTTTTTAAATCATTTCTAATACATCAATTTGGCAGGGAAATAAGATTTAAATTTTTCCATAGTAGTCACCATGTATTCTCTCCTATATACACTATTATATTAGTTGTCAGAGTGTTGAATGAAGTAAGTGATTATGAGCATGGGAGAAAAGAGGACCCCCGGTAATAGCAGGGACACCCTAATACCAATCCGGACAAAATTTGACGATTTTTTCAAAACAGCTAGATCAAAATCCGGACAAAACTATGAGGGGCTGCATTGGACAAAAATAAATCTCTGACTATTTTCTTGAAAATCTATGGAAGTCGGACAAAAAGTAGAATTTCTGAGAAATCTCCTGTAATTCAGCAAAATCTTTAAATCCGCAAAATTCTTAAACCCAGCAAAATTCTTAAATCTGGCAAAACTCTTAAATCTGGCAAAACTCTTAAATCTGGCAAAACTCTTAAATCTGGCAAAACTCTAAAATCCTTCAAATTTAAAATGTGCTCACTCCTTTTTGTCACGTGTCGCACTGGATATTCAAGTGAGCTACCCCAAAAACTGCAGCAAAGCACCTCACGTTATAATTCAAATTATATAAATCATGATTAATCTGTGTTGTAGTTCCAAAATAATTTATTTAATGAATACAGCATAACAATGTACAATTATCTATCAGGCTGGTCATGTGACACTATATACAATTTAAAGTAGGATGTCCGAGTTTATGGTCAGTAGGAACTTCTATCAATTCATATACCTTGTAGATGTTGAGAGTTCAGTTCATCCCTTTGACAATGTTGATGTCACTCGCACAAGTTCAATTAGCAATGAATCAGCATAAGGGGACGTGTTCGTAGCAGAGAGCACAGATAAGTATACAGCAAACAAATCTATCAGAACAACTTAAGCATTTGTAAGTATGAAAGTGTAGAGGTGAGTGTTAAAGCATGAGACGAAAAGTGAAAAAGCAGGAGTAAAAAATTAGCCATTGAAACTATCATTACCACCAATATTCATAATGGCAGTGTGCATCATCCAGTCGAACTCTGTATCAACTCCTAGAATAACATTACTATCATCCACCGCTTTACAAAAAGCATCATTGACAAAAAGGTCAAGCTGATAAAGACATGCATGAGCATAAGGGGGAACAAGATCCAAGGCAATCTATTTTGACCGTCAGAAAGAACAAAAAATTATATGAATGGACCATCTTACATTGCAGTATAAGTCAGTAGGAATTGCATCTTTCAATATAATCTATGAGTTGAATGGTTAGTTGTTGCTTTGTGGGAACAACAATCTCTTCACCGTAAACATTCTGTGAGCATCAACTGGTAACATTGATAATCCACTTGTAATTTTGACAAATCTTCTCGCGCGATAAGCGGGGTCAAGATTGTCACTCTGGACAGTTTGTTCGTCAATCAGACCATGAACACGGGTCGGAAAAGGGTGTCCCCGCCCTAGTAGATATCGTTCAACCGCCAGTTTAACCTTTTCAAGCAGGCCAGTCAAACTTTGCCGTACTTCGGGAGCCGGAGTTGATGGATGGACACTATATTCCACGCGGTCAAGAACTTGGAAAGGACTTGTGATCCGTCGCTTGTATGAGTTCGCCAGAATGTATTTTGATGATGATTCAATGGCCTAACGAATTCTTTAGCAACCAGACAGAGTATTCAATGGAAAATAACATACACGAGCAAAGGAAGGAATGTCTGGTGAAAGAAAGAGGTTGATACCATTAGAAAATGCTTTAAACTCTAATGAATCTTGAAGTACACGTTCCGAGGCTCCAAGAAGAGTGTTGATATAAAGGGACCGTACAATGCGATCCCTGTTAGCAGGCCGACTATGCAAGACGTCTGCTGAAAACTATTATGCAAATAGAATAAGCGTCACAGTCAAAAAAAAAACAAGAAAAAAACAATCTCATACTCGACAATGTGATAATCTTGATTCAAAATGCCATCGCAACGATCTAATGTTCGGAATGGGAACTTCACCGTCTAAAGGCACCAAGCGGAGCGTTTCAGCCACCTGTTCGTGAACCGAAGCAACCCAGTCGGAGTCAATGATGGAGTCAATTCCACCAATAGTAGCTTGGATAAGTGATGGAGAGACGGGGTCGGGGCCAAGATGAGCTTTGATCATGAAAATTGCGCAAAGTGCACCGAAGGCAAATATATCATCAAGAGTATCTTCACTGGCAAAATCGGGAGAAATTTTGAGGGTTACGAAGCCATCCTCATTTCCTAGATCAACAACAATCCCACGTTCTGGTGTGAGATATTCCTGAATTGCCGCCATGAGAACTTCTCGCATTACGCCAGTGCCAACAATATCTTGTCGATTATTCAGACCTCTATTCAGAGATTACATATCAGTAAACACATCACGAAGTTTCAGGAAAATTGAACCTACGCATCAAAAAGCCATGTACGATACAATAAAACATTTGAAAGCAATAAAATTTGACCCTCGCCACCTCTCACTTGGGTTGAAGGATGAAATCTTGCCTGAGGATTCTGGCGAGAACTCTTAATAGCTGAAATAAGTGCATGTGCGGCTTCTTCAACCGTGTGCCCAGACACCCGGAAGCAATCGTCTATAGTGGAAGGATCTCTCTGCAAATACTGTTCGAAATCGTTGAAATCGGTAAAATTGGGTGGAGAATCAGAAACATATGAGTGGGTAAAAAGAGCGGGGTGTTCAGGCATGGCAAACGGAGGTAGGGGTACTGTTGGAGTGGTGGGCTGAACAATAGGAAGCAATGATGGGGTTTGGTCCATGGCATCTACATCAATGATGAGAGGCAGGGGCGTGGTTGTCAACTCGACAGGTTGTGCGGAGCCTGATGGGCGACTGCAAGATCTCAACACCTGCAGAGGACCTGGGTCAATAGCTGGACTAGAAGGTGGTGTTATCGATACATTTCTATCCATATCGGCGGGCAGTAACTCAGCTCCTGGGCAGCTAGTACGGCAGCGGTATGGATAATCAGCATTCCACTCCCGAAGGCGTCGCTGTTCTGAAACACCTGTTCGAGCTAAATATTCCACCTTTGCTAAGCCAGCAATGATGAAATCACTATAACATGGATGTATCTCATCATGATTGTCATTAACCGGCCCAGTCAATTGGCGTCCGCCTTTCGGACCTAGAACATAATTTAACCTGGAATCAAAATTGAAATGTATAAAAACTCACAAATAAAAAACAGTCCATGAATAGAGCTATCCGTTGGGTGCTTGACAGTCTTTCTTGTGAAATGCGATGAAAAATTGTGATACGTGAAGGACGAGAAAGTGACAGTATGATCAACAGAGAGCGACGGTGTCCCTCGGGCAGAGGCATTACCAATCCTGATGATGCGAAACGGCAGCTGAGAAAATAGTAGCCGAAGGTCACGGTTGGGTTCATCTTCACCAAGCGACAAAGTTATCTCCGTGTCTGGTATGGTGGGGAATTGAAATGGCCCAGTGTTGACCATTGAATTAAAGTGGTCCAAAACTTGTGAAAGAAGGGATTCCTCTGCACACTTGCACTTAAGTTCGACCGTTGAAGCGAGTCCGTGACCCTTCAGATATTTTAAATACTGATCCAATAATTCTCCAGTCGGAATATGTGAAGGGCCCGGGAATCCATGACGGTCCTGTGCGCGAGCATTTGGGTTTATCTATACAAAGATTGAGTTTCTGGAACTCCAAGAACTTGAAAAATAAAAGCCTTACATCCCGCGGTATGAGAATGACCATAATATTCAGAGAAAGCTTGCGCGTTCTCTGAACTAAAGATGTTCCCTGATTACTTCGGCGACCTGAACGCCGGCTCCCAATATTGGAGCTACTTGGTTGACCTAGTGGAACTCCAAATACAGGTTCTGGAGCAGCTTGAGCAAGCATCGACGAATAGGGAACTACAGATCGCATCTGGGGCGGTTGCATAGCCCGAGGTAGGATTTGGACAGGGGTTCCAAGTTGCATACCGAAAGGTGGTGGTGCAGCAGTAGCTGACACTTGCATACTTGGTTGAGGGATACGAAGGAGCGGGGTTGGAAGAACATTTTGCGAAGCACTCGGTTGGTTAAACATGCTTAGCGGTTGAGGAATAGTATGCGCCAAGATTGGAAGGACATTCTGCGAAGCGTTCGGCTGGTTAAATGTTGGAACCTGTGATCCGGATACCAATGTCTGCCCTGCGCTACAAGTCAAATACCATCAGCCTCGTGGACTACCAAAGGTCGAATAAAACAGCTACACACGGCAGATGCTCACTATATCGTCCACCACAAATGCACTGTTGGTGGAAGGTTTCAATCTGTGAGAGTAATAAACCCATGATGATTCCAAAATGATCTAAACGACCTACCGGTCCTCCTCCGACCGTTTGAAATTCTACACATGTTGAACCTGGCTGATTAAGCCCACCTCGAGGTCGAAATTGTTGTCGGTTGCGATGATCTGAACGGGTATGTCCACAAAAACACAAGTCCTTTGGCATAATCAGAATCCTGGGTCGAAAAAAAAAGAGGAACTTACTTCGCCTTCTCTTTCTGTCTCGAAAAAGGCACAGGTCGGATTAATACAGATTATACACCTTTGTTCACTAGATGCCATGGTCAGAAGGAAAGCCAGAAAAAAAGAGGGAGTTGGAACTCAACGAAGTGCATAATATAAAGTGCACCTGCCAGCTCGTCACCTTCTCTGCCAATCTTGTTCTCTGTCAATCTTGTCTTATGGATAGATGTAGGATTAGCGTCAACGTTGATTAATGAACAGTTTGTGACGATCTTCACTGTCAATTTCGGTGCTGTTGTCTTCATCTTTCCTGGACAACTTGACAAAGTCAGTACAGATTTCAAACCAACCAAAAAAGGAAAAGAGTGCAGGACACTGCAACTCAAACATACCACATACGAAACAGCTATCGTGACCGCGAAGTCTGAGCATTGACGTTGAGAGGTCCAACTTGACAGCTTTGGATCAACAATCAACCTATTAGTAGGGCTTTATTTATTCACGTGCACTGCCCAGTGCCGAAACGGAAATGAATTCTACAAAGTTCTCCTAGGAGTTTATCCGGTGGAGATGAAGATTGAAAAGTTTTGTGCTCTATAATGAGTATCAGAACATCGGAATTTAAACATCATTTGATTTCCTCTATCTCCCTTGGGAACGAGCCGAGCCTTCGATTATCCAAGGCTCATTCCATGTCCCTCGACTCAGCCCTAGCAACTACCGATAAGCAAACCGAGCCCCAGGACATAAGCGCGGATGCCCAAGTTTGAAGGACCCAGACGGCCGCGGGGACGACCGAAAGGATCGGGCTCATGGCAGCATTCGCTTCAGGATGCAAACGGCATCGAATCAAAGAAGCGTCAGGGACAACCGCTGAAGGAGAAGAACACGGGCGGTGTTGTCGTTGACTTCAACATTGTACAAGGGAGGGCTCCCGTGAAGAAAGAACCCAAACGGTGTCAGACGCATTTCTTGTTTGGACACAAATACGTCCAAATACACTGAGTTACCAAAATATTACATTCCACCTTATAGTCAAACCAATACACGACGCACACGTATTATTGACTACACGCACCCTTTCTAAAACCATGTTCACCATAATCCTTCTCATTATCGCCTTCACTCTTGGCTACATTTACGCCAACGCGACACGTAACGACACATCACGAACTTCACGAACTTTACGAACCATTACGACCACCTCACGAACTATTACGACCACTGCAAAAACGTACACTGAATCATCCATGCAGACGCCGAAACTCACATACTGCTATACTTGTCGTATGGATCGCACCGTTCTTGCCACGCACAAGTGTGTTTCACACAAATATAACTCTCCCCCACCACCAAATGTCTCTACCTACCGCGATCGCACGTACACTCTCAAAGAACTCCAGTACCCTGCACAAATAGGGGATATTTTATTGAAACTGCGATATAATCAACGTGTAGGATATGTAAACTCAGCCGGATTGCAATTGATAGAGAACAATGGAATCTTGGCGGATTGGGGAAGGTCAAAGGGAATAAATGGTACCACTGATAAAGTCATAGGAGAAACAGTAGAGGCCGCCTTTTCGCAAGATCTAGCCTTGCTAGATGAATATTTGGATAATAGAGGTGTACCACCACTTACGTCTAACTCTGTTAAATTGCCTCACTTATGACTTCTTTTCTTTTCCTACCATAAAATACCTTAAACATTGTTCTGTTATACCCAATTTTTCCTAGATTTTTCTGATTTATTTCACAATTGTAGGAATTTATCAAAGGAAAATAAGGAAAGAATTGATGAGAAAAGTGAATATAAATATTGATTATTCCACTTTTCCACGGCTAACCCTTTTTTGGCATTAATTCATCAGGATATTTCTGTTAATTCAAAATCAATAGAAGATTTTCTTTAAGCAGATCTGTCTAACTAGATGAAAAAGTACCTTAAGAAATGCTCTATCACCCTGTGAATTATTGAACCCAATATATCAACACGGCTTGCACAAATGAGGAAATGAATTATTTCTGTCAATTTTGCACTTGGTTAAATTCTGTTTGCATTGCCGGATACAGGCATAACGCACCAACCACATGT
>QDKV01004856.1_pt1 | contig 16832 bp, 17 predicted proteins | sample 1861101 | NCBI WGS metagenome assembly QDKV01 (sample SAMN04275158, study PRJNA302643) | Fungus metagenome, whole genome shotgun sequencing project. | isolation source: fruitbody | host: Mallocybe terrigena | place: Sweden | collected 2013 | reverse complement strand
TCATTGAGAGGCAATTCCAAGCCTTCAGTCTCGATTCCGAGTCCAGTAGGCATAGCACGAGCTGGGGCCATCCATACATACGGATGGGGTGTATACTTAACTTTTGACCTCACCGCCAAACTCTTCAACTCTGCGGGCAAAATATCAAACATAACCTTTCCCGACACAAATGCCGTCGTTCCCAATGGAACCTCAAGCTCATCTCCAGTTCCATCATCATACCTGCATATCTGCTTCGGACCTTGCGGAACATTGATAGTGTACAAAGTGGTCACTCTGGGAGGGTTGAGATCATACAAAGCGGCATCGATGTGCCAACGATAGAATCGGGTGATGCCTTTCGCCTCATCTTCTGGCGAAACGTGTGTCTTGTGGAAGGTGATGTGGTTGGGATGTTTCAAGCGTGCTTCAGCAAGGCCTTCGTGGTTGTATACCGTACCATTGCCGATAAGCTGGACCTGAGGCACAGAAGGGATTGTCTTAAGATCCGGATGGAGAATGGATTTCTTGGTCTCGCCAGTCTTGTTGTTTCCGTGGCCATAGCTCTCAGATTGCGGATCAAAAGCCTGCGATGCATCAGAGTTCCATGCATACAAGAGATATGAGATAGCACAAACCTTCGTGAGTGCATACTGCTGGGAAGGCGTCAGTTTGACATCTCGGAACAGAAGCGTACTATGCTGCAATCCATGTTATCGAGCATAGAGGGCAGATCTATCATTTCAAGACATACGGTATACAAAGCCGACTCAATCTCTTTGAACAACTCAGACCCGGGAGTGAGGTCAGCAGGGTTGACTCCCCTTACTTCGCGACCGAAATTCGCGAGCTTGGAGACATCGGCAGAAGCAGGGAGAGGAATAGGTACGAGTTCAATAGCCATTTCTGAGTCAAAAGTTAAGAACGACCAGATATGGAATTGTGTGTTTTCTTACATAAGCTCCGCCGATTCCATGGAATTGGTGGATTACCGTGACACAGCCCATTGTAAATCGATGTTAGCTCCTGACCACTCTTATGATGCAAGGATGTGCATTTTAATAACGTGCATGAGTAATTATTGATTTTTAGGGGAACCCAACGTCCGTTTTTAAACTTATAAAACCACAGCCACTGACGGCCTTAAAATCACCAAAGGAAAAGAGGGCTTCTCTGTGACAATATGGAATCATGTTTTAGCATTGCATGGGCATAAGCTAAGCTGGGGACAAACTTATAACATAACAAGAGTGGTGGTATGTCGTCTAGATTGTTGTCTCATAGGCGACAGGTACAATTGTTTGAGGTGCATTATCACCAACGGTGACAGTGTGGGCTGCTCGTGGGAGAAGAGGTCTGCGGCGAAGGTTTATTCTCTCTGAAAATATTGATATCAGCAGCCTGATGGTCAAAAGTCAAAAAGCAACTCACCGCCTTTCTCCTTTGCAGCAACGTGTGCATCATGGTTTGCCTTTACCCGATCCAGGAATTCCTGACGACACTTGGAATGACGCACATGCTCAATGCGAAGGTTCACTCGTTTTTCGATATAGCGATTTCCAACAACCTTGTAAACAATGACACCAACAGCCGACGGGGTCACATTGTACACAATTCCAGTGCGACTGAAAAAAAAACGATGTCCAGGAGCACAAAAGATATTTGTGAACATACGTACCCATGGTAGTATTTGTGGGGCATGCCCTTTTGTTGCGCAGCGTTTGCTTTGATATCGACGATGTCTCCTACATGGTAATTGATGAGAAATGTGGACAGTTTAACGGGACCATGTTCTGTTCAAAAACGAAAGTCAACGACATCGCTAAAGTCCAAAGAAAGGATTGGTCGCACCTTTGAACCCCCGCTTGAACATATGGCGCGTGCGAGCGCGATAACCGAATGAATGAGGCATCTTGATATCTAGATATCGTATGCGGTGAGCAGCTCAGACTTTAGTCGATAGGTCAGTGATGCGTACAAGGGGACGGATTGTTCTGCTCAACTGTGACCTTTGCGATGTGATAAGTGTTCTCGGCATCTGCCGGGTGGCTTCGAGCTGTATAGTTATGGCTGTGCAAAAAACTTGTTTCCTGCATCCAAGGTTGACCGTCCGAACGTCCACTCTTCTCTGTCAACTTTTAAGAAAAAATGCCAAGGTGAAGTTGGGGGTTTTGTCCTATATATTTTCTATAACATTGATTATTACGAGTTTAGGGCACCAAGGAATCACAGCAAGACGTAAGTTATGTTGCTAAATTAGATTTCTCTGCCTTCAAGATCCACTTCTGAGTGGAGGGTGTATGCAGTTGTGCTGACAAGCCAATGCTCCCCATTGTTACTTTCTGTAACAAACATATAGTTACAAAGTTCCCCGTCGCCCATTCGAATCAGCCCGTCTTGATGCCGAGCTGAAGGTATATTTCAAATATTTTGTTTCTTCAATCGTGACCTCACCTCAACAATAGCTTGCCGGTGAATTCGGCCTGCGCAACAAGCGCGAAATCTGGCGTATTGCTCTCATCCTCTCAAAAATCCGTCGAGCAGCTCGTGAGCTACTCAAGCTCGACGACAAGGATCCCAAGCGTCTTTTCGAAGGTAATGCCCTTATCCGTCGACTGGTCAGAATTGGTGTGCTCGATGAAAGCCGCATGCGTCTCGATTACGTGCTTGCACTTAAGATTGAAGATTTCTTGGAACGAAGGCTACAAACTCAAGTGTTCAAAAGTGGTTTGGCCAAGTCCATTCATCATGCACGTGTGCTGATCAGGCAAAGACATATTCGGTGTGTCGATTCGTCTCTCTATATTCTTATTCTTATTTTATTTGCAATTCAGTGTGGGCAAGCAAATCGTTAATGTCCCCTCCTTCGTTGTTCGTCTCGATTCTCAAAAACACATCGACTTTGCGCTTACATCTCCCTACGGTGGAAGTCGACCTGGTCGTGTCAAGCGCAAGCGTGCTGCTGCTGCTGCTAAGAAGGAGGAAGGTGCTGACGAGGATGAGGAATAAAGGCCATCTCTTTTTTTGTACTGCCGTTTACTTTATGTTATCACGATGCATGCATATCAAACTGGTACCCAAGTCGTGTGGTCCAATCTGAACTACTACGGGTGAGCTTGCTGCGACTCAATTTCGCGGCTAACCAGTCAACTGAATCCTCCAATTCCTTCTTCATGTTCTTTGACAACTGCGTCATCCGGAGGGATGGGCCATGCATGGTTGGCTTGTTTGACGGCTATTGGCTGTTGTGTTCCCACATAAGTGTTGCACGGCCAACACATCAGCTTGCTGTAGCCGATGAGTCTTGTTACCCTCGCGCTGAGAGTAGATCATTCCAAGGCGAGCAAAGCCGTTTCCAATTGTGCCGGAGGGTAGCTCGTTCGTGTCGTTTGCCTGCTTGATGCAGTCCAATCATCAATGCCTTATAGGTAGCTACGGTGTTGGAGTGACGATTTATGGGGCTCGTGGTTTGTTGTGGAATGCCACTCGTCCTTCATCTGAGTAACCAAGCATTGGAAAAGGGAAAAGTTCTGTTTGAACCAGTCGGTTCCTAGACATTGAATTCTCCTCCTGTATTATTATTGACTTCAACAAGACGTCTACCCAGAAAATCACCCAATGCATAGGAATCAACCTCCAGGCGATGAAGGTCGTGGGAACTTGACACTGCCGACCTATTGGTCAGATCCGGCAGGTGAACTCGGAGCATCTGTGAGCTGGACGCAACTCAAGGCCCTACAAGCTACGACACATTGCCAAAAATGGACTTTAACAGACGAGTACAAATTTCAATTTGAACTTTTTCGACCTCCGTACCTACCAGAAACATGCCCATAACAAGTGTGTTTCTGGTGTTCGGCTTCTTTTGCTCCCCTCCTTCTGAACACCAACGACACACCCATGGGCGGTGTTGACTAGAATTCTAAGATTAAGTCACAGTAGATCTAGAGTACCTTAAATGTACCCATGCGGGTTTTTGAACCCCCTTTTATTATCATAATACATTTCCCGGCCCGGTAATTCTCACGCCGAATTTGGATACTTTCGGCGAGGTGTTTTTTTCTGTAACCATATCTCCACTATGCATCTAATGTACACATTAGATGAGAAAGGAAACAGAGTGTATACTTTGAAAGTACGTTACTTCTCTCCACCTTTAAGCGTGGATTACTCATTTAGTTCAGAAAATCACAGATGCTGGGAGATTTACCAAGTCCGCGCATCCTGGTGTGTTGAGCGATTTGACTCGTATTGTATATTGAGATTTATGGATTTGCCAGCGCGATTTTCTCCGGACGACAAGTTCTCCCGACACCGTGTTACTATCAAGAAGCGCTACAATGTGTTGTTAACTCAATTGACCAGCAAACCTATGTGAAAAAAATTGTCGGGAAAGACACAGGGAACAACAACTTCCCTGTGTTACAGCGCAACGAGCGGAGTACCTTCATCAATAGATTTTGATTCTTATTTTCCAATTCACCATATGTAGCCTTTGTATTTTTGCAACAGTATTCATCGTGCCATTATCCATTCTGCGTTTAAAGTACACATACAACAAATAAGGAACACAATAAATCAAGCTGTCATGATCTTCATTGTACTTGGAGGAACAGGAATCGTTGATTGCAAAGAATGATTGTCGATGGAAATGCCTGGAATACCGTATTAGTGCGACAACATTCGTAAGGCAACACATACTTCGGGTTTGGTTAGAAGTCTTATAAATTCCAATAAGGCGGTGGCTAAGCTCGAACATATCATTCCTATACAAATGGATAAGAATGGAAGGGTCAATGTAGTAAAAAATCCTACCTAAGTGAGATGATGATAAATTGGGCATTCTTCGTACGATCTTTGATATAGTTGGCAACTATAGAGACATTTCTGAAGTCCAGAGCTGCGTCAATCTCGTCCATAAAGTACAGCGGAGTCGGCTAGTAACAATAATATTGTCATGAGCAATAGAAACCACTTCCGACATGATCAGCACACCTTAAAAACATGAAGTGCAAAAACCAAAGCAAGGGAACTGAGGGTCTTCTCGCCACCGGATAGATTCGAAATATTCTTCCAACTTTTCTTCGGGGGCATAACACTGAAAATAATGCCTTCTGCGAATGGATCCATACTGTCCACCAATTCAAGCTCAGCGTTTCCGCCAAGGGTAATCATCTAAAGTAGTTTAAGTAAACGATCTGCGACAAAGTGACTCGGAAAGGGATAAACGCACTTGGTACATCTCTTTCAATTTCAACGAAATGAGGTGATAACCAGCCATAAATTCCTCCAATCGCTGCTTGCTCAACCCATCATACTTTGCTTTCTGGGTATCTCGTTCAACCGTAATATTCTCTAGGTCCTGTGCCCTGTTCAGGAATTCCTGTTCACGTTGCTTGTATTCCTTCAAAACCGTCAAGTCCGGTTTCGCCTTCGCAATCTGTTCTATTGTGGAGATTAATCCTCAACTATTCGGGTGACTTTAAGATTTAAATACCTTCTAGATTGGCCACATCGGCCACGAGCTCTTCTTTTCTGAATTTTCTTAGTTCATCTTCCTCTAGGATGGGTAATTCGTTAGGGGTTTTTTCTTTCTTTTTGTGCGAAGGTTCTTCCTCTCTTGGCTCGGCCATTGCGTCGTCCACAGCTTGATCTTGGCCCGTTGCCTGCTCTTGCACTTCACCTTGTTCTGCTTGTTCCTCTTCATCGTCATCCCTATTTTATGTGAGTACAAAGCAAAAGGCAGAGTCACTGACTTACTCAATTTCTTCCAGTTTGAGCTCATCGTGGGCTTCTTCATACTGATGGATGGCATGATCAATGTCCTCCTTTTGCTTCTCAGCGTCGCCAATCGCTTGTTTGAGCTTCATCTAATTACAACCTAGTCAATCAAGAAGGTCAAATAGCATTGAGAAATCATACCTCTCTTTGTCTGAAGCCAGAAATCTGTTCTTCTTTCTCGTCGAGTTCGGTCTTGAGATTCTCTAGATCTTCCTTTGAATTCTCTGCCGCCGCCTGAGCCGCTTCCACCTTCTCTCTGAGCTGTGCAACTTCATTCCCCAACTCGCCCAACCTTTTGTCGAGTTGTTGAATTTCTGCTTCCAATTCCTCCAGGGTGGCAGAATTGCTTCCCAAAGTGCCTTCTAACCTGACGGAATCCTTTTCTGCCTTGTTTTTGGCAACTTCAGCTTTGGTGATCTCATCGTTAGCAATCCCGATGTGTACTCTGATCCCATCGACTTTCGACTTCTGAGTAAGGAGTTTCGAGCCCCCAATCTCCAAGATCTTCTTTTCGAGATCTTTGATATCTTGTTCGATACGACTGCTCTTTTCCTGCAATTCGTTGAGAGCATGCTGAGATGTTGCAATTTCTTTTTCAAGTTTGGAAATCCGTGCAAGATCTCCGGTGTTAGGCTTGTTCTGCGAGCTGCAAAGGCAATTAATGATATTGCTTTGAAAGGTGTATACAAGTTACCTCAACTCCTTAACCCGTTTTTCGGCTTCTACGAGTCTTCTCTTAGTATTTTCGATGTCCATACCAGCCTTCTGTAACGCAAGATCTATCTCAGGACCTCTAGCCGTCAGACGTTCCAGCTCCATCTCCGCCTCTCGAAACTCTGCAGTTGCTTTCTGCTGTTGTTGCGCTGCATGCTCACTATCTCTCTCATATGATTGAAGAACCTGAGGAGAAACCGAAGCAGCAGCAAACTTTGAGCTCATGGCTCCGCGAGAGGGCTGAGAACCACCACCAGACATGGCACCGCTGGTCTCAATGAGTCCTCCATCTAAAGTAACCACTCGCCATCTTCTCGTTCCCCCAAACGCAATGCGGTTTGCTTGGTCCATATCGCTGGCGACGAAGGTATTGCCCAATGCTTTGAAGAATGCAGGGAGATGTTCTACTGACTTCGGTTTCACTAAGTCAAAGAGGCGAGGAACATCTTCTGGAGTTTGAATCCGATCCATGCCAGTGACATTTAGCTTCTCCAGGACCATGAAGGAGGCTCGCCCGACATTGTTCTTCCGCAAATACTCGATGCAAGTCTGTGCCTGAGAAACTTTGTCAACGACCATATTATTGAGGGATCCACCACAGGCAGTGGAGATAGCGACGTCGTATTTGTCGGGGATTGTACCAAGGTTTCCGAGCCGTCCCTATCATCAGTGAGTGAAGAGCGAAAACACCATAAAGTCGTAACGGGCTTACATGGAATCCTTCGATCTTTCCACCCTCCTTGAGACGAGTAAGAGAATCCAGAACATTATTTCGCGATCTATATTCAGATTGGTTGGCCTTGGCTTCTTCAACCTTACTCCGGGTGGAAGTTGCCTTGCTCCGCCACTCCTGGACGCTAGCCTGAACTGTCTGCAGAAATAATCAGGTTTAACGAACATGAAACCGGCCACATCATAACGAACGTGGAATCGCTTTTTTGCTTCCTCGACTTTCTTCTGTAATTGCCCCTTCTCCGTCCGTAGATCATTTTGTTTCTCAACCTACAAAAGCGGGTAAGATATAAAGTCCTCAACTTTAGAAAAGACTTATACCTTGATCTCGCCCTCAGATTGCAATGTGGTGAGCGCTTCTTCAGCCTCCTTCACTTGCGCTTTCAGTGACTCAGCTTTCTTCGCTAAGGCATCACGCTCGCTGGTCGCGACATCAATATCGGCTTGTTTGGCATTGATCTTCGCAGTCCATGGTTGTAGCTCCTTCTGCTTTTCTTGAATTTTGTCATGGAAAATCTGGGTCTTATCTGAGTATTCGAGAATTAGATAAAGGGTTAGTCGGCAAAAAATCGGGACAAACCCTTGAGACTATCGCGAATTCCCTCAAGCACACTCTCTTCTTGCTCCAAAGACTCTTCCAGCATTTCAAGCTTCTGTTTCTCGTTCTTGATCTTCGTAGTGCAATCCTTTATAGAATTAGCAGCGTTTTTCTGAGCTGCTGTATCCTAATATCGCTGGTCAATATGTCGAAACAACAATGGAAGTGATGGAGCCTAACATCTGCGATGGTCTTCTTGAGTTTCTTTATTCTGCCATTGGTGTGCTTTCTTTTCTCTTGTAAACCGATTTCCTGCCTTTCAAACTGCGCTAAGTCTTTAACAGCAGTCGCTGCTGCTGCTTGGACTTCCTGCAAATAGAGTAAAGTGCATGTTCAGTTTACTGTGCACTACAATTTACCTCGTACGCCCTTTCTCGCTCCTCGTAGTGCTTTCTCAATAGTTCAAAATGCTCGATGTCACCTCGATTCTGTTCGGTCTCTTTTTCCAAGTCCTTCTTCAGCTTTGCCTGTATATCCGAGCAACCGTTAGTCAATGTTCCGACAAATTCACTCTGGTCGCGTACCATTTGTGTTTCCAACTTCTTCTCGTTCTCAAAGAGCTTCCACAGGTACCACTGATATTCTCTCGAGCGTGCCTTAACTAACTCGTTTTTGAGACGCAGGTAATCCTCGGCTTCCCTCTTTCTTTCTTCCAGTGCGGCTTTCTCCTTCTCAACAAGACGGAGTCGATTCAGTTTGATTTGCCGTTCTTCCTGAAGACGTTCGACTTCGACCAATGCTTCATCAATGGGTTCCTTATATTTGGATGTCCCAATTATGTCCTCCAAGTATTCTAGTAGGCCGTCTTCATGTTCTGAAGGTGCCTTCGGCTTCATCTGAGCAATAGATTCGACTTCACCCTGGACGAGAGATGGTCGACAGGCAAACGGTCGACGTCAAAAGCAAACAAACCTGAAGTATGAGAAAACGATTGTGGTCTAGATCAATCCCACGTCCTTTGAGCAAAGTCTGAACCTCAGAATAGGTGCTCGTGCGACCGTTGATCGCGTACTTGCTAGAATTGTTTTTATATGCTGTGCGAGTAACAATGAGCTGCGAGTTAGGAATAACTTTGTATGCGTCAGCGCCAGGCTTGGTATCCAATATTATTAGTGTTGATAGTCGAAAGAGGGAAACAGTGCTTACCAGGTCCAAAATTTCCCGGAAATGTATTTCCACGCTGCATTCATCAAGGTCAGGATGGTTTGCAGAGTTGTGTATAAGTTCAGAGATCTTTCCCTGTCGCATCTTGGAAGCCCGATATCCAAATACGAATAACAGCGCATCAATCGTGTTTGACTTTCCAGAACCATTGGGACCAACGATAGCGGAAAACGACTACGAAATTTAGTCAACGAGCCAACAATAAATAAAAATAACAATAACCTTATGAAAGGGGCCAATTTCTTGCCGTCCGGCGTAACTCTTGAAGTTTACAAGAGCCATCTTGTGAATAACGAGACGGGCCTTCGGAACAGACGGTTCTTCAGGAATACATTGTGACAAGGAGGGAGAGGACACAAGAGGCTCAAATAACGATTTCTCCTCCTCTTGTTCTTCTTCGTTATTCGGAACAGGCTCCTGGGTGGCCACACTTTCACTTGATGTGGGCTTAGGTTGGGCAGGTGGTGGCGGTTCGAGTTCGTCATCGAACTTGTCAGGAAGTACTGGTCGTACTACTTTATTTGATGTTTTCCTTGCAGTTGTGGACTTGGCTTTGGGACTAGGCCTCTTATCATCATCGCCTTCTAAATCTGGCGTTCTGTCTTTATCCTCGTCGTCAGCAAGTTTCCTGCTGACACTAGTACGAGCAGATGTGCGACGGTGGGTTTTCGAGGGAACTCCTTCATCGATCCCCAAGTTCTCAACTGGACGGGATACTGTTGCGCTTGCTGCGCGTCTGCCACGTTTTGGAATATCCCTACTTCCCTCGCTGTCCACCTCTTCAATTTTAATACCCTCGTCGACGTCGGCACCAGCTGATGGTCTTGCTTTCTTCAGTGGAGGAGCATCCGCTTGTTCTTCGTTATCCGTTTCAACTATATCTGGTAAGGTCTTCTTAGACTGCGAAATGTTTGACGATTTAGACGTTGTAGCAGCAGTAGATCTTGAGCCACGGCGCGTCCTGGAAGGGGGTTTTGACACATTTCCTTTCTCATTTGCAACTGATTCGGCGGTTTGTTCGCGCTTTCGTTTCACCGGTGCACTTTCTGTAGATCCCTCTAAAGACGCACTTGCTGAGCGGGAGGAGCGACGGGGCGGCATTGCAGTTGAACTATATTGAGGTGGCTAGGCTACGACACGATCAGTCACGCTCACAATCACTTTCGTCATGGTTGGTGAAATCACGTGATTTTAAATTGTTTATTTGTACATTGAATCCCATCCCAGTCAAAATTTGCAAAAACCCTTTGATTAATCTTTTTGTGAAGTTGGAAGTAACGATTTCAATAGCTGTGAAAGTGTCTTCCCCTTGTACTCATAACGAATGACTTGCATCAGGTCTGCTTTACTACAGATATAACCTTCTGGAAACAGAAGGACAAACCCTTCATCTGCATTTAAATCCGTAAACCATGGATGTTTGAGAGCTTCTTCGGCGGATAGGCGTGACGAGGAAGGATATCTCAGAAATTGGACAAGAAGATCTACAACGAGGGGATGTTCAGCTTGAGCGGGGGACGCTGTTAACCTCGGAGGAAGGTTGGGAAGGAGCGGAGGAAGAGGAACACTCGGCACGGCATTAAATACGACAGATTTAGCGCTGGGTAACTGCTCGAACTCCTAATGAAATGATTAGATTTATCCAGGTCCGAACGAAAAATCTTACTGGCCAAGTGCTCGAAGTGGGCGTTCCAAAAACCTTGAAAATGCTCCAAGCAAGCCCGATTTCACCTCGATCTCCGTTAAATAAAGTATCCCTCTTCCAATGAGAGCTCGGATAACCCATTCTTAAATTCTTCGGGACGATGAAAGGTTGTGAGGGATGTTCATCCGCGTCACTATCGTCTTCGTCTTCATGGTCCGCGTCATTGCTGCAGAAACGGATGGGAGTGAAGAACTCTGTGAAACTGACACCCAGTGACCAGAGGTCGAGGGAAACAGGGTCATAATTCCTTGCCCCAAAAAGGAGCTCAGGCGCTCGGTAAGCCCTGTACACTCACATTCAATAAACTGATTCAATGAATGGTAACGCTGGAACTCACCGCGTAGAAACTTCAAAGTAGAGATTGTCCTTATATTCAGGCCATAGGTCCCTTCTCTTGTCTACGTCCTTCTCGTCATCTTTATAGGCCACTCCAAAATCGATTAGATTTACGCAGCCTTCCTTTGTAAACATGATATTCTCTGGTTTGATATCCCGGTGGGCAATCTTCTGATCATGATGGAGGAATTCAAGAGCGAACAGAATCTGGATCATGATGCTCTTTGAAATGACATTGAAAAGCGTTCCATAAGCGTGGAGGACATGGTCATCAATATTGTCTTGTGGTGGAAACGGGTGCGGTGAGAATGAAGGTGAAGACAGAAGGTCGGAGAGTGAAAAGGCGAGATAAGGCATGTAAATGCTAAGTGATTTTTGGGCTTCGTCCATGAAGCTGCTTATTGTGGACACAATCTACAGGGAAAGAAAGATAACTTCTTCAAGTCGAAGGTGAAATAAATCAGAACGAACATTGGAATGTCGTATGGACGAAAGTAATCGCGATTCCTTTACGATATCGTGGGGCTCTTTCGCAAACTTCCGCAGGGTTGAAGATGACTTTACCACAACCACTTGCGGCTGCCCGTCCTGCATAGTCATCCATGTACTCCGAACTGTGGCAAAAGGACCTTCGTAGATAATATCATGGTGTGTTCCCGGCTAAAGGAAGACCATCCTGATCAACTGAGAACACTCAACGAAAGTTATTCACCCTGACCAATTTTTGATCGAAGTAAGCAGAAGAATTGCTCATGGTAGAACTTGGATAAGTCTGATCGATACCAGCCCTGCCTGGTGCATGTTGTAAGGGAAAGAGCCATTCAAATCGGCGGGCGCCGTGAGCGGACCCCAAACTTGGATTTAACCTTCAAGTTTGACCCAAGGTTCCCGGTCTGCAGGCCCTTTCCTCCAAGTCATGGCTGACGATACTACGGGTGCTTCAAATAGTGGGTATATTGATGATGGCCCGATCCTATGCATAACCGCTTGTTCATAAAGACGAACGGTTGCTTGCTGCAGCACGAAGTGACGACGAGGACTTACTACTAGAAGTATTTGAAACGGGTGATTTCGATATAAACTGCAAGGATGGGTTTGTCTGCCCTCTCTATATCTAATGTAATTCTTAATTTTGGTTTTACAGACTGGGAAATACTCGTGTGTTTGCTTTCTCGTAGTCCCCTGCTACCTTCCTAACTAACCAAAGTTGCGACAATCTAGCACTGCACATTGCGTAAGAAGATCATCTAATACAATGATCGTTTATGTACTCAACGTGCTCTGTGGGACTGTAGGGTGCTGAATGGGTCAACAGAAGTTCTTGAGCATATCTTATCGCAGGAGGGATGCGATGTGGATCCAATTAATAGGATAGCCAGGGCAACGCCTTTGCACCTTGCGGTCCAACTTGAACCTGAAGCATTGCGACATCATGTTGTCGAAAGCCTGCTGGAAGCAGGTGCTGATACTTCGTGCGTTATCTGTCTTGACTGGATGCCTGTTGGCTGATCTTATTTTGTGTGTCCGCAGTATTAAAGACAAGAACGGAGAAACAGCTATCGACCTCTTACGATCAGGAGACGAGGGTCTTCACAGACTTTTCCGGAAGAACAGAGCTCAGTGGTCCATCGATAAAAGTGACATTGCAAATTTTGCGTGAATAAATCCGTTGTATTTTTAGATGACAATGACATCGAACCTGGATCTGGTTCAAGTGACTAGGGGAGTGGAAATAGGAATGATTAATCGGTTCATCTATCATACTTCGAGTCCTTGTATCTTAAGAGGACATTTTCTCCTATATTTGTGATTTAGAACTTACAACCCACCTCCAAAAATGTGTTGTGTAGATCATATAAACAGACCGACTGTCACTCTGTACTTGGAGAGACTAAATTCACTTTGGAGGCCCTTTTTGAGGTATGAATGCCATATCGAGTTCCAAAATTCAAGGCAATGGCTCTAATCACGTCATTTGAACGAGAAATTGTTCGGATTGCATACTGAACAGTAGTTGGCCTATCATATTTTCTATCGTATGCAAGGCGAGGCAATTCCATAGATGTCCATGTGCTGAACCGGTAAACTCAGGGGTCCAAATAGTATGAGACTATTTATAACACCACCAGATAATTTTTTCCACAATAGTTATGCACATGTACTTATATTAATAAACCCAGAAGTGGACCTAAGTCGCAGTGGAAAAATCAAATTTGAGTGAGAGATTTTTTTGGATGTAACGCGTGACAGAACTTGAAGGTCGGAACAGTGTAGTAAGACTCGGAATGATTATCTGAATTTCTCTCTCTAAATATTTTGCATACGGTTGTTTATGTTTTGTTGCTTTGCGTAGCTGGTCTAGTTAAGTAACCCCAAGCCAGGACTATATTGTAACCGGTCTTACGTCTCCTCAACTACTTTGTTGTCCTTCCGGTATTGGTAACTTTAGTACGGTAAGTAGTTCGGGTATCTATTAATAACTTTGTGCACGATGCATCGTCGGGAGGAGCCGCTAGTAGACATCTTTCTACATATGGGGAAAATAACATTTCTGCATCCAGAGCTGGAATTCAATACCCTCGGCCGCTATCGTTCACAGTAGTGCTTGCAAACAAGTTGCGGAAGGTGTTAGTTTTGCATCGTGATCCGTCTGTTACTTTTGTTTTTCAAGGTAGGTGTTGATTATTGGGTGTGTTTTAAACAAGTTTTGAATCAAGAACAGCTCGTGTCGGAAGCGTGATGATGAGGTATGATTTCAACTCAACGAAAAGGCGTCATTCAGGTTACGATATCACCGACCTCGTGGCTCAAGTGGTTACACCTGGTTACATGCCCTAATATGGTAGTGTCGTCTCGCTACATATCAAACATAGTTGCCAAACCATATGGCCCATTCCAACGAGTTCGTGTATATAAGATAGCTCACTGTGCTATACTTTCTATCCGATCCGTACCTCTGCAGTCTTAGCTTTTTTTGCGGCCATGTTACCCAAGACCTTCTTGACCACTGTCCTCTTAGCGGTGACTATCACCGCCAAACCTGTCGTATTCGACAAGGCTCCAGTTTCATTGGCGCTTTCTCGTCGCGTCAATGCAACTGGTGTACACAAAGTCCTTGCTCGCGATCAGGCTCGCGCTAGGCTGTTCAAGTCCGGGGGCCCTAGTACTTCCGTTGACAGAGTGGCTGTGGACGCGGTGATCAACGAGCCAGTCGATAACCAGGCTTTCAGTTATATTGCCTCAGTTGGCGTTGGCAACCCTCCTACCAATTGTGAGCGTGAAACAAATATTTTTTACTGATTTCGAATTTACAACCTGCTGCAGACCAACTTATCATCGACACTGGGAGGCATGTTAGGTGCTTTGATTCCGCTTTGTCTAATATTAAATCCTATCATAAGCTCGAACACCTGGATTGGTGCTGATAAAAAATATATAAAGACCTCGTCTTCCAAGAAGACCCCTGACAGAGTGGTACGTTTACTCCTCTGATGCTTTCAATTCTGAAAATTTTGCTCTAGTCTGTGTCATATGGTTCTGGAAGTTTTTCTGGTATCGTGTTTGCATGTCTGACATATTTTTGGAGATTAAAAAAATTAACCAGGTACTGAGTATATTGACCGGGTCACCCTCGGCGACGGCTTGGTCATTGCTCAGCAATCCATCGGTGTTGCGTCTTCCGTGAGTAAGAATATCGTAGACAGTGGATTAGGATCTTAATTCCAATAGGCGACGGGCTTTGACGGTGTAGATGGCATTCTTGGGTGTGTATTTTTGCGAAAATGTGATAGTGGAGTGGTTTGTCTGATGGCTTCGTAGCATTGGCCCTGTAGGCCTTACGGTCAAGACCTTGTCGCCAGATAGGTCTAGTCCTATACCCACCCTTACCGACAACCTTTTCGCTAATGGCGTTATTGACAACAATTTGATTGGTATCTACTACGAGCCTACTACCTCGCAGGAGTCTCAAAACGGGGTTCTTACATGGGGTGGGCATTAATTTTTGGAGTCCGTATGTAGTTTTTTGACCTTTCTATTCGAAGGTGGCATCAACACAAACAAAACCACCAGCTCTGTTGATTATATGTGTGTGTTTTCTTGTCTTCAAACTCATGTAAAAGTTGACGTAGTGGCCATCAGTCCAATCACCAGCAATTCTCCCTCTTCTGACTTCTGGGGTATTGACCAGAGCATCCGGTACGGAAGGCAGACAATCCTTTCTACTACATCAGGCATTGTCGACACCGGCACAACTCTCATTTTAATTGCTACCGACGCTTATGACGCTTATGCTTCTGCCACTGGTGCTACTGCTGATAGCACCACTGGTCTCCTAAAAATCACCCTTTCTCAGTACTCCAACTTAGAGAGCCTGTTCTTTGAGGCTAGTGGTGTGCGTCTCTCAGTTCCTTTTTCTACCTCAATTTTTGAAGCCTTCCTAGAATACCTATGAACTTGTTCCGAATGCCCAAATCTGGCCTCGTGCACTCAACAGCATTCTGGGTGGCACTGCAGATGCTATTTATCTCGTTGTAGGTGACCTTGGAAGTGAATCTGGTCAGGGTCTCGACTTTATCAATGGATATGCATTCTTGGAGCGCTTCTACTCCGTTTACGACACTGCGAACAATCAAGTCGGATTTGCCACCACGAAATCTACCAAGTCGAAAATTAACTAGGCGCTATCAATGGGAGGGTGCATCCTTGGGCATATTTATCAGTCCAACGAAGAAATAGACATTTCTATGTGAATTATGATTTATTTTAAACCCCAAAGCAAACACAACTGTAAGCAGAAATGCGATACTATTTTAGTATATAGACTACCATGATCATGCGGCCATATACGGGTCGCAGAACAAGCTCCTTTAGGAAATCTTCGCCTTCAACAAAAATCCCGGTAATAAAGGTTCTTATCTTACGACATATTAGACGCTATCATGGAGAATCCAATCCTCCACAGCAATGTGTTACCTTGTTTGGTGATTCCTCCGAGTCGAGGCGATATGAGTTCGCTCAAAGTTGGCTATCGGCTACCAGGCTAAGGTTAGAGGGACGCGCGCTATGGGCCAAAAACTCTTTACGACATCGCTCTGTTTGCAACAGAGTGCAACAGAATACCCGCGCTCGAAGTCTGCAAGAAACGTAACAATTTGTCTATTACCGACATGTCCAGTTAGGGCAAAGGCATAAGTATTATTGTCTTTTTCCTTCCTCTAAGCCCCGCATAACTTTGCACCTTGATTGTTGATCTCAATCTTTGTCTAGCAGTCATTAAATTGAATGAGAGTGATAACACCGCTGTCCTCAAAAGAAAAATCAAGATCGAAGCCGCAAGCAGCCTTGTCAATGCCCACATTATTGCAGCCCCAGGGAACGAAAGAAGAACAGCTTACTGGTATGACAAGACATTGAGATCCTAATTTCTTCGAACGTGGGTGTAACACATACCAGTTCTACGTCACGGTTCAAGAGAGCAGAGTTGTTTGGCAAATCTCTATTGTGAATCGACTTGTCCATCTTTGGGACTCCCCAAACAGCGCTATAGCTTGCAGGAAGAATGATGATAATGGATGAGAACGTGTATATAGAAGAACAATGGTATACCCAAGAAGTCAACAGTAGTGTAGAGTACAAAGGTTCACGAATAAGAAAGTGTGACAATATCAAATTGACCCTGTTCTTATCAGACGTAATGTAGGACAGAAGTTTCACCCTTCACCGAGAACTTTACAAGAAAGCGAGTACCTTCATGATCGCCTCGACGTCTTCTTGGCTTGGGGCAAGCAGACCGATGTTCCTGGCATGAGCGGATCACATACG
>QDKV01004857.1_pt1 | contig 16844 bp, 14 predicted proteins | sample 1861101 | NCBI WGS metagenome assembly QDKV01 (sample SAMN04275158, study PRJNA302643) | Fungus metagenome, whole genome shotgun sequencing project. | isolation source: fruitbody | host: Mallocybe terrigena | place: Sweden | collected 2013 | reverse complement strand
TTTATTTAGGGTCGGTCAGAAACCGTGGAAAATGCGCGGTATAGTGATTTAAACTCAGATATCCCGGTCTGTATACAGACACCCCTTCCCAATGTCATGTGTCTTCTATACGGACCGGTCACCGGTCTAATCACTATCATTCACATCGCAATTTCATCGATAATTTGGTTCCACGTCTCTGAGCCCTGATTTCTACTTCCAGAATGGACTCAGGTTTCAATCAATGTCATATAAGATCGTGATAAGAAACGAGCCCGAGGCGTCGACTTGCTCCCCTGCCTAAATGGAAGACGCTCTAGAGAAGATCCAACAAATTTGCGACGACTCTGGCGGCCGCTCTCAGTTGTTTCTTCCTCGTACATAACTCTACTTCTCTTGAATTCATGGCACTCATCATTCACCGACAGGTAGTCAAGGCCATCTCAACGCTGTAAGGCACTTCTACGAGAGCAGCTCCCAGGATGCCAGTTTTGCAGTCGAGCCTGGGCATGTCGATGATTTAGTCAAAATCGTGCGTTCATGTGTATGGCTCGCTCCGCCCTCGAAGTTGATGGTGTGTTCTGAAGATGAAAGTCATTAAAGACAACGAGGACGTTCACTTTGCGGTCAGTGACCATACTATGAGAAACGAGGTTCTCAACAAACTCTCGATCATTGACTGCCGTGATGTAGATCAAGGGCGGTGGACACTCAAGTAATCCTGGATTCAGCTCGACGACAGGCATACAGATCTCTCTTTCACGTTTAAACAAGATATCTCTTAGTCAAAACAAGGAGCAGCTGACCGTCGGCGCCGGATGTGTGTTTGATGAAATCTACAGGTTTATCCTACCCAAAGGCCTCGACATCGTCGGCGGAGGAGGAAGCGTAGGAATCGGCGGTTGGATGACGGGAGGAGGATTCTCGCTCAAAACTAGCGAGCACGGGCTTGGAATTGATAACCTAGTCGAGGCTGAGATCGTTCTTCCCAAAGGCGAAAAGGTGCGGGCGAACAACACGCAGAATGACAACCTCTTTTGGGCCATCAAAGTATGTTCCAGGCTTGACTTACAAGTGCGCATCGAGCGACTGACAGTTATGATTTGAGGGCGGCGGGAATAACTTTGGTATAGCGACCGAGTTCGTTCTGAAAACCCATAAACAAGGAAAGGTTTATGTGAGTTGTCCTAATCTCCAGGCGACATTCATTTATGGTAGTTTTCTAGGGCGGGGTCCTAACTTTTGACAAGTCCCGCGTTGGCCGTGTCAAAGAGGCGATCATCAAATTTATAGGCAAGGCACTGCCCAAAGCTGCTATCGTCGCCGCTTTCAGGTTCTATCGGGATCATGGTGTTCAGGAGGTTGTCTTTTCAAAAGTTTTTCACGACTGTCTACTCATCATCGTCTGGAATTACTTCGACAGTTCAAATTCACTCTCATGGCTTATTATAGTAGAGGGAAACCAACAAACCCTCGAGATGACCCCTTTACAGACTTCCTCGACATTCCTCACGATGGCGACCTCACGGAGTTATCTTACACTAGTCAGGATGAGGGGTCCTCTGGTACTACACTTGCACAGTCACCTTTTGCGAATCTGGGCAACGTCTTGATTTCACTGTACGACCCCATACCGGCGAACTTCGCGATTTCGCTTTACAACAACACAATGATTACAACTCCGGTTTACAACCAGAACTCAACGGTCGTTTCGACTCAGACACATTCCTCCACTGATGTAGCCATCAACAATGCACCGCGACCTTTCCCATCAGAACTCGCCGGACTTGGCATTAAGAGTGGGCGGTACGTCAACGTCGAGACTGTATAAGAGAAAATTTTGCCTCACTTGTGATTAGGGCACGATGGGGAAACGTCATGGTATCCACGTATACGGCAAAGCTCATCGACGTTGTAGAAGAAGAAGGCAAGGTAAACAAATAGACTGATCGTTATACCCAATAAAGGACCTGATTTTATTTCTAGGCAGCCAAACGGCTCATGGAAAAGTACAAAGGGAGAGTTGTCGTCGCTGACATATGGCCTCTTTTGCCAACTATGGTCAAAGAGAACGCCGATTCAGCATGGCCGCACATGGCCGGACCCAACGGGCCCCTCCTGGTGTATTTCATGTGGGAAGGCAGTGAGAATGATGCTGTATGGATTAAGCAGATGAAGACAGCCTTGGACCACATCCGCCAGATCGCAATCGAGGAGAAGTGTACCACGCAGGACGCGCCTGTGTATTGCAACACTGCTCTAGATCACGATGGCTATACAACAGTTGAGAAGATCTATCGAAACAATCTCGGCGACCTGCGTGCACTAAGGAAAATTTTGGATCCTGATAGGGTTATGGACAGCAGGCGGATTTCGTGTCCCAATTGGTCTTGCGATACCCTCTGGGTGTTACATGATAAAAAATGGCGATCATATCATAGGTGCGGACGAGCTTCCTGGTCCCCTTGGACCGTCCATAAGCGGTTTTAAGAAAGTATGTGACCGTTCTTTCCGCTACCGACTTCGAGTGCTTGAACAAGAACATCTTTATTTGTTAGTTCTATATTGGTTCCGTGCCGGGGGAGTACACCTTTTATATCGCCGACATTGCCGTTTACTTTGTAGTGGATGAAGATGGGGATCGAGTTGGCTGTCAAACCTTAAGATCTTCCGTCTGGGAGCTTATTGATAAGCCCAGGGTGAACGGACACCGTCAGTACTGGTAATGCCTCGTCTCCGTCATTATCAAGGAGTCTCCCTAAAATCTTGCTGTTTAGGATCCAAAAGGATTCAAAACGCTGGGTCCTTCGCGGAAACCAGGTAAGGCTTAGACGTCTGCGATGCATCTTTACTGAATAAAGTCCAGGTGAAGCTTGAAGAAACAACCGGCGTGGAGGCACTGTGGACCTTCACTCCAATTGACTAACCTGTATGCTAGCGCTTTGATGTCCGATAAGACTCGGCTGTTTACTCATCTATGCTTTTTTTTATTGGCCTTGGGTTACACTGTGATATTGCTGATGAGTTTTGCGCTTAGCGCCTGATCAAAAATTAGACAAATTGTAAAGCAAAGTACCTGCAAAACTCGTTCTTTCTGATAACTGTACAATTTGCTGTCAGGAATGCTATTACAGATACAGGTGGCTCTGTCAGACTTGTTTTACGGGCTGAAACGGTGCCGCATAGCTTTGAATCCATGCAAGAAGTGCTGGGGCAATTGGGCTTCCAGCAGAGGACGACTCGGGGTGAAATTTCCATGAGAATGTTGGGAGCGTTGCTGCATGGGTTTGGCTGGCAGAGTGGGTGCATTACAAACAAGGCCAGTGGTTTCCAACACTGGGTATGAGTGAGATCAAAGCAAATTTATTGCGCTAGGGAAATATTTTGTTTCAACTCTGCGACAATTTGGCTGGCACTCTGCCGTACACAAATGGGTTCACATGGGTGCTGATCATTCGTTAATGAGGCTCAAACCAGATATCTATCTTAGTGCAGGATTCCTTAACTTAAATATGACAGATTAAACTTGGTTTGCTCACTAAAGCATGTGGCATCGGATACAATGAACCCGTTAGTGTTCCTGATACTACTGAGCCTTTTAGAAATTATTATTTTTTGAAAGATAACATGTAGAACTTGAAGATGTGGAGATGTGGACTCACATTTCGTGTATCGTGCAGCTGAGAGTGTAGTGATGTCAAAAAAGCTGTTGTTAGTGGAATACTGAGGAGTTGGAGGAGCAACCCATGCGTTTTTTTCCCCTACAGAAGTAACGTCAATAATTGATACACGATAACTTTTCCAATGAACACAGTGAGCCCTTTGTTACGAAACTGTCGAAAAGGAGAGAATAAGTGGAATTGAGGTGTCGAATGTTCTTGCGTCTTCGAAGGTGATGGCGGCAGTCCAAAAAAGAAGACGATGGCGCACGATGGATGTATTTAAGTCTCCGAACTGTTGCTCAGCCTTGTAATCATCTTCTTGTAGCAAAATCCACATTACGAAAGTCATCGTTGCAAACATGATTGTCAATCACAGAGACAGCCTACCATGCTTACTGATTCGGCCACACTATTCTAGGGCTACATATTCTCTGCGGTTCTGCACCCTGACTTGGTGGATGACCTGAGGTTGTTCGTAATTGTCCATCTCGTTTTCGTCTTGGTCGTCTTTGAATATACTGATTATCTGGTTGACCAGCTTTCTAATCCGTTGCACCCGACGACCCGAGTTCATACAGAAACAAGACCATCTGTTGGAAATGGTAGATGAGAATATTGCACTAAAGAGAAAGGAAACTCACGCAAAGCACATCACACAATAAACGACTTGTAGGCAAAGCGGTATCCAAATAAATACTGCAATAATCTGTCCAAAACCCCATTTATCATCCTGAAAGTCTCCTCTGGTGGTTGCTCTCAATTTACTTCTCATGCTCTGCAGGAGCAATGACACGACGATCATGATAGATGTCATCAGGATCATGGTGAGAACTGTCAGGCAGTCAGATATATGATTATCGCCCACTGAGCAATAGGAAATTCAGACCTGCTATAACCATGACCATCACCGGTGTTCTGCCCATTCTTTGGGTCGCTTGCTGTCTCCTCTCTACTTGCTGGAATTTTTTCGATCCTCCTAGGAGCATGTGCCTCGTCGTCTTGAAGGTGAAGAACACACCCAAAAAACAAGGAACCACAAACATGGCTACCAGAAGCCCTTGAACGAAGCGATACAAAATTGGTTTTGATGACTTGTCGAAAGAATTTCAGCCTCTCTCGGTGTGAGATCTGGAGATCTGACAAATTTTACCTGTTCCGTGAACTCGACAAAAAAAGGAAGAACCTGGCCATAGCTCTTGCAAGCCGCGATCAACTCCTGGATTGAAACCCATCTCGAAATGCTCCTCACTAGCATAAACGTGACGAAAAGTAGTAAGCCTTGAATTCCCAAATAAAGAGGTATGGCCTGAACGCTCTTGTGATGACGTCTGTCGAACACTGGGAGGCCGCACACCACGCTGACAAAGGAACACGATTGCATGCCAACCAGAAACAGCAAGAAATATTGTTCAAAGAACGGAGCGTATTGGCGGGTGCGAATGACTGCCGCAATAGCGACAGGGATATTGAATGCAGCAGAGATGTTGACGAAGGAATGGCAAATTTCTGATAGGCGATCCTGGGTACGTTCATCGAGTCCTAATCTATCACGCAAGGAGTAGATCAGAGCGAGGATAGGTCCGCAGAGAACTGCCAGAATTGCTTGCATTATGTACGATACGTTCAGGCCGATACCTGACAAGTCAGGGTTGCCTTTCCCCCAAGCCAGTGAACAAATATTTGGGCACGAAGCAATCGTGGTAGTGACGTTGAGCAGATTTCTGTCGACTTTGTCTAGTAGGTCGTTGATGGAAGTGATCGAGCACGTCGAATTTGCCATCGTGTCAGGATTTGCTTTGCAAGGAGGAGAACCAAAATAAGGTAAAGTTTAGTAGTTTTAGTGTCGGGGAAGAATGATAGTCAGCGCTCATGGTTGGCTAGTCATGCGAGACGGCGCCGAAGGGATCGGATTCCGGAAATGGTATATCATATGTGTAGATCGACATTCATATACACAGGTTCAACGACTTCAGATCAGATCATCGATCACTGAGGACTGCGCCTCTACAACATCGCCCTGACAAGTCGACCTAATTCGAAGAAAAGACCAGTCAGATATATCATAAAAAGGGAGGCAAGTGCTGTGTACTCTGAATCAGTACTAGTTGCATCAGATGCACCAGTATCCTCAGATTTCCACAATTGACGTTGTGCGAAGATATATTCATCCCAATATGAAGTTTAAACTTCCACGTGAGGATGTGGTGATACCGAACCCTGGAAATGAACAACCTTGCATCCAAGTGCAAAAAATGGCTTATTGCCTGACTCTGTTGCCAGGAATGTTTTTACAAGTCGTCGAAGGGGAGGGAAGAGACCATAGATTTAAGTTTGCGTACACAACAATCTTCCTACACTGTGGCAAGTGAAAGCAGTGACTGACGGATTCTAACTGTCCAACGACGCATCTCCGGCGTAGCAGTGACCTGTAAACTTCGACCTTTGGACGATCACCGGTACCATTACTATGCTGATGAGGGCCATCGCCAGGTAAATACCCCATTTCATCTTCACAAGTTCCAACATAAAATAATTATATATCTACAAACTATCGAATACTGTCAGAGATGCGTTTGGGTTGCAAGCAGAAATAAGAACTTTCCAAACCCCTGGAATCGATTTGCTTCATATCACAAAATGGCGAAATGACTGGAAACATTCACGAAACTAGCAACGGACGATAATTTCAACTATAAATAAAAGTAAACGATCTGTATTTGCCGTTACGCACTGGATCGAAAGGAGCGAATAAGGTCGGAACTCAACATGCTAGACGGTTTGACAGTTAGCCAGCATATAATTAATACACATTGAATCATACATTGATCCAACTGCGTTGTCGGGTCATGTCGGTCTCAGAGTCAGGCTTAGACGGTGGGCAGATGCCGATCGTCAAATGAGGCGGCGGATGAATCAGTTGTCAGCGCACTGTCCCCTTCGAGTCCTATACTATCCTTAAGCCAAACATCGGACAGCACCCATTGTTCGGTCACTGAGCTTCACTGAGCCGTTGCGGAGATTGAACCCTCTGAAACGCCCGCGCCTCAGAGGCCATTCGGAGTTTCGAACTCAACCATATTGGGACTGTGACTTGGTGTGACTGACCGAACGATGGGTGCTGATATTTGGCTTGAGGATAGTATGGAATTATTAAGCCTTTTTGGCTCTACATAGGATGTGCACTTACCGCCTGATCTGCAACAGATGCTTGCAAATCCCCCAGGAAATTGCCTGAACCCCACAGAATGATGTCTCACCCATCACTCACTATGCATTTGATATCACTAGGAAGTTAGTGCAAGTGCTACAATGTGTCAAGAAAATGGTAGTTCTCATGCTTCTACCATTTTCTTGACACATTGTAGCACTCACACTAACTTCCTAGACCCTTCAACAGTAGTGATATCAAATGCATAGTGAGTGATGGGTGAGACATCGTTCTGCGGGGTTTGGGGCAATTTGCTGGGGAAGATTTGCAAGTGTCTGTTGCAGTCTTCAGATTGGTTGTGGATCAGGCAGTAAGAGTCTCACTATGCATTCAAGGAATTATTGTAAGTTACTATTCACTTATTATTCATGAAAGCCAACAAACCATTATTTTACATAGTGCAAGTTCAACTGCTTCAAATTTGTACTATGTAGATCATTCTATTGTGTAACTTAGGTTCAGTATGAGATGGACACCATTGTCTACTATCAATATATTTCCATCATGTGCAGTCTTGTATCTGGTCTTCAACCTGTCTGAATAGTAAACACACACAAGATACAATTTATCATAGTACACTAGATCCAATGTCTCGTCAATGTTCAACGCCAGCACCTGCAAATCACAAAGTTAATTCAAACCAAACATTGAAAGAAAACAGATGAAAAAAACTCACAGAATTTCATAGTTATCGTTGAAAGAATATTCTTGTCCTCCAAAGGCAACTCTAGCGCCCTCGCTAAAGGCGAATAAATATCAATATCAAGAGGGGTAAAAAGATCATACAGATGTTCGCCGGCCTTTCCAGGAACCTTGACACCATTAACGACTGCAACGGCGTGGTGGAGTTTGGCACCATTTTCTTCGTAACCTCCTTCAACTGGTCCCCTACCGCTGGGAATTCTGCCATGCGAAGTGGGGACCCACTCCATCAAATTAGGTACAAAAGGAAGCAAATCGAAACGTCCTTGATGGCCGTACTCTACTCCACCATAAGGCACTGAGGTGAACGGCTGAAGATGAGGACCAATCTTGCATGGATGTACTGAGTTCTCGAGCAGCGCAGATCCAATGAAGACAGGTGAACCGTCAGCGTCAAGGAACGGTGGTTGGCCGGTGCGGACAAAATCGGTCGGGAACGCGGCCTCAGTTGTTAGAGGAAGTCGATATCCCGAGGGCGGAGGCGGGGCTGACTGGCTTTGATGGGAGGGGAAAGAAGGGACCCCGCCATCATGACGAGGCAATGGAAACTGTCCTCCGCTTTTGTGGTCCTGCTGATGGTGCGGCTGATTGAAGCTTTCGTGATAATTCCCTCCGCTGCAATGGGATGGTGGTCTGTTGTAATCGCAACTCGTCTGTGGTGGGGAGGTAGGTTGAGTGTGAGTTCCATGCACGTCCCCGGTTCCATGATGTTTGTCTTTTTTAACCTTCTCCTCCTTTGTCTTGTCTTTCTTATCTTCCTTGTGTTTTTTATCTTTCTTGTCCTTCTTAACTTTATGACCCTTGTAGTCGTATCCAGAATCAGAGGAAGCAGAAGAATCAGAAGAATCCACACTCTTTCGACGGTGTGTCATTGTGGTACAAATGAAGTAGTAAGGTTGAGGGAATCCATAATCAACGGCTGTCACGTGGAAAATATTACAATAAGTTAGAAATCGAAATAACAATTACCACTTGGCACATTTAACAAATATAAAACTGCCAAAATTTTATAATTCAAGTTTAAAAATTTTTGGTGCTTCTACATTTTTGAGGCAGGGATCATGTTATTTCTTATTTCATTTTTCAAGTCTTGTTCTTATGTTCCATAATGTCACAATGGCTGATTTCGCAAGGAGCACGTCACAAGCCATCCAAATCACGTGATAATATATATAGACAAGCTATGGAGGGGGAGGCAGCCTCACTTCTTCAAAATCCCATTCTTTTGAAGTTAAAGCAGGTAATCTTTTCGACAACTCCCCAGACACAGGCAGATTGCTACCCGGTCGCGTGGTATCCTGCAAAGACATGGATTGCATCGAGCGAGTCAACTCCCTGAAAGTGGTTGATGACTTCTAAATCTGTTCCCATGCTAAGAAGACATACCGAATTTCTTGGTTTCTATGAAGACTCCACTGTTTACAAACCTCCTTGAATTGAATAAGGATGCCTGCAAAATCGTTGTAGAACTTCAGAAGGCTTCAGTAGATGGCCATTGGTAGCAATCATGCAACGTACTTTGAAACCCTCGTCCAGATTTTTGGTGATTTCCCTATATTTGAAGTATGCAAGGTCCAGAGACTGCAATGCTCGTTCACGTTCTTTGATAGCTGGATCTTCTCTTCTGGAATCGAGGAACTGTTTGTTTCGTTTCTGTATAATAAATTAGAAAATGAAAGGCTCAATTTATAGATTGTTATACCCCTATTTCATTCAAAAGTTCGCTCTGCTTGTGTTTCAATTCGTTAAAATCTGCCAAGAATTTGTCAAATTTGACCAATTCCTCGTCCAAGATGTCTTCAAACATAGCCGGAGTAACAACTGCAAACCGCTCAAAACCTGAAGATGCCTTGATGATCCGTGGTTGGACATCATCCACAGCAGCTAGCGAATGAGCTCGTCGCACCAACTGATCACGATCTTGGTGAAGAGCGTCCAATTCTTCCAGAATCATCCGTAGATCTTGGGCGTATTGTTTTGTCTGTTTAGTTTGCTGCGTAATATCAATGCTCGAATGCCCCGTACTTGATGGCACTGAGGATTCTAGTATCGCCTGTTTATAATTAGCACTTATCATCACCCCCGAAAGAGGCTCACCTCATCCAAAGTCAATTCAGTAATTCGGTCCTCCCATTCGTCCCATTTCTGACGAATATGTTCATCGCTCTCTTTAGCCTTTTTTAAGATGTTGCGATATCGGTTAGCTTTCTCGATAAGTTCCACGTTAGCGTCATGAGATTTTGGACGAGCTAAAAAAAGGTTCTTTCGAGCCGCCTCGTCTTCGGACGCCTCATTGTCTAGTATATCAAGAGCCTCGACGGCTAGTATTAGGAGCAACGAACCAGATCTCAAAGACTTCGACTCACTTCTTCGAGTATTGCGACGTCGTGGCGTGCCAACCTTTCGACGTCCTCGATGGATGCCTGAATCTTCACAGGACCCTCCTCCAAACGAACTTCTTCAGCTTTTCGTAATAAGCTGGGAGGAAGGCCAACTGGACGCTCCAGAGCTTCGAGCGACGAAGGGAGGTTTAGTTTCCGAAGAACGCTAGACAAATGCTCTCAGTGTTTTGACATCAGAATAATTCCCTGACACACTTATCCGCCGCATCTTGTAATTCTCGTGCAGGACCACTTATTTTCTCGTCGAGAAGTGTTTCCTTACGGTCATTATAGATATCTGAGCTGTGAGTACGAGAGATACCAGAGGCACCAATGTACCTACTAATCGCCTCTCGCGCCCCCCAGCTGATAAGGTCAAAGAAAAGCGGGCGTTGATTCTGAAGAATACTGCTAGGATTCAGCAATTCCTTTGGAACTGTGGGGGAAACCAATTTGGTTTCTTGGATAGTCGAAACAGCTGAAGGAGGCGGAACGTCTTTGTGATAAATTAAATCATTATCTCGTTGAGCTCTGGCCTCGCTGGTTGTGATCGTTTCCAAAAGGGACTGTAATAAAATTAATAAAAGTTTATCAGGGTCATTTATCCAGACCTGAATATCCTGTTGGACGGAAATGACAACCATTCCCTTTTGAGCAACGACGTGTGCTCGTTTGGCTTCAGTCTGCGCCTTTTTGAGGTGACATATCTCGACCCCGTACCTAAAGAATTTTGAGCCCTAAGCAACGGTTGGTCGTGAAGGAGATAATACGGACCTACTAGCTTCATATTCAACGACGCTTTCACGATACTCAGCAACAGCAGAGAAATGATAGCCTTTTGACTCTATGTGGGCTATCCAGTTCTGGGATCCTGTCAACGAATTCTGGTAGATATTGAAAGATGACATACAGATGGGAAGATATGCTTGATCGAGGGCACTGAATTTTGAATAGTGTGTAGAGTAGTTCGATACAACGAAGAAGTCTAGGAGAACGGCGGTAAGATAGAGATGCCAAAACCAGGTAGGAATTCGATTACCCCTGAGGCTATCTTCGCGATCAAAGAGTTCCTGTATTGGTCTAAATGAATTGAGATAAAGTGTTTATGATGTAATGCAACATACTCAATTTTGCCAGTTGCCAGGAACATTCTTGGGCTTGCGCAAGCATGAGTAATTCTAATCCTTTGATAAAATCTTTCAACAGGTCCTGGGGAATTTCTTCATCACCTGGTGAAAAAACAAGGTTTGGAAGGACTGAAGAATGTAAATAAGAAAGCGTGCCGGCTGCTTGCTGGCCAATGATTCGATAATTAAGAAGCAAGGACGGTTTAATCAAGGAGTCTGAGGCGTACTTGGTACTTCAAAGCAGCACGTTTGATGCCCTCACTCGTAGAACGATCCTCAGCGGTAGCTAATTGAGAATATAGCGCGGCCAGGTTGAACAAAATAGATGCACGCTCAAAGACAATATTGTTTAAAGTAACAGGAACAGTGGGTGGGTTGAACGCAGGAGCATAGGCAATGGCAAGGTGTATCTGCGTGCAATTTATTCACCCTTCATAGATTTGATAGAATACGATCTTACGTCCGTTGGCATTTTCGCTTGGATCGATACAAGCTGCGCGTGATATCTGGCTACCATGAGGGATGCGAGTCGCAATGTATAACAAATAAGACTGACAATAACATGGCATCTATGCCGTTTTCATGTACTGTATCGCTGGTTGCTTTCTTCCTCAGATGTTGCCAAGAAATGATATCCTCCCGGAATTCATCTGGATGTACGCCACCATGTTTAGATATGAAAGCTCGTGTCGCATCTTTTATTTCAATGGCATATGTCTTCTTAAATGGTATCGAAAGCAGATTAGACATCGCCGAGTATGTGAGAAGTCGATGAATGGGGAGATATCTATAATTTACAATTGAGTTTTCGAGTGGCTGTGCTAGCAGGTTGCCGTGAACATCCATTGAACAACTTCCACATTCCCGGCGTCGTTTTCGCTGTTATCTGCTCCATATTCTCTTGGTATTCAGAAACACAGATACCTGCCTATCACTCCATAATTCTTGAGCTCCTTTTTTGCGATCTCAGGTTTCTCCTTGCTCAGCATCTTATCCTACAACACAATAGTGGTCGGCCATCTATTTTATCTCTTTAATTTCCAGAAATCGCAACGCCATGTCTCACGTTGACCAACCCTCTTCGCCTGGGGTGTCCTCTCCCCGCCGCCTTACCAACCGAAATACGAACCGGTACAGTGTGACCGCTCTGTTCAGTATGGCCGCTGAGCAAGACGTTGAGGTTGAGGATGACTTGGCTAGGGGTGCGCTCTCTTTCTCAATCACTCTTGAGTTCACTTATTCAAACTTTGAATAGCCCAGAAGCGCCTTCGTGATCTCAAGGGAAAGATTTCTGCGCAGTCAAAAAAGAATTTTGTCTTGGAGCGTGATGTGCGGTATCTTGATTCCCGCATAGCTCTTCTCATTCAGAATAGGATGGCTTTGGACGAGGTTTGTTCATCTTCCCAATTCATGACCTTTTCGCCCTAAATGATTGATCTTGCTACGCCAGCAACGCGAAGTCGAGCGAACGTTAGAAGAGGTGGACCCAACGGAAGGCCACTACCCCGACGAACGCAAGCTTCAACAGTACTCGAATTTGTTCTTCCTTCTCCAATCAGAACCTCGACACATTGCTGCTCTATGTCGTCTTGTGTCCCTCTCCGAAATAGATACTCTCCTACAAACCGTCATGTTTACTCTTTATGGGAACCAGTACGAAAGCAGAGAAGAACATCTACTCCTAACTATGTTCCAGAGCGTCCTTTCTGCTCAGTTTGACACAGCTACTGAGTTTGGCTCTTTACTTCGCGCCAACACACCGGTGTCCAGGATGATGACAACTTATACTCGACGTGGACCCGGACAAAGTTATCTCAAAAGTGTATTGGCCGAAAGAATTAATAGTTTAATTGAGCATAAGGATCTCAACCTAGAAATTAATCCCGTTAAGGTATACGGTCTTACTTTTATTAACACTTCATTATGTTGATTGATATTTCCCAGGTATATGAACAAATGGTCAACCAGATTGAAGAGGAAACTGGTATCTTACCACCAAATTTACCCAGAGGAGTTTCGCCTGAGGTTGCTGCTGAGAACGCGGACGTTCAAGCGCTCATTGCCCCTCGTTTGACGATGCTTATGGAAATCGCCAACAGCTTCTTGTTGACAATCATCGAAAGTATGGAGAGCGTTCCTTATGGGATTCGGTGGATTTGCAAACAAATTCGTAGTTTGACACGGGTAGATCATTCGACTGGATTACGGATTGTATTGCTCATAATTTCTACTTAGCGCAAGTATCCTGAAGCTACGGACTATGCCATTTGCTCGCTCATCGGCGGATTCTTCTTCCTTCGTTTCATCAATCCAGCGATTGTTACACCTCAAGCTTATATGCTCGTTGACGGTGTTCCAGCGAAACATCCCCGCAGGACACTTACTTTGGTACTGTGCTATACCAACATCTACATGACCAAAAGGCTTACTACGATTTCTCAGATTGCTAAGATGTTGCAAAATTTGGCAAACAAACCTTCATACGCAAAAGAAGCATATATGATCACACTCAACCCGTTTGTTGAGAATAACAAGGCGCGCATCAACCAATTCCTCAATAACCTTTGCGAGGTCGGAGACTTCTATGATACCCTGGAGGTTGTTCTTTGTTCCTTGCACAGATTCTGGCCCATATTAAGAGGATATTTTTAGATGGACCAGTACATGGCTCTCTCAAAGAAGGACTTAATGATTCACATTACTCTGAATGAGTTGTACAATACCCACTCATTGATTCTTCAACACATTGAAACTTTGGTGTGTTAATTTTTTTTAAACTTTAATTGTCGAAGTAACTCCTGGCATAGTCGCCAAACGACAAGCAACATTTACGCATACTCACCGATGAATTGGGTGCCGCACCTGCTCAAGTTCCTCGCAAAGAGAACCGAACAATCGAACTTTCTCTTTACAGTCGATGGGAGACGGCTGTACACGACATCCAAAGCGCACTTATGGATTCGGTCTCGTCAAGTGATATGCTTTACATGGAGACCAAGTCTATCTTTGTCCAGCTCATACGTTCTCTCCAGGGCGTCACTGACAAACAACCATATAACCTTGCAGCCATTGCCGAACGAGCTGCGACGACCAAGGACGCTGTGCTCGTCCGAAAAGGTATTAAAGTGAAAGAAATGCTCCGTGAACTAGAGGAGCTCAAGATAATCGATGCGGTTGATGGCTACAAGCTCATGCAGGAAGAAGTCGCCGCTGAACTCGTTCATCTCGGTAATCTTCGTGAGAAGGTTTTGTTGGAGACCAAGTCACTTGAGGCTGTCTACAAGACGATTTGTGATCACAATAACTATTTAAGATCTCAATTGGAGCAGTACAAGGCCTATCTGCAAAACGTGCGACTCACAGCGTCCAAGGAAAGAGGGTCCACTACCGGTGTGGGTGTCGTTACTGTTGGTGGGAAGGAGAAGAAACCAGCAAAAGCCGTCGTGCAAGGTCCGTACAGGTTTACGCATGCGCAACTGGAGAAGGAGGGTATCATCGTAGAAAGTAATGTTCCTGATAATCGGCGAGTATTATCATTATGCATTGTCGATTTTCTGACATGTTTGTTTTTTGCACAGACGCCCAAATATTTACTTCAACATAACGTCACCGACCCCAGGCACATTTATCATTGCGCTCCATTACAAGGGTCGTGAGAAGGCTATTCTGGAGATGGATCTTAAAATTGATGATCTGCTTGAGAAGGTCTGTCCACACATAATTGACAGGGTGACTAGGCCCTCATGTTTTCACTTATATTTCAGCAAAAAGATAATAAACACTTGCTGGACTTGGAATATGTTCAATTGAACGTTCCTAAAGTTCTTGGTCTTCTTAGAAAAGTATTTGCTAAGCGGTGATTCCATCGTGCTTGTGCCGTTTTTCCTTGTCTTCGTTCCATCGCGCTACCAGGTCACTGACCTCATCCATTATTCCCTTGAATCTTGTACCCTGGTTTGACTCTTAGTATGTTTCTCGGATATTTCCTATCCCCTCCGTTAACTGCATTTGTCTGTGTGTTTATTAAATTGTCATTGTGGATGTACCACCTTTCTGTGTATCACCTTTCTGTGTATCACCTTTCTGTGTAATACACCATTAGCCACTGTTGTGAACACATTTTGTATTTACAATGGCCTACAATGGCCCCATTAGATTTACTGTGACTTTCGTTGCTATACAACTAGTCTTGTGCAAATTAAGTCCTGGACCTAATTTGCAGGCAAATTTGCATGGTGTCTATTCTTGAATTGATAGGCTGGTTCTAGGAGCCTGGGACTCCCTTGTCTCTTGACACTTGTCATATCTAGTGTGTATATTCATTTTCCCTACATTTCTATTATCTAGTATGATACTTAGTTGTACTTGCCCCCCTCACCACATATTCCCTTTCTTGGTCATATGGCTGATACCGTCCAGATATGGTAGTGATTGACTGAAACTGGAGAACTTGGAAACTTAATTAGTTGTTTGTGGTTTCTGGGTTTCCTGGTTTCTGAAAACTCTCTTACGAGTTTTCCTTGCCAGTACAATAGCTTACATAAGCTGTATTTATCCGTTACCAACTACTAAAACAATACACTTTTGAGATGCAGTGGTTAGTGATGGTAGTATTTACTTGTGGAGTGGGTAGTACTGGGTACAAATAAAACTATACCAAATATGATAGAGTGCAAGGTGCTGCTGACTGTCGGCCATGGTCAAGGACCATGAAATTGGTGTAGTTTGTTTGCACCCACCCCACAACTTGAAGTAAATACCATCACTAATTGTGGCATTTCAAAAGTGGGTCTATCGTTTTGCAATCAGCTGTATGAGGCAACATCATCTCGGAAATAAACGAATTACCAAATACAGCGTCAACACGCCGAGCTACAAATTCATTATAAGAGATTATAAGATAATCAACTGTACAAAACTGTACAGGGATCTTTTTCTACAAACGGCATGGCGCCAGAAAGGTACATTTATTCGTAGATTGGCTGTGCATAGCTGATTTATACTCAACAAGACTAAAGCTCTGCGAACGATTCCGTAGTCTCGGCACGATTGCGTCAGCCAAGGTTAACTCAATAAAAACCAGTGGCATACCTGGACGAGAAGTTTTGAAATTCCGCTTTCTTGAGAGGAGTGTCCCGCATCAGACACGATATGTAGCGTAAGCTCTGGGAAAACCTTTTTGAGCGCCCAGGCTGTCGTCGCCTGTGTCATGACAGACATGAGTTGGAGAGGCAAAGTTGTTGTGGACACGTACCGGACAGACGACGTCGTATCGGCCTTGAATAACCACCGTAGGGATATGGCGTCTGAACGATATCGACATATATGTGTATGTATCAGAAATCTTCTCAGATAGTACGCACATTTTATCAATTTCCTGAGATTCCAATAACTGACCATCTCGAATAAATCCCTATTATTCCGACAATAAAAACAAATTCAGTTCGTGGCTCTACTTCATTCACAAAATAGTGGTTTTCTATGCGTGCAAAAGCGCTTTGTAAAAAAGACGTTTATCATCACAGTAAGTCCGCAAAGAGTGCGTAAGGAGCTCTCACGTTGCAAAGTCGTCTTTGTCAGCATGGGCAGGATCCAGGCTGGAAGAGATTTGATGTCGACATTCTGGATAATTGCGTTCATTCCAATGATTTTGTGGCCAAAGGCGGAAATACTTACTCCCATTTGGACCAAGCCTTTGCGGCTGTGATACGAGTTTCTTCGTCGACAGAATTGAGTTGGGCATGGTAAGCGAGTATGAGGTCCATCCTTTCGGCTTCCGGAATAG
>QDKV01004858.1_pt1 | contig 16868 bp, 24 predicted proteins | sample 1861101 | NCBI WGS metagenome assembly QDKV01 (sample SAMN04275158, study PRJNA302643) | Fungus metagenome, whole genome shotgun sequencing project. | isolation source: fruitbody | host: Mallocybe terrigena | place: Sweden | collected 2013 | reverse complement strand
ATTCCCCCTCCTTCTCCTACCTTAAATTTCAAAATAAATAATATATATAATATGTTAATATTAATATTAAGTAAACAACAAAATCTTACAGCATTACAAGTTGGACGATGTAGAGGACTTGGGAGAATGGCTGGATGATGATGATGAAATGGGCTACATTTCCGGCGATGAGTTCGAAGATGAAGAGCAGCTGAGCCAGAAGCGTAACGAACTGGTTGCTCATTTGTCAATGGAGGATATCCAAGAATAGTCAATTTACCATACTAACTTGTCCAACCTTACGATATATCCTGGCTGTGCCAAATCCGTATCAATTTGACTGTGACTTTCTGTCACATTTTTGCCAAATTAGTCAGGTCACTGGTCAGATGACTGGTCAGCACAACTCCGGTCACGACTGGTCAGCTGGATGTCCGCCGTGACAGTGACATCATTCTTGGCGTCAACAACACCGGTGATAATCGATAATCTCTTGAACGCTCTCATGATGAAGTTTCACCTTCAGTTGCTGCCATCCTCGAGGGTGAATTTTTTATCAACGGTGCACCTTTGTCCCTGGCGCCATCCAGCTTGCCGAGCGCCACCACTCTTTCATTGGGGGTGACGACTTGAAGTCTGGGCAGACGAAACTCAAGTCTGATCTCGCCGAGTTCCTTGTCAATGCTGGTATCAAGCCGCTCGATCGCTTCTTATAATCATTTCGGCAACAACGACGGAAGGAGGTTACAACGGTCGTCAGTACTACCGCTCATGTGCCAAGGCGTCGAAACCAGTGTGTCTTTGGTTACAATTTGACGTCCCCGTCGTTAATTTTCATTCCAACAATGAATAAAAGTGTGTTCGCTTCTGCGATCATAAAATTCAAAACTATATGTACATCAAACAATAAACTTTCACTCTTCTTCCTCTTCTTGCTCCTGTACTTTGAGTTTTCCATCCTCAACATACAACCGACCTTCCTCAGCTATCTCAAACATCTCCTTCGTTATGACCTCTCCGGTCTGCATGAAAAGATCACGAATTCCATCTTCCATCCCTTCGCTCCCGAACTCGATTGTGGTTATCTGGATTTGAGCGACGTCAAAGTCGGATCGGACGGTTTTGATCTCTTCATCTATGCACACGACGAGGCATGTGTTATCGTGAACTGTTCGAGAGTCCATGACGAGGAACGAGGAACCGGTATATGCATCGGTGGGCGCGATGTTGTTGTTAAACCAATCACGGATTTGCTCAAGGGTTTCATCGAGGAAGGGAGATACAAAGGCTTTGGCAGGTCTCGTTGCTCCGGTGGTGATAGCGTTGATATCTTTGCTGGTGATGAATGCGATCTCATCGCTGACCGTGCTGTCTTCGATACCGAAAAAAATTTGCTTCTCATCCTCGACATTGTTTTCAATGCATTGCAGAAAATAGTCGAGAGTCTGAGAAAAAAGAACATATCATTTAATTTTGTTCATCTACCCTCGAAATGTAAAAAAAAAACTTACAGCTGCAGGAATGTCTGCTATACAGAACACTGGTGTATGACCGCCTTCCAACATGGGATGCAGAAACAAGATATACTTATTGGGCGATAATTATTTCCACAGCCACTGCTGTATGTGGGAGATTAAGTACGATTACAAGTATCTGTCGCAGGTTCGCGCCCATGTTTAAAACACTATGATACTACCCTTCTCCTCCTTCAAAAAATTTCGCCTAGAAGGAACGCCATCAAAATCGATTGAACAAGGATGTATGTATGTACTTATCTGAAATTCAATTGAACTGTATACACCAGTCATAGTGACTTGCCAAATCTTCCTTCTACCTGGGTCCCCAGCTATACAAAAAGGCCTGAGGAACGCAATGCTCAGCACCCCGAAGTTGATCTTCAGTCAGGCGTTGCAGGTCAACGCCCTCCTCAAGCTCGAGCTTCATAGCCTGTGACAATGAAACCAGCCATCTTTACATTCCTTAGTCTCTTCCTTCTTCCGGTCGCTTTGTCTGTTCCCATCATCTATCACCATCCCGTGAAACCCAGTCCTGGCAACTCCGGAATATGGTACGATAAAGACGAGAAAATTGTCCACACATACTACGGCAGCAATGACGTCCCCGGCCATATGGAACACTTGAAGGCAAATGTGGCCACCTACCCTCATAATGCCCTGCCATTCTCCGTCGGCCAGGCTGGCAGCACAAAGAACCGCAAGAAAGCCACGGCAAAGAGTGGCTTACCGATCAGGCCTGGCTTCCACAGAGACGAGAAGCCCCCAAATTTCGTGGACCACGACGGCAACTCTGTGACGGTCGAGCATCTCCCAGCGGCGGAATCTCGTGAGCACCTTTACTACTGATTCAACCCATTTCACTCTCTGAAAACAATATTCACACCAGGTCTTGAAATGCAGTTGCTGCGCAAAGCCGCCATGAGAGCACGAACGAGCGGGGCCCAAGTCCAATTCCACGCTAACCCAGCCCTGAACTATGGAAAAACCCCAGATCCCTCGACCAGTACACCCAGTAAGGGTGCTAGGCCCGGGCTACGTAGGTCAGCCAGAGTTGCGGCTCAATCACCAAAACCAGCCACTCAGCAACCAGGTAGGCAGGCCAGATCGTCCAGGGCACCGAATAGGAACGCGGCTCCAGAACCATCCCATTCCAAGGGCAAGGCTCGAGCGAACACGCCGAGCCGTTCACAATCCAGATCAGGCAATAGAAACGCATCTCCGCGTCCATTGCGTCGAAACCAATCTCCCCGACAGCGAAGTTCTCGGAAGCAGCCCGCAAGGAACGCTGGGAGGGCAGGCAATAGAACTCCATCTCCCCAGAGAGGAGGCCCCTTATGGCGTGCTAGACTCCGGTCTCGAGTCAACAGGCCCGCAAACCGTTCACCAACCAGATCACCGAACAGGGCCGGCAACAGAACACCTCGTCAGAGAGGTGCCCCAGCACGTGGTAGATCCCCGGCTCGAGCGAACAGGTCTCCAAGCCGTTCACCGACCAGGCCACCAGCAAGGGGGGGCAGCAGCAGCCCGCCTCAGCCACGTAGATCGACCAGAATCGCGTCTCGACCACTAAAACTTCCAGTCGGCAAGCCACCAGGTGTAGGAGGTGGGAGGAAGAAGTAGACCTTTTGAGGGTATCCATCATATCAGACGAATGTTGGGATGTCGTAGTCCAACAATGTAGTGATATTGAATGAAGTCTTTTGATTAAAACCCGGTTTCGAGCCTATGTATGTGCAAAGTACTGTCTTGGGCGACAATCATATTACTGTCTTTCTGCTTGCTTTTGGCACTCTTCACTGCAATACCATTTTTTGCAGCAAGATGAACATCGCTTAATGGCGGGGTTGTCGCAAGGATCACATGGGACTCCATTGGGAGAGAGGAAGATGGTCAACTGAGTAGAGTTAATTCTACAAATACGTCTGGAATTTGCCGAGATAATAATTACGTAAACAGAGGCAATTTTAGGGAAATTTTACCAAATCAGGTTCCTCACGCAACTTTTCGGGTCAACCGCTGCATTCGTTTTTTTCTATGTGATTTTTCTGCTCATCATTTTCTTCGTTATGATACTTGCGTTGGAAAACTCTCCCGTAACCGCGTTCTCAGAAAAGTTCCAAGACACATGGCGGCCACAACGCACCTGCGCACATAGGAATCCTGTCGTGGAAACATGCAAGTTCGCTTATAAGGTCTTATATCTCTAATTTTTTTCTGAGCTACTCTTGCTTAAATTTTTTTCCCCGTATAGGCAACCAATGTCGTTCAAATCGACGATGACGCGACGAAAAAGGCTGCAAAACTTGTGAGTTATTTTTTTCAAGTTGCTGCGGGGAAAAAGAAATCTTTCTTTTTTTTCCTTCTTCCCATTTTTCACACTTTTTTCAGATCCGTCAGAAAATGTTGGTCGAATCCTACACGCCAAGAACGTGGCGCACGCATTCATTGCATATTTGCCCGCCGGAACCCTATCACCCGCAAAATCCACTACACCAATTCGTTCTTGATTGGATGTTTTTGATATCTTCATTGAACTTTAGCTTCTGGTCAGAGAAGGCTGGTCAGCCTGATTGCTACGGTGTTGAATGGCGGTCTGGGTGGGCCGCAGATGATAAAATGGTTCATACGGGTTATTGGTCCTTGGTTGCTGCTTTGAACAGAGGTATTTTTTATTCATTTATAAAGAAAAACACCTTTTCAAACTCACACAATCCTCTTAGCTTCGGACGAAGATATACCTATCACGGATCCCAAATTTTACTCATCAAAGGTTTCATGCCCTGACACCTTGATCGAACATGTCTTTCGCCGTGCCCAAAGTTCTACAGAGTCAATCCCACTTTTACCCGAACGGATGTCCATTATGCGTGAAAATGGTCATATCCTTTGTCAAGTAAAGCAACTTCTTCGCTTCTCACGTTACAAGTTTGATAATGAGACCGTTTGATCTTTTTTTTTAAAAAAAAAACAGAGTTATGGTGGATCGTTCAATGGATTCGTGGATGAGTTTCATCGAAGGTATGAATATCAAGGCTCCGCCCTCGATCTTGTGGAAATGGTCACCGAAGCCTTCCCTTCTTTCCGCGACGAAGTCAATTTCGAGGGAAGAACAGGTAACCTTTTTTATTTATTTTGCTGAAATCATAGTTCAAGAATCCCTATTTTTTTTTTACTACTTAGTTTACGTCTGGAAACGGGCTCAAATCCTCGTCGCAGAAATCTGGGCGGCCTTCTACCCGCCCTCACCCGATCTACCCCACCCAATCTTCCCAGGGATCGAAGGTCCCAAAATACACCTCCTCACCATGTTTGCGGATTACCGCGTCCCACAGATCTTGCACCATCTTCGTATACTCTCTTATCCTCCTAGCCTCGTCAAGACCCTCCAGTCCAACTCGCACTTGGCCCCTGGCTCAAGAGAAGAGCTCAGCCTTCGCTCAGCGAGTATCGTTGCTGTTGAACGACTGAGGGATGAGATCTTATTGCTGATCAAGGAGGAAGACGGGGAACGTGAGATCGCTCTAAGGTCGGGTGAGGTGAGCAGTGTCTTGATTGATTTCTATCTATGGGATCTGGCGAAAAAGATTGAGGATGGAGAAGAGACAATAGACGGTCTAGAAACGGCAGAGATCGTGCCTGCTCATAGAACTCGGAGCATTTGGTACTAAGCTTCAACAACACCCCACTTTTTTTTTTTGAATCACACGCAACGTTTTCCCAACTTGTGCGATGACACGTTTCTATTTATTGCTAAGTATTTCGAAATGAGCATAGAAAATAACTTTAACTTTATTGTTGGCTGTATTTACATTTTAGATGCAACGTAATATAGAAACCATTACCCCAGTATTTGGACCCCTCCTCTGGATTCTGGAAAACAACAGCAAACCCGGAGCCACCGTAACAAAAGAGTAACATTCAAATAGAAAATAATTCCCCATCGTCCGTGGACTCATGTTCATCCTCAGAGGTCGAACTCGAAGTCGATCCCAGATGCCTTACTGAAAACACATCGGCTTCGCCCTCTTCTCGCAGAATGCTAATTTGGTGAATCCCATCTCATAAACAGAGGGCAAAAAACCAATTATAATCAAAAAAAGAGACTCAACTGATCAAACAAACTCAACGTCCTCCGCTCCTCACGATGATGAAAATCATCAGCATCTGCATTTGAAGGCACATCCGCAGCTGTTGCAGGATGTACCCCAAGCAGCGACGACATGTAAGCGACGCTATCCCGTTCGCTGTTCTCGTCTGTGAGTTGACGGACGGTAGTTGGGGACAGGGACAGGTTCTGCGTGCAAGGTGATGAAGGTGTGGGACTGTGGAGGACGACTCTCTTTTCGACACCTGCGGTGACGACGTGTAGGAGATGAGGATGAAAGGCGATGGTGTTGACAATGGACTCGTGACCTAGGTTCCGGTCAAGTTTTTTTTTTGATAATATAATGTTAAAAAAGAGGGAAAAGGTAAGAATCATTGGGTGTAGATTAAAATTACTGACCCGTCAACCAGCACAGAGGCCTTGAAAGTTCAACAGGTAAAACCTTTTGCGACCTCTTATTTTCTGTGAAAGCTGCAAAAAAAAGAGATAATGAATGATGGATGGATAGCTTTTTAAAAAAATAATTTATCACCAATTCGTTTCGAGTCGGTCAGATCCCATTCATGTGCGGCAAGTTTTTGCCTTTGCTCCATCAACTCCGTTAGAGGGGGGATCTTCCAGACGTAGGCTTTGAAGTCGTCTGATCCTGCGGCATATAGGTTGTCTGTATCCATACCAGGTCCTCCAAACGCTCCTTGCTTTTTTTAAGGAGGAGAGAGGGGATTGGGAAGGAATCAGAAATGTGCTCAGGAAAATAATAATGATGTCTCACTTTCATCGTGCACGAATTCGAATAGGTCCTCTGACCAGCTGGAATAGGCGACCCATCAGGGAGAGCATCTGCACCCAGCACCGCGACTGGATCAGGATCGCACAGTGCATATATCGTCGGAACATAATACTTTTATTCTCTGAAGTTGAACATGTGAGGCCCAAAAAGAATAGAAAAAGTTTACCAGAAATGTGACGGCGAACTTGGTTCCTGAAAAAAAGCGAAAGGACCCCCATCAGTTGTATGTGTCGTAGGTGAATCGATCTAGTCTCTGATAGGTCGTACCTTCTCTGTCAAAGACAACATTGCTGGATTCTGGATTGCTTAGATGGCTTTCAGAGCGTCGGGTAAGTCTCGTGTTATACTGAACAACCCCCCCAATATCAATATCAAATATTCATTACTAGTCACCCAACTCAAAAACTCACCCTCTGAACGATCCCCTCCGTATTCCCCTTCGACCGGAACGCCATCCTTGCATCCCAAAGAAAAATATTCCCACCACCGTCGCTCGTGATGAAAAAGTGATCTATCCGTGGATGATACTGCACCCCGGTGATTTCGTTGAGCATCGAGATGGACTCTTTGTCTGTGCCAGAGCGATTGGGCTGGCGGACGTCGTGTCTGCGGATGGAGCCGTCTTCGCTGCGAGAGAGAGAGATTTTGTTTCGTAATGGTTATGGTGAAGAACAAAGACTCACCTTGCGGTCATAAAAATGTCGTCTTGGGTTGGGTGGCATGTGATAGCACGTATGCTGTCCTATACCCCAAAAAAAAAATCGTGTAAAAAATCGTTCATTTTCCGATTTGAAGGAGACATTACGTCGTGATCAACGTATGATTGGTTAGGTGCATGATGAGTGAACGCTTCCACGGGAGATCCAAGCGTTGCGACATCGTATTTTAAAACAACCTCGGAAGATCCACCTCTATACGTATAAGCATTTGTTAGTAATAGAAACGGTATAATTATGCTGAACGAGAATTTTTTCTCACCTAAATAGATATTTATTCGTTGCAGAGAATTTTATGGAGAATATGTTTTCCTAAGAAAAATTTACCACATGTCTCCACACTCTTGCCGCTGCGCAGCAAAAGATGCACGCACTGTGGGTCCTTTGAGCGAGTATGAAGGCTCTTTCACGTCGTCTTGGTAGAAGTCCCATAGACAAATCTGCATATCTGATTGAAGGAAAGGAGTGAGATATAACACGGGGGGAGAGAATGATATTAGAAACACACCATCTCCACCACTTGCGAGAAACCGTCCTTCACCTGACGAGAATTCAAGAGCGTTTACGCAAGATTTATGCGCTTCCAATCTCCTAATATCGTCAATGCATTATCAGCCTTTCCTTTAATAGTTGCACACAATTTGATCTCAGGCGTTCATGTTGAACTGATTCGCTTACCTGGAGTAAGGAAACCCATGAGCACGGTCTACAATCGCACCACTGATCTTCTTTCTTGTTTTGTCCGTGTGCTGTGCGTTTGCACCGATCCTGGTCGGGATAACCCTTTTAGAAGGCCGTCCCAGACCCTCATGATCGAGGTCGGTCTGAGAAGTGCTTCTCAGATTTAACCCATTCAACATGTGTAAATTTGTTCTGGCTGAAGGCAAGGGTTCTAGACTTTGAAGAATCGTTTCCCACGATGCATCATTAGGGCGCTTATTTTGTTGGCTTATCCTTTCGTTGGCTTTAACTTCTGAAATCAGGGTTCTTATCTTATCTTTTTTCTGGTCAATCCCTGGATACAAATCAGGGGACTGTTATATTTCTGGCTCTGATTGACGGCGAGACTCTTCACATTACAATCTACTAAGGACGGACAAGGTGTGACCATCGACGTGACACGGCGACATTCTTGTGTAGATTGCGTCAGAAGGATTGTAGCAGAGATTGTAACCAAGGGTTGTGATGTCAGGAAACCTAGATAACAGTGTGGGGGGACCGGTCCGGAAATGCGATGTCGTGTAAGCATCGGTCCGATGTGGGGAATAATTTGTTGTTGGCTCTTCATTTCTATATCGCTCCAACGACTTATCTTTCTCATTGTCTTTCCCCACAGCCATGGCTGATACCCACATCCAACACAACAACGACAAGTCAATATCTAGGCCATACAAGTGTCCGTATCTCCTCTGCGGTAGGGCTTTTTCTCGTCTCGAGCATCAGGTGTGTCTTTGCTGTCCTGCCCAGCGCTGAATCCCCAGACTGACCAATTCCCAGACAAGACACATACGCACCCATACTGGAGAGAAACCTTTTGCCTGCATTTTTCCCTCCTGCGAGAAACGTTTTTCTAGGTCGGACGAACTCACCCGTCATTCGCGGATTCATACCGGTGAACATGGGCCTTCGAAAAAACCTGCCAAAAATCCCACATTAGAGCATGCACCTCTTGGTAGCTTTCTCACTGTGTCTAATGATGTTGGTGCAATCAGGGTAAAGAAGAAAGCCAGAAGTCGTGCCAACAGCGATGACGAGGTATATCGCCATTTGTTTTTTCTTCTTCTGGAATGTTGCATTCTTATGCTTTTTGTCCCAGGATGAATCCTACGCGCGCCCTACAGTTGTGGGTACATACGATGTTCCTCCATCTCGAAGAAACCACCCATCACCCTTCACCACTCTTTCCACCGTGGCAATGGACGAGTTATGTGCTCTAGAACGAGAAGAAGCTCTCCGTCGTGCTGAATATGAAGCGAAACACGCTGAAGCCTTGCGTCGCGCAGAATCACAATCACGTCATTTGCACAGCGTCGTCGATCTTCACCCACCATCACAGCGGCTTAGCAAGAGTGCGACTACAAGTCCGATACTGAGGGATGGACGGGTGCTAACAGCGTTAAGCAATGAGCGAAATCTCCTTGGGGTCTCCGTCGATCGGGGATGGCAAAGTCCTCCGTCAAGTCCGACATCCTCCGGTCTACATCGTGCTGATCCCGGTGAGAAAGATTCTTCTTGGTTGGGCTCGAAACGTCGTCTCAGCGGGCTAGTTTGGATACCCGGGCCTGATGAGCAACCACACCGGCGCCCAAAACTACCCCAGTCACGTTCATCTGGGCATCTCGTCGATGCTATTCGGCACCCCACTCACCATAGCAGCTTTCATCCCTATCAGCAATACCATCAATACCGCCAGCCTGGGGAAATAAGCGAACGCCGCGGAAAACATGCATATGATGAATTGCCGTCGCCTGTCAGTTCCGATGGGGAACAACAGCAGCCTCCTAGCACAGATCGAATGGGGTCCCCAAATCGGATATTTCAGTTTGGATCGTCCTCCACCTCCTATGGTCATGGAGTAGAACACTCGCCACCGCATAATTCCTCCGCTGTGAGGACGACTTCGGCTGAATTTGCGTTCACACCCTCAACCAGTCCATTCCTAGGACCCCTTAGGACCCTTAACATCCACTCGGCTAACCCATCCAGGGCCCCATCCCCCATTTTGTTGCCTCCCCCGGCCTCCAGTCGAGGGTATGAACCCAGGAATGACGATTCCATGACGCCATCCAGGGTAAGCAGCAGCCTCTTTGGAAACCTACCTTCCTCTGTTGGATTGTACTCGCACACCCTCGGAAAGACGCAGCAGCATGGGTCGAGCAGGAGTGATCAGCCCTTTGCATTCCAAGGCACGCATAGCTCAACCACACCGGTGCTATCCAGTGGACCGAGTAGCAGCGGAAGTAGTCCTGGAAGCATACCGCAACAGGCTCCCTCGCCGACGGGGTTGGTATCTCCCGTAACGTACAGATCGAGTGGCACTCTCAGCGAGTCTAGTTCTCGACCCCCGTCGCCTCATCATCCCCGCGGTTCATCTCCAAGTAGTAGTATATACGCGAGTAGGCATCGTCATCATCTCAGTGGCAGTAGTCAACACCATCACCACCACCACCACAACTCGCATCATCTCGCTCACTCTGTTCGCGTCGCGTTTGGGATGACACCCATCCACTCACATCCTGCTTCGAGAAGATCAAGTCCGCCTCTCCCGCGCAATACGTCCTGGTCATCTTCTTCTCCGTCTTCGCACCAGTTCCCGCACCATTATCACACCCCTTCGTGGTACACCACACCGTCGTCCAACTTCAGTACGGCGGTTGGGGTTGTTGGTTCGACACCGGGAAGTCGGGCGCCTTCGCCGCCGATTAAACTCCCTGCGTTGAAGATGCGTTCTGAGGACGAGATTGGCGCTCAGGCGGGCGATGAGGAGGACGATGTCAAGATGGGCGGTGTAGGTGAAGCGATGAAGAGAGAGAGCGAGAAGGTTGAATTGCCGCATTTTAGTGAAATTGAGGCTGCGACGAGGCTGCCATTTTCTGGGGAACCTGTTCTGAGTCGGTCTATTGCGAGTGCGAGTGCTGGTGCCGAGTCCAAAATGTCCATCGATTTCGTCAAGTCTTGATGGTTTCTCCTCCCTCCCCACCCCCGATCCTCAATTCTCAGAGTTCTTAGACAGATATGCAACAAGTTTTTATAGAGATTTTTTAGATGTATTCTTTTGATCTACATGACTTAGACAAACCATATAGAATTCCATTTGCTCTTTTTTTTCAAATCCTAAACGCTTGGTTTCCCCCCTTCTGTTTTAGAATTTATCTGTTTATATTCTTATCCCCCCACTCACTCTTTTTCTTTTGTTTTCTTCTTCTTTTCCGATCCCCTTTGCCCTCCAATTGGGCACAACCACGCATCTGTTTCCCTACGCATTTACTACTACTACGACTGCTCATGATAGACCTCTTCTTTCGCACATATATATTTTGGCACATGGTATGCTATCATACCATAGGGTTTTAGAAACTGGGGAGATATAGATCGCTCAAATTATATATATATCTGAATCACTTTCTCTAGATGTCCGTGGCTATGAATCATCGATAACAGTGCTTGATAGGAAGCTTTTGCAATCACATCGAAATGGGGCATTTTCCGCTAGGAATAGAACGGGAAATGGCAGACCGTCACCGGTATCTTGGTCTAGGTCGAGAAGGGTCCGAAAGATAAATGATTGGTGACGATGTCGATGAATGATGATGTATTCCAGAGGGTCAGATTTACCACCTGGGCGGTACCCAATACCTACCCGTTGATAAGGCCATGGTGTGCAATGTCAGCTTGAATGCAGAGAGAATTTGCAACCGTGTGCAGCACGGTTCAAAACGTTTACCCCGGTTACCTCCAGAGATATCGTGCAGACAACAGATTCCGGAGCGCTCTGTGAGGCTCTGTGCCTCACGCTTTTTTTTTGTTTTGTCTGAGTACCATTTCAAATAGACGCGTGTGTAAAGTTTTTCAGGGTGCAGCGGCTTGAAGCCAGTCAAGTTGTCTTGACTTGTCCTCAATGTGTTTGGACTTCTGGATATCTAGAAACGGGGTTTGTCTTCATAAACTAAGCATCGACGCCAGCGGCCAGCTGGTGACATGACGTCTGATGATATGGGCGCTTGCACGCCGGGTACACATCTTATCTTTCAAAAAAAAATTAAGCCTCTGCTAGCAGTGAAACTTGGCGAATGGCTCGCGTTTGAACGCCTCAGAAGTATTAAATGTTTAACTAGTCTCCCGTAGCTAGACTGACGAATCCAAGGTCTATTGTTTCTACTTGTAATGTTTAACGGGTCGATGTTCCATAACAGCATGATGCCATCTTCCTTGCCCTCTCTCCATTTCTGAACTGTCTGCACCAACAGTGAGAGGCAAGGACATGTGAAATATCAAATGGGTTCCCTTTTTTTTACAAAGAAAAATTTGTGCCAATCAGGGAAACGGAATTCTACTCAAATTTCCCCAACCTTGGACCTGACTGGGGCGACCAAAAAATGTATTGATGCCAAAGAACTGCGAATTCACTTTTGTGCACAATCCGCATAGTGTTATCTATCCTCTTTTTTTTAGTGACTCGGAGTCCACGTACGGAATTCTTAAGTGTAGTAAGTAATCATTCCACGAAGCAGCCGTTGTTCATCATCTCGCTAATTCTATGATCATCGATCATTTTCCGAGCTTCGGTGCTGACTGGTGCTGAGCGCTGAGCGCTGAAACACCAAAAAATGCAACTTCTTCTATCGCTGTTCAGAAGCCGTTCTAAGAGATTATTCGAAAGTGGCCCCGGAAAGTGTGATTGTCAACCTTACCAATTAAGACAAGAAAGATGTAGACAATTGCAATAAAGAGAATGGTGAATAAAATAAAAAGTACAGTCTATCTCCGTCTGCTGCGAGTGGAACTTTGGAATTTCGAGGTTTCTCTTTTGAGACGTCTGCAAGCGAGTTGGAAATATGAATGAGATAACACTTCAAAAAAAACCAGTCGAAACACACCTTGTAGAACGTTCTCTCTCTATTTCTCTCCTTTCAATATCCTCTGCCGTCAACTCTTCAAAAATGGTTCTAAACTCGTCAGCCTCGGCCCAATCTCTCCAAGTACTCCTCAACGTCTTTGGTCCTCTTCCGTCTCTTGGTGCCCTACCAAGTCCGAGACCCAAACCCGTCTTGTCCTTCACCAATCCGTAACCACTCCGATCACGAGCCTTCTCCCCTCCCGCGTGGTCGTCGATTCCTTCACCACGGTCACCTCCAATCACACCCCACTCGATAGCATCCTTCTTGTGTTTCATGAGTTCTTCGTGCACCGCATGGGCGACTAGAGGTATGGCTTCTCCCACGAGTCCCAGTTCTGTGCAGAGTTTTACAGCAAATGCTTCAGGTGTTAGGGGAGATAACAAATCCCATTCGACGTGATCCATTAAGTGGTGGTTTGCCATTTGAACATCAATCTATAACGGGGTTATCATTTCGAAGGAGTACGCACAACAGACAACGAAATTGACTGACACTGAGAATGACACGGCACTCCGGCGCTTCCTCCCCGTTAAGTGATGGCGCATCCACATCCAATGCACCGTCCATGCCCAGCTCCATAGAAGCAACACCTTCATGATCCTCCAACTGGGTCCGTATTTGAGCTGCAATCGTATCTGCCCATGGTTTTACTGGAATATCGAGATCATTACAGAAAATATGTGCAAACGTCTCCGGCTTGATTAAAGTCTCGTTTACATTCCACACAAAGCAGTCTCTTATTCGATGCGTTTCTGTTTCGAATTCGACGCGAATGGGGACGAGGGAAGTTCTTTTTTGAGCTTGAAAATCAAGAGCGTCGGGAGGACTACACTTGAATTAAGAATACTGCCACCGCGCAAATTTGAATGACCTACTGATATTCATGTACGGTTGGGGGCATTGGTCTTGGTCTAATAGCTTGGGCGGGTGGTGTCATACCAAGGTAGCTTTTGTCTAGATCAGGCTTCTCTGGCCTGGGGGTGGCCCCAGAAGGTTTGGGTGCGGACGAAACACCAGTAGCAGCATTGAAAACGTTCATCCCTGCTCCCATTCTACTGCGAGACTGCCTTATCGACATCCTCGTCCCACCACTAGCCACAAAGTCAGAATCATCAGAATCAATCGCACCTGCATCTGGAAACTCATCGCCTGAACCTGGGTCGGTATAGTTTACCGCTCGTCGTGAAACGCGCAAATTGGATGACGATGTTGAACCAAGAATGGGCTGTATGAGGAGAGTTGCACCAGTTTTGAGTCGTGATGCGTAAGTGGAGTGCAAAGCTTGGGGTTGCGTTGAGAGAGGTGGACGAGGAGGATTAGGCGGGAGGACCGGCACCGTCGGCATTGGCTGAGGTACCTGATACATTGTTGGGGCTGGTGATGAGTACGCGGGTTGGACATTTGAGAGGGTGCTCGTGCGCGACGGCCGTGCCTTTACACTCCGCATGGGTTGGCTAGGATTTTTCGGCGGAGGGGTGGTGGATATGGACCAATTGTTAACGTTTTTCAAGTACGCTGGGATGGAAGGTGATGAATAACCATATGAAGAATCTGGCTAAATTCGGAACACCACTTACTTTTGGTATGAGGTTCGGGCGCGGGCGACGCATATGTTGCACTTGCAGCACTTGTTATATGGCTCAACGCCTGTTTGAGCTGAAAATCTGACATATTGCGGTTGATGTTCATTGCAGCCATATTTGCAAAGTTAGTTTGGGGATGTTGCGACCCAGACGCTGTGGCATTGTCGGCCATTTTTAAACCTATGGTGCAGAAGTTATGGTAATCGCTATTTAGTTACGACCTTTGTCCAGTTTTGTCGGGCAAATATGTGGAATGGATGAACGGGTTAAAAAAAATCCCTCAGCAATGAAACGCGACGCGTCACAAACAATCACACTTCTGAATTGTCACGCGTAACACACTGATTCAAAACGCTGTTGTATGGCAGGCGGATGCTCGCTCGGTACCCAAAAGCTCGTTACGATGTGCTCATAGCAAGAGCAACCACTACTCTTCGCCTTTACTCAGAAAAGAAAAGTCAGCACAACCAAGCCATTATAGACTTTCTGATAAAATGTAATTTATCGTCCTCTTGTCATTTTTAATGTTCTGCTACATTATCTGCAGGTCAGAGGGAAGAGGAAGCTAGACAGGATCGTAACAGCCACAAGGTTACATCGTACAAGCATGCCATTCAGTCGATTTCAGAGTTTGAAAAACCAATACGGCTTGGTAACGATCTTTTGAAAGTATGTCCTTGTCATTCCATATCTTCGTTTCTGTTGCTCATCTTTCCAGCTTCAAGGAGTAGGACCTGGTATCCAAATGAAAATAAATGAGTTCTTGTATGCATCTGAAGCTTTGGAAAGACATCGTGAGGGTGTCCCGTTTGCAAGCTTTGTACACTCTCGTTGATGAATCCCTAGACCCGCAGTTGCAGGAAGAATTGACGAAGGCTAGGCTTATAACTATTTTACAAAGTGTGCCAGGCATTGGGTAGGCATCGTCATTTTCTCATGAAATCAGGTGGCTTATTTTCGTTATATTTATCTAGCGTTGCAACTGCCGAAAAATTGGTCAAGGCCGGATGCGGTTCCATCCAGGACCTGAGATTGCCGCAGTTTTTGTCCTTGTTACTAGGCGAAACACAAAGGGCCAAAGTACGATTTATGGGACACATTGAAAAACCAATTACAAAGAAGGAAGCTGAGGACGTTCTGGTGTGCGATGGCTCTGGTCGTACATTTTTTGTTGCTCAAAAAAAATTGTCTAGAATTTCTGTCGCCATAGTTTGGATACAAAGTACGAACTTGCCCTTGTCGGTGATTGGTAAGTCTCGATCGTTCCAAGGTGCCCTCCTGCTGAAACTTGAACAGTCGGAGGGGTATATCGTCGTTTCCAGAGATCCAACTGATGATAACGCATCCGAATTTCGTCCATATTCCACTACCTGCCTCGCCTCCGTCTAGAGAAGAAAGTTCTGTCATGCCAAAGACGCGAAAAATTACCAAAGACAAATATTCTAATTTATTACGAGCGGATCTCCTGCCTTCATTACAGCAACGGGGCCTTATTGCACATTCTGTAAATACCAACCCAGGGTCATGGAAAGGAGTTATTCGAATGCCAGAACAACTGGGACAATGGGGTGATCGTGCGGAACGTCTTGCCGGAATAGATAAACTGGAAGGGCATTTCCGATGGATGAACATGAAGTAAGACGTCCAAACTCCGGTTGTACGCACTGAGTTATTTTATGATTCCTAGTTTCGTACCCTGCAAAAGCCGCGGGGCGTACCTACTCGCTTTCACTGGTGATTGCGATTTCTACAAGCATCTGAGTTTACAAGCAAAACAGTTGGGCTTGTTATTAAATGAATACGGCCTTTGGAAGTGGAATTTGACCAATCCACCATCTCATCCCGACGATAGAAATGGAGACGGAGAGTCAGAGAAAGGCTTTTGGTCTCTTGTCAAATCTACAACAGAACAAGAAATATTAGAGGAATTAGGCTTGGATTTTATCGACCCCACGATACGGAATTACAAATCCATTTCTGCGCATCGTAGGAATAATCAGACCTCAGGCTTTCGTTTTTGACTCTGCATCTTTTTATTAGCAAGTATGTAGTAATAGTTTAATCTTGTATGTTGTATTTCCTCTCCCGCTACGCCCACGCGTCACATTCTGCTCGCACTTTGTCTAGTCATTGGAATTAGATATTACATAGGGATCTCAAAGTTGGAAGACATCAGTGAAAGAGAGCTGGACATCATCTTCTCAGAGCTGTGTGCTGCAAAAGGCCCAAAAATTACCTTCATTTCTTTATTGCTGTTGCCTTTCGATTTGCCCCACCACTACAAGGTGAATATGGGTTTGACCGCATGTTTAACTGGCTATGGACGACCGACGCTCTAATACCGATTTTTTTTTGGAGAACTGGAAGAGAAATTTGACGTCTTTTGTGCAGCTAGCACCCATCTACTACAGAGATGGATGTGAGCAAAAACTAAGTATCTCATCATCAAAAGGTTGAATCATATAGCAAACAAATACACTATACACTTTATTTCGATCTTCAATTTTATACACGACAGATTGGAACAACATATTGTACAAATACACTTTGTCAGAAATTG
>QDKV01004859.1_pt1 | contig 16899 bp, 13 predicted proteins | sample 1861101 | NCBI WGS metagenome assembly QDKV01 (sample SAMN04275158, study PRJNA302643) | Fungus metagenome, whole genome shotgun sequencing project. | isolation source: fruitbody | host: Mallocybe terrigena | place: Sweden | collected 2013 | reverse complement strand
AAGGTTGGGCCTTCGGGTAATGACGTGTTGAGTCGGATCAAGTATGAAGCTGCAATTATCGGATTCACCCACTGGCTCGCGGAAAATCGACCTTTGGTGCTCGCTGGTCTGCTCTTATTTTGGGCAAAAGTATTGCTATGAATAACTCCTAAAACCTGGCAATTGCCAGCGGGATCGCAGTCGCAATATATCCGCCTCTTTTATTATAATCGTAGGATATGAAGAATGGGGAATCGTCTTACCCCATTCGGGTTTATCTCTCGCAATAGCCTATGACGAACAGAGAGATTCCAATTATTTTCATGAGCTAAGGCTGTTGGCAAATGTTGAATTGAAAACGCACTACTATATGAATCAATGAAAACGTGCAACAGACGAGAACATATAAGGGAAGAAATAACGTAAAATACAAACTTCATGCTACTTGGACCTTTGTTAACATGTATTGGATACCGCGAAAGCACTACGAGGGGGAGTGGAAAACGGCATAAAAAAATACCTAATAGGGGTAAAAAACTTTCCTAAAGCGGAGCTGGAACAGGTCCTTGATCACTTGCGTCGTATTGTCAACGTTCTCTCGTACGATCTCGGATGTTGGTCTCGAGAAGAGTTCGTCAATCTCCTCGAGCGACTTGTTTCTCGTCTCGGGCATGAAGAGGATCTGGTAAAACCAGCCAATGACAGCGATACCGCCGTAGAACCCGAGGGTTAATCCTATTCGCGTCATCGACTCCATCATCCGAGTGAAGTTGTATGTGACAATAAATGAGCACAAGAATAGGTTCGCGTCCGAAGTCGTCATGCCGTAGCTGCGCAGATACGTAGGGAAGACCTCTGAGGGGATGACCCACGTGAGGCATGCATATGAACCGAAAAAGCCCATGTAGAGAATTATGCCTGTCAGATAGACACCTTCGGCCGCGCGAGGATGCTTGTCTAACGGTATTTGATATCCAATCCCGACAAGGAGTAGTCCAATGAAAAAACCCGGTAGCATTGTGTTCGCCCAGTAGCGACGTCCAAATTTTTCCATGTAAAGCACAGCTGGAATGGTTCCAAGCATCAATGCACCGCCTCCCACAAGGGACATGAACACACTGTTCTTGTCATTGAAACCGATATTGCTCATCAACAAGCCCATATAATACATCACTGCATTCACACCCGTGAACTGTCCCAAGAAGACCATGATGTTTGCGTAGATGATGGCCCGGCGAGCACGGGGTTTAGTAAAGAAGTCCAGCCATGCAAATCGTTTAGTGTTGAGTTGCTGCTTGTTTTCCATGGAGACGGAATTCTTCATCCCGAGAAACTCTGCTTTGGAATCGTAGGTGTCAAATCCACGGATCTTCTTCCAGACAGCATAGGCTTCAACATCTCGGCCCTTGTGCATCAGGTATCGCGGGCTCTCGGGCAAAAAGATCATGCCGACCAGGAGAATTGTGGAGAAGACCAGGGAGGAACCCAAAATATATCGCCAGTTGCCTTGAACCCCTACGAAGATGGCGGCAATGACAAACCCGAATACCTCACCCAAAGCGATGTTGAACTGGTAGAGTGAAACTAGATTGCCACGTATCCTGCCAGGAACCGACTCCGCCACATAGATGGGCACAGTGCCACCTTCAATACCAACTCCAATCCCCAGGATGAAGCGGCCGGCAAACATCATGCCAAAGTTAATGGCGCCTGCCTCCAGGCCAGCCCCAATGCTGTAAAAAATGCAAGACAAAATAATTGCTTTGCGACGACCGAGATACTCGTTTGTGGGCGAAAGGAGAAAGGCACCAGCAACGGCGCCGAGTGGCATGCCTGAATTGACCAAACTGGCCTGATTGCTATCTAGCTGCAGATCCTTTGGCATATAGAGGTTGGCACCACTGATGAGGGACTGATCGAGCCCCGACAACAATCCTCCAAGCGAGGCGAAGGAAACCAAGACGTAGGTGAAAACAGCGGGGGAAGAGAATGAAGCCTCGAATCTAGGTTGCTTCACAGTCTGCAACTGTTCTTCGAAACGGCGGAGTTCGTCATCCATGGTCTCGTTGGACTCGGAATTATCGATGACATTGTCCAGGTCCGAATTTGCGTTTTCCTTTTCAGCCGTTTCAGGTTTGAGGGTCTCCATGATAGAGCATTCAGGATTCTGGTGCAACAGTGGTTACGGGAGGTCAGAAGTAGTCTTTTCTACAATCGAAGGTTTGCCATGCCCGGAATAACATTGCTCCTCTCTACGTCTATTTTCGTGGTATTGACTGTTTTGGGTGACCGTGGAGTCATTGTCCCATGGGTTTCCAGATGCCATAGATATCACGTCGAGAAGATTTCAGTCCTATCATCATGAAAAGGTCAAAAAAGATAGTTCAAAGAAGAGAGATAACTAACGAAGAGTCACCGTTGTACTTGTATCAATTCACCAAAACTTTCAACGTTCTGCCAAACATTCAAGTCGAAGCGTGGTCCATCAGCGAATGACCAAACCTCAACTTGAACGGTGATCCTTTTTATGTCCATCGATGGCTCCAACCTGTGAAATTTTGTGCAAATAACCAAGCAGGAGGTGCGTGTATATTGATGGGTTTTTGATGAGTTTATATCACATAAACTGATCGAAGTCGTGAACAATTTGCAAAGCTGAAAAAAGAAAATTTAAACTATTTCATTGATGGAGAATAGATCAGGTACCCACCGTGACTTTTCATGCTATTTCGCCTCCATGCCATAATTTATTAGTTAGCCTCATACAAAGAAACTTTAAATTAATCAAGTGAAAGGTCTTGTTGTAATGAAACTGCGAGCGTTAGGCAGGTTGAAGCTTGGACCGCAGCTCCGATCAAAGCTGCCAGTGATATATAGATCATGGAGTTAGGGAGAAATTTTTTAATTCCATATGCTGCGGAAGCTCAGCGCTCAGGCCTCAGGCTCAACGGGTTGGGATTAACTCGCTTTCGATTCCCGCTTTCTTACACAAAGGAGTCCAAAAGATAACACGCTAACAATGAGGTTGCAATAATATAATGTACGATAATTGTATAAAAACTCCCCGACTGATTCTCGAACCAGTCGAGAAACGATTGATAGAGGAAAATAAAAAGCTTGTTTGTTATATATAGTAGGCCCCCAACGGGCGCAGAAGAAATATTGTCCAGATCAAAGTGATGCTTTCCCCCTTGGTTCGTATGGAAGGAAAAGGCAGGTTATTCCAGCAGCAATAAAGAAGGCGCCTGAGATATAAATTGGCACAGAAGTCGTGAAACCTGCATAAAGTGCAACGATTGGCGCCTTTTAAATGTCAATTTATCAGCATTGTCAACTTCGTTTTGAGAGATCAAAAACTGACCACCACACCAAAGAGTCGAGTTGAAGTGTACGTCAGCGCATTGCCCGTTCCTCTGACCTTGGTCGGGAACACCTCAGGTGTCATCGAAGAAATACCACCATACATAACACTGCTCGTGAAGCCGTAAGCACAGTTCCAACCCAGGAGGGCATTGGAAGAGTGAGAAGTTGTTCCCAGAAGGACGAAAACTCCCGAAAGAACTAGTTGTCTATTATAGCCTCATCCGGAATTCAATGAAAACAGCACTCACCCAGAGACAGGGCCGTTGTTCCCCGACGCCCAAGACGCGGAACATCTACCAAGTAGCTAGCCAAAAATGCCCCCGGAACACCAGTCGCATTGATGATAACTTGCTATACAATTCAAACCATATTAGTACGGAAATTGCGAGAATAAGGTTGGTTTGCTCACATTCCGGTACGTAGTGGCAGTTGATCCATCACCAAATTGCACTCCACGAGTGGCGAGGCTTCAATCGCTTCATTAATGACCCACACAACCAACAGCGGGTGAAAACTCACTAGAACGGCATGAAGAATAGGTACCTTAATTAGAAGGATTAGACAATTATTGAGAGCATGCATGTTGACAAGGACATACAAGGGTAATGCAATGCCGACCAGAGCTGCATAGAATGAGAAATGTCTTCAAAAATGATAAATAAAATTCGTCTTACCCCATATCAGCAGAAGTAAACCTGTTGACCAAGCCACCTTCGGAGTCGCAAATAATGGTTGAATGTAGTCGTAATAGAAGCTCCTTATGCTGAATTTCGACGCTGCTTTCTTTTCTTCGACATGCCTTGGTTCCTCCTTTGTGTCGGATTTATCAAAAATTTGCAGACTTTCAAGTGTCAAGGTGGAGGTCTTGCCATTACGCTTGGCAATCTTGTGGATGACATTCACAGCATCGGCATCTCTCCCTTTTCCCATCAGGTACTTGGGAGATTCGAGCAGTCTGAAGCCAAAAAATCGAATTGCCCAAAAGACCATAACGATTCCACCCGTTGCGAACATAAAGTAGCGCCACCCTTGGTTGGATTGACGTGTGCAATTGTTTAGATCCTTGCAAGAGTAGTTTCCAATAAGGGGCCAGGCTAGCTAAATGATATGAACATTATGTCAGGAAATGACACATAAATTTCATGACTCGAAACCCACGAGACTGGCAAGAAGTTGCCCAAGTGCCCACCATACCGTAAGCCGTGACAGAAGGTATTGATGAGTGTGAGGTATGAATTCTTATAAAATTTCAGTTTCACGTTCAAAATCACGAGATAACATCCACTCACCTAGAAAAATGGCAGCATCCACAGGGAGAGTGCCACTGAATCCCGTAGACAAAACAGCTACGAGTGAAGTCAAAGCTATCCAATTTGGTGCTCCGCCAGCAGCAAGCGCAAAAACACCCTGGATGAAGAGAATGACATTAAATGCTAATCTAGAATATTGCGGCATGAGATTGTGAAAGCCAGAACAAAACGGAAAGAGATAGTACCTCCTGCCAATCAAATCGGCGCCGATTCCCCAGAAGGACGCGCCAACTAGAGCACCAATATTCTGTCCGAGGATAAGGAGAGGACCGCGAAATTTGAATTCATTGACAACAGCCGGGAGGACCAAGCTGACAGCGACCTGGAAAGACTGTCTAAGCGACAACTAGCAAAGATACTCAGAATGTTTGAAAGCATACCGGCCAGAGAAAGCCACTGAAGACGAAAACATATAAACACCAACAGGAATAAAATAGAGAAAAATACACACGTAAGGTATCCGATCCCAACAACTACGAAGAGCTCCCTAGAAGATAACGTCTATGAAGAATGAAGACAAGAAGACAAATGTACATACCACTGGTACCGACCGAAGCCAACCTCGAGCATGGCTGCATTGAGCAACATGGCCTTCTTGTTGTACACGGAGTCTTCCAAGTCCTCGGTATCCTTGGTCAGGGCATTGTACCTGTCAACGAGAGTGGTGGTTGTAGGATTATCGTGATCTGTGATGCGTTCCATGTTCGAGTCCTTGGATGACTTCAATGAGGGGATTGGAATGCGATAAAATTATCAAACACCCTGAGTTCAGATATAGCTGAGCAAATAATTCGAATAAAAGTATATATCAGGTTCCATCGTTGTTGACATCTCTGTTCACGTTTCACAGTCGATCTCGGCAAGAATGAAGGAACTAGGAAGATGAACGCGTAAGTGAACCTTGCTGGCCGTTCAGCAATATTGAGCGCTGAACCAGTGTCAATCGCAGATCTTAATGCAGCCGGACAGTTGGAAAATCGCCTTAAAAGGTAAAAACGCGTTCATCAACGGCACGGCGACGTGATCATTTGAAGGTCCGAAAGTCGGCACTGTAAGGCAATGAAGGCATTCACATATACTCCGATTCTCTCGAGTGACTTGGCTATTACAAGCGCACATACGACGCTCCGTATCATTAATCTTCCGCCCGCTGTATAACATTGGATCGTAATCATTACTCATGGCCTTTTCACATTGCATTTGCACAGCACTCCCTTATTTTAGGAGAGAAAGTTATTGATCCACCGTTTTGACTAGTGTTGTACTACGTTAAACCACGTACTGGCACCTAGTAGGCATTCTCAGCTGCTCCTCATTTTTTCATGCCCGTCGTTCAACATTGCTGAATGCTTATGTTGTGAGATTTTGGAATGATGGGACTACAATAGCACCGAGCGGCCATCACCACCATCAAAATGTCACTGTTCACCTCGGAATAAGTATAGTGCAATGACTAGGTTTGGCTGGGGTGCAAGCGTGTTGTCCTCTCCTTCTCGTTTCGATTTAATTAATTTTTTGGAGCAATCACATCGATGTATCTATGAAAAGCGTGCGTGATCTGACTCTGGCTTCAATGCTTATCCAGAGTAACTCAAGTTTCAACTTGGTTTCAACTGTCAAATTCTTCCTATTTTGATCGGACGTTCGGTTGCAGAAAAAGATTTTCAAAGCCTCCACAATCTACAGATGGCTGTAATACATGATTGTCATCATTGTGATCTGCAATTTGAGAGCGTAATCAAGCTGATGGTTCAACGCTTTTGCGATTGTCATCCGTTTGTCAAGTGCCAAGTCTACTACATTCGGCGGAATTTTTATTCCTGTGTAAAATGATTCCGGGTTAGCTCAAGAGTTAAAGAGATCAGAAGGTTCTAAACTCTAAAGTGACGCCTCTCCCCGAGGTTCATGTGTAGAAAGGAAATAAAGTAGCCAACAATGAAGAAAGCACCAGAAAAATCTACGTAGTATCCTTCAGCAAATTGTCCTATTGCACGGTTGGACGGGCTTACCAATATGGTTTACATTATAAACGGGGGTACATCCTGTTCATCTAGCTTTGGTCTACCAGGAAGTGTCATCCCTGTGACTGATGCATACATGACGCAAATTGTGAAACCATATGCACAGTTCCGACCTAAGAGCGCATTGGAAGAATGGAAAAATGTGCAGTCGACCCGATAAAGAATGAAAATTCCGATAGAAACTATCGGATCGATGTCCTGCATTGGAAAGAAGGGAAAACAAATTACTTGTAGTAGAAAGAGCTGCACAGTGCCCAACGGACAAGAAAGCGGAGGTCAAACAGATACCTTGCGGAATTCCTTAAAATCACTTACAATATAAAAAAGAATTATTAAGGCCCAAAGAATTGAAAGTGTTTGAGACGTACATAAAACCATCATCAAAATCTGCCCCTTCCGTGTTGCAAGACTTGGACGAGGCGCGGAATAATGATAAACTCGTTAATAAGGAATGAAATTCATACCTATTGAAATCGGATCATTCGTCAAAGCTGCAAAAAAGGTATACTAGTACGTACAAGTGGAAAGCTAACTTTCCGATACTAGCAAGCGCTCGGCCATGACGAAGCCAAGAAACCAGAATGATCTACCCAAATAAAGCTAATAAACGTATAGACAGCAATTTCCGCCTCGCGAACAACGGATGCCGGGATAGTTCGTTTCAACTTCCTCCGAACAATGTTCAGCGTCTTCATCTGATTGATCACAGAACTTGCCAAGGCTTTCAACAGTAAACCCTGGTCCCTGACGATACTTTATTCCGCTCAGCAATCTTGTGGATAAGCATTTCTTCCCTTATCCATGTTTTGGAGACTCGGGCAACCACTGACGGCGAAAATTCTAATCGCCCGCAATAAAAAGAGCCCTCCCATGGTATATCGCAATCCTTGATACGATGAACGAGACACGAACCACTTGCCCGACAAGGAAGAGGGACCATGCTATCTGGATTGTAAGTTGTCCTTACATACGGACCTACAAGGCCTTGAATTCTGGCCGAAAGGCTGAAATGGTGGGGGCCCGTGAACAAATGTCTGGTGTGCATGAGAAACGAACATTTCGATCCTAGAGCGAAGTTGGATTGACTCGCCTTCTTGAGGAGAACGAGGAGAACGGTTACCGAGAAAGATGGCAGAATCAACAAGTTACTGCCAACACAAACACCCATTATAGCTAAGGGCAGAAAATCTCTTGAATATTAATGAAGAGAGTGCAGTTGAAAGAGAGCCTGGCCAATAATTTTGCTAGTAGATACTACGGGCACCCAGAAAGACAATGAAAGAAGCCTTCTTCACAAGTCAGCTCCAGCAGACCAATGAAACTTGAATGCCTATCTCACCTTAAAAGTGGACAGGACACTAAGGCAAGAACCTTAGAATGGGGGGAATGGGGACCAGAGGAGACAAGAATGTTTTCGTTTATTCAACCATATCGTTTTTCCTGGGCCGCTGCGTGTGGTTGGCATGTGGACCCCGGCATTTTATCACGAGAGATGACTTCATTGAGGTATACGACTTTGGACGCGAGGACTGTATTTGCTACCACCCCCCATCGTCTTGACCACCATTTCGCTACCCTCGAATTCTGCCACACTCCATATTTCCTTCTTAAATTCTACATTCAGTCATAAAACTACTTCTGGGCATTTTCGAGCAAGAATCTTTGTGTCCAAAGGTCCTGGCCCGATGATAGCGGTATGTGGACAGAGTTAGAAAGTAATGCGACAAGTTAGGGAGAGACAGCGGGCTCAACAGCGACGTCGTGATTCCCGCTACCTTAGGTAGCCTTAGGTAGGGTCTTAGCGAGCGTTCTTTTGAGAAATGGAGATCGCAAGATTGGCACCAACGATGTACCACGCCACCGGCTTCGTAAGCTTGATCCGTAACATACGTTGTCATGCCAGTCTCCGTTGCTGGATTGCCTCTTTCGTATTCTTCTGAGGCCTTACCATCTCGTCTATCCGTTCGGTTTGCGAATCTCCCAAAACCTCTTTCCCGTCATAGGTTGCGTGATTTATTTCGCAATCGATAGAGGGAATCGATATGAATAACGTCGAGTATCGCGGTGGTGAGTAGAACTTTGCGCAAAGACGAGTGTCCAGGAATGCTAATTTACCAGATCTCTCTTCAGTGCCCTTACCGGAACATCTTGCATTTCCTCCAGGTTCGTGCCTCAACTTCTTCATACTCGTGTTTCTAATGTCGTCGCCCATCACCCATATCTGCGTGTGTACTTCACAGTTGTAGTGCAATGATACTGAAGTTCGCCCACGAATGATCGGAGGAGGCTCTTTTGTGCAACTATGAAAGTGGGATCGTAGCTTCGCCGTTCAGTGCAAATGTCAACTCCGATATTGATGGACCTCCGTCATCTTTTGTCCATCCATGGAATTCTACTGCATGGATTCTCTATTCCGGATTGCAGAGTCGTGTTATTGAGACATCTATTTTCTGGTCACTGTTTCTGCACAATGCTCTTCTCTTGACCATACTGCTTGCTCTTTGTTTTCCAGAGGCTTCCAATCTATGTCTTTTGCTGCGTTTAATATTATGTCCTCTGCCAGATCCAATCAACGGTCGACAGATGATTTATTGCACCTCTTCCGAGATCTTGATATACTCAACCTCAAATTTTTCAAACGAGAATTGCAGAGACGAGCAAAGAATTTTCTGTTCTCGCGAGACCTTCTCGAGCCACTCTACTTGCTATTGCCTCCGCGCATGGTATTACTGGTGATCGGTACACAGGCACAATAAATGACCTTGAGAAAAGCATCGTGTCGCATTTTGCAACTGCAGGTTGTTTTCACAATCATCGAGATGCTGATGCTTCTCGGTCCTGAGGGTTGTCTAAACACGTCTGCAGACGTCGAGGCCATGTCTCCCATTTCTTCTCAGAATGAGTTTCTTCTGTCGTGGTTGAGCCAGCAACAAAGCAGGTTGAATCGTCTCCCATTACAACGGCGAAAAAATATTCAACAGCGGGTATCCCGTGATGAACACTACTTATTGCTATCATTATAATTTATTGTCCTTACACTAGTTAGCATCTGTATGGTGCAGTAGCTGAGGTTGACATGGAGTCATTCACCTGTCAAGTTCAGAATCACCAGTTTTGGTAGGATATTGTTCTTGTATCGCGACATAACAAATATCTTGGTATTTTTCAATGTTCTCATTCGAGAAATCTCCGTTCTCCACGACAGGTAGATGTTGAGACGTTGATAAGGGTTTCAGAAATAATTAGATGTTCCATTGACACCCGGGCAACTCCGATTTATAACAACCGATTGCAAAGTTGATTATCGCTCCCGTTAAATGTTCGCTAGCCTACGCCTCTCCATACACTGACTGACATCTCTCGAGTCTCAATCTGACAACACATCTTAAAGCGTCTCGCATCGCATTGTCGCACAAAAGTTGGTATCGGTATAATGCACTACAAGCCCTTTTTCAGTGGCCCGTTTCCGAAATATACATGGATTGAGGCAACTGGCTACTTTGAGTCAAAGTCACAACAGGTAGTAGCATTGGCGCCTGCGCCATCACTTGCAGTTGGTTCATTCGCATCTTCGGTTGAGTGGATGGTGATATGACCGGCAGAATCTTCCTCTTCTTTGTAAAAACTTTGCCGTTAGCAGCGCGACGAAATTGGCCGTCTCAGAGCTGTTGGCAAAAGATTCAGCATATCGCCGATTTAAAACTGATTAATCTTACATCTTCCTTTTTTTTTGTTGGTTGTCGATCTTCTGGCACAGTTGACCTGCTAGTCCTTTTCTACATCAGAATGAGGATGAAAAATCTCACAGCAGTGTTTTCTTCTCCTTTCGACACCGTTGGGGTGTGCCACGGTTTTCCCAGTCGCGAAAACGGAAATTTCGAACTTGTCCTACTTGGACAACTTCTGATTCCTGTGTGCTACTGAGTGATGTGTAAATGTTCGTTGCGTTGAAATCTGGGCAGTTTTAACTTACTCTTGTCTAACGAACAGATTTTCTTCACTGACGATGGTTGTTTCGTCATTCGGCTCAGTAGTAAATGAGCTGGGCTGTTTCTGGCCGGATACTCACCGCTAATGGGTCGATTGAACCTGATGATTCAAATGAGTTCAGAGTGGAACATCCTATTTCCGGCATCGGATAACCCATAGGGCTTAAACGGTTTGGAATCGGAATCCGTACTTTGATTGAAGTAGGCCATGACGGGCTAGAATGATCCGCAGGCATCTGCTAGGGATATCTCAGATTGGCCCCCACCCAGCATGCAAGAATCTCCTCGAGAGAAGGAAGTTGAAATAGTTCTGCCTCGTAAATGAATGAACCAAAACTTTGGACCTAGCCAGGGAAGAAATTCCTCAGAAGGAAGATAGTCAGACGTGATAGAGTAAAGCAAGGCATTTGCCATGACTGAGCGCTGAGCGTTCACAGGGATATTTTCTGAGGGAGGGGAAGAAAGAAGGTGAATCCGATTTCATTACATAATGCTTTTCCGATTAGCGTCCTGTACGTGACTTCAGTGCCTGCCCCGTAATTGCTAGCAGATACATCCACATATGAGAGTGCAAATTCAACTGCTTCAAATTTGTACTATGAATTTGTAAAAGCATCTGAAATTCGCAGCTATCAGCAAATTTGCACCTTATTTTCGACGTTCTCGAGAGCCTTAGATGTTCGCGATGTCACGGTCTGCCGGACAGATGTCTTCGGCCACGCTCCAAGTTGTAAATTGGCGTAAATCGTGTCAACCTTTTTGCAGATAGTCGTCTGAGTAAAACGGGGACAGCAATCTCTGCCATGGCTCTTACCTCCAACCAGTGTAGTTCAACTAAATCGCCGCCTACTCGGTGCTATTTATACGAGGACCAAGTCACACTGCAGGAGCATTCTCATTCGTGTACATCAATCCACTCATGCTGGGATGTGTCTCTCTGATCACCGGTGCCTCTTGAGGAATTGGCAGAAGTATCGCTCGTCATGCTGAACGACCACCCCACCCAGCGTGAACCCCTTGCTGCAGTTGAGCGCGAAATCAAGGACAAAGGGAGACAGGCAGTCATACATTTGGCAGACGTTTCTCTCGAGACTGATGTACAGGCAATGGTCACAGAGACCGGGAAACGACTAGGCAGTCTGGACGTTGTTGCTCACTTTTATTTTACGACTCGCCAAATGCAGGGGTTACTAGCCATTCCTTGACAGTGAGTCATGCGTCTGTGATTATTTCTATTGTTTCAAATTTCGCTATGAACAGCTTCAGTTGAGGACTTCCACCGACTGTATTCTATAAATGCCCTTGGGACGTATCTTTGCTACAAGTACGCAGCCAAACAGAAGATTGAGCGAGGTCGCGGTGGGCGGATTATTGGGGCCTCTTCTGTAGCCATCAAGCAGGGCAAGCCTTCATATCATAAAGTTGGGAATATTAATCATCGTCTATTCCTCAGGTTGGCCCTTCCTCAGCTTATATTCGTCTACAAAGTTTGCAATCCAAGGATTTGCTCAGATGATTGATATCCACCCGTGTGCCGCAGCACAATCATCGCTGACCATCCTGTTTCTTGCTTAGCCAAGAGCGATCGCGCTTAAAATACAAGTATAGTGAGACAACGACCGAAGAGCTCGCAGCGTACGGCATCACCGTCAACGCCAGGTTAGGACTGTGGCTCTATCTTGCTTTCGACAAAGCTGCACTGACTTTCGAACTGCTATCTCTTTCTCTCGCGTGAGAATTGATCCCCTGGAAACATTGGAGTATTTTAATCTCCCTTCTAGTGGACGTTGTCAGACAGTGGCATCAACCGCGACACCATCTCAGACGAAGAAGCAGGTCTGGTATCCTATCTAGTCTCAGAAGAGGCGAGCACGATTACTCATAAGTATGTGTAGAGCCTACACATACTGGTGCATGTCCTCTTATATAAATTCTCGTTTCGTTGACTAACGTTGTGAACCTCTTTCACAAGACAAACGGTGAGTGGGACGCATCCCGACTATTACTTTCGTGCGCTAATCTCTATCAATTCTCATAGATTCGATCAACGGTGGAATGTATTTTGACTAGAGCAACTCGAAATTTATAGTGGAGATACATATTGTTAGTAAAGCGCAGCACGTTAGTTCCTGCTTTGGTTCTTCTATCCGGACTCCCAAACAAGGTAATGAGCGCCTTGTCAGAAGGCCACCCTTATATTGCATCACCTGCATGGTGGTGATGTCTCTGGGCTTCTCCTGCGCCCAGCAGAATATGTTCGACTGTTTCCTTGCAGACATAGACAGCCGAAAACATGAGATACATGGATTGAGCTTACTCCAGGTCTCATAGGCATGACTATGAATAACATCCTTATGCTTCATTAATTTTGGCTTACGCTTAGGCAATAAAATAAAAATTTTCATCCTCATGTGGTTTCCACCTTCTCCACAATCATTCTCAAGCATCCAGCAACCTGAACTTCTCAGTTGGTGCTCAAGGTATTTGCTGGCCTAGGGTGCTGTCAGGTTTTTCAGAGAACATAGAGTAAGCAACGAAAGTTTTTTCAGCAGCTGTATGCTTTTTTTTGGCTACCTTAATTAATTCCTGAGTTGAGGGGTGTAATTAAATACTGTAGGCTTCTTTCCAATGACGCACGTTCAGAAGCCTCCGACCCCTCCCTCTACTCCTTCAGAGCTCTCCGGAAATGCAAGGATCAAGCTCCGAGTTGAAAAAGGCCGAGGCGTTGTAAGACAGATTCCTTGCGTGGGACATGTTCGCGTTAGAAATTTTATTCCTCTAAAAGAACATGAAACAAGCTTGAAGTTTACACAGATCATCAAAAGATTCAGAACTCTAAAGTGAAGCCTTTCCCCTCGGTTCATATGGAAGAAGCAAACAAGTCAGTCCACCAGCAATAAAGAAAGCCCCAGAAACAAAAATTGGTACGGAGGATGTCAAATTTCCGTATAAAGCAACAATCGGTGCCTATTTAGCAGTAGCCTTCAGCAAAAATTTCTATTGTACGGCGGGACGGGCTTACCAATACACCAGCTATACGATTTATTACCCAAATGAGGGCATTCCCAGTTCCTCTAGCTTTGGTGGGAAATAATTCAGGTGTCATTCCTGAGACTGATGCATACATGATGCTACTCGTGAATCCATATGCACAGTTCCAACCTAAGAGCGCATTGGAAGTACGTGCGGTCGTCCCGATAAGAATGAATATTCCCGTAGAGACTATTATGTGTGTAAATCAATGTCCTTGGAAAGTAAGAGAAACAATTTACCTGTAGAGAGAGCTGCAGTGCGTTTACGGCCAAGAATGGGAAGGTCGACCAAATAGCTTGCCAGTAGAGCTCCAGGAATTCCCATCACGCTCAAAATCACTTGCTACATAGAAAATTATTAGGGCCCATAAGAAGTGAATGGGTCGAGGAGACTCACATTGCGATATGTAATGTAGATAGAACCATCACCAAAATCTGCACCCCGCGTTGCAAGACTATTATTTATCGGTTAATCAATAGAAGAGGCGTGAATTAACTTAACACTCACTAATAAGGAATGAAGTTCATATACCTAATGACATTGAATCAATCGTCAAATCTGCAAATGAAAGTATACATACAATGGGAACGCCAATCCAATAAGCGCTGGTAAATTTCAGCTATATTGACGCCAAGAAACAACTAAAACGATTTACCCCAAATGATACCCAACAAAGTTGTAGACAATGCCATTTTCCGCGTCGCGAACAATGGATGAAGATGGTTCGAATCGAAGTCTTTCAGCGTCCTCCTAATGGTGTTCAGCGTGGTATGTTTTCCTTCGTATTCATCTTCTGACTTAACGCCATATTCGCCGAGGCCCCGAAGGCTTTCAACAGTCAAGCTTGACTGTACTTTATTGCGCTCAGCAATCTTGTGAATAACCACCACTGCTTCCGCATCCTTTCCTTTACCCATGAGATATTTTGGAGACTCGTACAAGGTGAAGGCGAAAAATCTAATTGCCCACAGTGCGAGTAAAAACCCCCCCATGACAAAGAAGAAATATCGCCATCCTTGATTTGATGAACGGGGACACGAGCCGCCTGCTACACAAGAGAAATTTCCGAGAAGGGGCCACGCTATCTGGAATGTTGGTTCTTTAAGTCGTCTTTACAAGATCATATATATGGACCCACAAGGCTCGAGATCAGTTGGCCGAAAGCCCACCAGACGGTGAGGCCTGTGAGCAAATTTTGGTGTGTATGAGGAACGAACTCTTCAGTTGTAAACAAAATTCTGAATTTAGATTCCTGACTTCTTGGCCAGAAAGGGAATAGTTACCGAGAAAGATGGCAGAATCCACAGGGAAGTTACCGCCAACACCAACACCCAGTACAGCTAAGAGCGAGGTGAGAGTAACCCAATTTGGTGATCCCCCGGCAGCCAATGCAAAAGCTCCTTGAAGGAAAAGAGTGCAGTTGAAAGAGAGCCTGGTCGATAAATTTATTAGAAGATTCTACGAGCACACGGAAAGACAATGAAACAACCTTCTTCCCCACAAGTCAGCTCCAATACCCCAGAAGCCCGCGCCAACCAATGCACCAATACTGAAGCCGAGGGAAAGGAACGGACCATCAAATTTGAATTCAAGTATCACCTGAGGAAGAGCTAGGCCAATGACGATCTACAGAAAAAGAAAATACGGAAAAGCTCGCATGTGGTCGACAGCGAACGTACTGGCCAAACATAATCCCTAACATAAAGTCAATCAAGAATGCCTGGCAAACTATCTGAAATTGTCACTTACGCAATGTATCCAAAACCTGCGACCACGAATAGTTCCCTGTGAAAGGAAACTGCGTAAGAAAAACACAAGCGCTCAAAGAATACAGAACGTACCATTGGTAACGGCCCATGCCCGTTTCTTGCATTGCTGCGTTCAACAATCTGGCTTTTTTCTGATAAAGCAAGTCGCCAAAGTCGATCTCATCTTCGCCAGCAAGGTCTCGCAACTTCTCGTCTACAGCAACAGATGATTTCTCTTCTGTAATGTTGATACTCCCTTTGTCGTGATCGACAGCCATCCTACAAGCACAACAAAGTTGAGGGAATTCTGAGGGAGTTTCGGTTTTGAAGACCTAGTTGACCTTGCATGTTCAGGCTGTATCATTCCTGTATAAATACCTTGTATGAAATGTGGCTTCAGAAGAGAATTCGTTTGCTTGGCCCCTTTATCGTAGTATGTACTATGCGATAAGGGAACAGGACAATTGTGTCCTTGATCAACGCACTCTGCAAGGTTCAACGTTTACCCTGCGTTCGCACAAGACGATCGCTTCAAATGGCAGGTTAACTACAAACACCTTGGTTTTCAGCGATGATAAGTGTATTCCCTGCAGAGTTAACGACCACCGTTTCCCAAGTTCCGTCATTAAAATGAAATGCAGAAAGGCCGGAAATGTAGTTGCAAGTTATTCTGAATTCCGGGAAATCCTCATTGGAGATAAGTGAAGAAACATAGTGAGGAAAAACATCTCACGGTTGTTCAAAATCAGTTCAACAATCATTCTGGTATCAAATGCATGTTGTAAATAAAGATATCTAATGCCAGGAAGTGGATCATAGAGGTGTTTTGAATGCAGAAACAGCCCCCACACGATGCAATATCAACATAGCGAAAGTTTGGTCACATAAGGCACAGGAGATTCGACGACGACTTGGACCAGGGGCGGGCAGGTGCGGGACTAGGTGCAGGGTTTGCCCGTAATAATAGACTCGGATTAGATGTAATAAGACAAAAATAAGTTACTTGAAAGGGGAAACGAGGTATCCCAACTGGAACATAAATCCTGGCACAACCTTGCCACCGTCCAGGACTCTGTCCATGTCCGTGAACGACGTCGAACCCCAAGGCTTCGAAGTCATGTGTTTTCATCCAGTCGTTGAAAGCCTCGAACTCCTCGAATCTGTAGACGTGACTTGGGTCGTAATCGAAGGGGGTCTTCAGACGAGAGCATCCTAGACTTGAAGCCTCAGGGAAGGTGTTCGCATTTGATGGATGAAAAATATGTCGCTGAAATAAATATATACTATGATTTCCGCCTTGCATAACAGTTTCAGTGTGAGGGAATACAAATGCTGGCATGAGTGAGTAGAACAAATGGAATACGTCGCTGAGAAAGGGTAATAAGGTGCATTACTTAATATATGGTGAAGATGGTCATTAAAATTCATTGGAGACAGGGGATGATGTGACGAGATC
>QDKV01004860.1_pt1 | contig 16945 bp, 19 predicted proteins | sample 1861101 | NCBI WGS metagenome assembly QDKV01 (sample SAMN04275158, study PRJNA302643) | Fungus metagenome, whole genome shotgun sequencing project. | isolation source: fruitbody | host: Mallocybe terrigena | place: Sweden | collected 2013 | reverse complement strand
AGGATATTTTCAATGATCCAGAAATTGCAAGATATCATCAACAGATCTAAAGAAGATGCCATAATACTCACTTTCGGACAAGAGCTTCTCTATACTTGTTCAATATTGCCTCCCTATGGTGTCACAGTATTCACAGCCGAATCCGTTGAGAGAGGAGAGTGGGATGACGACCTGAGCTGCTCCTCTTCCATTCGGACATTCTACTCGGACATTTCATTTCTCTTGAGCGAAGGAGTTTCCGCAAAGTGTCACAGCTCCATACTCGAGTACCATCTCTTTGTATTGGTCTCTTGGATAAACTTGCTGATCAATGACTGGTACGTATCATTATACTTCTGATATAACCACTTAGCTTCTACACGTTCAAGTAGGGGCGACGAGTCCACCGACGAGTTTGATGAGGTTGAGATGTTTGACGAGGTTGACAAGCTCAACACCGTGCAGTGGGAATGCCACCTATCAGGCGCAAACGCCAGCGAGACGATCCACAATCAAATTCTCACTATTCGCCATCTTGTCATTGGCCTAGCCAGTGAATCCGAGTTAATGACAAGAATTTTGAAACATCTTCCCACTCCATTAGTGAGAGGTGGACTCGCATGGTTCAGAGTGAGTTTTAAATTGACTGCGGGTCAATCTAGTGAACTCATTATTGTAGAAATACTATGCTTGGAATGAAACCTTTGAAACGTGGTGCCAGTATGTTATCGCCATGAAGGCCAAAAATTGCCCAGGTGACATCTGTGATGGATTTATGGCACCTCAGACCACTGAAGAAATTGAGCGAACAATGTCCGTATTTGGTCCTCATCTCTTGTTTATGTCAATCTGAATGCATCTCCTTCTTGCAGTATGTCGGGTATCTCACCCTTTGTTGCTGATATTCCTTCTTCTGCGACACGCCTAAATACCTTGCCCACTGCGCAAACTGACATAGACACAGCTACTTCTGTCAGCCCAACTGAAATGGAAACGACGTGGGACCGGTGACGAAGGGAAGCCAGCCAAAAATTTAAAGGGTGAGTGATTGCTTAGCGATCACCATAAACAGACTCATTTTATGATTAAATTACGAGAGTAGGTGTGCACCTGCCACTACCGAGTCAGACTCGACATGGACTATGTGGAATTGACTGAGGAAGAACGAGCGAGTATTCTGGCAGACCCAGAATTCCTTGAACTCATGGGAGAATATCATGATGGACGATTCGAAGGGAATGGACGTATGCGAGTTCGGAGTTGACAGATATGTTAAGAATAGAATTAATAAAAGTCCAACTGGTCAATGGGACACCGTAAGATGATTTTCAAACTATTAAGTTTGTCTGGCTACTCGTGAACACTCAATTTAGTACCAAGCCATTAGGGACGAGATTTGAACTTGAAGAGAAAACAAAGCATGACAAGAAGGAATAGCTCTCTTGTTCTGTCAAAAAAGGTTATTGGACACAATAGAAGGGCGAAGCTTTTGTTGTAATCAAAAATTTAATTAATATGACGACGAGTATCGAAAAAGGAGGTTTCAATGCGACGAGGAAAGCCCCTCATCGCGTTGGATCCAGAAAACACCAAGAACGCGCCGCAACTGGACGCGTTCTTGAGTTTAGAGATCAGGTACACCGAAAGCGCGCCATGATGATGTGAGCGCGTTTTGAAAGTTCGAACACCAAAAAAGTCAAATGGAACTCATTTTCGTGTCCGGCACGGGGTCACGGTGAGCAATATAGGCAAGAAAGTTCTTGCGCCTATGTCCTCTTTTCTCTTCCCTGGTTGCTTGAGTTGTTCGTTTTGTCTGCATGTCAGTTACTTTACTACTTGGCCGGTGACCACAAGCTGCCATTCAGTCAGAAATCCCGTTGTAGAGCTCGATGGAGACGACCCGAATCATAATTTGCGAGGAGGTTCGCAATTTTGATCCCCTTCATGTATCCCCTCGTTTTCAATGTCCTTCAATACATTCACAACTCATCTTTCGCTCCCAGGCCATGCAGCTCACCTTTCCTCCTCACGGACAAACGACCAAGTCGCGGTCGAAGCAGCCAATGCCATCAAGTCGGTGTCAAATGTGCAACCATCACCCTCGACGAAGCTCGCGTCGAGGAGTTTAGGCTCAAGGAAATGTGGAAGAGTCTGAATTGTACAATAAATCTTTCCCCTCTAGTACTCTTTTCCCTTTTCAACCCACCCAACAACCCTTTCCCAGATCCGCAACACCCTCGACAGCACCGTCCTTCGCGAACATCCTCCAGAAGATTCCAAAGCCTATTCCTGGCTGGGTGAAACCTGCCGTCGTGCTTTCGATGATCAGATGCATTTGATATATTTCTTTTTCCTTTTACCGATGTGTTAATATTTGGCAGAGTCGCCTTCTGTATCGCTCAACGGAATATATAGAGTCGTTCCAGGCCCCGGGAAACTTCAGCTTGTGTACATACCCGTAGATAGCAAGCCCGTGACGAAGTTAAAAGTGTATAACTTCAAAGGAAAGGGTGTGGCAATGGCAATGGCGATGACGATGTACGATACCAACGAAGTGCGTTATTTTGTTATTCTTGTTACTTCTGAACGTTCGAATTCTAGAATCATGAAATTCGTTTAGCCTATCACTGGCTTCGCACATTCGTCATTCAAGATGGCCATTACAAAGAAGACGCCTCTGGTAGGTTATTTCATGAATATGTCTTTGCACTCTAACTTGGAAATGGAATTTCTGACAATGGCGTCACTAGTTCGTGTTTACAAAGAATCCTATGATGAAGAAATATGACGCCCGTTTCAAAGACATCTTCCAAGAAATCTACGACATGTACTCCCCTCTTTAGAACATACAATTCTCAATTCGAATCCCTTGGGATCTATTATGAACCGACTCGTCAAGCCACCAAGTCCTCAGGCGGTTTCGTCTGAGCGATGAAGAACCGCGACGGAAACCTCCAAAGCGACAAGGCTTCGGAAGTCTCGGCATGATGACGAGCGAGCTCCGACGCACAGGAGCGAGGCCGCGCATGGTGAGTCGGCGCCCTGCGATAACTTACTTTCCTCTCCTTCCTCTCCTTATAACACGCGTAGGCACCGTAGCCCAGAAAAAAATCCACCAACCCAGTCGCGTTCATATTTGCATGGACGCGCGGCTTTCTCCACCGCACCAAACTAGACAATAACGAACCCCTTCGCCAGTTCTGTCTTGACCTCGAAGCGGTGCATGTGGATGTCATTGATCAGGATGGAATCATGACCAAGGATCTTGCGCTTGCGATCCACGGGAAGGAGATGAAGAGGGAGCGTTAATGTTTATATAAATGCTGTGAATGTGTGTGTTGTTTATTTCCTTTACTAGTTGAGTTGATGATCCTAATACAATTATTTCTTTCTTTCTATTTGCAGTCCAAGTTACAGCAAAAACTGAAAGCTCGAGCTTCCGCATAGCATCCTCGTTGCTTTTTAAAAAATTACTTTTTGTGCTTTGTGTAACAAACTACACAAACGATCAAGAATTCCTATACTCGTTTTGATTATCATTTTAGAAAATATCTTGACTCTATATGCATTCGAATAACAACCGCCTCCATCCTGCCGACTGACCGCGACATGCTACTAGTAGCTCCCAGCTTAGTTTACATAACACAAATGACATCTAGTAAGACGGAGAATGAAGAGTTTTTAAAATAAAGGGCACTAACTCGAGCTGTGAATCAAGTTGTGATCTCAGGCTGAAGTTCGTGACATGATCAGTAGTGCTGGCTCACCCTCATTCTTTTGAAACCGTCATCCAAGAGAATATGTAATTTAGTAATTTTGCAAAAGGATGTGGGTGTGCGCTTTATAATTCAAATAAACCACCTTCATAGACGGACCGGCCAACCGGTCTAGTACTTATCTGCTTTGCAGCACAACTTCATCATACATACATGAAACGTGGATTCTTAAACAGCAAAAAAACTAAAAAGCAACCTCTTTGTGAAGGTTCGTCCGATGCAGTGACCATACTGGCCCCGACGAGTCAGGAAGCTAGTGCTGATGCAAGTAGTAAGTGGGCAAAAAGTTGGTCTTATGGTGTTTGTGGTATGCGGAACTGATGCACCATTTTCAGATTCTAATAAAGTATTCATGGAAGGTGTAAAGGGGATATGTAGGGCAACTTCTAAAATACGAATTCAAGGTTTCATGAACATACATTAACAGATACACTGAAGAATGCGCAGCCTGACGCCTGGGGTCATGGTATCAAACAAAGGTCCTCAGGACAAAATCTAAATCCTTTAAGTTTCGATTTGGACGTGATAGTGCGAGTACCATCGGTTGCACTCACTCCACCGAATGAGCGTTCTTCGTTCTGCCTCTTTCCTGAGTTAACGACCCGAGAGATAACGGAGACTCCAGGTTATCCCCAGCCTGTGCCAAAGCCTCGCCTACCAGATCTTTTTCACATTAAACCGGCTTCTGGAATGGGCCTTGGCGTTTTTGCAAAGCATGCCATTAAAGTGCATGAACTCATCTTTGCTGAAAGGCCGCTGCTTGTCTGTCCAGTAGCGATACCCTTTCCTCCTGGACTACAGACAAAGGGCTTGACTGAGGCGGAAGTGTTCAGGAAGTGCATAAATCACGGCGAAGGATTGCTTAAACAGATGGTGGAAATGATGACTCCCGAAGACGCGAAGACATTTAGGAGTTTGAATAATTGTCATCAAGAAAGTGGGGAGACATTATTTGGAATCATGAGGTCAAATGGAATTGATGTAGAAATTACTCAAAGAGAGTGTGAAGATGAGAGGGGTGGATATGCTGCGATTGGGAAAGTTGGGTCAAGATTTAATCATAAGTATGAATTCCACCGTTCTTTCTTTTGGTTGCGGGCGATTTACATTTTGGCTAGCTGCATGTCGAATGTAACGGTGGATTTTGACGTCAAATCCTTCTCGATGAAATACATGGCTAAGAGAGACATCGATGCGGGCGAGCAGATCTTCTATTCTTATTGCGACAACATGCAGCCAGCCAAAAAACGACGAAAAGATCTCGAAACGTATGGTTTCTTATGCCAATGCATGGGATGTGTGAATGCCACACCTGAGAGCGACAAATTACGGCAGGAACTCGAGGACAGAGTTGTCAAATTGTTTCGAGGAAGGCAAGCGATGTTTGCGGATCCGAAATTCAACATTCGTTCGCTGGATTCTCTGCTCAAACTGGAGAAGGATGTCATGAAGGAAAGACTGGAGACTCACAATATTTTTCCGTATTTGCTCTATGTTATCTTGGAGGGGTACATGACGTTGGGAAATCCTGCAAAGGTAAAAGGGTATGAAAAAAAGATAGCCAAATACAACGCACCTTCCAAGTAGTCGGTTGTAATATTTGCCAGTGTACGTCCTGTGCTTTGCACCAATTGGAGAAGTACACTTGCTCTAGGAAACTTAGCACGATCAAATTCTTGGCACTATGTATTCGCCATCTTCTCCTTAGCAAATCCGAGTTGACGACAAGAATTTTGAGGCGTCTTCCCACTTCATTAGTGTGTTTCTCTGCAAATCAATCCAATGAACTTGGTAACTGCTATAACATTTTACGATTACACAAATTACGCGTGACGTGTTACTAACTCCCAGCTTAGTCTACATAAAGGTAGAGTTTTGAAATACAGGGCATTATGAATCAAATTGTTGATTTTCGTAAATTTAGCGCCCAGGTAGACCGGAGGCCGGTCCGTCTATGTCGGACGTAACCTGTCAAACTTATTTTTGTAGAATCACTCGGAACGAAGCCTTTGAAACGTGGTGCGAGCGTGTCATTGACATGAAGGCTAAGGTTTGCCCAAACGACGCTTTAGATAGATTTATTACATCCCAGACCACCGAAGAAATTGAGGGAACAGATAACTCATATCTCGTCTATGACACTCTTCAATCCACATGCGTCTCTCCTCGCGCTTTTCACGATCTGTCAGATAACTCACCCTTTGTTGATACTCGTTCTGCGACAACCGAAAATGCCGTGCCTAGCGAGGTAACTTCATCGGCCGACCACTCTCCGTCGGCTACACTGGTAAGGAAACGATGTGGGACCGGTGGTGAAGTGAAGGGCAAAAAGGTGAGTGGTGGTTACTTGCTGATTGCTATGAAGACTCGTTTTATGATTAAACTACAAGAGTAGATGACCGAGTCGGAGATGGTACTATTAGAATGTCGTGACCCTCCCTTTTTCTTTCTTCCCACAGACGACCAAGTTCACGCGTCAAATGTGGAAGAGTCTGAACGGGAATCTTTCCCCTCCACCTCTTTTCTCTTTTCAACTCATCCACCCAACAACCCTTTCCCAAATCCTCAACATCCTTGGTGGCACCATTTTCGCGAACCCATCATCCGCCAGGATATCCCAAAGCCTATTTGAAGCCTATCGTCATTGGCTGTGATCAGACCTTTTACCGACGAATTAAAAAAGTACTGCTCAATGGACTCGTTCCCGTAACAGATGGTCCTTCACGACGCTAAACATCTATAATTTTAGAGGACAGGTGTGGCGATAGCGATGTACAATACCGACGAAGTGCGCCGTTTTTTTTTGTTGACATCGAGTTCTAGCGTTATGAAATTGTATATAGTCCATCACTGGCTTCGCACATTTGTCATTCAAGATGGCCATTACAAAGAAAGTGCCTCTGGTGAAATATTTCATGAATGTGTTGTTTGAAATGAGATTTCTGACAATAGCGTCATTAGTTCATGTCCACAAAGAATACAATCATGAAGAGATATGACGGCTGTTTAAAAGACATCTTCCAAGAAATCTAGCACGACACCTACAATCCCGAGTTCCTTGCTAACGCAACCAAGAAATATACAAATCTCAATTCGAATCCCTTGGGATCTATTATGAACACCGATTCATCGACGATATAGTTGGCCAAGCTATCAAGTCCTCTGACTGTTTTTTCCGGGCGACGAAGAACTACGACGGAGACGTCCAAGCGACATCCTTGCCCAAGGCTTCCGAAGTCTCAGCATGATGACAAGCGAGCTCATCACGCCCGACGGACAGTTGATCGAGAGCGAGGCCGCGCATTTCTCCACCGCGCCAAACTAGACAAAAACGAGCCCTTCGCCAATTCTATCTTGACCTCGAAGCAGCGTGTGTGGAGGCCATTGACCAGGATGGATTGACGACCAAGGATCTTGCGCTTGCGATCCACGGGAAGGGGGAGAAGAGGGAGCATTGGATCATCACAGACTTTTATGTGGATGCTGTAAAAGTGTGTTTCCTTTAATCGACTTGCTATCTCTACTATAACTGTTTCTTTTTATTTGCAGTTGCAGCAAAAACTGAAAGATCGAAATATTTTGTTATTTCAATGTCAGCAACCATGAAAGGTAGCGGGCTGCGCGGTCTTATATGACCCTACACTTACAGAGATGAAAACGAGCAGAAGAGGCTCCGCTAAATACTGGACCTGTTCTAGAGCGGCCGTACATTACATAACACTCTAGAGCGGCCGCAGGACTTCCTTTCTCCTCCCCCACATGTGTTGCACTCGATGACGTTTAATCCAATGTTTGCTGAAGTTCAGAATCTATTGATAAGTGGGGGATCTTACCATCAATATAACACACAATTGTTGAGCAATTCTGCTGAGCCAGGTGAGATTTCATATCTTGATAATCAATGATCCATTAACATTTATATTAAATTTATAGGCTTTGAAATTCTTCGTCGAAAAGCCTCACCATCTGCAGCTCATGATGCCTCTGCTCGCGATCCGCCGCCCAGATGTGCTCCAGGTACTCGCGAAAAGGTTGTGGCCGACATCATGGAGTGGATCAAAGATCCTAGCCCTAACAGGAGCATTTTCTGGCTGAATGGGCCGTTTGGGAATGGAAAATCTGCTATAATGCAAACAATTTCAGACATACTCCACCGAGACTCTCAGTCCAGCCATTTATTTGCTGCGAGTTTCTTCTTCGGAAGAGGAAGGGACGGTCGTGATAAAGCCGAGTATCTCATTCCAACCATTGCCCACCAAATTGCCATCAGCAACCCCTGCATGCGTAAACTCATAAACAAGGCGCTAATCCAAGATCCTTTCATCCTCGACAAGTCAATTAATGCTCAGCTTCGATATCTTATCACCGACCCACTTCACGAAGTTGCTGGTGATCCATCGTCATCTGACCCTTTCCATTCACCCACTGTTATTATCGATGGGCTAGATGAATGCGACGGTCATGATTTTCAGCGCCAGATTCTTAATGCCATCTCCACTGCTGTCTTCACCGACCATATCCAACTTCGGTTTCTTATTGCCAGTCGACCTGAGCCACAAATCAGTGAAACATTTCGCACACAACCGCTGGGTCAGCATCATTATCACATCACGCTCGACAACGACTGCTTCCAAGAAATGAGACAATTTTTGCGAACTAGATTTGATGAGATGTGCAAACGACGACTTGACCTCATGTTCGTCGAACACCCATGGCCCTCCGAAGACGACCTTTCGACTCTTGTACATCGGGCATCCGGTCAATTTCTGTATGCAAGTACAGTTGTCAGATTTGTCGACTCGGATATGGCCCATCCGACGCATCAATTGGCACTTTTACTTCAAAGACGGTCAGGCAATGCAGCTGCATTTTCGAATATGGATGAACTTTACACGCAAATCCTTGAATCATGTCATTGTCAAGAAAATCTCCCTCGTTTCCTATCAACCATTTTGAGTAGCGGACACTCGTTGACAGTAGCCAAATTTGCGGACGCGTCTGGACTACGGCGTGACAACGTGCTACTCGTTCTCCGATGCCTACCAGCTATCATTCACGTGGGATGGCTTCGACAGCAAGACCTACCTGATGGCTGGGCTCTACAAGAGTTCATGCAACTCTATTCTCCTGCAGTTAAGGTTCACCATATGTCCTTTGTCGAATTTCTTATCGATGAGAGTAGAAGTAAGAAGTTCCATGTCGACAGGAACACTGCTGATCATGAGATGAGGGCTCGTCTTGATGTTCTAGCTGCTACGTGTCTCTCAACAAGGTATGGATGTTGTATTATCAAAGTTTCTGAAATAGCAAACTCTGTGTGCCTGCAGTGAACAATCACAGATGATTCATATATCCACATGGAGGCTTCTTGAGTATATGTTGCCTCCGAACATACAGACCCAAGGACTTGAACTTTGGCCCCATCTCCAAAAGACTCTCAATGATTTCAAATATAGTAGGAGTTCACCATTGTCAAAGCCGTGCCCTGAATTCGTTGTTGCACTTTCTTCTGTTCTTTCAGTCTTGGACTTGCCCTATGTGAGTTCTGTTCCTAATTTCCTATTGAGTTGCTACATATTTACTGACTTCGATTTATCCTGGGGACAGAGTCTGCCACCAAACAAGAAAGCAGATATCAAAGAATTTGTTAGAGTGTGCAAAGATATTTTTGATCAGTCACTTCTTAGCACACTTTCGCCGACTTCAGTGGTGTGGGAGGTTGCAGGAGCAAATGAACTACCACACTTGCATATTGATCACAATGGCGAGGTGTGGCTTGACCCAGCTATTCCCATTGAGACACTACCTCAGTACACTGGGCTCTCGATCGTGACAATTTCCCGGATTTTGAAAGAAAATCGCAACCTCTTCGATTTTGGCATTATCTTCACGCAGCAGAGATGTTACATCAACGGTATGAGGAACAGTTATCACAAGTTTCTCATGGACGAAGTTCGTTCAAGAGACTTGCACGTTACGTACCGAAACAGTGTTATTCGTGCATTAAGATCGAGAATTACATACATAAAGAATTTAAAGTCTGTGGAAGTGTGCGTTGCTTTCTCTACTCACAGTTTCATGGAGTAACGTATTATCCCTGGTATAGATTGGATAGAGTTGGCTCCATCTTCCTCTCATTTTGCAAACTTGGCTGGAACATCCGGATTGACACAGATTTGCAGGAGGGCTCTGCTATGTGTGAAGTCGTCGACTTACTATTGGATTGCAAGCCCATCCTGCCGCATAGCCTGATGTCTGTGGATGTCGACGATCAAACCGCTAACGATTTACGTTATTCCCATATGACACTACAATGGTTGGTCAAACAAGTCCATGTAAGTCTCCGTTCATATATCCGGTCAATCCTGATGATGAATACACTGTTATTTGAGATTCTCAAAGCGGTACCCAATTCTAATCCCAGGATATTTTCAATGATCCAGAAATTGCAAGATATCATCAACAGATCTAAAGAAGATGCCATAATACTCACTTTCGGTGATAGACTAGAGCTTCACTATACTTGTTCAATATTGCCTCCCTATGGTGTCACAGTACTCACAGCCGAATCCGTTGCGGGAGAGTGGGATGACGTCCTGAGCTACTCCTCTTACATTCGGACATTCTACTCGGACATTTCATTTCTCTTGAGCGAAGGAGTTACCGCAAAGTGTCACAGCTCCATACTCGAGTACCATCTCTTTGTATTGGTCTCATGGATAAACCTGATTAACTGGTGCTTATCATTATACGTACTTTTGATATGACCACTCAGCGAATTCCACAGGTCTTCTTCAAGAAAGGACGACGAGTCTGTTGACGAGCTTGACTTCATCGTGCAGTGGGAATACCACCTATCGGGTACAAACGCCAGCAAGACGATCCACGATCAAATTCTCACTATTCGCCATCTTTTCATTGGCCTACCACGTGAATCCGAGTTAATGACAAGGGTTTTGAGGCGTCTTCCCACTCCATTAATGAGAGGCGGACTCGCGTGGTTCAGAGTGAGTTTCTATAAGTAGACCTCGGGTCAATCCAATGACCACATTATTGTAGAGTCACTATGCTCGGAACGAAGCCTTTGAAACGTGGTGCGAATATGTCATCGCCATGAAGGCCAAAGTTTACCCAGGAGACGCTTTAGATGGATTTATCACACTTCAGACCGCCGAAGAAATCGAGGAAACAGATCACTCATTTCTTGTCTATGACACTCCTCACTCCGCATGCGGCTCTCCTCGCGGTTTTCACGATCTGTCGGATAACTCACCCTTTGTCGCTGATATCCCTTCTTCTGCGACATCCGTAAATGCCGTGCCCAGTGCGCAGATGGACACAGACACGGCAACTTCACCGGCCGACCATTCTCCGTCGGCCATACTGTCAGGGAAACGACGTGGAACCGGTGGTGAAGCGAATCCAGCCAAAAGGGTCAAAGTGTGAGTGACTGCTTGATGATTGCTATAAACTCATTTTATGATCAAATAACAGGAGTAGCTGTGCACCTGCAACCGAGGCTGAAAATTATGTTCCTGCAAATTAACATCTTGGGTGCAAGGGTCTAGTACGAAGTTGAGGGGTTCAAGTTATTGGAACCATAAATGACATTTAAATATCCTTTTTTTTTTTACTCGACCCTTCTGATTCTTTAACACTACCTGGCTCTGACGAAATTATTTACGAGCATTATCATGTATTTTCTCTGCCACAGTGATGGATGTCACATGTACAACACTTTCATTCCGGAGTCCGTCCAGGAACGCTACACGATCTCTCTTGGCACAAGCCATGGGACAATCGACGGATTCCAAAGGAGTTCACATTTGAACGCAGCCCTCCACTCTGGGTTACTTGGTTATAAGGTTCTAATGGAGACTCCAAGTCGTCCATCATTGAGAAAGACGCAAGGTGATTATCTCAATTAATTCAACAAGAATTGTTGTAAGGGTCCATGCAACGCTTTGATAGCATGGACCTCTACCTACCTATTAGAGGTTCGTCATCTTTTTCCCCCAAAAACCAATTGAAATCAATTCTCCGCTAGCAGGATGTGGCGGCGTTGTGAAAAAGACAGGGCGACTGAAAGTAGTAACTCGAAATAACCAGTCGATTGTATTGAACATGCGTCTGCCATCTTCAAGGATAAGAAGCAACTTGATATAGTCAATCTATGAAAAAGTGTAGAATGAGGTAGCTAACAACATGTAAGATCGAGGTTCATTAATCATTACGCACTAGGCAAGGAGAGTGCATGTTTAAGAACTAACAGCAACATGGAAGGGCAAAATCCACCATCCCGTGTGTTAATAGCCAGCAGTGTGTAAAAAGCAAGTTATCGGTTTTGATTCGAAATGGTCGAAATATATAGTATATAGAGAAGGCCGCCAGAATCATAGGTGGATTTATAAACACAATGAGATCTATAATCGATTCCAAGAAATCGGGGTCTATACCACACCAACCGCCGTAACTACAAGAGTGTACTTTCGTGTCAAAATTTCTGCAAAACGAAGTGATGGATATAGACATCAATCGGTATAGAGATATACTCAAGTTTTGACTGTTATTGTACAGTAACTACTTGAGTTGAGTGATTCAAAAGAAACTAGCTGGCGGTCAAAGCCGATGAAGGGTAATGGGTAGGCTGAAAATCCTACCGAGGATGTGATGAAAAACACAAGGGGATTATACTACAAACAAGAATTGTCCAGTCAGTGCACCGACAATGACTAAAACTATCACAGCATACTTATGCGTGAATTTATACAGAACTCCAAGCGTGAGCATGTAGAGGACTGCAGCAACCGCATCCTGTGAAGTGATGATGACCGCGTCATGTACTGTAGTGGGGGTTCGACGTCCGACATCTCCTACACTGGCTTTAAAGATATCAATTGCAACAATTGCGATAACTCCGACGACTGAGCCGCATATGCCGTCGAAAAAGGCGGTCAGAAACTGTCACAGGATATAATAGTACATTTCAAACATGAGACATGGATGACAACAATTCTCACCTTATTTTGGACCAACTTCTCAAGTAAGTGATGGCCAACGATTGTGAAAAAGAAGCAAGGAAAGAACATCCCCAAAGTAATCACCGTCGCCCCAGCAAATGCATATCCTGTTCCGTCATGCACGTAACCACCCTGGAACCCAACAAATGTCGCGAAAATCACTAATGGTGCGGGAAGAATATTCCCAATAGCGATACAGTCAATGAAAACTTGTTCTGGCAACCATTTACCCAACAAAACAGCTTCGGCGTGTACGAAGGGAATGGCTGTGTATGCCCCTCCAAAAGACAAACTGCCTGCCACGAGACCGAGGACGAAGAGGTGGGCGAGGGTAGGTGTGCGCGAAACACCTAAAGCAAGCGATACTGGGGAAGGAACGCCGTGATACTTCACATAAAGGGCATAGCCTACATATTGCAGGACGAATATAAGGCCAGCAACAGGATAGAGGCGCCTTGCCAATGCCATGTTGATGACACCATAAATGCCGAACGAGATGAACCTAAAAGATCCTCCTCAGAACACGGTTATATCAGATGGAGACACCAAACCAATTTATTCGTAACGCGCTGTTGAGCATCGTAAGCAGAGCGAATGCAGCAAGCCAAGGATTGATCTTCTTTGACCCATGCGTGATAAAAGCATGTTCTGCTATTTTGTGTGTAGCACGGAGAATCTGATGGTTCAAACCGTCAACTGCGTATGATAAATTATATATTGAACAGAGAACGTACCATTGCAGCAACCATTGGCTGGAGAGCACGAAATGATGCATTGACATATGTATTACCCAATCCAACGACGACGTACAGGTAGCTTGCGGCCAACATGAGTACAAACCCTGGCAGAATGAAACCCAACCCGGCCAATATGCCACCTAGCCGTCCACCTGAAAGACACCCAAAGAACATACACAATTCTGCTGCCTCAGGTCCAGGCAGAAGTTGGTATACAGCAAAGACGCGATTGAACCGCGCCATTGTAATCCATTGTTCTTTGATAACGAGTCGGTCTTTGATGAGCGCAATTTGTGCCACCGGGCCACCCCAAGCAAATATTCCAAATTTAACGAGGAAAAACCAGAAGAGATAAGGAAGAGACAACCGTGGAACTTTGGAATTATCGTCGAATTCGTTGTGGGTACCCCCATTCACCTCCGACGGTTCTGGAGAAGGACCTTTTTCGACATCAGGAGTTGCGAATGGCGCGGTGTTGGCCAGATCTACGGCTTGAACTGCAGTGTTAGGTGCAGACATGCGAACCTGACATGATATGGAAATGGTATATAATATGAATAGTATTGCGCTCAGTGATGGATCACATGTACAACACTTTTTCTGCCCAAGCCAGGAACAATCGACGGAAAAGGAGTTCACATTTGAACGCAACCCTCCACTCTGGGTTATAAGGTTCTAATGGAGAGTCCACGGTGAGTCGTGAGAAAGACGCAAGGTCCCTCTTGAATGCCGCAGCGCTTTGATAGCATACCTATTACTATTAGAGGTTCGACATTTTTTTCCCCAAAAACCAATTGAAACCAATTTCTCCGCTGGTAGGATGTGGCGGAGTTGTGAAAAAGACAGGGCGATTGAAAGTGACTCGAAATAACCAGTCGAGTATATTCGTGTTAGCCAGCAATGTGAAAAAATCAAGTTATCGGTTTTGATTCGAAATGGTCGAAATATATAGTCTATAATCAATTCAATCTAGTAATCACGATTGAATGCATTACGTCACATGAGACATATATAAGAAGGTCGATACGGGCGGCTGTCTTCACCAACTTCCATGGAACCTACAAGCAGTCTATCTTATCCTCCCAAGGCACATCCTTTGCCTTCTGCAAAGAACCTTGAAGCTGTCGCACAACAGCCCGCCGCGATGGCTCCCATGGCACTGCAGCAGGAGCAGAAAGACGGGCAGAAGCCTATGCGACTTCGTGGGGGTTGCATCCCTTGCCCAGTGCGTTGTAGAACTTGCTCTTCCACAATGTTGGCTAACACATTTCTTATAGGATGGTGGATTTTGCTTCATCATTCCCCTTCCATGTTGCTGTTAGCTCTTGCAAATACGCATTCCCCCTTGCTCAGTGCGTAAAGGAAATTTAATCTTACGTACCAACAGTTAACACGGATTCTCATAGGATTGTCCATTCTATATTGCTTCTTGTATGCAAACAAACAGATGTACTACATAATCAGAATCTCTTACAACAACTCTTCTTGTATTTTTTACCCGCAGTCTCTAAATGCCAGTTCCCACCCTGACTGAGTGGAAATTATGAAGATCAAAGTCTGCCATTACACACAGAAAGGAGCTAAGAGGGCCTTGTTCTATCCTGCCAAATAGCTTGTAAATAAGATCGAATCAGCACTTTTGAGGCCATTTTTGCACGCCATAGTAACATTATCCAACCAAAGACAAAGTTTGTTTCCATGGCACGACCCACCGATGAAGAATTTGGCCTTCGTCTCGATTTCCTTTTCGAATGACTCCCGCGACGAAAGGCCCTCGAGGTAGGAAATCCACGCTAACAAAGCATTACGACACTCAACCCTTATACGTTTTGAGGGTCTTGAGCACTCGGTAGAAAGGGTCGAACGCTCGATGCATTCTTTTGCGCTGTCGAAGACTTCCATTCGGGTAGCTGTGTAGTACCTGAGCTACATGTTTTCAAAAATAAAAATAAACAAAGTAAGTGAGTGCAAGAGCTTGTGAATATAAGAGATAGTGATTTACCCAAGGCAAGACATTACTTGCAGGTAACTTCTTATCAGCAGTCTCAAGGAGCGGGCAAAATGGGAGGTGACGCGTGGCTTGGAGAATCAAGTCAGGATAATCGTATTTGTGAGCGTGCATTAGAATTTCTAAAGGGTATTCCGCGACAAAACGCCTGGAAAAAAAACCCAAGGAAACAAAGGTGTCGCAGTGTTAACTCAAAGCGAGAAAAAAATAGAAGAAATTTTCATTTACCCCAAGCTAATGACGCAAAGGTGCATAGCTGCAAAGACCTTATACTTTTCGACAGCGTCCGCAATAGCAATGAGCATGTCAAAGTCCTTGTCTCCGAGATCGCGATAGCGTTTTGGGTAGATGTATTCAAAGACAACCTCGAGCACGCTGGCGGGCTCCGGGAGATCGATCGCGGTTAATCCACCCTTCAAACTGAGTCCTTCGAGCGGAAAAGCTCCAGCGAAAGATTCGAGATTTTTTCTGTGAAGTAAGAACTGGATCTTATCGGAAGACTGAATGATGATGTCCCCATCGTCAGCGTTGACTTTGCATAAGAACCGGCCAAGAAGATCAGGTATGGAATATCAAAATTCATGATTCTGACCCACATTTAGTGTGCATCAAGGAGAAAAGTAGTTAGATGTTTCCTAGTAATGACGATGGTCTAGTAGCCCTCTTGTCTGGTCATAACGAGTTCTTATAGTGAATGAATTGAGTTCAATTGACATACTAGAATGAGGTCCCGAATTCAAGTTGTGAATTAGGGTATGGTGAGAAATTCGCTAATTACTAACACTGTTAATAATTCATGTTAATAACATGTTAATGACCTGTTATTAACACTGGGCTCCTGAGAGGCTTTTTTGGGGTGTTAATAATTGTTAATAATTCACCTTGTAATACTTGTTGTTTGGTTCGTGGGGGATCAATTTTTTACCTTCCCTTTGCCTTTTGGAACCTTGGACTACGCAGAAATGGACAATCCTGACAGACGTCTCATCCTTCTCACATGATGACTTCCAATGCCTAATTCTTGACAGGCTCAAGCCTCTTTTAGAAAATCTTCCTCGGCAACTTCCTATTAAAAGTGCAGCCGATTCCGCCTTTGCTCCCTTCTTGTTCTTTCAGATTGATTCTGATCTACTGGAAAAAACAGGATATGAGGTATCTGCCCTAAGCGAACAATTGAAGAGGGTTTTTGGATGGCAGGCACGGACCACTGGTGACGGAATTATCACAATAGCTGAGCGTGGACCTGCAGTCTGCGCATTGTACAAAGTACTCTCCGAATTTTGGGAACATTATTAAGTCACATGCACTCCTTGACATGATCTCCACAGGGCCGGACTTGGAAGAAGCCGCAGCGCAGCCTTCTGTATCAATTTCCGTGAAGCCTAATGACCAGATTAGTGTTGCAGAGGCCTTTGATAGCTGGTA
>QDKV01004861.1_pt1 | contig 16964 bp, 15 predicted proteins | sample 1861101 | NCBI WGS metagenome assembly QDKV01 (sample SAMN04275158, study PRJNA302643) | Fungus metagenome, whole genome shotgun sequencing project. | isolation source: fruitbody | host: Mallocybe terrigena | place: Sweden | collected 2013 | reverse complement strand
TTTTCCCGATTTATCTGATTTTCTGAGAATTTTCGAAAACGTGGGAAAGTCACGTGTTGGCCGAATTGAACGAAATGGTACAGTATTGCCTAGGGAGTATCCAGTGTTCATAGCATTCCACCGGCTCAGAGCCCTCCCAAGGCATTTTCCAGGGCTCTATTTGTCCATTTAACGAAGATGTAATCTACTAAAAAAAACTCAAAAGTGCTTTTTTTGTCTTTATATTTCAGCCATTTGCAGAAAGGTTGAATGTCTCTCGTGTTACTCTGCCATGTGTGACGAGTGACACTCAACAGTCACACGTAGTGTCACCAAAGGACTCATTTGGCCTAATTTACAAACTACTCCCCTGAGGTGGCCATGGCTGTCTCATTTCAAGTGGCTTTACAATCGCAAATCAGTAGTGTGGAATAGTTACACATCATAACGGCGGAAACAACCTATTTACAATCAAGGGTCCTCAAGTCCTCGCTCTACATTCTGACATTCCGCCAAAGTTTAAGTTCTGTGCACGGTCCAATCATCACTGCCACATCCTTTCGACGTCACACTTCGCTGTCATCTTCTGCACAGCGCACTCAGCCATTCAAAGTACAACATCAAGCAGTGTGGCATTCTCAAGGAAACACTAAAGGTCAATTCAACGTAAGGAGAGAACAGACGGCAAATCTCGGAAGTACAACAGGCAGTATGATCGCAAAGTTCCATTCTGCACCAGGCCATTCGATGGAGACTACGCTCACGATCAATATTCCACCTCCAGAGCGTGTTCGTGCTGCAAAAGGTGAAAGATTGAAGAAAGAAAAGAACGAAGCCGTGCAAGGGTCCCCAAATAAGGGTAAAGAAAAGGACCGAGAGGAAGAAAAGGTGAAGAGAGAAAAAGAAAAAGACGAGGAGAAGGAGAGAAGAAAGGAGGAGAAGGAGAAAGAGCTTCGGGAACGCGAGAAGCTCGAGCGCGAGAGGCGGGTGAGTTCTTCTCCATGGTCATTCTCTGAGACAGTACACTCTAAGAATCACCCCCCAGGCGCTTGCGGAGAGAGGAATCTCGTACAAGGAGAAGTGTGTTACGATCACAGTTTTTCACTTGGTTATACCGAATTTTTGTTCGTTAGGTTTCAGAAAATGAGGGAAAAGTACGACAAAGCAACTAATGTAAGTCCGTTCTCTGTGTGTCATGCAAAACTCTGCGAACATTCTGCTCTTTCTCCAACACAGTCCCATGAAATACACCTCCGAGAGCTCGAGGTGTTAAACGCAAAATTAAAGAATGTTCAAGCAGAGAATGAGTGGGTTCTTCTTGCCCATTCAGGTACCGCTAATAACCGCCTTTTTTGCGTCTGTTATGCAGTTTGCTTTTGGATGCTATGTTTCTCGCAGACACCGCCCTCTATGATCGTCACTTTCTTTCTGGAGCCAAGCTAGCTGATCCACCTCCCACTTGGTATCCTCATTTACCCACACCCCCAGTACCATCTGGGTCCCCATCGCCACTTCACTCTAATAGATACGGACAATCCCACATTAAACATCAGGGAACAACCTCATCGTCTTTGCCTGCTGTGTCGAGGTCTGTGGATTACCCAACGCAGTCGGCATCGGTGCCTCCATCTGAACACCCTCCGCCTCAATTCCAGTCGCGTTCTCATGGTCATTCGGTCCATAATTACCACCAATATTATGACCAACAGGGCCGACTACCAGAGCAAGAGAAGCCACATTCTTACCATGTGTACCAACCCAGACAACCTGTGCCTCCTGAAGCAGTCCAACCCTCTGTCCATGCATATTATGGGCAACATTCTCAACCTTCGTCTCACATGGACTACCTACCTTCTAGTCGTCATTATGGGATGCCCCCTCCACCTCTGCCTGCTCCCATCACAGAGGCTGAACAGGAGAGGGGCAGAGTGTGTGTTAGAGAACGCGAACGCGTTGGGAGAAAATGGGAATGGGAAGCAGAAAGAGACCGACTTCAGGGTTTGCCGCCACCATCTTCGCTTGGACCAACGGTGACAGACATGCCAACTCCGTCCAGTGGGTATAACGTGACGCCAAACGGACATTTATACCGAAATGTCCATGGTGACACTTACTCTCTTCCACCGGTTACACGCACGCATGCGAAACGATCTAGATCCTCGAGATCGTCTTCACGAAGGCGAGGCGAAGAAATGGAAATGGAAATGGACGTGGATATTCCACCTGACGCGGATGTGGATATGAGCCTCGGTGGACCTGTGCTCCTTGCGGTGGATTTAGAAGTTGCAAAGGAGAAAGGGAGGAGGGGAAGTGCAAGTCTAAGCCGGTCTGTAGAGCATGAGAAAAGGGAGAGTACTGGTGGTGTAGTTGAGGGGATTGTTGGCGGGAGGAGTCAGAGTCAGAATGGCCGTCAGGCATCCAGGTTTCATACGACACGGCCGATGGCGGCATTAGAACCCGACCCACCTTTATCTCAACGTTACCGTGTGATTCATGAAAGGCGAACACTGAATGGTTCTCATGTCGATTCGAGTCCGGAGTTGAGTCGTGGTGAAGGGGAGGGAGAAGTACATATGTACGGAAGCGACCCGGAAGGTGATTTCGCCCGAGGAAGGCCAAGGACGACGACACAACGGTACGATTCCTATGCTTCATCTCCAGCTCCACGTTCTATCTCGTGGAAAAGGAGAGAGACTGCTGAAGACGAAATCTTACGGCGGAGGATAGCTAGCAGGGAGATGATAGCACCCAGTGGAGTTGAGGGTACAAGCCTAGCACCTTTTGGCGTTGGCCTACGCGAAGAGGAGAGTGAAGAGAAACCCAGGACCAGAAGACGTGGAGAGGAAGAAAAGGAGATGAGTATAGATTTGGGGACTGAGGGAAAAGATTGAAACTGGTTTGTTGGTTGGTTTGTTAATTACGGAGTCTGTCTTCTCTCTCCTGTTTTTTCTTTGTCAATTTACTTCGAATACATTGCAACCTTTTATCGTTTATGTTACAAAAAGTATTTTTTATAACTGATCCGCGCAAGCCTTGCGGAAATAGCCGAGCTGGGTATGAATATGATCAGTAATCGGCGGAGAAGGCGGGGAGCACAGGTGGCAGCGAACGCTCCTAATTGTCAACCATCCAACGTCCCCGCCGTTCTCGTTGTCGAGAACGATGATGCTCGTCCAACTTCCGGCAATGGACAACGTTCCAGGGCTGGACAGACTTTCATCCTTTGTTCTATCAGACTGCTTGTCAAATCTTACCCACCAATTGTTTAGCCCCACTTTGTGGTTGACCGTTCTTGCTACCCTCGTTATCCTCTCAAGTATTCGTGCTGCTATTTTATTCTTCAGACCAACGCCTTCAACCTCCGAGAAAGGCGGCGTATCTATTATCCCTGGTGTTGGAGTTGTTCAGGTGCGAAAAGGGGTCAAGAGTGACAGCAGCAACACGATTGGGTCCACGAATGGCAGTGTGGTTATGCAGGGGACACAAGAAGAGAAGATGTCATCTTGGTTCTGGGGTCTGGTCAAGTGGGATACGCTACCGGCATTCCCAAGAAGAGATTCGAGAGCCATGTCAGCATCAGAGACGGAGCGTGGCCGTTGGTCGTACCACCAACAGCAACAAGGACTACGGATACAGTTGCCGCATGGTAGCCACCCAAGACTACCAGTTGAACAACCATGTAAGCCTAAATATTATCTTATCACCGAACCACCACTCATACTCTTAATTCTGGACGAAACAGTGCCCGCTATTTACCAAACAGATGTCCCTGTTTCAATGGCGAAGATGATTATGTCACGTCATGTGAGTAAAGACTCTGCTTTCAATGTACCCAATGTGTTGATGATTTGTCGCCCGTCAGACATTTCGGAGACCATCGTCACGGCCGCCACCGGTACGCAACGCCAACGCTCCACAATATTCCAAAAAACAACCGTCAATGGTGTGATGTTGTCCTAGTAACTGTGACGCCCTCTTATGAGATGGAGGAATCATGACTTACACGAAATCGCATGAAGCGGATCTTTCTGCACCAAACGATCGATAAAACCACTCGTAGACTGCTCCTATTTTGCGAAACAACCTGTTATACGTTGCATCATTTTTCGTTTCCCAGCATCCTTCCCAGTTCCAATACAAACCCGTGGAGGCGGTCGTGCTCTCCAGGTCTATATTAAGTCGTTGGACATTGTTAACAAGCATTTCACCATTTGTACAGCATTATTTCCTTAGTACTTATTCCTGTGGACGACGAAATCAAGGACTTCGGTTTACCTTTATCATTATTTTTTCAGTTTGCTTAGTCTCCTCTATTTTTGCTTTGCAGATAATATATCCTATGCTAAGTTTGTTGCTATTACACTGAAACGATTTGTGCATTTACTTCTTCAAGTGCATTGTGAGGATAAATGCCATGCGAATGATGACAAGACTACCAGGGACGTGCGAGCGGATAAACCCCGCATGGCCAAAGGATCTTCTCTACCAACAGATGCGACCGCAGTTGCGAGTACTAAGTAGAGAAACGAGCTGTAATATATGCAAAGCGGCACAATCGTCCAAAACCAACGGACACGACAATTTCGACGGGAGATTGCCAATGTTTATCAAGCTTGTGATTTGTCCCTTGCAGTGTGTGCTCAAGGAAATTCGATGTTGTGAACTGAAAACGGTAGTGGAATCTAAATCTCGAGTGTTTCGTCACTAAAACCGATTTCTCTCGTGCCGAGTCCAATGGACGACTTGGCTGGGCCCGAAGTTCCAAGGTATACGTTGAAATCTTGGATGCTGCTGAGTTCAGCACTTTTTCACAACAGAGGCACATAAAAATCTATTGAAAGTAAAGGAATACGTAAATTAGACGGCCTTGGTCGTAACAAGTTCTATAAATCCAGATGTTAGTAAATGAGGTATAGAAGGACAACAGATGGCGAACAACTCACGTTCCACCTCCACAATTGCGCTGACCAAGATATCCCTTTGTGTCTTCTCATCCTTGAGATTAGCAAGAACCTTCTCAATGACGGTCTTGGTAAGATCGACTTGCTCCCGTTCCTTCACCTGTTGTTCATAGCGTACCCAACTATCAAGGACGGCTTTAACCTCTGAAGAAACGGCGATCCTCTGTAGCTGAACAAAATTCTCAGCCTCAAGCTTGGCAGTTTCCTGTTAGTAACAAAGTCAATACCATGAGGGTAAAGACACGGAAGGATCATATACCTTCGAAAGGGCAAAGAGAGCTTCTGTAATAGAAACGACATCTTTCATTTGACCCATGGACTCGATACGCTCCTTCACAGCACCAGTGTGTTCAGCACGAGCTTCGCTGAGAACTTTCTTGATGCGGTCGACGTGTCCTTGGGCCCATGAAACGTAAGGCTCGCGAATGACCTGTGACGCTGATGAGATTTTGCAAAGATTCAAAGCGACTATGACCAACCTTGCCAATGTAGGTAAAAACAATGAGAGAAGCCAGAAAGACAATACTCTCCTCATTAACTACGTAAAGTTCTTGAGAAATTGCCGTCGCTGCTGCACCAGCAGCAAGCAGGGCAGTTCCGGTCTTGGTGATGAGGTTAGGGGAAGAAGGGAGTTTTTCAATCAATTCACTGGCGCGTTCAGCCGGGGGAGGTTGGTTTGTCGCCATAGATCGACTTAAGACTGAACTGAGCAGGCATAAATTCTTGAAGAAACTGCTAGACTTACGCGCTCATGGTGTTGGGGACGGCGGCCAGTGCCCGAGAGCAAGCGGGTCGAACTGCACGTAAAATGTTAGTCGCCGTGAGTCACATAATTAAATACCTACCAGTTGCCCTCAGAGAGCTCAAAACAATTCTGGACGCCATTCGAACGTTTTTCTGAGCTTGCGTTGTTGTTTTACCACAGAAAAAGGCCAGCATATACGCGTGGGAAACAATCTTGACATCCCGATTCTCTACGGTGCTTTGACACCATCCATTTTAAAAGTTCAGACATCTCTATATTGTCTAAACAGACGACATTATTACTCTCCGAATTGGATATTCTTTCACGGCTGAAAACCTGAGACTCGTGTTGGCTTGAGTCTTGAAAGGGCGGTTGCTGAAACTCTGTCAAGCGAAAAACTATGGGAAGAAGATCACCTCCATCAATGACAGAAACAACGAGCATTGGATTGACCAAAGATGACGACGCCGGCGTGTTCACTGCTGATTTGGAACACCGTACCACACCATAATAGATATCAAGGGTTGAACGTTGAACATTATTACAGTGAACAGTAATGACGGTTAGGCTAGGCCTTAGATGCTGGTCATAAGACCTCGTAATTCGTGGCCTGGATCTCTGGTGCTGGCGAAACTCATGGCTGACACTAGACAATTCATATTTGACTGATATTCCACTGCCTTCGCTTTATAACTAGTCTCGAAGCTCTAGATGGTTTTGTTCTTACATTCCAGGTGCTAAATAAGCACGCTTCACTATTCTGAAGCTCACCTGTCCGCATCCACATTCCTTAGGTTCCATGTGACCTGAATACCTTCTCTGGACACTCCCCATCCGCGGGTCTAAATTTCTCAATTGAAGCAGCCGTCTTTCGTCCCAAGCCAAGAACTTAGCCACCAGTCCGCGCCACCAGTCCACCAAAATGAATATGCAAGCGTTTAGGCATCTCCCCTTTGTAGAAGTCCACCATTTCACGCAGCTTCCGTTTACCCAAAATCTGTGGGTAAATTGTAATGGGATTACTGGTGCTAAGATTATCAAATATCCTAACTCTGAGAAAACCGGCTCAAGTCCGAACTGCCAGCAATCTGAATTACTTAAAGGCTGTCGACCGCCGCACGCTATCCATTCAACGTCCTATGGAATGAGTAAACGCCGTCATCTGAACCATCTGCATCCGAAATATCAAATTCGTCAAATGTCAATGCAGCTTCTTAATTAATGGCGGTAAAAATCACTGGCATACAACGGTAATCCCTCTGTTGTCGACTCACATTTTTTGGGATCGAATGCAGCTGACGTTTAACAGTTTAAGCGAAAATTCCATGTACTGTATCCTGTCAGCAAACATGGCACCCATATTCGAAGTTAATGATCCTCACCGTGCGGCGTATTGCGCACATCATCACGTCGATGAAGATTTTCATGATCCACACACGCTTTGCCACCAAAATTGAAAAAAAAACCTGCTGGCCTAACTTTCCAAGAGGACGATCAAAATAGTAGCTCTGCTGATAGATGTTGTATCCGTATGTTTGATTCCTACTTCGGGTGCATAAATTCCACGAGAAGAAAATCAGCAACAAAGCGTTCTTCTTCATAGGTTCCACGAGCGGAAGTCGGAAAGAAGCAAAGTTTTCGTTGTTCAGAGGCTTGCCCATGGGTAACCCAAGAATACTGCATTGCTCAGGGACTAGAAGAGGCCAATACATTCCCAATGAGGTTAATTTGAGAAAATGCGAATCAAGGTATAAACTTTCAAATGACCTACTGTTGCATGAGCGGGTACCTTGGTAGTCGAAAATGTAAGCGCTCATCCTGATTCCTCCCCAATTCAGAGTGTTCTTTAATTCTTATTATATCTGTTCTTACGCAAAGCGTCGTTTGAATCCGAAGGCGCGAATATCAGAAGCTTGAGATATTATGTACAATATATTGAACCGATTCAGAAGACCTGTAAAAATGAATCAACCAGCATTGGAGGCACGGAGTGGCCTGGCTCTTTCAAGGGAGATGTGTGGCGCATCACAAATACTACGTTCCAGATGGGGCAAGATGATAAGAGCCTTCTATAGGGGCTGATATCATCAAGTAACGTTAACTCAATTTCAATAACGAGGATAGAAATGTTCTGATTTACAGTTTCCTATACGCAGAGATTCCCAAGTTTGGCATTCTCACTGCCCACGGATGTGAGAATACGAGGCACTCAGCTGAAGGGTCTAGGATATAAAAGTAAACATCAAAAGCGCCTTTGCAAACTTGGCTCAAAAGTATTTTATACTACATTGAAAATCCTTGCAATAAGCTATGGGAAGTTTTTAATTTGATTTTAATTTAAAATTTTTTTAAGTAACTCTAGCCAAACTCTAGCTCAGTTCCAGGACATGAATCTGATGACGGTGTCAGGCTCAGTGAGTTTCCTCCAAGCAATACGTCCTGGTGGGCACCGGGGAAGCTCAACTTGTTATATTTCCTACCCTTGAAAGTTGACGCACTTCTGGTTTACAGATATCATCTGGTCTACCCAGTCACCGATAACATTTTCAATTGTCGATTGATCGGCTTCGGTAACATCCTGGACAAGCACTGATCGTTTCCTTTCAGAGTAATGAGTCTTCGGGTGTAAATCCCAATTTGGAGATTTCGTGGTCAACGAACTTATGTTTCGACATTAGATTGTCAGGGGTCCCCCACTTGTGAGTAGTTGTACATACAGTACACTTATGGACGACATGTGTCCGGTAGTTGTATTTGTTATTTGTTCGTTATTAAAGTGTTTTTTGTTCTTACGGGGTCAGTAACTTGGAATTACTAGTACTGATAGTTATCCATAAGTGATAACACTCCAATAACACTGTGTGAATTTTGTAGTTGTAGTGCATAATACACGATTTGTCCAGCTTCCCTTCCTTCTGGCTTGAAAACGTGTCAAGTAATACAATCGATACGGCAACCATTTTGCTGCCGTACAAGCTGCAATTGAAAAGGTTGCGAGCGGCGACCACATGGGAAGGGGTTCCTGTTTACCCTATTCAAAGAAGCAGTTTACGAATTTCTCGACTTTTCCATCAGCGATTGCGACCATCAAAAACTGAAGCGGAAAAACACTCTACCCGACTCGATACAGTCGGTGCCTTTGGGTGCTTGGTTTTCTGTCCAGTACCGCGTGGTATGGTTTCCCTGACGTAAGAAGGTTTGCACGAAGACATCAAAACCCCGTCAACTTGAAGCAGGTCCGAATAAATTCAACTTGAATCGGGACCGATAGGTAATAGTAATGCCATCTATATATCAAAAGCCTTATCAGACAATGACAAACCTCAAGTTATTGTGTTTTATCAAACAACGGCTATGCAAGTATACAGTTAGGGGGCCCAGTGTCATCGGCTTTGCGGCCGATGAGCTGTTTTTTTTTACCATGAACTTTTGGGGATGAACAGTTCAGTAGGCTAGCACTGGCACACTGGCATTGAAGCAGAAAAAAAAAGGGCAAAACACCCGTTTTACAAACTGATGTCCAAAAAATTCGGCCTTTGACCTTTGAGTCTAATGAGTCCCTGCCTCAGCGCGCCAAAGTCTCGGCCAACAGCCAAACACTTGGTTTTTTTTTTCCTTCCATAATCCCGATTCATAATACTAGATCGAGGCGGCGCTCAACATTTCCCACTCCATAAACACTCTTTAATATGTATATGCTAAACTACAAGTCCCTAATTTGATCGGTTTACGCGACTGCCTATTAGTCTTCATAGATTGGGAGTTCTTGGAAGGGGGGGAGGAACTGGACGGCGAGCAATATTTAGCCATATTATCGCATTACTGTGGCATATTCAACTAACGGGTCCATTATTACCTAAGTTACTTTGAGACGATGATAGTAGGGTCTATGTAAGACAAGCAGGCGTGTTTCTTCGAGTACTTAATTGAAGGTGAGCATGAGAAAAAGGCAACGTTCATCACAGTGGGCAGTGGCTGTGACGGAACCTGCCTTGCGATACGTCGCCAGATAGATTTAAGTACTAGAGATTGAAATGTGGTGCCTTGAGCTCCGAGTTCTGAAAGATCTGCGCACAGGGCAGTTTTTTGCACTTCAGTTTTATAACCCCCAAAAATTTGATGGGGTTTTTTTGTTTGTCTTTCTTGGGAAGGGTGACGAGGTTTTTGAATTCATCACTATTGCCCCCCCCTGGTTTTGAAGACACACTAGCAGGTACTATATTTCAAGCGCAAGCACAACATGCGGCTCAAAATGAGTGCCGGCCTCGGTGAGTAAGCAAGGAACTCATACATTTCAGAAAACGGCGTTTGAGTTGTGGGCCCCAAATTAGGTCCGGCATACCGGTGCAGACCTCAAGCTTCGTACTTTGAAATTATGCAGCTCGCTCTCGACGTACACTGTCACGCGGCGCATATATGAATGTCGGCTTCAGTGAGTAAGCAAGGAACTCATACACCGCATGTTGATGAGTTCGGAAAACTTTTTTTGGTTTTTTTTTTTGGGTCGGAGCATCAGGGTTGCCATCGCAGTGCTTTCACCTACTGTATACTCTAAGTAATCTCGAGTTTTTACTTCTTCTCCTTATATACATATATATCTATCAATCACTTACCCAAACCGGAGATATGTGGCGCATCATATGGAACTGGACCATTGTTAAAAGCTCCGGAGTTCGGGCTTCGGGAACCGTGTGTTCAGCCCTCTCATAACTGGGTCTTCTCTCGTTCGCTTTTTTTTTTGGGGGGGGGAAGGAGAGAGAGGGAGTTCAAGGATTTACCTGGAACCCCACTAGTAATGTTGAGAAATGCCAAGCAACGACGTACGATCTCGAGAAAAAAAACGGTTGACGAGTCCGAAAAAAGTTTAAGTACTCTGAGATTGGGTTTTGTACGATTCTTTCGTCGGGTAGAAACAAGTGTTTTCGCTCCATTCCTTTCATGGGGCTGGGGGGGTAAAAGTTAATCCTTATGCCACGGGTTGAGGTAAAATTTCTTCTCTCTCGGCTTGTCAGTGCCGCCCAACACAATCATAATTTAGTCGCTACGGATTTGTAAACCACAGAAAATAAAACATACAGAATTGAATCGTCGTCCGAGTCGATTATGTCATGCCTGCCCCCAGATATCTTGTTAGTCACTGGCACAAGGTAGGAACTTCGCCCTAAATGCAAATGCGTTTTGTACTGGTGTTGTTACATAACTTTTGACTTTTTCGACATAATCACTTGGAAGCAAGAGCAAGGAACAGAGGAGGCGAAATACAAACTTGAGTCATGATCCCTTTTGAGATGTTTGGGTGGTTTGAACCCACCAGGTATAAGTAATTTCAAGGGCTACCCACACTCACACCATGCTCTCGACGGGCATCACACACGAGTTGTTGAGGGAAAAAAAGAGATGCGTATGCGCCGCGTGTCTAATGACGAATCGACGATGAAACTTTGTTTTTTTGGGTGCAACGAGGGTGTTGGTATTCATTAATATTTCTTTCCGAGACGTTACTTGGGAGAAATGACACACGAAGTTTGCTATAGCAGAAAAAGACTGGTCAAGTCAGGTGGCATACGTTTGTTTCGTTTTCAAGAAATTATCTTTAATGTGGAGAGGCTCGGAGGATGCCGTGATCGTGATTCAATTTGTTGATCGGCAACAATTGACGGAGATCAGAGCTCAATAGAGTCTTTGAACGAGTCTTTTGAAAAGTCACAAGTGTGCTAGAGCAAAGTGACATTTTGTGTGTGAATCTTGGTCCAACCATCACAAATCAAATAAGCTTTTTGTTTCCTTTTTTTGTAAAAAAAAATCATATAAGAATGATGGTGGAATGTGATGTGTAATGCATCAGCTCATCTGATCTCATGACATGAGTACGCAGCGGTTTTGGACAGGTAGCTTGGTCCAGTTATAAGTCATTTTCCGTTCGTGGCGGTCGAACTAGGTAGTGGGAGAGGGGGCATCATGATTCAGTAAAATAAGATTAGTCCTGTTTAGTATATAACCGTGGGATGTACAAGTTTATACTCTGTTGCGGGCAGATGATTTATACCAACATGTTGACGTTGAGGGTAGTTCCCATTCGTTTTGAGATACCGAGCCGGGCATTTTCATGGCGGTGTATTTGAAGGCTGGGACCCTTGAATGCAAACGAGGTACGGAGGATTGAAACGGGGGTGTAGGTTGGACCTCGACAAGTGATCCGAGCCGGGGACGGACTGGTAGTTATCCTGACGGAAGGTGGTAGAAAAAGGGGGAATGGGCAGAGAGTTGCCTGAAAGGGGAGCCAATGTGGCGCTGTGTGAGTTGTCGATTGCGGTAAGACGGTGACGTTGAGGGAGGTGAAAACAGTGGCGAATCTTTTGAAAGAAGGCAGGTTCGGGCCGGGGATGGTGGTTTGGATTGGGTCACAAATTAGGTGTTGAACCATTTTACGTTATTCGATCTCAGATCTCTATTTATTTTTTAAAGAAAAGGAAACTCTTCCTAGTCTTTGTTATTTCTGTTAGATATGGATACTTTCGCGGATTTCACTCAGAGCCAGCAGACGCAGCAGCAGAACTGGATTCTTTCGTCCCAACCACCACCGTTCCCTTCGCCTTCCAGCGAGCATGGCTATACCCAGTACTACCAACCTCAGCAGGACAAGCTCTCTCTCAACATTGCTTCCCTCACCGTCACGTCTCCCAGCTCTCTCTCCCCCTCTGGTCCTCCTGCTCCTCCCCCTGGTGTCCTCTCCCCAGTCACTCCTATTACTCCCAGCTCGTTCCACTCTCATCCCTTCGCTTTCGATCCGCACACACAGCAACATAGCCCTGCTATTCCAACGAGGCACTATGATGACCACCACCACCACCACCACCATCATCACCAACACCATGTGAATGGCGGCGTCCTTGGTCAAACGTCATACGAGGCAGCCGTGAAGAGGGGTTCTGTTTCTCACTCCAACAGATCGCCCTCGTCCTCGTCTTCGCATTCGAATTCACAGCTTCCCAGGAAAAGGAGCTTCACAGCTCATCCAGGCAGTGCTTCCGCTCCCTCCAACGTCATTGGATCAAGTGGCGGTGGCGTACTCCCCTCTCCATCACAACCCAACAACAACCCTTCCTCCTCGTGTTCCTCTTCCTCCTCTACTTCAGGATCTGCTTCGCTGTCTACCAACGGTGGCGTACAGAGTTCCCGCCCTGGGGGCGTAGGCGTGCCTCTCCCCCTTTCCTCCGTCATGAACGTCAACATCGGCACACCTCTCGTCGAAGTGGACCCTGAGGAAGAAGGTGTATACGACGATCAGGACGACGCAATGGACCTTGAAGCTGGTCCAGGCGCGTCCATTTCAGGTGCCAATCCTGCAGGCGGTGGCGGAAGCCCAGTAGAAGGAAGCGTCTGTGGGGAAGACTTTGGATTCGGCTCACCTGCTGATGCGACCACTTCTTCTGCGGGCGGAGGTGGAGGTGGAGGTGCTGGGTCTACTGGAATGGGAGGCAGTATGGGTATTATTGGAAAACCCATGTCGACGAATAATTTCGTTACAAAGCTGTATCAGTAAGTGTTTCTCTGTTCGTCTTTTGCATTTTGGAATTTGTTTTTCCTTTTCATTCATTCGTTTTTTCCTTGTCCAAATAACCTCTACTTTTTTGTGGTCTGAATTTCAAGCGCAGTAGTTAAATTGCCTCTTTATTCGTCTTTCATCTTATTTTTCGAGTGGTCGAGTGCCTCGCACCCTCGTCGCGTGTTCGATTTTTTATAAACGCTTCAAACAAACCATCTTCTTAAATTTTCCCATTTTTCACCCTTATTTTTTGGGGTAGTGATGGTGATAAGCTGGTCAGACTTACTTCATCCTCACCTCCCAAAACCAGAAAGAGAACGACGAGATTAAATTTATGACCCACTGCACTTGCATCTCGTGTTCTTGTTTCATGTTCTTGTTTTCTTTTGTCCTTGTGCTTCCAACAGACGGCTTTTGTATTATCCTTTCTATATACAATCCCGAAACCCCGTCTTTGCTTCTATCAGCCTGATTCTTCTTTTGCCCGGTTACGGCAACTGTATACTTGCTTTGCTCTTTTGAGATTCCTTCTTTGGTTTAGCTTGGGGAATTTTTTCTTTTCTATATGTGTGGGACAAGATGGAACGGGAGGTGAAAAGAACCTGTCTCTCTGTGGGACCTTTCTTTTTGTTCCCTTGTATTTTGTTTGGAAAGGGACTTGAGTTCTTCTTGATTTCATCTTGATTTTTTTTTAGATTTGGTTTGGACAAGAGAGACTGAGTCTCGTGGTTTTTTTTTTCTCAGTGTGCCTGGGTGCTGATGTCAAATGTCCTGGGTGTTCCTTCTTAGGGTTCGCGAGAAACCCTTTTTTTGATGTGTGATAGGTCGCTTCGTGTGCGATTTGCAGATGTGGTAATCTGGTGGAGGGAACAGTTGTCGACTTTTTTTCTTCTCTCTCCTGGGGTTAGGCGAGGCAAAACAACCACATTTATTTATTTCAACCCTGTTTTCTTTTGTTCCTTTCCTAGTCGAAAAGGTCTCCCATGCTAACCTCTCTTTTCTACAAATAGGATGATAAGCGATCCCAAATCGGCACAGTTCATCACATGGACTGAGCATGGGACGTCCTTCGTCGTATCGAATGTCGGCGAATTTAGCAGGAGTATTTTGGGGTCCCATTTCAAGCACAATAACGTGAGGGGGTTTTTTTTGGGGGGCCTGGCCCAGTTGGTGCTGGTTGGTTGGATGAACGCTTACTTGGTTGCGATATTTCTTTTCTTGTTTTAGTTCTCGAGCTTTGTGAGGCAACTTAACATGTATGGTTTTCATAAAATCAACCGGGTGCGTTACTTCACTGTCTGCGCGTTATACTGTTAATTTGACTTTTGGACATGAATTTTTTTGGTTTAGACCCCTCGTGCGCAGAGGACGTCAACAGACGCGCAGACATGGGAGTTCTCGCATAACAAATTCCTCCGCGGTCGGCCTGATTTGTTGGATGAAATTAAGCGAAAAGCTCTCGAACCTGATCCGGGAGTGAAGCATCGAATCGAATTGCCTGGAGAGGTCTGTCAAAATTTTTTTTTGTTCAAGTTATTGACTGACGCACATCGACACAATTTAGCTGGCTTCTCAGTTAAACATGATGAAAGATGATGTTCGGAGGTGCACGAACGAGCTGGTGGTTGAGAAGCGGAAGGTGGATCGATTGACGAAGGCGTTGGGTCAATTGTGGGATGTGGTCGGGAAGGCGTTTCCTGGGAGTGGTCAGTATACAATTTTGACCTTCCTGTCTTTTTGGTTCTTTTTTTGCTGATGGAAAGTTCTTTCCTTGCATTATTTTTGCCGGATAATCAAGTCCCGCCATTCCCGCTTGACCTGCTTGACTCGGCTGAGAGTCCAAACATTTACATCACTTCGCCGACTTCATCGTCTGCGTCGCGGTTTCCGCCTCCGCTGTCGATGAATATTCACTCGATTCATGGGCTCAACAGCCCGACGTCCAGCCCGACGACTTCTGATTTTCCGCACTCACACGGTCATCCTCATCCTCATGCGCATGCTCATAGCCATAGCCATAATCATAGCCATAGTCATAGTGCGCACCATGGCGCGCACCCACTCTCAAGACAGCACAGTTTCCACCACCCGCACGGCGCCTCTACTACTACCTCTGCCATGTCCTCCCGCACGGATAAGACGTCTACGTCATCTACACCTCTACCTTCGTCTCCTTCGCCTGGGTCGATCTCGACGACGATGGATATGGATTTGTATGATAATGGAGTGTGTGATCCGCCGCATGTATCGGGGAGGGGGAGCGTGAAGAGGCAGAGGTTGGATGAGAATGGGAGTTGCAATGGTTCACAACAAGGTGTAGGTGGTGGTGGTGCATCGGGTGGGCTGAGCCTCTCCATCGGAGTCGGCATTAATGGTTCGGGAGGATCTGGACCTGTCGAGCCTTCCAATATGGGCCTCATCTCTTCCGTCTCCTCGCCTGGAGGTCTCGTAGGGGATGGTCTGACGGTACCGAAGAAGAACAGCAACATGAGGGCGAGAAGCGATAGTGCCCCGATGGGTTATTTATATTCGTCGGGAGGTGGTGGTGGTGGTGGGTTGCATTCGCAGCATCATTCTTCGTGGCTGGGGTTGGGTGGTGGTGGAACGGGGTTGAATGGTCATGGTGTCGTTGGACGACCTAGGAGTGGGAGTGGAATGATGCCTCCCAGGATTGCGATTCCGAGTATCAATATGAGTAACATGAATAGGGGAGGGCAGAGGGGGTGAATGTTGGTTTTTGTTTTTTTTTTGGGCGAGTTCTTCTTTGGGTTCGTTTTTATTTTCATTTTTTTGTTTCCTCTTTGGTTGCTTGTTGCACAGCACCCCGCTTAGACGATGACTTGCATGGTCGTCAATTCAAAACAAAAACACACGTACAAAGAAAACACTTTTGCAGATGGTCACCTCAGACATTCTTTGAAAAAAAGTCCGTCTATCCCCTCATCCTTTCTTCTCAGTCGACGGACATTTCACATTTCCACCTGTTCAACCCGCTAGTTCTGTTCATTCGTTATCTTTCCACGGGACTTCTTTTTTTCTTTCTTGTCGCAAAACTTTTGTCCGCATTCTGTCATTCAGCTCTCTTGTAGGATCATTTTTCAAGATGTCCTTGTAAACAACAATTCTGCTCTCTTTCTCTTTTTCTCCCTCAAGTTTACTGTATTATATTCAGTCCTTTAGACGAAAGATCTTTCTCAAAAAACAAAAAAAAAGGTTCAACAGCTTGTTTCCTCTTTTTTTCGTGTGTGTATATTTCTTTTTTGAAACAAATACTCATTCTTCACTTTATTGCCCTGTTTATACCCTTCTCAACTTCATTGTTTATTTCTCTCAGGAAACCTTGCCACCGACGTCACAAATGTTCTAGATGCAAGTGTTTCCTTTTCGCAGGTCGATTTCTTTTGTTTTCTGCCGTTTTGTTGTTTTTTGAACCTCATCGTCCGTGTAAAAAAAAATTACCCTCGTTCTCGCTATACTCACAGAACACGTTTTCTCTAAAGAAAAAGAAATTGTACTATATACAGAAATGTTATTTCGTAGCTGGGAATCACGAAACACACATGCATATGTACTTATCTTTTTGACGTTTTGAAGGCGGGGGCGACGGCCGTTCCTAGCCATAATAGAATGGGGAACTTTTTGACGCACCCACACTTCGGGGTTATCAGTATTTATATGCCATTTATATTTGTTTCCTATTGTTAATTAAGTGTTTAAAATGTTGAATAGGCTA
>QDKV01004862.1_pt1 | contig 17000 bp, 20 predicted proteins | sample 1861101 | NCBI WGS metagenome assembly QDKV01 (sample SAMN04275158, study PRJNA302643) | Fungus metagenome, whole genome shotgun sequencing project. | isolation source: fruitbody | host: Mallocybe terrigena | place: Sweden | collected 2013 | reverse complement strand
CGACTTGCGTTTAAATTATTCGAAATAGGACGCAAGTCGCTCATCTGTCACCCTCTGTTGCGCTTTTCAATCCAGCTGTATTTCCAGACGGTGCAGCTTGCGATATCTAAATAATGGACCACATTTTCCATGGATCAGGTTCAAAAAAGCCGACTGAAAACCTCTGTTGAGTCAAGGTCCCAATTAAATTATTCGAAATAGGACGAAGCCATCAAATCACGTGCAAGTCGCTAAGGTGGCTGTGCCTTATACTATTCAACATTCTGTAAGGTACAGCCACCGCGACTCCCGGTGCTTCACCTCTGAAACATGCAAAATATTATATTATAGTGGTGTAAATAGAGAGGACTAAAGGTTTTTTTGTATAATATAGTGAGGCTTACTTTTATGAATCCGTATATCGGACCCTTTGAGGACCTTTCGACGGAGAAACGCGGTCACATGAGAGAACGTGAATTCCATATTTGGGAACCGTTTAGTTCGCGACTTATTGACTCATTCACCACATTATGAATGCACACAAACTGGGCAACATGCAAATTGGCTCAAGGGTCCGAGGTGAAGAAAGTCAATCCACTGGTTCTGCCAGTTTCCTTTTTCTCCTTGCATTTTCAATAGCATTGGTCCTTCTCCTCATCCGAAAGAACAGGCCTGGCGGAGAAATTCTGCGCAAGAGATTTTTTGGTATGCCTGCTTTTTGCACTCAGATACGATGCCTCTGCTGAAAAGCAGTGTACATCACCATAGCTGCTTTTCCTTTCAGGTCAAGGGACAAAAACACTGCACAAGTTTTTGTCATAGGCGTAGTTCCTGGTGTGAACACAGCCCTCCTTTGTGAGTAAAATGTCACTACAATCGTCTTTGCTTGACTGAGAATGTTAAAGCGATGGAAGATCTCACAAATGCCACCGTCCGTGATGTCTTCGAGCAACTAATACAAAGGCATCTCATCAGTCGCACTGAAATAAATCGCTATTCATTGGGGTATGGGGATTGGCATAACGCCTTGCGGTTACCATTAACTGCAAAGCTTTACGACGTCGGTGTTCGTTCTAATTCTACCCTGCACCTGCGGTGGACCGTCCGTGGACTGGGAAGAGATTCTGACTCTAGTATGTTACATTTTATTTTATAGTGGACGATTCATTGATGGTTATTTATCAAGGTCAACCTGCTACCGGTTCATCAAGTGGCACGCTACGGCAACGAATGGCATATGTTCTTCTACCGTCCCGAAGCCACCATCTCCGTGTTACGCCTACATCTTCAAGCACCCCCAATGTCAACGGCAACCTCTCCTCGAGCAGTAACTTGTTGTCAGATGAAGACTGTGTCCCCTCTGATGGTGCCAGCGCATCTAAATTTCTTCCGGACAACGACACCTCGTTTAGGCAGAAGCGGCAGAGGAATGAGGCGGACATTGTCGAAGAAACCGACTATGCTCCAAGCGAAACAGACGAAGAGCCCTCTACAATCAAATGCCAGACAAGAAGAGAGAAACGCCAAAAAAAAACCCATACGCCCGATCTGGATGCGCTAGCCTATGATGATTCCTCTACTTCAAAGCAGGCTGCAACCGCTAAGCCTCCCAGGAATGTTCGTGCGAAGAAATCCGTGGCAAATAAGCGCAAGCCGTCGGCTCGACGCGACTTGAAGTCCGATGGTCAGCCTAGATTACATCTCAACAGCGACAATCGTCTTTTTGTGCATCCCATTGGCAAGACATTCGAGTTTTCTTTCAAGGGCCGCAAATGTACTCATTCATCTCACCCCATGGCATCGAGGAGGTCCCAGGCTTCTAAGTTTGATTTATCTCCAAGTGCATCAGCCGACTTCGATAGCAGTTGTATTGCCCTCGAAGCTTTCAATATGATCTTCTATTGGCCTCTTAACCTCGTGTTCTGTTCCACACACAAGGCTTGCATACCGTTGTCCAGTCTTGAATGCCACATTTCTTCCTCTACAATTCGGCAACCACACACGGGTACATTTGCACGTCTCCAACACCAGGGAGTATACCAGCCATTCCTTGAGCATGTTGCGGCTGCGTTCCAAGTACCAATAGACCAAACCTTCAGATCTCAAGGCTCGGACACCAAGCAGCTACAAAAACCTATTCCATATATTCAAGAGCCTCGGAAATATTTCCAGTGCCCCTCGTGCCAAAAATGGCTCTATCATACTATCGACAACGGTTGGAACTCGCTGGCTGCTAGACGGCACTTTCAGGAATCTCCCCAATGCAGTGAATTGAGAAAGCTTCCCGAGTCGAAGAGACCGTCCCTCAAAGTTTGTTATGGGCAACGTCCGTGTGGCCCAGCATCACATTTCACTTCTGGTGTCCCTTTTGTTGAAATTGTTGGCTGGTCTCCTGAGATGGCAGTACCGTCTTTCCCGGCCCCCAATTCTAGTGAACATTTGGAAGACTCGTCATCCTCTATGGACTTGTCATCACAGCGATATATCTCTGCTCGTAAATGGAATCTTCAATTCCCAGTTGCAACCGCCACCTTCATTCACAAGCTCTGCCTCCTTTCTGGTGCTCCGTCTTGTCTCAGTGAAGACGATGACTCGGAGACGGACACTCAACGCGCTCATGAGGAGAGTTTGGAGAGGGGGCTATATGAAATCCAAATTTTTCTCCGAAGTTACCTTGAAGATGCCAATTCTTTTGTCAGCAACTGTGATGTTGGCTTTCGAGAAGCTATTACTGAAGGGTGAGCACAGGCGTTCGACTTGATTATTTGCGTTATTGACTCGCCCACAGAACGAAGTCAGAATACCGACAATTGTCGGAGGGTTCCTATAATTATTATTGTTACCCTCTGGTGCATTCAATCGCCTTCCTGTTACGTTTGAAGTTCCGCTACGAAATAGGACAAAGAGTCGAAAAGCTTCAAGTTCCATTCACAAAATGCCTTGAAGGATCAAGGAACGACCTTTACAACTTCTTAATGTTAGCACCCCTTGATGAAGAGATAGACTACGCAAGACTCGGGGATCTGGTACATAAACTATCAATTTCACTTCTCACAGCAAAATGTAGAGTTGGTGATCAAATTGGTCATATTTTTGATATCACAGTTCCTATGGCACTCTACAAAGGAAACGGAATCTATCAGACTGCCTTGTGTGCAACGAGATATTGTGCACAAATGCAGTACTGTCTGCGGTCGGTGGTGATACACATTGCACGTCTGGGGGGGCCTTATGGTGCTTATGTACCGTTTGATTCCACAAAAAAGGTTATGCCTGATCCGGCCATTGACGAAGACGAGGATTCCGAGGAGTTGGATGTCGTTGACGGTGTTTATTCATCCAGATGTGCTGAATCACCAGACATATCTATGAAAGAACCTCTACACTTTGTTGACAATGACTCAGACGACAGTGCAGATATAGCGACAACCACCGGACTGGAAGTAAATGCAAATGCTGATGGTGATCGACTGCTGTTGTGAGTGGCCATTTTCTGACTAGTTTCTGTTGATCCAACGTCTAATAGGGTGCTCAAGGAATACAAGAAATGGATTGATTATGGGAGCCAGTCGAAACATGGGGCGGCAACTGGATTTTCAAAAATAAAGCACTTGTGGCTCATGATATCTCCATATGCAGCAGAGGTTAGCAGCCGCACCCGAACTGAATGGAGAGACTATGGACACACGCTCTTCTACAGCGACCCTAGCTGTCCCAAACCCCACGAGATCAGACTTGAAAACTTCTTATCCATGGTTCAACAACTCATCCGAAATGCTCAAGACACTTATGCATCCTTCCTACCACAAGGTTTCACTCCCCCTGCCATCGACACCTCTAAACTCAATGATAACGGATCGTTGGGACAATCGATATTCGAGCAAGAACCAAACGACGCGATATTTGCTCCACTTGCGGATGTTTTCTATGGGGCAATTATTTCCAGAGGATCGGAGGATTTCCACCAGCAGGAACAGATACTGTTAGAAGCCCTTCTTTTCGCTATTTCGGTCACAATCGGCATTCCTCCACGAGCGTTTCAGCTTGCCCGTCTACTTTACAAAGCAAGCCAGGACAAGTCGCACAAGCGGAATCTCTACATCAAGAAGGGTGTCGTCGTGCTTGGGTGGGTAAGGTCCAAAGCTCGCACCCGTATCTATCAACCATCCCTCTGGGCGCTTCCTACAGAATTAGGGAAACTCCTCCTAATCTACCTAGGAGTTATTCGCCCAACTTCAATCAAGTTACTTCAAGATAAGGGTCTACACATCCACGAAGAGTCACAGACACACATATTCACTTTTATGAGGTTTCCAAAGTCGAAGAGCTGTGCATGGACCACAACGCATGTCAATGCGATTTTGGGAGCTGCGACAAAGGCGAAAATAGACATAGCGCTGCCACCCGCCCGCCTTCGACAGCTTATGACCGCCATATATCGACACCATTTTCCTACCTTTATTTGTGCGATACCCTTTCCGACTTTGATAGATTACAATCAAGGCGCAGCAACTCACACCGTGCGCGGCGATGGCGTTCAGTGCGATTTCAATCTTGGTTCAAGTCTTACCTTGTCGGATGAATTGGTCTCAAGTTACATTGGAGTAAGTCAGGTGTGGCAGGGTGTACTGCAAATGCGATCTAATAGAGAGGGTGTATTCGCGACTGTCAAGACTCTTGGAGAGGATCAGAAAAGAGAAGACCAACTGTTGGCTCTTGATTTAGCCCGCTGGTCAATTTACCGTACCTTGGATGGTACCTTGGATAAATTGAAGGCAAGGCGGGAGGCTTTGAACATCTTGGAAGATCTGTCCTGGTTGGACTTTCCTCCTGAGCCAGTAAGGGATATAACTCAATCTTGGAATGAGTAAGGCTGACGCACATTTTGCGTGCATTGACAGTCGGATAATGAACAAGTTGGTGAATTCAACGAAGTCTTAGTCAAGGTCACTGGTGCTTTCATCTTTGGATGTTCTCAGCCGTCTGTTGACCAAGGAGCACCAATTAATGGCTTCGAGCCAGATTTAGTAGCTGAAGCCGTATTTCTGGTCTGGGCTTCTCTTATCTCCTGTCTGCCATTTATGTTCTGAAAAATTTCCTGTGTTATGCAGATCGTTCGGGCATTTCATGAGCGTACAAGTTTTGGCACAACCCTCAAGATACTACAAAGGACAAGTGAAGGTGTTATAACTCAACTTCGAGCAATTGCTGACGAAAGGCCAAAAGTATGGAGACAGCTTGGCCTGCAAATTTACAGGCACTTGACGCTTGTGAATTCTACTAGAATAGTAGAAAGCCATTTCCTATCATACAAAAAGAAAAAGTAACGTAGATCCATCTAGATACGTATGTGACCAATAAGATTTACAAATACAAATATTTAAGATGAAAGAAACAATTTCAGTTATACACTTGCCTTCATGAGATGTCAATGATTGCGAATGAATTTCTGGCGCTTCTATCACGAAACATCAGCATTGGGAGAAATGAAAATGGCAACACTTCGTTTGGTGGAGTAAATGTTACATTGCTCGGTGAGTTCCATCGGTCGTGCGAAGCGAGATGGTTTTATTATTCCTGCAATTCGGAGGCAAGAGGTATACCATCTCAATTAGGGCAGCAGTATTCGAAGCATTCACCATGGCAGTGGAGTTGAAGGAAAAAGAGTTATTGATCCGGTCTTGCTTGCTTTTCTTCGTCGTCTAAGGAAAGGAGCTGTTAATCAGAGCGACTTGGTGATGTTACACTCTTTCACGATTGGGGAGGGGTATCGTCACCGTGAAGACTATTTGAAACCACCCTGGCAAGATGTGGTGCTGGTAACTCCACAGCATGCAATACGAACACTGCAGAACGAACAATGTCTTCAGCAAATTTGTCGAGAACAATGTTGGTCTGTAAAGCGGAGGACACAGTGGGTGGTCAACCTTTGACGATTGAAGAAGAATTCATTCTGGAATCTCACCGAATTAAGGTCGCCATCAAAATTGCAAGGATTTTTTGTACAAAACTGAACTTGGGATTGGGATGAAGGTAATGGTAGACTGATCTGGACATTACCAACGGAGCAAGAGGCGAAATCGTGGATCTAATTCTGCATCCTGACGAATCACCATTAAACACTGAAGAAAGCAGAATTGGACTCAAATACCTTCCAATCTGCATGCTTGTGAAATTGAGCCTACAAGTGCAAAGTACCACATAAACATCGTGAACAGTGATGGAAAAAAAATTCTTCGAACCGGCGACAATTTCCGATAACAGCTGCGTACACGTTTACAGATTACCAGTCTCAAGGTCAAACGATTCCGTGTGTTTTTGTCGACATTGCGGCTCCACCCACTTTCCCTTTTGAATCTGTATGTCGCATTGTCTAGAAGTTCCAGGCGATACGTCTTCTTCGCAATTTCGATGATGAAATCTTCCTCCGAAGACACGACAGTGCGCTGCTTGAAGAGGATGACCTGTTGGCCGAAAACCACACAAGAATGGTATGAGCGTGTAGTGAAAATGTGATCGGATTGGTAGCGTCGGTGGTCGTCTCCCTGTCACTGGAACTCAGATGAAAACAAGGGTATGAGAGAAGAGAAGGGTATAATTTGCGAACAAAGGTTGAACTTTTGTTGCGGGTGTTTTGCAACGAGAGTTCGGCTCGTGCGCATGTGCAAATGTCCATGTGCAAATGTCGACATCCTTGAACGGACTGGACCGTCAACAAAGAATGACTGCCGGTTGTGATAATCAACTCGGCATCATCTCGATCCCTACACGACTAAAGACCACACCCGTTTTCAACCCCACCACTCCTGTTTCATCCGAACACAAGGGTACAGAAACCTCTGTTTGTAGTCTTAATTGGCAATACATACTTAAAATTTAACCTCTTGTTACAGTATACTGACGTTCCTTGGGACAAATCAGGTTTTTGACTGCAATCTGTACTGTACATGCACAATTTTTGGAATATATTGAGTGACTATAATAACACACATTGTATCAAAATTTCAGGCTGATTGGAGAAGCTGGCGAGGTGGTACATTAAAATTTCATCAAAGGAGTTGCTATATTTGTACAATACACTTTTCTTTCATGGAATCCTGCTCGATCTAGATGTTTTTTGTCCACAATTTTTTGATCATTTAATAGCAATGCCTCTTTTCTTCAAAATGCACCATGAATGGGGACAATCTGAGCAAAACTGACTGCAAAAATTATATGGTTAGTAACAGCGTGACGAGCGTATTGATTGATGGCAGCTGGACCGTGGCGTGCGTAGTCCCAATCGTGACATTCTACTGCTCTCGACTTTACACCTTTTTTTATACCATCCACACCACTCCTTATTTTAAATTTTCACCTATAGGTACTCAATAATACCTTAATTAGTTCTAGATAGTTTTTTTTATTTAAAGCACGCCATGATTCCCAGATATAAAGTGTTGTCCCAAGGACCGTCAGTATACTGTAATCACGAAATAGAGAATTTTTCAGGAAGGCGCTCATGAAAATCATATATTGCGACTAGAAAGCATAATTGGATTGTATAAGTGTTCTACATTTATAAAAATACAAAAAGGACTAGGTCTTGCTTCTCTTTCTTCTCTGTGAAGGAGAGAAGTCGCCGTCGTCGTCCTCATCGTCGTTCTGTTCCTCAACCTCCTCGTCCTCGTCCTCGTCCTCGACCTCGACCTCGTCAACATGGGGACGTAGTTTGGATTTCAATGAAGGAAAACCTATGCTGGCACCAAGCTTGCGCAAACTGTCACCATGAGTCATCCCAAGGATGAAAGGATCTTTAGCTGTTAAATGTGTGGTAAATAAGACGGTAGGTGGACAAGAGGACATACTCACCAATGAAAGTGGCAGGCAGATTTCTCTTGACGACAGTAAAATCCATGTTGGAGAAGCGAAGGGTCGAAAACTTGGCACGGTTAGCCTTTTTCGAATTCCAGCCCTTGTCGTTGTCAAAGAGATAGTCAATCTGTCTCTCAAGATCTTCAAGGGTGCAGAAACGGAGACCAGGGAAAGACTCGGCCTCAGCCAGTGCTTTGTAATTCAACAATGCACAGGCCTGGTCTGTCAGGTATCTCCAGCAAAAGTCCCTTTCCAGATTCGGGACAGGCGATGTGGAACCAGCAAAGGTGACCTCGTAGTGACAATCGAACCACGTCCAGAAGTTGCAAACGAGACCACGGACGTACGTGAAGTGTTCTCGATCAAGGACGGAAACATCGTTGTAGTCCCATTGGATCCGTTGATCAAACTCACGCGGGCTGGGCTCCTCCTCGTCTGAGAGACAAGGGAAAGAATACGTACGGAAGTCGAGAACATTAACGAGCATGCAAAAGTTGGTCAACGTCAAGACGTCAACCAGGGATTCTTTGTCAGTGAGGTCAGGGATGTGGCCCTTGCTGTATTCTATATGGAGTGTTTTCAATTGGATATTGACTGCTTGGAGGCATAAACACTCACCATCGCTTTCGACCCCGGACACGAGACACTTGTATACGTACTGCATCATCCTAATCAGCAACGTTCGAGTCTTGCCGTGGTCGGTGTTCGTAAGGAGGGAGTTCCCCATGAAACAGTGTACGATTCCGTAAAACGTAGGCTGCATGTTGCTCATAGAATACAGATGGCCGCCAAGTACAATCGAGTGCTTAGTGGTGAAGACAAGGTGTGGGGTGTTTGGGCGCATGATGCTTTTTGGAGAATAAATAAAAGTTTTGGGGGATCTAGACCCTTCAACTCACAATCGCGTCCCCTCAGTGAGATATATTGCCTCTGCTCTCCACTGGTCTTGATTGCCATCCTGTCGGGGTCCCCAGCGTGCTTGATCGACGCCGTTCGTGTCGAAACCGCCCAGAAAGGTGCGGATACTCGCAAACCCGTGCTTACCTAAATGTTCTGGGGGACAAAGAACAATCCACCATTTACCACCACACTGAAGGTCAATAAAGGTGGCGAGCCCATCGGCATCGATGTGGATCCAATGACGCCCCCCACACGTCGCAGCCAGCCCCCACCTCATCTCACTCACGGGGAAGTACATCTGAGTGGCCCCCTCACAGGTGCAGAATCGCAAACCCTCCGTAACCCGCCAAGCCTCGGTCTCGGTACTGATTGATGAAGGGTTCACCCCACTCAAGCCAAGAGGGAAGGAGAGGGCATTCAAGATCGGACCAGAAGACGAGAGGCTTGCGTCAAGAACCTGCCGCAACGTCCCAATAACAAGCTGCCGGGGGTAATAGCCATCCTCGCAATTGATGGATTGGTCTGTTCAGAGATGATCAGCTATTTGTCAATTGACAACGGTCAACCTACCTTGCAGGTTGATCTTCGCATCCAGGTTGGTGAGATGGCGGAGGCCAGCGGCATCAAAGTGAATTGGGGGATCGGCACGGGGCCTGTCTGTGATGACGATGTGTTTATCACGAAAAAGGCTCTGGATCTCCTCTGGCGTCTTCTGTTCATACTCGGTATGCGAGAGGATGGCGAAACACGATTTGTCAGGGGTGGCGATATGGGGGGGTCTGCCATCAGCGGTATACGATCGTCGGACCAACTTTTCGAAAGTTTGGAAACTGTTGAGATCCATTGGAAACTGTTGGAATGATTAGCACAATGGAAAGAATAACATAAAAAGAAACTCACATGGAACTCTGGTTTCCATTTAATCTGATCTCCTTTTGGCGAAAACATAGTGACTTCCTCTCCGTAGACGCGCTTCGGATCGGTGGGCTTAAAAGTTACTGACCTCTCGGTCTGGAGTAGTTAGCAGTAAAAACTCCCCCTCTCAAAAAAAGAAGACAACCTAGCTCACCAGATAGGCATCGAGATCAATGGGTTCTAGGTAGGAACCAGAACCGATGAGTTGGTAAGGAGTGGGCTCCTCCATCTTCCGGACACTTGGCTTCTTTGTAGCTGCTCCCTGATGTCAGCAGCATCCGGAGACTGAGATCACAAGTACCTACCTTGCATCTTCGCTTTCTTCTTAGGATTGGGACCTAGACTAATTTCGCGTTCCCTCTTCTTCGACTCACGTTTCGGTTTGGGGGTTTTAGGTTGCTGATTTAAGGAGGTGGTCTTTGCGCTTCCCGACGATGCTCGCTGTTGGGGAGAAGATGGCCTTCGGCTGTCACCGTCCTCAGAACGTAAAGGTGACGTGGGTAACAATCCCACTAGGAGGTCATCAACGCCATCCTGCTGGACAGCAGGGGGAGGTGGGTGCCTAGGGGGTTCTTTGTCGGTGTCCATATTGTTAAGTTCATGCTGCTGGGACAAAGGGGGAGAAGGGGGCCCTCGGAAGTCATTATTGGTGTCCATATCGTCCTGCTGCGTCACGAAGGTGGAAGCTATGGGAGCCTGATCAATAGGTGCAGGCGAAGCTGGGAGAGCTGGCTGCGGGACATTGGGACGTGGCCTCAGTTGGGCCAAAGGCCACTCGCTGTTGATGGAGCTCTCGTTCTCCACACTAAGAATGGAGATCATTGAAGATGATCTTGCCGCGTCTGAGGGGCATAAGTAAGGGAGACCGAAAAAAGCGAAAACCCATACCTGGTTTGAAAAAGTCTCTGTCCAGTTGACTAACCCCCATGACTTTGTCCCATGCCACAGAGGAGAAAAAGTCATTCATGGCGCTGTACACCGACGCCTTGCCAGAGGCGATGGAAAGCAGGGCATCCCACAATCTCAGTTCGATGTCGACGAGCACCCTGGGCTTTTGGTTGCCCAAGGCTTTCGATGCCTGTGGAGGAACTAAGGGTCAGAAAACCTAATCTACGAGCTCGACACTAACCATGGCCAACTTCATTTGGTCCAAGCAGTGGCACATAAGCTTCTTGTCAACCAGCAGGACCAAGGGTGAAATGAGAAGCGCGGTGTGTAAAGGATAGCGACGTTGGAATACCTCGTGCTTCGCCATAAGGTTGTGAACGAAAGTGATTTCCTCCGGGTTCAAAGAGGTTGCACCTCCCTCTCGGCTGTAGAACAAGGCTCGTTGGGACGGTCAAGGACGAGAAATAGATGACTCACATAGATTGTAGCTGGTTCACGGTGTTCGGGATGTCTGGTAAAGCCTAGGAAACGATTTAGGATGCCAATGGATTAAAAGTTCAGGACTCACTGGGACCGAGGGCTGCTTGTGGCCGCTGAGGAGAAAATAAAGGTGAATAGCGGCAACCTGCACGTTGAACAACATTTTCACCCCGCTGTGTCGCGCGTCCAGTTTATGGAGGTCCTGGAAGAGCCTTGTTTGAAGGCTGGTGGGCGTTGATAACGAAGATGAAAAAGATGTTAGGGATGAGAAGAATCTATTTCCAACGGTAAGGGTGTCGACCCAGTCGGGCATGAGCCAGTCCTTTATGATCCTGAGCTTTTAAAAAGGAAAGAAGGAAAAAGAGTTTACGCACTCTATCTGCCAAGGTGATACCTATTGCCGAGCTCCTGGAATACATGGGATTCCGACCCTCCGATCTGCCCCCCAGGGCATGCAGTACGTCAATAAGTTTGTACAGCGCGAGGACATGAGAAAGCTGCGTCCGGTACGCTTTCTTTGGGTAGGCGACCATATTCGGGATTTCACGAACAGTATTGGTATCCACGACGGACATTAGTCTACGAATGTCGGCGGCCTCGATGACGGCGACTTGTCCGAGTGCCGTTTCAAACTCGGACAGAACATCGAAAAGGGGCTGTTCATAATAACAAGAATTAGAGATCACCTTCGACACAATCAGCACGTCACTCACGACAAATCGCCCATCCTTCACCACATCAATATTTTTTCGCAAAAGAAAATCGGTTTGCCACGGGAAGGTAGACAGAAGAGCCGACCTTTGGACGGAGTCGCTACACAGGACGGTCAATGAACCTAAGCCTCACCAAGGTCAGATCACACCTACCTTGAGTTCAGAACTGGTTCCGACATCGTGATAGGGAAAATGGATTGGTTTGTTTATTTTGTTTCCAGTGTTTGTCATCAACTAAGGTGGCTGTGCCCTATACTTGTAAAACCTCTGTTGGGTACAGCCACCGTGACATACATAGCGTTATTTCAACATCAAAAATAAATAAAGTGATAAATTTCCTAAAAACTTCGCACTTTGCAAAGTTTGTGGCATATTGTGAGCAAAATTTGGAATGTACTCATTGACAAAGTTTCAAGACGTTGTAATGTCTACATTGCAAATATTGTTCAACTCGTTCGCTTTCACCAAGCTTTCACGCGTAACAACATCATTGAGCTACAAAATAATTAGACACGCCAAATAAATAAAACTTGTGTGCGCACCTGTTTTTGTAAAGCCTCAAGTTCTTCAGATGCTTGTCATAACTCATAGAAGTCCTGCGTGAATTGGGGAACAGCAGCGAAGTCGGCGATACACTAATAATTTGGCGTTCTCTACATGGAACCCAAAACCGAATAGTACTAGTAGTTCACAAAGGAATTCTCACTCCAAGTATAGAACATCACAAATTTTCGGTAAGGGTCTAGTCATCAAGAAAAGTATTGTTCCTTTTCGCTTTTGTTGTAAGAAGAGATGTCTGTAAGTAAGCCTCAGACTCTATTGCCGTTACTAACCTGTTTTAGGTACAAGTAAGCTACGGCAATAATAGTATGTGAGTAAAGGTAGTGTAAAGATGATATAGACCCTGACACAACTCACCCCCAGTCGACGGAGTGATAACGACTGAGGTGGTCATGTTGGGAATCAGCGTAGATATAGTACGTTCATACAGGAAAATCAACGCGGAAATCAAGAAAGGTATAAATAACTAAAAGGGGTAGAAAGAAGACCTTAAAGTCATACTTCAATATTTCTAGCTGTTTTTCTCATAGAGCCACTCAAAGAAATGTGGTCAGCTTTTTTGAAGTAGACACCTGGGTTTTTTGACTTGCTGCTCTCCCGCTTTTTGGCACAACCACAAAAAAGCTATCTGTAAGACTACTGATGTAAAGCAACACCTCTACATTTGCGAGTTGTGCAGTTAAGGCAAGACTGACACCAAGCAAGGGGGACCGGAAAGTCACAAACAACGGGGTCACATAGTATACTCAGCGCTCCGGATGACTTTACGGAGTATCGGAAATGCATGTTCATACAACTTTTTGCAGGGGGAAAATGCTTCTTGCCCGCAGTGAAGTCAATTCTGGTGTTTAATTGATGAAAAACCTATGAAAAGTGAGAATTCACTTATATTTTATCTCAATGCTTCCAAATTATCATATAGCAGTTGGCCCAATTACGCTTCACGATCTTTGTTCAAAATTGGGCTCCTATAAATTGTAAAAATGAATCATGTATATTCAGATCTGTCTTCATGTTCACAAAATCTTCATTTTTGGCATAGTTATTCACAAAAATACATATGATTTGCTAAATAACTTTTCCATATCTTGTATTACAACAAAAAAATATACAAGTGTGTATGACACTATTCACTATGCGATTTTGAATAGTTGTATATAATTTATTATAAATTTCCTTTTTCGGAGGTCATGTGATGCTACTGACCCAGAAGGCTTAAAAACGGTTATGTAAAGTTGTTAGCCCACAGAATAACATTCTGGTACCCTCTTGACACTAAGTCATATTTTCGTCATCGTCTTCATCAGCTTTCTCAGCGTGAGTGGACATACCACTATTACTGGTAGTAAGGAAAGGAAAGAAAACATTTATAGTGGTGAGTCACACGAGCTGGACTCAAATGTGTTTATGGATTGTGACTCCGGCTGTTGACCAGACCTCATAGAATATTATGAAGAGGCCATCTCTACAAGGAAACCATCATGATACCGCCGTGACTCAATATTAATATTCATAATTCAATCACGGGCCTTTTCGGACTTTGGAATTGCTGAGTTGATTTACTCCGGATTGAAGCTTCCCATCCACCATGCCCTTCCCCTTCTCAAATTTCAAGTCGTTCACGAAGAAGCCTGAGACGCAGGAGCCTGACCAGCAGCTCAAGCAGTCCAAGAATCCCCCCCTTACCACTAGTAGTATTTCGAACGACGAGGAGAAAACTGAAGCTCTCCGTGCATTCCGCACCATTACAACGATGCTCTCTCTGATCCAACCTACTAGTGGAAACGATACTACTGGCGATGAAAAAAACTCAGATACCTCAAAGAAAACCCTGACCATACTGAATCCGCTATCAGTCATCGTTAGTAGGGAGCACGGAGTTGCCGCAGCTGTAGTAGGAAAAGACAATGGGTCAGGAACTACTCAGGTCGTTGTTTCTATCACCCATTTCAATCACGACAAGGGACCACTCATTGTTCCTCAGCAGTCTCTCAAATCACTCTTCACCCACTTCTTTGTAACCCAAAATCCACGGTATCAGATGGTTGATGGCCCGATCATCTCTAATCTAGAGACAGCAGTCCCCAAATACCTTAAAGACCAAGATGGCGAGGGGGAGAAGCTACTTACGACTTTTCTTATTCGTGAATGGTGAGTGCGCTCAATAATTCTGTCCCGTCGGGCTTCTCATGCAATGTATTACAGGACTAAACCTCATGATACCCCACAGTCATTCGCCACTCACATATGGATGATAACGAAGGTCATTGGACGCAGCCCACGCACCTTCGCTCTCTATATCATAGCCACATGCTATCTGAGGATTCTTCGACGACTGAATTATTGTATATCGAAGTCCTTTAACATTGCTCTGACGAAGCTGCAAATTGTCGAATTCTCAGAGCAACCCCACAATTCCACGCCCAGCGAGACGGAGAATGATATCCTCTTTCTCTCCAAGTTACCCGACCTCGAACCCCTTCTCCACAACAAAATCCCATACTTGATGCAAAAAGGACAAGATCCGCTCAACTCCGAAGTCTACACCAATAAAACGTGCACAGAGTTTCATTTGCTTTTGTGCGAACTACTTGAAAAGTTCTCCAAATATCTTGAAGACCTCGAAGCGTTACAAAAGAAGCCGTCGACGAAGGAGGATATACTCAAGCAACTAGATTTGATCTTACGGGTTGGAACTACCCTAAGGCTAATGGTTAGGGGAGCCGCAATCAAGAAACACCTCAAAGTCGTCGAGAATTTTCTTCCTGTCAGCAAAGATTTTGTAAAGCAGAAGCAGGGCGGCAGGGATGGTGGTGAAGGAGAGGATAAGGATAAGGATAAAGAGGATGAGGAGTTTACAGAACTCCACAGTGACAATTCTTCGTCAGCGTGGAAGGCGTGTTTTAACTGGCTGGAGTTGATTGTAGTTCATTTCGACGCCATACAGGTCCTTGGTCACTTTATCTCAAATCATGCAACCGGCAAGATCGACATCAAAATCTTATCCCAACAACTACCCGACACGCAAATGCTCACCTGGAAGCAGTTGCTAGAACATAAAAAGCACTTTCCGGCGGATCGTCCAGGGGTAACCTCCAAAGACCTTATCGCTTTTCTGAGCCCCCAGAGTCAAAACGTCCCCAAGTCTAAATCCATCAAGAATAAAAAGCCCGCCAGTGGGGACGTTGTGGAGCTCCTGATGGCCCTCCATAAATTTGACTTCCCAATCAAGAAGGCCGAGGTGGACGCTTGCAGCAATGCCATCGACAACATCATCCACCACATTGGGTCGTTGACCAATTGCACGTCACCTGTGTTAATTGAATACATTGGAAATATCGTTGATGCTCTCAAGGATTTTCAGAATGGGTGCATATTACATAAACCAGACGAAGCGACCAAGCAAATCAACGAAATTACCTCAATGGTTAAGACCTTGAGGGCCAATGCAAGGTTGCGTACGTCATTGAGGGAAGGTTCACCACTACACACTGGGAGGGGTTGCAAGAGCGACTACCATTGCGAAGGCTGTCTAGCCACCTACTGCACCCACGGGGTTAATGGATTAGATCAATTTGTGAGTTTTTCGTTTCAATGTCCAGCCCTGATCTGATGCGGTTTATAATAATATAGATTAGTGAAAAAGCTATAGGGGTATCCAAACGATGCTGCCCGGTCTGCGCATATTTGCTCAAGCTCTTGAACCCCCAATTTGATTTTACAGCGGCACACTCTAGAATCTCGTCGTACTCATTGCCCGATTACCTTCCAATGGTCATTATCGACGGCATGATCTCGAAGTTTGGGGGTCAATTGAGAGAAGAGCTTGCTAGCCTTAAGGAGCGTACTGAAATACTCCAAAATTGTGATGCCTCTATTCATTCACAGGGGCTTTCTGACTCGGGCTCTGCTCACACCTTTGTTGATGCCTATCGGGGCTCAGACTCGGAGTAATTCCGATGTGCAAGGGCAGCCGCCTGTACAACCCTTGATGGTGTTTCGACAGAGACACATTGATGCCAAACTGTGCCTTTTTACCTTTACTTCCTACCTCGAACCTTCAGGCTTTATTGTATGAATTTATTCCGCTGTTCGCCTCGTTGTGCCTTTGTTAGTGATGTACTACTAATTAAATTATTATGAGAAGTGTATGTATTTATTTGCCCTGCCTCTTTTCATCCACGGGCACTTTGCTCGCACTTTCCAACGCCCTCTCCTCCGCCCTCATCATCCTCAAGCGAAAAAAGATACCCCGCCCTTTCCTTCTCCCTACGACCACTCAAACTTAATCATGTCGAACCTGTGACCCCGCAGTGGGCAGAGATTCTCGTAGATTTTTTGGATAATTTACATCGACAAGAACTTTCTCTGGATCACATAAAATTCGAAAGGGCCCATATCGCTGATGGGATTGATTGTACGTCCCACCACATCGGCAAAAAGGATAGACGGGTATATGAGTGGGTATTGGAATAGATGAGAGGAAAAGTCGGGTGATGGTGACAAGTCTGTTAATTTGTGACACCGGCCTTTTCAGTACGATGGATGGACAGACTTGTCTTGGGTGACGGGGTTTTACTTACTGTATAATGCATTACAAGGGGCCATTTCCATGTATTCGCGAGGCCCATTTACCCACATATATGGTCATACAATAAACTACATTGGGCCATTACCGTATATTGGCAAGGCCCATTTATCCACATATAT